>SL_3KL_010_SEDDRAFT_10000285_pt1 | contig 39210 bp, 34 predicted proteins | sample SodLakKL_010_SED_2_FD_10381 | JGI IMG/M metagenome (IMG submission 10381) | reverse complement strand
ATGCCATCGCTTTTATCCCCGGAATATCACTCAATGCGGAAAATCCCCATGCATTTGTACAGGTAATCAGCGGAAAAACCGGCGAAACCTGGTATTTCAAATACCCTGCGGATCAATTCCACTATGCACCTGATACCTTTGCCGTCAAAATTAAAGACAGCTTCTTCTCTGCCAACGAAATTGATGTAAATCTAAGTGAAAGCGACAAAAGCATTATCGGGAGCCTGCAGTTCTCTGACAGGCAAACCTATCCGGTATCAATCCGGAGACCCGGAATCATGGGATGGTACCGGTACATGCCGTTTATGGAATGCTACCACGGTGTGGTAAGTCTCGACCATGTGGTGAACGGCGAAATACAACTGAACAATCAAAATATAAAATTTGAGGCAGGAAAAGGTTATATCGAAAAAGACTGGGGCTCATCAATGCCGGAAACATGGATATGGATGCAGTCAAACAATTTTGAAGCACCCGGCACCTCCTTTATGCTTTCAATCGCCAAAATACCCTGGATTGGCTCATCATTCCCGGGCTTTTTAGGCTTTTTCCTTCATGATAAAAAACAAATACCTTTTGCCACCTATACCGGGGCTAAAATATCATCCCTGGAAAGAAACGGAGACCAACTCACCTTGTGTATTGAAACGAAAGAATTCTCCATTCATGTTCAGGCAGAAAAAGAAGACAACATCAATAATAAAGGAGCACTGAAAGCACCTGCCAAAGGACAAATGGAAAGAATCATCCACGAAAGCGTTAACGCAAAAATCTACATCGCCGTGATCAAAAAAAACGGCCAACCCGTTTTTGAAGGGATAGGCCAAAATGCAGGTTTTGAAATGATCGGTAACACATCTCTATTGGCTCCCCAAACATAAAGCCCGTAAGCTTGTTTCACTTATACACGAATTAAAGCATTAGGTGTTGATTAAGTATCAGGTGTTTTATATCTTTGCAGGCTAATTTATAATTGGTTTAAATTAGAATTGTATGCTGCTTTCGCAGGATGAAAAAGGCAGTTTAAAATTCCAACACAATGCAGGAACCCTCCCAAAGGACTGCATTCAGATTGATCAGCCCGACGATTGAAAAACATAATCAAGTTGAATAAAATGGCAGACAAAAACAATCAGATTCTGGAAGAAGTAACCGGCTCCGATTACAAATACGGCTTCTACACGGATATCGAAATGGATCAGGCACCACCCGGCCTCACTGAAGATACCATCCGTTTTATCTCAGCCAAAAAAAATGAGCCGCAGTTTATGCTTGATTTTCGCCTCAAGGCCTTTCGGCATTGGAAAACACTGGAAGAACCCAAATGGGCACACGTGGATTACCCGCCCATCAAATATCAGGACCTGATCTATTATTCCGCACCCCGAAAACGGCCAAAATATGACAGCCTCGATGAAGTGGACCCGGAGCTCCTGGAGACCTTTGAGAAGCTTGGCATTCCGCTCGACGAACAAAAAATGCTCGCCGGCGTAGCTGTTGATGCCGTAATGGACAGCGTATCCGTTGGCTCAACATTCAAGAAAACACTTGCCGAACACGGTGTGATCTTCTGCTCATTCAGCGAAGCACTGCAAAAACATCCCGAATTGATCAAAAAGTATATGGGTAAGGTTGTGCCGCATACCGACAACTTCTTCGCAGCACTTAACTCGGCGGTATTTAGCGACGGCAGCTTTGCATACATCCCAAAAGGGGTCAGATGCCCACTCGAATTATCAACCTATTTCCGTATTAATGCCGCAAATACCGGACAGTTCGAACGTACACTGATCGTAGCAGAAGAAGGAAGCTACGTGAGCTATATGGAAGGATGTACAGCCCCCATCAGGGACGAAAACCAACTGCATGCAGCCATCGTGGAAATCATCGCACACAAAAATGCCGAAGTAAAGTATTCAACGGTCCAGAACTGGTGGCCCGGCGACAAGCAAGGCAAAGGCGGCGTCTATAATTTCGTTACAAAACGGGGAATATGTGAAGGTGAAAACGCAAAAATCTCCTGGACACAGGTAGAAACAGGTTCCGCCATCACATGGAAATACCCAAGCCTCATCCTGAAAGGTGATAACTCAACCGGCGAGTTTTACTCGGTGGCTGTCACAAACAACAAACAGCAGGCCGACACCGGTACCAAGATGATACACCTCGGCAAAAACACAAAAAGCACCATCATCAGCAAAGGAATTTCAGGCGGCAAAAGCAATAACAGCTACCGCGGACTGGTAAAAACAACACGTAATGCCGAAAATGCACGCAACTTTTCCCAATGCGACTCCCTGTTGCTTGGCGACCAGTGCGGCGCACACACCTTCCCATACCTCGACGTGGGCAACCGCAGCTCCATCGTCGAACATGAGGCCACAACCAGCAAAATCTCTGAAGATCAGCTTTTTTACTGCCTGCAAAGAGGAATCGACATGGAAGGCGCCATAGGGCTGATTGTCAACGGATACGCAAAAGAAGTGCTCTCCAAACTGCCCATGGAGTTCGCAGTGGAAGCACAAAAACTTTTGTCCATCAGCCTCGAAGGAAGCGTTGGATAAACAGAATGATCCAAAAATATTGTATCGAAAAATTTAATAAAAAACATAATCATGCTGAGCATCAAAAACTTAACCGTTTCCATTCACGGTAAACAAATCATCAAAGGACTAAACCTCGAAGTAAAAGAAGGAGAAGTCCATGCCATTATGGGGCCCAATGGCTCAGGCAAAAGCACCCTCGCATCAGTGATCGCCGGAAGAGAAATGTTTGATGTCGATGAAGGAGAAATCACCTACATGGACCAGGACATTTTCGACATGGCTCCCGAAACAAGGGCCCGTGAAGGCATCTTCCTGGGTTTCCAGTATCCCGTTGAAATTCCAGGTGTCAGTATCGCCAATTTCCTGCGAACCGCCATCAATGAAAAAAGGAAATATCTTGGCCTGGAGCCAATGACAGGAGCCGAATTCCTCAAACTAATGGAAGAAAAAAAGAAAATGGTGGAAATCCATTCAAAACTGACAAACCGCTCCGTCAATGAAGGCTTCTCCGGTGGAGAAAAGAAAAAGAATGAAATATTCCAGATGGCCATGCTTGAACCCCGACTCGCCATTCTCGACGAAACCGACTCCGGCCTCGACATCGACGCCCTAAAAGTAGTGGCAAACGGCGTAAATAAATTGCGACGGCCCGATAACGCCACCATCGTTATCACACACTATCAGCGACTGCTGGATTATATCGTACCCGATTTCGTGCACGTGCTCTATGACGGACGGATCATTAAGAGCGGCGGCAAAGAACTTGCCCTCGAACTCGAAAACAAAGGATATGACTGGGTGAAAAAAGAAACCAAAACAGATACCGTCTCTTAGACAGATACTTAGCCCATACTATCAACTGCAATTGTGCACACAAACCACAAATAGCAGGTAAAAACCGAAGATAACAATAACGGCCGTCAACAAAAACCTGAACACAATGAATACCATGCATACCACACTGATGAAAGACAAACTCCTTGAGCTTTTTGAAACAGAACAACAAAACATTAGGGGCAATGCAACACCAATGGTGAACAGAATCAGAAAACATGCACTGACAAGGTTTAAAACCAATGGGTTTCCAACAACAAAAAAAGAAAGCTGGCGGTTCACCGACCTTACACCCCTTTTGAACACAGAGTTTGCCTTTGACTTTCGCAATCAAAGCAAAAGCACTGACATTGAAAAAATATTTACTTGTGATGTATATGATTTGGATACTTACAGCCAAACATTACTCAACGGCTGGCTTATATACAAGCATGCACCTTTAACCAAACTGGCGGATGGAACAATTGTTGGTAGTTTGGCAAAAGCAATGGAAGTATATCCTGATCTGGTTGACAATTATTTAGGCAAAGCAGCAGCCACCGACCAACACGAAATGGCCGCCCTGAATACAGCATTCCTGCAAGATGGCTTGTTTATTTTTGTACCCGATAACACCAAAGTTGAAAAACCCATTCAATTAATCAATATCGTTAATGCAGAACAACCCGTTTTTCTGCAGCCCCGCCACCTGGTTATTGTTGGGAAAAACGCATCCATTACCCTCGTACATTGCGACCATTCACTCACACACAACATCAGCTTTACCAACACCGTACTGGAAGTTTTTGCCGAAGAAGGAGCCAAGGTAGAACACTACAAAATGCAAAACAAAGGACGAAACTCCGCTTTGGTCACCCACAGCTTCTTTCACCAAAAACAAAACAGCAGGGTGTCCAGCAACATCATTACGCTCAATGGCGGCTTTACCAAGAATATAGTGGAAGCAACAATCGATGGAACAAATTGTGAGTCTGAGCACTATGGGCTTTACCTGGTCGACAGTAACCAGCATGTGGACAATCAACTGAATATCGACCACAGAGCTCCGGGTTCAACCAGCAACCAACTCTACAAAGGAATCCTCGACGATGAAGCCAAAGCTGTATTTTCAGGCAAAGTGCTGGTGCGCCGCCATGCCCAACAAACGCAAGCTTTCCAGAACAACAAAAACATCCTGCTTACCGACGAAGCCAAAGCAAACACACAACCACACCTGGAAATCTATGCAGATGATGTGAAATGCTCTCACGGCGCCACCGTTGGTCAGCTCGATCCTGATGCCATGTTCTACATGCGTTCAAGAGGACTGTGTGAAAGAACCGCCCGCCAAATGATGATGATCGCTTTTGCCGGAGAAGTAGTACAAAAAATTTCCATAGATGCACTTAGAGCCCGTATTCAAAACATGGTCGAAAAACGACTGAAAGGAGAACTCTCCATTTGCGAACAATGTGTGTTGCACTGCAACAGCAAAGAACCCACAAGTTTTAATATCGACCTTAGCAAATTATAAAAAAAACACCCTATGGCTGTAACGGAAGATATCTTAAGAAAACAATTTCCCATCCTCGGTCTTACAGTAAATAAAAGACCACTGATTTATCTGGACAACGCTGCCACCACCCACAAACCCGTGGCCGTCATTGACCGGCTACGCCATTACTATGAATCCGAAAACAGCAACATCCACAGAGGTGCACATCACCTGAGCCAGCTGGCAACCGAAGCATACGAACAGGCACGGGAAAACATCCGAAAATTCATCAATGCCGGCCATAATCATGAAGTCATTTTTACGCGGGGTACCACCGAATCAATCAACCTGGTAGCTTATTCATTCTCAAAAAAATTCCTGAACCCCGGGGATGAGATACTCATTTCCGAAATGGAACACCACTCCAATATCGTACCCTGGCAAATCGCCTGTGAAAACCATCGGGCAAATCTGAAAATCATCCCCATAAACGACAAAGGAGAGCTTCGCATGGATCAATACCGCGAGCTCTTGTCAGATAAAACCAAACTGGTGGCCGTTACTCATGTGAGCAACTCACTCGGAACCATCAACCCGGTCAAAGAGATCATCCGGCTTGCCCACCAATACAATACAGCCGTTCTCGTTGATGGAGCACAGGCCGCACCTCATATTCCCATAGATGTTAAAGCNCTCGATTGNGACTTCTACTGCTTTTCCGGGCACAAAATGTATGGCCCGATGGGTGTTGGTGTCCTCTACGGCAAGGAAAAATGGCTGGAACAAATGCCACCCTACCAGGGTGGAGGAGAAATGATCAAAGAGGTAAGCTTCAAAAAAACAACCTTTAATGAATTACCTTTCAAATTTGAAGCGGGAACACCGAATGTGGCGGATGTACTGGGCATGGATAAAGCCATACAGTTTATTCTTGAAGTCGGACATACAGACATTGCCCGTTATGAAAATGACTTGCTGAAATACGCAATTGACAGGCTTTCCGAATTGGAAAATATCCGGTTCATTGGTACAGCAGAACAGCGAACCAGTGTTGTGTCATTTCTGTTTACCGACATTCACCCTTACGACACAGGAACAATACTGGACAAACTGGGTATTGCCGTTCGTACCGGGCACCATTGCGCCCAACCTGTCATGGAACATTTCCAAATCCCCGGAACTGTAAGGGTCTCATTCGCATTGTACAATACAAAAGAGGAAGTTGATGCGCTTGTAAACGCCCTTGCCAAAGTACGAGAGATGTTTGGCTAAACTTTTTAAACCCTTATTATGGAACAAAACGCCTTGACCACATTCCGAAAGCTAAACAAAGTTTACGGAGCCATGTTTTTTATCCTGATTCTCCTGCTCCTGCTCGCCTCCATACTGGTCAGCAATTACGGCCCATTATCTCAACAGCATCCGCAGCAAACGGCCCTGTTTAAGTCCATAAACATTGCAATCACGGCGTTGATCCTTATACTGGCTTACGTATATCCCCAGCTTCAAATCAAAAAAATGGACAGCTCAATGGCTCTGCAAGAAAAAATTGATGCCTATAGCCGAATTATCCGCTTCAGATTACTCATGATCGTCGCCGCAGGTCTCATCACCTGCCTTTTTTTCCTGATGACCGGCGACACAAACCTGATGGTCGTTTTGGCCATCATTATCATTTTTCTTATTCTTGCAAGACCAACTCCATTTAAAACCGCCGCTGACCTTAACCTCAGCGAAGAAGAAAAAAATATACTGCTGAAACATAAATAAAGAACCATGTCTGGTATCAAAGAGAAAGAACAAGAAATCATTGAAGAATTTGAGATTTTTGATGATTGGATGGATAAATACAATTACATAATTGAACTGGGAAAATCCGTCCCTGAGATCAATCCCGAATATAAAAAGGAAAAACACATTATCCGCGGTTGCCAGGCACAGGTGTGGCTTCATGCGGAATACAAGGATGGTAAAGTTATCTATACCGCCGACAGCGATGCCCTCATTACCAAAGGGATCATTGCCCTGCTCATAAAGGTTCTTTCCGGTCAGCCACCACAAGAGATCATAAATGCCGACATGGCCTTTATTGATCAGATCGGCCTCAGGGAGCATCTGTCCCAAACAAGATCAAATGGCCTTCTCAATATGATTAAACAAATGAAATTATATGCACTGGCCTTTCAAAAAAGCAAGTCATAAAAAAAGACCAATCAAATAACCGGATACAGGTTCCCTTTATTTGGCAAGTAAACACATACATCCCACAATACTGCTTAAAAAATCATTCACAGTTATGCTAAAGGAATCTGATATCATTGATGCACTCAAAACCGTATTTGACCCCGAAATCCCCGTAAATGTCCATGACCTGGGGCTGATCTACAAAATCGACATAGAGAGAAATGGCAACGTAAATCTTCAAATGACACTGACAAACCCCAATTGCCCCGTTGCAGACGAGCTGCCTGCAAAAGTAGCAGAAGCCGTGCAAAAAGTGCAAGGCGTCAGCAAAGTACATGTGGAACTCGTTTTTGATCCACCCTGGTCAAAAGACAATATGTCGGATGGAGCCATGCTCGAACTGGGTCTTTTCTGATAACTTGCGATTTGCCCGAAAGCTTGATACGCAAAGCAATTTGTCGTTAACAATACCCCAATAAAAAAACACAGCACTCCTTAAATACACAGGATTTTTTTTGCTGAGAAAAAGATTGTATTTTTGGCCCGGAAATGATCAACAAATTCAATCATTTATTAAAAACCCCCCAGAAATGAACATTCCTGATAATCTGAAGTACACAAAAGACCATGAATGGGTGAAAATAGAAGGTGAAACAGCTACGGTTGGAATCACTGACTTTGCACAAAGTGAGCTCGGTGACATCGTTTTCGTGGAAGTGGATACCGAAGGCGAAGAACTGGACAAAGAAGAAACTTTCGGAACCATTGAAGCAGTAAAAACTGTTTCCGACTTGTTTATGCCCATCAGCGGTGAAGTAACCGAGTTCAATGAAGAACTGGAAGCAACACCTGACATCATCAACAAAGACCCCTATGGCGAGGGATGGATCATCAAAATAAAAGTAAAAGACCCGTCAGAAGCGGATGATCTGCTCACTGCAGAGCAATATAAGGATTTGATCGGTTCCTGAGCCGGATGATGCATGCATAAAAAGCTGTCTGAACATAAACAGGTATTCTACTTCTTGCCGGCTCTTCTTTGGGCCGGTTTTATTTTTTTGGCTATCAGCATGTCGCCCGACAGCATACCCGAGGTGGACGCCCTGAACATTCCCCATATTGACAAAGTCATCCATTTTGCGCTATTTTGTGTTTTCAGCTTATGGTTGCTCTTTGGTTTTGCCTGGCAACGAAAAGACAAATCCCCAACCCGGCAAATGATATGTGTCACATTCAGTATCGCAATATTATTCGGGATTCTTACCGAGCTTTTTCAATATTGCTGCCTCAAAGAGCGACAGGGAAGCATATTGGATATACTGGCAAATAGTTTTGGAACAGTTTTTGGTATATTTCTCTACAACAAATTGCTCATCAAAAAGAAAAAGGCTGATTGGTAGCAAAAACCAAAATTTGTCTTGTTTGTGTTAAAATACTTTGTATATTAGCGCATTATTTTCGACGCTGATCAGCCATATAAAAAACATCCCAAAACCAACAGGAGATATGGAAGCAAAAAAATCACCAAAAGCAGACCTTGAGAGCAAAAAGCGGGTCTTTTTGCAGATAGGCATTGCCCTGGCTCTGGGGGCTGCGCTTGTCGCTTTTGAATGGAGGCATTATGAACGTCCGGAAATCGACCTGGGAACCCTTGAGATAGATTTTATTGAAGAGGAAGATATCCCGATCACCCGCCAGGAACAACCACCTCCTCCTCCACCACCTGAACCCTCACAGGAATTGATTATCGTAGATGATGACGTGGAACTCGAAGAAGAGTTTACCATCGACATCGATGCCGATGTGTTCACGGAAGTTCAGGAATTTACACCGATCATCATTGAGGAAGAAGAGGAGTTTGACGATGAGGTGATCTTTACCGTTGTAGAAGACCAACCCGAGTTCCCCGGTGGAGAGGAAGCCAGGCAAAGGTTCCTGGAACAAAACCTGAGATACCCCCAAATGGCACGTGAAGCCGGAATACAAGGCACCGTATTTGTCACCTTCGTAGTTGAAACCGACGGCAGTGTAACAGATGTTCGCGTACTGCGCGGAATTGGCGGCGGATGTGACGAAGAAGCAGTAAGAGTGGTAAGTATGATGCCGCGATGGGAACCCGGACGCCAAAGAGGCCAGCCCGTCAGGGTGCAGTTTAACATGCCCATTCGGTTCAGGCTAAACTAGCAAACAAACAAAATATATAGTAAAAAAGCGCAACAAACGTTGCGCTTTTTTTGTAGCATAATCCTTTCGCTCCCGTTTGCTTAACTAATGCGACCCCACTGTATACTATCAGGATATAGCTTGTTCAATTGTTCCCTCACAACACGGTTCTCGGATTTGTCAAGCAAAGGGTCATCCTCAAGCATCCTCTTTGCCTGTTTTCTGGCAAATTGCAAAATTCCCTCATCCTGGGTCAGATCGGCAATTCTTAAATCCAAAATGCCGCTCTGTTGCGTACCCTGGATATCACCCGGTCCCCTCAGCTGCAAATCCGTTTCCGCAATCCGAAAACCATCATTGGTCGTTACCATTACCTCTAAACGCTTTCGGGCATCAATGCTGAGCTCGTCTTTCGACATCAATATGCAATATGACTGATCAGCACCCCTCCCAACACGGCCACGCAACTGATGCAACTGCGACAAACCAAATCGCTCAGCACTCTCTATCACCATCACTGTAGCATTGGGAACATCTATCCCAACCTCTATAACGGTGGTAGCTACCATGATGTGTGTATGTCCCTGGGCAAACCGCTGCATCTCATAGTCCTTGTCCGCAGGCTTCATCCGGCCGTGAACAATGCTTACAGAATACTGCGGGGGAGGGAAATCCCTCACGATACTCTCATAACCATCAGTCAGATCCTTTAAGTCAAGCTTTTCCGACTCCTGTATCAAAGGATATACAACATACATACACCTGGCGGCCACTTTTGATTTGTTCACGCATAAAACCGAAAACCTTCAGACGGTTCCTGTCATACTGATGGACGGTTTTAATCGGCTTACGACCCGGCGGAAGTTCGTCTATTACAGACACATCCAGGTCTCCGTAAAGCGTCATGGCCAATGTGCGCGGTATGGGGGTGGCGGTCATAACCAATACATGCGGCGGCACCTTGCTTTTTGTCCACAACCTGGCTCTCTGAGCAACCCCAAACCTGTGTTGCTCATCAATGACAACAAGGCCTAAACGCTTAAAGCGAACAACATCCTCAATCAGGGCATGTGTCCCGATTAATATATTCAGTCTGCCTTCTTTCAGATCTGCCAGAATTTCCCTGCGATCCGCTGATTTGGTAGACCCTGTCAGTAAACCAACGTGCAAACCCAATGGTTTTAACATTGTGGTTATAGATTCATAATGCTGAAAAGCAAGAATCTCAGTCGGGGCCATAAGAGACGCCTGAAACCCATTGTCGATGGCCATCAGCATGCTCATCACCGCCACGATGGTTTTTCCACTGCCAACGTCTCCCTGAAGCAAACGGTTCATCTGCCGCCCGGAAAGCGTGTCACCACGTATCTGCTTCAAAACGCGTTTCTGGGCACCAGTGAGCGAAAAAGACAGGTGCTTGTGAAAAAAATCATTGAAGTAATCCGCTATTTGTGTGAAAACAAGACCCTGCAACTTGCTGTTTCTTAATAATCTGCTCTGCAAAAGATTGACCTGTATATAAAACAGCTCTTCAAACTTCAAGCGCGCACGTGCCCTCTTTAACAAGATGTCATTTACAGGAAAATGGACATTCAGCAAGCTTTCATCCCTGGGAAGCAAGTTTAAAGAAGCCAGAATATGCGCCGGTAAAGTTTCACGGATATGCTCCCTTACCCGGGGCAAAAGGGTTTTAACCAACTTGCCAATTCCCCTGCTGTCCAATCCCATTGATTTGAGTTTCTCAGTAGAGTTGTATACAGGCTGCATGGCAGAATCCTGGTTAATAGCACCGGGTGTCACCGGCTCTACCTCAGGGTGGGCAATGTTAAATTTGCTCCCAAACAAGGAAGGCTTGCCGAAAACAATATATTCTATTCCCGGCTTAAACTGATCCTTCAACCACTTAAACCCCCGAAACCACACCAACTCAATGCTTCCCGTGGCATCGGCAAGCCAGGCTGTCATCCGCGTAGTACGGTTTTTACCATGTAACTGAATATCGGTTATTCGGCCCCTGATCTGTACATACGGCATATCTGCCCGCACCTCACTTACCGGGAAAAACCGGCTGCGGTCAATATAACGGAAAGGATAAAAATGCAACAAATCCCGAAAAGTAAAAATTTCAAGTTCCTCCCTTAACAAGTCAGCCCTCTTGGGACCAACCCCCTTTAAATACTCCACTGGTGTATCCAGGTAATGCAAGCGTTTCATTGATTTGTTTAATTCACCGAATCATTAAATCCATAAAAATTACAGCCAATATATAAAAATAATGCAATATTTGACTGAGTGTTATTAATTTTGATGATAAGTTCAACAAAAGAGATGCGGATCAATCACAATAATTCTGTTGTTTCCCGGCAGGGCTGTCTGAAACGATACAGATCCCCGGCCAAATGAAACACAATACTGAATAAGTCAATTAACACAATGTGAAAACAAGGTTGACCGTTTAACAATCAATCTAATACCAAACAAATGAAGATACTGATATTCGGAGCAGGAGTAATTGGTACTGCGTATGCCTGGCAACTACAGGAGGCCGGTTATGATGTTACCTTGTTTGTCCGGAAACTGCGAATGGTAAGATACGGACACTCCGGTGTTGCAGTCACATACAGCGATAACCGGTCGGGAAAACATATGAATGGAAAAACTGTTTTCAGACCTAAAGTTATTGATAAACTTGACCCTAAAAATGCGTTTAACCTGATCATTGTTGCCGTAAAAAGCAACCAGTTGCAGGATGTCATTCCGTATATTTCAAAATATTCAGCTGATGCAGATGTTTTGTTTTTAGGGAACATCTGGGATGAACTCAAAAATGCAGAAAAACACTTTCCGAAAGGCAGATTTTGCATAGGCTTCCCCGGTTTAATCGCCGGCGGGCATATTGAAAACGGTATCAATTGCTATTTTTTCAAAAGAGGACACACACATATTGGGGAAGTTAATGGGATGGTAACCGACAGGATAAAAAAATTGGCAGAAATCTTTGAATCAGCCGGCCTGCAACCTGAAATTAAAAAAAACATCACCCACTGGATGGCCCATCACTACCTCATTTCTGCCATTACCCCCGGACTTATCAGCAAAGCGGGAAATGCAAGGCTGTTTGTTGCAAACCCAACCCTTGTCAAACAATACCTGATGGCCCTAAAGGAAGGACAAAAAATTATCCGAAAAAAAGGGATCAAGACTGTCCCTTTGTTTCCCTTTAACAAGTTTTTTCTTCCTTCCTTTATACTGGCTCCCCTGACAAAAAGACATTTCGATGATGAAACCGTAGCATCCATGGATGCCCGCATGAAACATGGAACATCCGAAAAAAAGAAGCAATACTATGATGTACTGTATACGGCAAAAAGACTAAAGGTGTCTGTTCCATACTGGGCATCCTTTGAAAAATACATGGATTTTTCATAACGCATTTTAAGTCTGATGACGAAAAGATTTATTTACATTTACAGTCAAAAACCACAAAAAAACGGCTAAATTGGCAGCCGTTTACAACACTTTAGGCGTTTAAGCCGTTAAGCAAACAAAATAACAGCATATCAACATATCATTAAAACAGCAAGCCATGAAAACCCTACTGATAACCCTGCTATTACTTACCATGACCAGCCAGGCAATGAATGCTTTTGAACCCCCGCGCATGCATCCAACTGACAGGTTCATCGTTACGCTCTTCACAGATATTTGGCAAGACACCCCCGACCAGATGGAGCTGAAAACAATTCAAAGGGGAATCAGTATAAATGCATTGCAGGACATGCCACTTTGGAGAACAAACTTCAGCATAGCAGCCGGCCTTGGTTTTACAAGCCATAACCTCTATAGCGATCACTTCTATCTTTTCAACACCTATGAAAACAGGTTTGATTTTTACCCCATCCCATACAGCTATGAAAAAAACAAGATAAGCCTGAATTATATGGAAGTTCCGGTACAACTGCGATACAGAACAAGGGACCTAAACAGAACATTCAGGATATATGCAGGGATGAAAGCCGGTTATCTTGTAAACGCACACACAAAATATGTGGGAAAGATGACTTTTTCGGGTCCCGGAGGCATTCAGTTTTTGAACGACGATGAGGCCGGAGAAACGACAACAATGGAACGCACAACAAAAATAAAAACCCATAAGCTAAGAAATATCAACAATTTGCGGGTTGGCCTATCGGCAATGGTCGGATATCGCAGCGTGAACCTCTATATATATTACCCCATCACAAATATTTTCGATGACAATCATGCAGAAGACATGAGGCCCATTACGCTAGGTTTTTCCTTCATTTTATTCTAGCCTGCATTATTCATGCTTTTAATTCGGGTCAGATGCGAGGCGTCGAAAGCCGCCGACATAGTATTCTATTTCAAGGCTTTCGCAACGAAGCAGATGGCCTGAAGTATTATTTGGAGTCGTAAACTGCCGCCACCAAACCCTTGGGCAGTTCCAGTCAATTTCTGAGGTACAGGAATAACATGATCATTAGAAAAACCCCCAGCAGGTATCCGGTATAAACCTGCGCAGGCGAATGGGCTTTCAGATAAATGCGTGATGCCCCGGTGAACCCGGAGAATATGATAGCCAAAGCAATCAGGGATGAGATATCGTTGCGCAACAAAAGTGACGACACGATCAAAAAGCCCGTCAGGCCACCCAGCGAAACCATGTGAATACTGATTTTCCAAAAGAAGGAAACAATGAGCGTGGCAACCACAAGCATTGTGGCACCCATGATGTAAAAATACAACAAGCTGGGAAGGGAAAGCTGACGCAAAAGGTAATATGTCATAAAAAACATGAAAGAGGCGATCACCAGTGGGAAAATCCGCTCTGACCTGTCATCCAGCAAATAATTGTTAATATAACCTGTTCTTTTCAGAATCAGAACAGACAATACAGGCGCAATGGCTGTGTTGATAAATACAATTATCATGATGAATTTTCTTGCCTCATCACTAATTGAAAAGCCAATATGGGAGCTCATTTGGAAAAGCAGAAAAACACCCAGGGTGGGGATAAGCAAGGGATGAAGCAAGGTTGAAAACAAACGGGCAAATAAGTGTTCAGCACGCATCACTTCAAAGCTCCTTTCTCAATCTGGCAACGGGTATATCCAGTTGCTCACGATACTTGGCAACCGTTCGCCTGGCTATGTTGTACCCTTTATCTTTTAAAATGCCGGCCAACTCCTCGTCTGTAAGAGGTTTTTTCTTGTTTTCGGCATCAATACAGTCCTGCAGGATCTTTTTAACCTCTCTTGTTGACACTTCTTCGCCTGAATCTGTTTGCAATGATTCAGAAAAGAACTCCTTGAGCAAAAAGGTTCCAAAGGGTGTTTGCACATACTTGCTGTTGGCTACACGGGATATGGTTGAAATATCCAGTTGAACCATGTCTGCTATATCTTTTAGGATCATTGGACGAAGCTTGGTTTCATCACCCGTGATAAAATACTCTTTCTGGAACTCTAAAATGGCCTGCATGGTTACCATCAAGGTGTTTTGTCTTTGCCTGATAGCATCTATAAACCATTTGGCGCTGTCAATCTTTTGTTTTACAAAGCTCAAAGCCTCCCGCTGCCTTGGATCGGCCTTCCCTTTTGATTCAGCCATGGCCCTGAACATTTCAGAATATGTTCTGTTGATACGCAAATCGGGAGCATTATGGGAATTCAGAGACAGTTCCAGGTCACCGTCACTGTGGGTAACAATAAAGTCAGGAACTACATATTGCGCACCCTTCCCTGATTCCATCAGGGAATTACCCGGTTTCGGATTTAATTTGAGAATCTCTTCAATCGCCTGCTTTAACTCCGCTTCTGTCAGATTATGCTTCTTTCTGATCTTGTCATAATGCTTCTTTGTGAAGTCGTTGAAGTTTTTATCAAGGATAACCCTGGCATGTTCAATTTGCCGTGTTACCGGTTGTTTTCTCTTGATCTGTATCAACAAACACTCCCTTAAGTCCCTTGCCCCCACACCGGGAGGATCAAACTCCTGTATCAGTCGGAGCAAATCCAGAACTTCGGCAAAGTCTGTTTTGATATTATGGTTAAAGGCAAAATCATCTATCAGTGAGTGTATATCCCGCTGTAGGTATCCTGATTCGTCAATATTTCCAATGATATGGGATGCAATCAAATACTCCCGGTCATCAGTGTCCCGCCAGCCTAACTGTGCCAACAGGGCTTCCTGGGGGCTCGAACCCGCCACAAAAGGCACTTCCCTTATCTCATCATCCGCCGAGGTGTTGTTCACATGTAAACGATAATCGGGAATTTCATCATCATCAATATAGTCATCAAAATCAAACTCATCATCGGCATTTTGTTCAGCGTCAGCTACATCCTGATCATCGCCGGTTTCCATCGCACTGTCATAATCATCACTGTTATTGTCCTGCAAGTCAACATCTTCATACAACTCTTCGCCTTCCTCAAGGGCAGGGTTCTCCTCGATTTCTTGTTTAATACGCTGATCAAGCAAAAGAGCAGGAACCTGCAACAGTTTCATGAGCTGAATCTGCTGAGGAGACAACTTTTGTAACAATTTTTGCTGTAGCCTCTGTTTGAGCATAGAATCAAAGCTTTATCATTTTTGAGCTCTATTTTTTTGCGGAAACTCCGCTCTATTAGCCTGTATTCAAAGGTATAAAAAAGAAACCAGAAAAATTACATAACATGCTATTTAAATCTATGCTTATCAAGCACCAAATACCTGAGCACAATGCTTAAAATTCTGCATTCTGGGGTGCCCTTGGAAAAGGAATCACATCACGTATATTACCCATCCCGGTCACAAACAGCATCAGCCTTTCAAAACCAAGCCCGAAACCACTATGAGGGGCTGTGCCGAACTTCCTGGTCTCCAGGTACCACCATACATCCTCCTCCAAAATCCCCATCTCCTTGATACGGCCATATAACTTTTCATAATTCTCTTCCCGCTGCGAACCACCAATGATTTCACCAATCTTTGGAAACAAAACATCCATAGCACGAACCGTTTTCCCATCATCATTCAGTTTCATGTAGAAAGCTTTTATGCTTCTGGGATAATCCGTCAAAATAACCGGCTTCCTGAATTCCTGCTCCACAAGATAACGCTCGTGTTCAGACTGAAGGTCAACACCCCATTCTACAGGAAACTCAAAACTCTGACCCGACCGCTCCAAAATACCAATAGCTTCAGTATAGGTTAGCCTTACAAATGTATTGTCAATAATCATCAGAAGCCTTTCTGTAAGCTCCTCATCATACATTTTCTGCAAAAAGGCCAGGTCATCTTCACAATGTTCAAGCAAATACCTGATGAGATATTTCAGAAATGATTCGGCGAGGTCCATATTGTCATGGATATCATAAAAGGCCATCTCCGGCTCAATCATCCAAAACTCAGACAAGTGTCGGGAGGTGTTGGAGTTTTCAGCTCTGAAGGTGGGGCCAAAAGTATAAATATTTGACAAGGCAAGGGCCCCCAACTCCCCTTCAAGCTGACCCGAAACGGTCAGGTTGGTCTCCTTTCCGAAGAAATCTTTGCTGAAATCAACCTCCCCCTTTTCTGTCAATGGGGGATATTTGGGATCAAGCGTTGTAACACGGAACATCGCACCGGCACCTTCTGCATCAGAACCGGTTATAATGGGTGTGTGCAAATAATAGAACCCTTGCTCATCAAAGAATTTATGAATGGCAAAGGATAATGCGTGGCGAATGCGGAAAATGGCTCCAAACGTGTTGGTTCGGGGTCTGAGATGCGCTATTTCACGCAAAAACTCAAGGGTATGACCCTTCTTTTGTAATGGATACTTTTCCGGATCCGCAGTTCCATATAGTTCAATGCCTGAAGCCTGTATTTCTACGACCTGTCCCTTCCCCTGGGATTGTACGAGAACACCGTTTACCGAAATACATGAACCGGTAGTAATTGCCCGAAGCAATTCGTCCTGCCCAAAAGCCTTGACATCCACAACAATTTGAATATTGTGAATAATTGACCCATCATTCAACGCAATAAAGGCAACATTTTTGTTTCCTCTGCGAGTACGAACCCATCCTTTCACATTGATCTCCTCTCCCAGCAAATGGGAATGATCTTTCTTCAACAGATCAAATATTCTTTGTCTTCTAATATGTTTCATGTGTAATCTGCTTTTAAAAAAGGCAAACAAGCATAAAGCCATGTTTCCAATTCAACTATTTACCGTAACCCCCTGATGTAAGCAGTTGAATAAACTTGCTGTCAAACAAAAAGGGAAATATAAAAGCAATGCAATTTATCTGCACCGCATCCCCCGACAGTTCAGGGTGCTATTATGATGCCCGGTTAGCCGGAGCATGCAAAAATACAATCAATTTTGGAATCGTGCGAAAGCTACAAACATTTCTCCATACTTTCCCACAGCCGCTTTGCTGTTAGATCCCACGAGAATTTCCGGCATTGTTCACGACCCCGTTCTATCAATACATTGCGCAAAGAATTATCCTGGGTGATTTGGATCATTGCACCGGCAATTTGCTCAACAGATAAAGGATCTACAAGCAAGGCAGCATCTCCGGCAACTTCCGGCATACTGGTCACCCCCGAAGCAATCACAGGCACCTCACACTTCATTGCTTCAATGATGGGGACTCCGAAGCCTTCAAAATGTGACACCAGCAACAGGGCCTCAGCCGATCCAAGGATATCCCTGACAGCTTTATCATCCTTGCGACCTGCAAAAACAACATCGCTTTGGTTTTTCATGGCCCGGTAAGCTTTCTTCAGGTCACCTGTACCAAACATGGTTGCCCCTATTAAAACCAACTTATGTGGCAACTGATTATTGCTTTTAAACAAATCAAATGCACGAAGCAGCCCGTCAATATTTTTGCGTCTGTGCAAAGCTCCAATGTAAACGAAAAAAGGTGCTCCATCACAAAGGTCTTCCCTTACGGCATGAGCCGTTTCTTTATCTACCGGTCCTAAAAATGCGTGAACCCCGTTATACACTACATCAATTCGCTCTGCAGGATAGGAAAAAGTTTGTTCAATATCCTTTTTTGAATATTCAGAGACAGTGGCAATCCTTTTTGCCATAGCTGCATACTTAGGGAAATAACTATGGTAATATTTGCGGGTCAACCATGGAATAAATTGCGGTTGGTGCATAAAATTCAGATCGTGAAAAACCGGCAACTGGGCTCCGCCAAAGCGGCCGGCCAAAAAACCATCCGGCGACACAAACAAATCAACACCTTCCTTTTGCAAATATCTTGACACCACATGTTCAAAATAAATATAATACAGAAGTGGATGCCGTGCAGGGGGGAACAGCTCCACCGGCTCAATATTATCGGCAAAAAGAAACTCCTTACCATATTTCCTGTCAAAAAGAAAATAAAACCTGTGTTCGGGATGGGCCTTCACGATCCGCTTGAAACTTTGAAAAGTGAACCAGCCAATGCCTTCAAGCTTACCGGGCAATAACAAACGCGTATTTATTGCGATTTTCAAAACACTTCTCATTTTTAGGCAACATTATGCACGTTTTCCTTTTGTGCAATGCCAATTTGTATGTAAAACACAAAATTATGTTTTATTTTCTTAATTTTGAGATGTGAAAAGGATGTCAGATCAACATCACCCAAGACAAAAAAAGGATTCAGGGGGAGATTGTCCTGAATGCCACAGATCCACATCCAAACTAATGAAATCATTAAAAAAGAAATGTAAGGTATTATGGCAGCAAAACTAATGAAGCACATTGAGCCTGGTGTTTTATCAGGCAAAGACGTACAGGAAGTATACCGGATCGCAAAAGAAAACCAGTTTGCACTGCCGGCTGTGAATGTGATTGGAACCAACTCAGTAAATACGGTATTGGAAGCCGCGAGGGACTTTAACTCTCCGGTAATTATTCAGTTCTCCAATGGCGGAGCCCATTTTTTTGCCGGAAAGTCATTGTCCAATGACAACCAGCGTGCGGCAATCGCAGGCGCCATATCCGGGGCATACCACACACACCGTATGGCCAAAGAGTACGGAGTAAGGGTAATCCTCCACACCGATCATGCTGCAAAAAAACTGCTCCCATGGATTGATGGTTTGCTGGATGCAGGCGAAGAGCATTTCAAACAAACAGGGAAACCCCTTTTCAGTTCCCATATGCTGGACTTATCCGAAGAAACGCTGGAAGATAACATTGCCATTAGCAAAAAATATCTGGCGCGAATGAGCAAAATAGGCATGTCTATTGAAGTGGAGCTGGGTGTAACCGGAGGAGAGGAAGACGGTGTTGACAATACCGGTATCGACAGCTCCAAGTTGTACACGCAACCTGAAGAAGTGGCCGACATGTATAAGGCACTTATGGAAGTGTCACCCGATTTTACGATTGCGGCCGCTTTCGGAAATGTTCACGGAGTTTACAAACCCGGGAATGTTTTACTGCAGCCGGTTATCCTGAAAAACTCTCAAAACCATATCATGAAAGAGTTTGGAACCGGGGCAAACCCCGTTAACTTTGTTTTTCACGGAGGAAGCGGCTCAAGCAGAGATGAAATCCGTGAAGGCATCTCCTATGGTGTCATCAAAATGAACATCGACACAGATACACAATGGGCATTCTGGAAAGGAGTGCTGGATTTTTATAAGAAGAATGAAGGTTATCTGCAAGGGCAGATCGGAAATCCTGACGGCGACGAAAAGCCAAACAAAAAATATTATGACCCCAGGGCATGGTTGCGAAAAGGTGAAGAAAGTATGCGCGACCGTCTAAAACTGGCCTTCGAAGACCTGAATGCATTGGACAGAAATTAGTCCATTTCAGGAAAATTTATCATATCAACCACAATATAAGCCGCTGAATAATCACGCCGGATCTTTTCCAGAAATCTCCGGGCGTCAAGTCTTGTGCGAAAATCACCGACCCGAAGCTTAAAATAGGGTTCTTCGTAAACGATATAAGCTCTGACGTCCGGGTATTTTTTCTCAAACGCTGCCTGTTCCCGCTGGGTGTTTAGCCGTGCACGATTACCGGAGTCCATATACAAATGCACCCGGTATCCCGGAACACCTTGCTGCCGGCTTACGGCATGACGGTGAGCATGCAGAAGGAGGGAGATTTTCTCATCCTGATACACATTGTCCCACCGCAAAGGATGGAGTACAGGCAAGGTGTCGTCGTTCCGCAAGCTATCCACCGGAAGTGTATCTGTCTCCAATGTATCAGTTCGTTCAACCCATATGTTTTCAAAATCTGCCCGGGGCCGGTCCAAACCACGATCATCATCTCTGCTGACAGCCTCCGGAGAGAATAAAAACAGGGAAAGCATGAAAAAACAAACAAGAACACGCTGTTTTATGCCAAAGGTTGTTTTTTCCATACCTGGTATCTGATTTATTGTTAAATAATTTTTCTAGTATGCCCTTGCAAAAACAACACGTCTTACCGATGGGTTACCCGAATAAACGCATCTTCCCTCTTCCTTATTGTCATCCAAAGGGATACAACGGATCGTCGCTTTTGTTTCCTCCTTGATCTTTTGCTCTGTTTCTGCTGTGCCATCCCAGTGGGCCATAATAAAACCTCCCTTGTCGTCCAGAATGTCTTTGAATTCCGCCCACGTGTCGGCTGTCTGCGTATTGTTTTTCCGGAACTCAGATGCCCTGCGAAACAGGTTTTGCTGAATATCTCCGAGCAGTTGCTCAACGGTTTGAGCCAAATTCTCTATCGGAACAATCTGCTTTTCCAAAGTATCCCTTCGTGCTATCTCAACCGTTCCTTTTTCCACATCCCTGGGACCTATGACAATACGCAGCGGCACACCCTTAAACTCATATTCATTGAATTTCCAGCCCGGCTTATGTGTATCACGATCATCAAGCTTGACAAGAACACCCCTTTTTTCGATCATTTCCTTTATTTCCCGTGCTTTCTGACACACCAAATCGTATTGATCGTTGTTCTTGTAAATGGGCACAATAACCGTTTGTATTGGTGCAAGTTTCGGGGGCAGCACCAGCCCATGGTCATCCGAATGAGCCATAATCAAAGCACCAACCAATCTTGTAGAAACCCCCCATGATGTGGCCCAAACATACTCGAGGGTTCCTTCTTTACTTGCAAACTTTACATCAAAAGCTTTGGCAAAATTTTGTCCAAGGAAATGAGATGTTCCGGCCTGTAAAGCTTTGCCATCCTGCATCAAAGCCTCGATACAAAAAGTTTCAAGGGCACCGGCAAAACGTTCATTTTCCGACTTTACCCCTTTCAGCACGGGAATGGCCATAAAGTTTTCAGCAAAATCAGCATATACATCCAGCATTTTATAGGTTTCCTCAAGAGCTTCCTGCTCGGTAGCATGTGCCGTATGTCCCTCCTGCCATAAAAACTCGGCCGTACGCAAAAACATTCTTGTGCGCATCTCCCATCTGACAACATTGGCCCACTGGTTAACCAGAATGGGCAAATCACGATACGACTGAACCCACTGACGATATGTATCCCATATGATCGTTTCGGACGTTGGGCGGATCACCAGCTCTTCTTCAAGTTTGGCATCATCGTCAACAACCACACCACTGCCATCAGGTGCATTTTTTAACCTGTAATGCGTCACAACCGCGCATTCTTTCGCAAAACCCTCAACATGGTCTGCCTCTTTACTAAAAAATGATTTTGGTATGAACAAAGGGAAATAGGCGTTGACATGTCCGGTGTCCTTGAACATCTTGTCCAGTGCCGCCTGCATTTTTTCCCAAATGGCATATCCATAGGGTTTTATCACCATACATCCCCTGACAGCAGAATTCTCTGCCAACCCCGCTCGCAGCACAATATCATTGTACCATTTTGAATAATTCTCTTCTCTCGTGGAAAAATCTTTGGCCATATCTCTTTTTGGTATAGTATTTGTGTTTTTAATTGGCAAATTGAAAGGCGCAAATTTAACAAAAAACTCGGGTATTGTTATTAACTTTGTACAAACCAAAATACACAACCAGGAGGAATAGTCATGAAAATATTGCTTAATTTAACGGGAATTTTAATCGCATTGGCGCTTGCAGGTTGTTCAACAACCTATTATGCCACCAGCGAGCATGATGATGTATATTTCAGTCCCCAGGTGGTTAGAGGTGGTGCAGAAGCACAAGCTGCGCAAAATCAAGGCAGAGTGGTTGACGTGGTTCATGAAAATGAAGCAAAGCAGGAAGAAGCTGCTGCCTACAATAGCGAAGCCACTTATTACTACTATGAGGAAACCGCAGAAACTACAGGAACGGATACATCATACTATTACGATGAAGACGGAAATGTGGTAATCGTCAACAATTATTTTTATGGCGACTACTACGATTTTTCCTATGCTTCCAGAATCAGACGTTTTCACAGGCCTTACGTGAGCTTTGGCTATTATGATCCGTTTTTTACCAATATGTTCTGGTACACTTACGACCCATTTTTTTCGGGCTGGAGCATCTACTGGGGTTATCGCCCCTTCCATTTAAGCTGGCGTCACAGACATTTCTGGTATCATTGGCATCGTCCATGGTTTGGTTACCATCATGGCTTCTGGGCCGGATACCACCATGGTTTCTGGGCTGGTTACCATTCAGGGTTCTGGCATCCCTATTATTATGGATACGGTTTTGGATACGGTGGTCATTGGGGATGGGCAGGCCCCCCCTACTATTACTACAACAGCTTTGATCAAACCACTTACCATTACGGGCCACGCGGATCAACAGGTGGTACTGTAGCCACACGCGGTGATACAGGACGCACACATGCGGCCGGAAGAACCAGTTTTGCAGAAACATTTGAAGAAAGAACTGTCCGCGATGATCAAGGCAGAAGACAATTGCTGGCAACAAACGACAGCCCTTCAGCAAGAGAAACTGCCGGTTCGCAAAGGGATACACGGACTGCAGGCAATGAGCAGCCCACAGCTCGTGAACAGGCTCCTCAAAGGGAAACAACTGATCGGACGGCAGCCCCTGAAAGACCTACTGACGCAAGGACCGGACAGGTTCGTGACCGTGGAGAGGCATATCAGCCGGGCAGCAGAGTAGAAGACTACCGCGCACCATCAAGAGAGCAATACACCAGGCCGGCCTCAGACAGATACAGAAGGCCGGAGCAGGCTAGTCCCGCAAGATCATCTGGTGAACAAGGACGCGCTACCAATTATACCATGCCCAGGTCTTATACCTCACCTAGCTATCAACAGCCAAGCACACCCCAGAGGTCGAGACCGGCTACGCAAACCAGACCGGCAAGAGAAGAAGCAGCTCCAAGTAGCAGGGACACGCAAACACAACCCACTGCAAGACCTGCAACTCCGCCCACGCAGAGACCACAGGCCCAACCTTCCCGGACTGACAGAGGAAGACCCAGCTATACACCACCAAGCAGCCAACCGAGCCGGTCAACAACAAGTCCGTCCAGATCAACTCCACCGAGCAGAAGTACAGCTGCTCCGTCAAGAAGCAGCTCACCCTCCAGGAGTACAGCTGCTCCGTCAAGAAGCACCTCGCCCTCCAGGAGTACTGCTGCACCCAGCTCAAGCGGCAGCCGCTCATCTGGCGCAACAAGGTCATCGGGCAGCAGCAGCAGCCGCTCATCAGGTGGAAGAAACAGATAGAGACAGTGATAAGTGACTAAATCCTCCCATATATAATTTTCACCTCCCGGCAAACTAGTTTTTCACACCGGTTTTCGCCGGGAGGTTTTTTAGAATCATCTCAAGAAAACAATATCGCCATGAAAAAGTATTTTTTAACATTAATGATCTCTCTTGTTTGTTTTTCCGGTGCATTTGCGCAAAATGAGATGGATGCACTTCGCTACTCACAATTTTTGTATGGCGGCACTGCCCGTTTTGCGGCCATGGGTGGCAGCTTTGGAGCCCTGGGAGGTGACTTTTCAACCTTGAGTGTAAATCCTGCAGGCATTGGCATATATCGAAGCTCCGAAATCAGCATTACTCCATCACTGAGCTATAGCAGAGTAGAAAGCCGCTTTTTTGACAACTTTGAAGATGATATGAAGTACGACTTTAACTTCAATAACTTTGGCGTGGTCTTTTCATTTCCGATTGGCAGTAAGATTGAAGAAGGGGGATGGCAATTTGTAAACGTGGGGCTTGGGATTAATCGTCACAACAACTTCAATGATCGTTGGATCGCGCGCGGATTTAATGCACACAACTCCAAAATGGGCAGTCTTCTGCAACAAGCTATCAGTGAAGGACATGTTAATAATCTTGACCCATTTTCTACCAAACTTGCCTGGGAAACGTGGTTGCTGGGTGAAGATGAACAAGGTTTCTTTGTGGATATGCTTGATAATGTCGACCAGTACCATGAGAGTAACACTTCAGGATCCATAAGGGAATTCGTGCTTTCTATGGGTGCAAATTATAATGACCGGCTTTACCTTGGCGCTACAGTTGGCTTTCCATCTGTTTCTTTTGAAGAAAGAACCTTTTTTGAAGAAAAAGACACACAGGGCCTTAATGAAGTGTTTAACTCCATGAGTTTTACAAACCGGTTAAAAACCTCAGGAAGCGGATATAATTTCAAGCTTGGTGCTATTGTCAGAATTACCGATATAGTTCGTGTTGGTGGTGCATTTCATTCACCCACATTTTATGACTTGAAAGACAGATACAGTGCGACCATGCGTTCCGATTTGAATCTTGATTATGATTCAAGGGTGGCAAACTCCCCCGAGGGCAGGTTTGACTACGAGCTGAATACCCCCCTCAGGGCAATGGGCAGTTTAGGCCTGATTTTTGGCAAAAGTGGCCTGATCAATATTGATTATGAGTACACCGACTATACCACTGCTCGTTTGCGTAGTGCAAACTATTCTTTTTCCGAAGAGAACCGTATTATCAGGGAGTCGTTTAATCAGCAACACAATATTCGCGTCGGCGGTGAAGTGCGTGTGTCGCCCCTTGTTTTGCGTGGTGGTTACGGATATTATTCAAACCCCTACAAGTCAGGGATCAATGATGCGTCAAGATCTGTCATTTCTGCAGGATTCGGAATCAGAGAAAGCAGCTACTTCCTTGATTTTGCCTACACTTATACCTTTTACTCAGAAGATTATTATTTGTATTTTCTTGACACCGATGGACCTCTGCCCATGGCGGAGAGAGATTTTTCTGCCAGCACATTCAGGATATCTATCGGCTGGAGGTTCTAAATCATAATCCAGTTCAGTCTTCCTGAACCATTTTAACGATTTCATCATCCACCAGGATGCGACCGCAATATTCGCATACAATGATTTTTTTGTGTAGTCGAATGTCAAGGTGACGCTGTGGAGGTATTTTGTTAAAGCAACCACCACAGGCATCTCTTTCAACAGGTACGACAGCCAAACCATTTCTGGCGTTTTCACGAATTCTCTGGTAAGCATTAAGCAGACGCGCTTCTAGAGTTGCACGCTGTTCTTCAGATTTTTCAAGCAGAACATTTTCGTCTTTTTCCGTTTCGGCAACGATATCATTAAGCTCTGCCTTTTTAGCTTCAAGATCCTGTTTTCTTTCAGCAAGCTCTTCTTCTACTTGTTTAACCAAGTCATTTTTCCCTTCAACCTCAAGGGCAAACTCCTTCATTTTCTTTTCTGCCAGCTGAGCTTCAAGTGTTTGATATTCTATTTCTTTAGAAAGAGAATCGTATTCACGGTTATTGCGAACATTCATTTGCTGAGCCTCATATTTTTTGATTAGCTCAAGGCTTTCCTGTGCCGCAATTTTTTTGTTTGAGATCTCTGTCTGGAGGTCTTTGATTTCGTTATTGAATTTTTCAACTCTTGTTTCAAGGCCTGCAATCTCGTCTTCCAGGTCTTGCACCTCCAACGGAAGTTCGCCTCTGACACTTCGGAGTTTGTCGATGTTAAAATCTATAGTTTGCAGTCGATACAGGGCAACAAGCTTTTTTTTGACTGTTTTCTCCAGGCTTTCTTCGGTGGCAGTTTCCGGAATGCTCACCGGAGAGCCTTCAGTACCCGTACTGGGGTTAATCATTTTTTCAGGTTCTTTTGCAGACTTGGTATTTGGTTTTTTTTTGGCCATGTGAAAAAGATGTGTTAGGTGTTGATTATCTGTAATTTATCGATAGTGCACCGGATTCGTATTTGCTTCAGAAATCAGGACCGCAAAGTTAATTATTTTTTTCTTAACAATATCACATATGAGATTTGTGGTAAACTGCTCTGTTTCATAATGTCCGGCATCAACGAGTAAGATCTTGTTCATTGCATCAAAAAATTGATGATATTTGACATCGCCGGTAACAAAGGCATCTGCACCGGAATTTATGGCGTTACTGATTAAAAAAGAACCGGAGCCACCACAAAGAGCGACGCGCTGAATGTTGCGCCGATGGGGAGCCGTGTGTTTGACAAAAGGCGTTTTCAGGCTGTTTTTCACCATGTCTAAAAAGTTCATTGCCGAAACAGGCTCAGGCAAGTCGCCAATCATTCCTGAGCCAACTTTGTTAAGCCGGTTATCTAACGGATAAACGTCATAAGCCACCTCTTCGTATGGGTGGCTTTGAAGCAATGCTGCGAGAACTTCTGATTGTTTATAGACAGGGAATATCGTTTCTATGCGCACCTCCTCTTCATAATGCAACTCCTTTGTATTTCCAACAAATGGATTGGTATTTTCACCGGCACGGAAAGAGCCCTTGCCTTCCAGGTTGAAGCTGCAGCAATCGTAATCCCCTATATGTCCTGCTCCTGCCGCAAAAACTGCGGCTCGTACTTTTTCAGCATGCGACAAAGGGACAAATGTGGCCAGTTTTCGCAACAAACCCGTTTCCGGTCGCAAAATCTGCAGGTTCTCCAGGCCGAGTTCTTTTCCAAGGGTATGATTCACCCCGTTGATAACTTTGTCGAGATTGGTGTGGATGGCCACTATGGCTATATTGCTGCGAATGGCGTCAATCACTACTGCTTCAGCAGGAGTTTCCCCGGAAAGGCGTTTCAGTCCCTGGAAAATAAGCGGGTGATGTGACAAGATAAGGTCACATTCTTTTTTTTGGGCTTCTTTGACTACCTCCATGGTTACGTCGAGACAAACCAGGGCTTTTTTTACTTCCTGAAAAGGATTGCCAATCTGTATCCCTGAATTATCATAGCCTTCCTGCAATGTAAATGAAGCTTCTGAGTCAAGCGCTTTAACAAAATCCTGTAATAGCATGTTGGGTGTTTTTTTTGATGTACAATGAAATCGTATTCGGTTTTGATCATACGTGTTTATTATGCAAACCTTGCACGGTTTAGAATAAGCAATACTCCGGAACGACTCTTTTGTTCTTAACCTCAAATGATTTCCAAATGTACATCATTATTCCCAATTCTCATATTCAGATATGAACCTGAACTTTGACAAAAGCATTGAGTGTTTTTCTTGCTTACTCATTGATGGCAGGACATGCTTTTTTCAGCCTGTTTTTAATTGTTGATGGTCGGCCAGCAAGGGGTTATTCATGATGCTGATTCTTGTTTATCAGTTTTGATAACTTGGCCAGCGGTTTTGATAACTTGGCCAGCCGTAATTCCAATCAGCAACAGAAAAATTAAAATATTTACCTTTGGGGTATGAGTTGGCTACGCATCATCTTATTACCTTTTGCCATTTTATACGGTTTTATTGCGTGGGTGCGCAATTTGTTATTTGATTATGGTATATTACCCTCGGAGTCTTTCCGTATTCCGGTCATTTCTGTGGGTAATCTCAGTGTGGGAGGGACGGGTAAAACGCCACATGTGGAGTATCTGGCAGGTATTCTTAAAGATCGTTATACAATTGCTGTTCTGAGCAGGGGTTACAAGAGAAAAACAAGGGGTTATATAGTTGTAAGGCAAGATTCTTCGGCAGAGGATGTGGGGGATGAGCCTTTGCAGATTAAAAGCAAGCTTCCGGAGGTGCATGTTGCCGTTCATGAAAGCCGGCGCCGTGGAATCCGGGCTCTTTTGCATGAATTCCCGGATATTGATTTATTGTTGCTTGATGATGCTTTTCAGCACAGATATGTTACACCGGGTTTAAATTTATTACTAACCGGTTATTACACTCCTTTTTTTAGAAATTTTCTATTGCCTGTTGGCAATTTGCGGGAACCAAAGAAAGGGGCAGCAAGGGCTGATGCGATTATTGTCAGCAAAACCCCAAAGGTTTTTTCTCCTTTGGACCGCCGGTATTTTTTAAAAAGAATCGGGCGTTATCATTCAAAAGATGTTTTCTTTTCCCGTTTGAGTTATAAAAAGATGCTTCCTTTGACAAAAGAGACGCCTATTGAACCACCCGGCTCAATAAAAACCATCTTTTTGCTGACAGGTATTGCCAACCCCACATCCCTTGAAGAATATTTAAAAACACTTTGTCAGGAGCTAATTGTCCACAGATATCCGGATCATCATACCTTTAGTGAGAAGAATCTGCTTAAGTTGCAGAAGGAATACAATGAAACAATCAGTCATTGCAAGGTAATTGTAACAACGGAAAAAGATTCTATGCGTTTACGTGACGGGGCGTTGCTAAAGGTTTTCGAAGACATCCCGGTTTATTATCTCCCCATAGAGGTGGTGTTTCATGAAGACGACAAATTGAGGTTCAACAATTTATTGTCAAACTTTCTTTCACGCTACGGGTAAAACTTCGGCTAAACCGTTTTTGATTGCATCATGCTTGGTTGAAACATACAGGCAGGATTGACGCCATTGTTTCCCGCCTGTATGCAGTAAAGTTGTTGTCCGGGAACCTCCTGGCCGGTTTTTCGATTGCAACTTTCAAAATACCATACCGGGGCATGGGATTGTCATTGTCGCATAAAAAACCGGCATCCGGGTTGTCGGGTCTTAACTTGCAGATTTCATCTGGGTTGATATCATCAGGCTATTACCATCTGACGGGCTTTCTTTTTGACATTAGAACAGGCTATCACCCATCAGAATGGAAGGTCATCACTTTCGTCCGGAGGCGCGTCGGGTACCGGGGGTGCTGACTGCGGGGTTTGTTGGGTAGCTTGTTTGCCGGGTTGATCCTGACCGGGCCGGCCTCCGATAAAGTTGATCACATCCCCCACAATTTCTGTGGTATACCGTTGGTTACCATCTTTATCCTGCCATTGCCTGGTTCTGAGTCTGCCTTCAATGTACACCTGCCTTCCTTTATTGAGGTATTTTTCGGCGAGCTCCGCACGATTTCGCCACAATACTACAGTGTGCCATTCGGTTTTTTCCATGTTTTCTCCATCCTGACCCTTGTAGTATTCATTGGTTGCAATCCTCAGCCGGGCCATTTTTACCCCACTTTCCAGGGTCATCACTTCAGGGTCCATACCAAGGTTACCCAAAAGAATTACTTTGTTTACTCCTGCCATTGTTGTCTCTTTTAAGTTAAAAACAAATTAATTAATTCGAGGCTAAATTAATTGTTTTTTTGTTATAATAAAAATATTTTTCTTCGAAATGTATTTTGGGGGCTTTAAGCGGCATTTTTCGGAGAAAAAATCAAAGTTACGCATTCCTGTGCGTTATTGCAAATATGGAGGTGCATCCGGATAAAAGTGGATCAGACGTTCATTTGTTTAATGTAACGCTCTATTAGAGCCGGTTTTGCAAGAGTTTCAAATTCATGTAGGTTAACGGAAAGGTGTTGTTTCGCCAAGCGGTTTTTGGTGACACCATCCACCCTAATTTGGTAAAAAGAGGCAAAAATGCGCTGATGTGTCAGCAGGTGTTTCATTTCCAACACCTGCCCGTTCAGGAGCAAATTTGTGCTGTCAATCCTGTTTGCCTTCCACCATGGGTCATTCAACAGGTTTTCTCTGTTTATTGGCTCTTTTGTTTCCAGGAGTGGCAGTTCGTACATATTTTTCCATATATCGTTACCGGTTCGTTTTTGGACAAAAAAGCGCATTTCGTTGTCCCGGGCAGGGTAGAAAAAGAAAAAGTAATGAAAGAAACGTTTACGGACTGGTTTTTTAGGCTCTTTCCGGGGATATTTGTATACGGTATCTGACTGGAAAGCGTGGCAGGTATGACTTAGCACACAGGATGCACACAGGGGTCGGGCAGGCTTACAGACCATGGAGCCAAAGTCCATCATTGCCTGGTTAAAATCTCCCGGTTTGTCCTGGGGGATAATCTCCATGGTCAGGTCATATAATAATTTTTTGGTTGCGGATTTATTTACGGGCTGGTCAACGGCAAACAACCGGGTTAATATGCGCATTACGTTGCCATCCAGTGCGGGAATGGGTTCATTGAAACAAATTGAGGCAATGGCTGCTGCAGTATATGACCCTACACCTTTAATATTGATCCAGTCTTTATAGTTGTCAGGCAGTTTGCCATTGTGATCGGAAACAATTTGATTTGCTGCCTGATGGAGGTTTCTTGCCCGCGAGTAATATCCGAGACCCTGCCATAGCCTCAGTACTTTTTCCGCGGGAGCGGCGGCAAGTGCGAACACATCCGGGAAAGCGTCAACAAAGCGGTGATAATAGGCCAAGCCTTGTTCCACGCGGGTTTGTTGAAGAATAATTTCCGAGATCCAGATATGGTAGGGATTATCCGATTCACGCCAGGGCAGTAATCTTTTGTTTTCGGAATACCAGTTCAGGAGAAGTTCTGTAATGTCCATATAAAATTTTTGGAGAACACTGGCAAAGAAAAGAAAAATAGTGTAAATGGTTGAAGTAAAAATAATTAATTTGTTTCTGATATCAAAGAAAAAGTTTATCTTTGCATCCTTAATTCGAAAGAAAAAACCACATAAAATCCTAATAACCAAAAAGTAAAGAATTATGACTAAAGCTGAAATTGTAACCGAGATTGCCAACAAAACCGGCATTGAGAAGGTAGCTGTTCAAGCGACCGTTGAAGCTTTCATGGGCACTGTTAAGAATGCGTTAGTAAAAGGAGAAAACGTTTATTTAAGAGGCTTTGGCAGCTTTATTATCAAAGAAAGGGCGGAGAAAACCGGCAGGAATATTTCCAAGAACACCACCATCATTATTCCGGCCCATTGCATTCCTGCATTTAAGCCCGCCAAGGAATTCGTTAATGAAGTAAAGGCATCCGTTAAGCCCTAAGGGAGGGTGCGAGGCGTTAGCCTTTGAATAAAGCAGAAAACATAAACATTAGGAGAACAGTTATGCCTAGCGGAAAAAAGAGAAAAAGACATAAGATGGCAACCCATAAGCGCAAAAAAAGGTTGCGCAAAAACAGGCACAAGAAGAAATAATCCCTATTAGGGCTGTATGATGCCTGTACTTCTTTATAAATAAAATTACATAATACCAGCGGGGTGTTATGTAATTTTGTTTTGATACACTTTTTTCTCGTCGTCCTACAATCCTTTCAACAAGTATCATGAGCCATGATGGACAAATGAACCTTTAAAGCATCTCTATTGTGAACAAAGAATTGATTATTGATTCAGGCACAACGGAGGTTGTAATGGCTTTGCTCGAGGATAAACGGCTGGTGGAGTTACACCGTGAGCGAAAAAACAACAATTACTCCGTTGGAGACATTTATCTCGGGAAGATCAAAAAGATTATTTCCGGGCTAAATGCTGCTTTTGTGGATGTGGGATATGAGAAGGATGCTTTTTTACACTATCTTGACCTGGGAAGCCAGGTAAACAGTCTGAACAAATACACCAAGCTGGCCATGGCGGGAAAAACGAAGGTACTGCCTATGGAGCATTTCCACATGGAAAATGAGATAGAGAAGACCGGCAAAATTACCGAGGTACTTCATTCAAACCAGCCGGTTCTTGTTCAGATTGCAAAAGAACCCATTTCAACCAAGGGTCCCCGTATTACCAGTGATTTGTCCCTGGCCGGCAGATACCTGGTACTGGTACCTTTTTCTGACCGGATATCGGTTTCTCAAAAGATTCAAAACACAGAGGAGAAAAACCGGCTCAAGCGGCTGGTGCAAAGTATCAAACCAAAAAATTTCGGTGTGATTATCCGCACCATTGCCGAGGGCAAAATGGTTGCGGATCTGGATGCAGACCTTAACAACCTGGTGGCTAAGTGGTACAGCATTGCTGAGAAGCTTGCCAATGCCAAGCCACCGCGCATTATAATGGGAGAGATCAACAGATCTTCGGCCATGTTGCGCGACCTGTTGAACGAGTCTTTTAACAGCATTCACGTAAATGATCTTTCGGTTTTTGATGAATTAAGAGATTATATCAAAACAATTGCACCGGACAAGATTGACATTCTCAAACTGCATCGGGGGAAGATCCCTATTTTCGACCATTATGGCATAGAAAAGCAGATCAAAAGCTCATTCGGCAAGGTTGTTTCTATCAAGAGCGGTGCATACCTTGTGATAGAACACACGGAAGCTTTACATGTGATCGATGTCAATAGCGGGCAGCGCATCAGCAGCGAAAACAGCCAGGAGGACAATGCCCTGGACGTAAACATGGAAGCCGCTGCCGAAATAGCCAGGCAGTTGAGGCTTCGCGACATGGGCGGGATTATCGTGGTTGACTTCATTGATATGGTACAAGCGGGAAACAGGCGCACCTTGTACGAAAAGATGAAGGAAGAGATGAAAAAAGACCGGGCGAAGCACAATGTTTTGCCGCCCAGCAAATTTGGCCTGGTGCAGATCACGCGTCAGAGAGTGCGCACCGAAACAAGCGTGGAGACGCTGGAAAAATGTCCGGCATGCGGTGGATCAGGTAAGATCCGGCCCAGTGTAATACTGGTGGATGAAATTGAAAGCAATTTGAGATATCTTATCAGGGAACAAATGGAACCTTCGCTCAGCCTTCGGGCGCATCCTTTTATACATGCATATTTGACGAAGGGCCTTTTCTCTGTCCAACTGAAATGGTTCTTTAAATACAAAAAGTGGATCAAAGTTTATCCTTCCACATCCTATCATTTTCTTGAATACCGGTTTTTCAATAAACTTGATGATGAGATCAAGTTATGATTGGCAGGCATTTAACCGCCATTGCCGGTTTTGAACAGATTACCGGATCAGTCCGGTTTTGTTTGCAGACAAATGAATGATTTGTCAAATGATCAGCCCTGATGAATTAAAAGAAAAGGCTGCACGTTATTGTGCTTGGCGTGAGCGCTGTACCATGGAGGTAAGAGACAAGCTTTATCAAATGGGTGCAGATGCTGAATTGGCTGACCGGATACTGGAAGATTTGGTTAATGAGCGATATCTGGATGATCAGCGATTTGCCGAATTTTTTGTGCAGGGGAAGTTTCGAAACAATCGATGGGGCAAAGTAAAAATATTGGCCGGGCTGAAGCAGCGACAGATACCGGATGCTGTCATAACCCGTGCTTTGGCTGCCATTGACGGCACCCAATACAGGCAAGTATTGCTGCGTTTGATTACTGACAAACATGCATCTTTATCAGAACAGAAGAAAAAAAATGTCCGGGAAAAGACCGCCGCTTATTGTATCCAAAAGGGTTTTGAGCCGGCGCTGGTGTGGGACATTTTGAACAAACAACCATAAATATTATGATTTACAGCGAGCATATCAAAGATTTGGACAAGAGGCTGGATGCCTTAAGGAGGTTTCTTTGACATTGAAGGGAAGCGGGAAGAAATACAAGCAAGACAAAAAGAAACGGAAGCTCCTGATTTCTGGGACAATCCAAAGGAAGCCGAAAACAAGCTGAGGCACATCAGCAGTGTAAAGCAATGGGTGGATTTTTTTGATGAAACGAAGCAAAAGGTTGATGACCTAAGAGTTTTATTTGAATTTTACCAGGAGGGGGAAGGCACTGAAAAAGAGGTAACAGACCTGTATAACAAGGCTTTGCGATTTATTGAGAAGCTTGAATTACGCAAGATGCTCAACCAGGAAGAGGATCATCTGGATGCCATTGTTGCCATTAATGCGGGCGCCGGAGGTACGGAGAGCCAGGATTGGGCAGAAATGCTCATGCGCATGTATTTGCGCTGGGGCGAACGCAACAATTACAAAACCAAGGTTTTGGATGTTCAGGAGGGAGATGGAGCCGGCATTAAAAGTGCGTCCATTGAATTTGAGGGTGACAACGCTTACGGTTACCTTAAGGGTGAAAATGGCGTTCACAGGTTGGTAAGGTTATCGCCTTTTGATGCCAATCACAAACGGCACACTTCTTTTGCATCTGTTTATGCCTACCCCATTGTAGATGATAAAATCAACATTGAGATCAATCCGGCAGACCTGAGCTGGGATACTTTCAGGTCAAGCGGTCCAGGCGGGCAAAACGTAAACAAAGTAGAGAGTGCTGTTAGGGTCAGGCATGCTCCATCCGGCATCGTGGTTGAATGCCAGGAAACCCGTTCACAAGTCCAAAACCGTGAAAAGGCACTAACGATGCTGAAGTCTCAGCTATACGAGCTTGAGTTGAGAAAGAAGCGGGAAAAAATAGATGCGATGGAAAGCACAAAAAAGAAGATCGAATGGGGATCGCAGATCAGGAGTTATGTTTTCCATCCATATAAAATGGTTAAAGATTTGCGCACCGGGGTGGAGACGTCAAACGTGCAAAGTGTGATGGATGGAGAAATTGATGATTTTATCAAGGCTTACCTGATCGAATTCGCCTGATACCTTACAGAATTATTCATTGTTTACCCTCATACCAATTCTTACTCCCCCATAAAGGGATATTTTAAGTTATATTGAACTGAATTTCATAGCCTCTAAACAATTGCTTAATTTAACACTTTCAACAAATACCATAAAAATTGTCTCATCAACAAGTTAGCTGACCATCGTTAATAACTTTTGAATATTGTTAATAAGAAGTGGTGCTACCCCATTGTTTTGTTTCTTAATTTCGTGCTACAGCATTGCCTCACATTATTTTATACCTTTTATTTTTTCGTCCTAAAGCGTTATACCACAGGGCGTAACGGCTAAAAACATATGAATTATGAATATGGGAAGCAAAAATGTTTTAAGTAACATTACCAAAGACACAGAGGAACAAAAAGAGAGCCAAGGTTTGTATGACCATGTGCTTGACAACAGAAGATTATCCCAGGAGTCGGACAAAAAGGATGATGAATATATTCATCCGACACACATAAAGTATTCCTATGAAGATGTATTGGCGAAGGCACTTGAGTATTTTGACGGAGACAGTCTTGCGGCGGGTGTATGGGTAAACAAATACGCATTAAAAGACTCGGACGGCAACTTGTATGAGCAAACACCCGATGATATGCACAGGCGAATTGCCAGGGAGATTCATCGTGTAGAAAGCAAGTATCCCGATCCAATATCAGAGGATCTTATTTTTTCATTGCTGCAGGGTTTCCGATACATTGTACCTCAGGGAAGTCCAATGGCAGGTATAGGCAATCCCTTTCAGATAGGTTCTCTTTCCAACTGCTTTGTGATTGGCAACAAGGGAGACGCGGACTCGTACGGTGGCATCATGAAGCTGGATGAAGAACAGGTGCAGTTGATGAAGCGCAGGGGTGGTGTTGGTCATGACCTTTCGCATATTCGGCCCAAGGGTAGTCCTGTGAAAAACAGTGCGCTTACTTCCACCGGGCTTGTTCCGTTTATGGAGCGCTATTCCAACTCTACGAGAGAGGTGGCCCAGGATGGCAGGAGGGGTGCATTGATGCTTACGGTATCCATAAAGCATCCTGACGCAGAAGGCTTTATTGATGCCAAACTGGAGCAGGGAAAAGTTACCGGTGCAAATGTATCTGTCAAGATCACGGATGATTTTATGCAGGCGGTTGTCAACGATACTGAATTTGTGCAACAGTACCCAATCCATTCAGACAGTCCCCAGTTTGTAAAAAAGATCAAAGCCCGTGACTTNTGGAAGAAGATCGTTCACAATGCNTGGAAATCAGCAGAGCCGGGTATATTATTCTGGGATACCATAATAAGGGAGTCGGTGCCTGATGCCTACAGTGACCTTGGTTTTAATACGGTGTCAACCAACCCATGCGGAGAGATTCCGCTCTGTCCTTATGACAGCTGCAGACTGCTGGCCATTAACCTGTTCGGTTATGTTAAAGAGGCATTCACAGAAAATGCACATTTCGACTTTCCCTTATTTAAGCAGCATGTTGCTTATGCGCAGCGGATGATGGATGATATCATTGACCTGGAGTTAGAGAAGATTGACCGTATAATCAGCAAGATAGAAAGCGACCCGGAGGAGAGTGAGGTAAAACGGGTAGAAAGAAGTTTGTGGTTGAAGATCAGGGAGAAATGTATAGAGGGTAGGCGCACCGGTATCGGGATAACCGCCGAGGGTGATATGCTGGCAGCCCTTGGTTACCGTTATGGCACACCGGAAGCCACTGATTTTTCGGTAAAAATTCACCAAATGCTTGCCCTGGAGGCGTACCGTTCGTCTGTAAAGCTGGCGGCTGCCAGGGGTGCTTTCCCGGTATACGACAATGAGCGGGAAGCTGTCAACCCTTTCATACAGAGAATCAAAGAGAGTGATCCTGATCTGTATGATGAAATGCAAAAGCATGGTCGAAGGAACATTGCCCTTCTCACCATAGCACCAACGGGAAGCGTGTCAATCCTTACCCAGACGACCTCAGGTATTGAGCCTGTTTTTATGGTGGCATACAAGAGGCGGCGAAAGGTAAACCCCAACGATAAGAATGTGCGTGTTGATTTTATTGATGAAGTTGGCGATCACTGGGAAGAATACAATGTGTTTCATCATAAATTTATTGATTGGTTGCAGGCGAACGGATATGATGTGAACGAGGTGAAGCAGATGAAAGACAAAGAGCTGGGTGATATCATCAGGCGTTCTCCTTATTACAAAGCCACCGCAAATGATGTAGATTGGGTGGCCAAAGTACACATGCAGGGCGCTGTGCAGAAGTGGGTGGATCATTCAATTAGCGTAACGGTCAATGTACCCGGTGATGTCAGCCAGGAGCTGGTTGGAAACATTTATCGAACGGGATGGGAAAGCGGCTGCAAAGGTATTACCGTGTATCGCGACGGCTCGAGATCAGGTGTTTTGGTCACCGATAAGAAAAAGGAGGAAAGCGAGTTTAAGGAAACATCCGCACCAAAGCGACCGAAAGTGTTGGAAGCTGAGGTAGTCCGATTTAACAATGACTCAGAAAAATGGCTGGCTGTAGTTGGTCTTCTCTACGACAGACCATATGAAATATTCACGGGTAAAGCGGAAGGTTTTTATCTTCCGCCCGAAATAAACAAAGGGTGGGTTATCAAAAACCGTTTGGAAAACGGGGAAAAGCGGTATGATTTTCGTTTCCAGGACAAGGACGGTTACAAAGTTACCATTGAGGGTCTTTCCCGCTCTTTCCACAAGGAATACTGGAATTATGCGAAGCTTATTTCCGGGGTTCTTCGCCACGGGATGCCCTTGCCTTCGGTTATTGATGTTATTGAAGACCTTAGCCTGCATAGTGACAGACTGCACACATGGAAAAATGGTGTGGTACGTGCATTAAAAAAGTATATACCTGACGGCACAAAGGCCAAAGGCAGAATCTGCAACAACTGCCATGAAGAAGACTCTGTTATTTACCAGGAAGGTTGTCTGACCTGCACCAATTGCGGCGAAAGCAAATGCGGGTAAACACACACCTTGTATTTNCGGCGATTGTGTTCAGGCTTATTGTAAATAGATAAACTCGCCTACTCCGATGGGAAGGTTCAATGCAAACCACACAAAAAGCAGTGCCATCCACATCACAAACAGAATAACTGCATAAGGGATCAGCAAGGACACAATAGTGCCGATCCCTATGTTTTTGTTGTACTTGTGTATCCATCCAAGAAGTAGCGGAAAGTATACATAAAGCGGTGTTACACAGTTCGTGATGGAATCTCCGACTCTATACATCAGCTGTACGAAGGCGGGACTGTAGTTCAGCTGTGCCAGCATTGGGATGAAGATGGGTGCAAAAATGGCCCATTTGGCGGAGCCGCTTCCCAAAAATATATTCAGAACAGCTACAAGAATCATATAGAAGACAAACAGCACAGGTCCTGTTAGTCCGGTGGATTTTAGAAAATCGGCGCCGGTAATGGCCAATATGGTATCGAGGTTTGACCAGCTAAAGAGGTTGATAAACTGTGCTACGATAAGCATCAGCACAATATAGCCGGATAGTTCTTTCATACCGTGCTCCATTTGCTTTAGTATGTCGTTTGGCACTTTTATGGATCCGGTGGCTTTCCCGTAGAAATAACCCGGGATGGCAAAGAAGAAGAAGAGGATAGGAATGAGTCCCCTCAGGAAGGGAGAGGGTACCAGTCCGCCGGTAACGGGGTCGCGCAATGGTGCCCATGATGGCACAACGAGCACGAGTATCAGAATTACATAGATTAAGAGAGACAAACCTGCCCTTTTCAATCCTTTACGTTCGGCCGGGGTGAGTTTGCCATCGGTTATTTCATGGTCGAAGGTGCCCAATAGTTCAAATTTTTGACAGCGGGGGATGGTGTATCTTCTGGCGATGAACGCACCACCGAATGCAAGCAGAAAGGTGGAGGCTATCATAAAGTACCAGTTTGCTGTGGGGCTCACCTCCACTCCACCTGGCATTTGCTGTGTAATTTCGGTGCTGATCCCGGCCAGCAACACATCGGTGCCGGCGATAAAAAAGTTGGCCGTAAATCCAGCGGTTGCACCTGCGTATCCGGCAACAAGACCAGCAATGGGATGAAGTCCCATTTGTGTAAAGATCAGGGCGGCAATGGGGGGTACGATCACAATGCCCGCATCTGATCCGATATTGCCGCAAGCCCCGATGATGAATATCACGGGGAGGACAATTTTTTTGGGTACTGAGAATGCCACGGTTCTCATGGCTACTGCAAGCAAGCCGCTGCGTTCGGCTATGGATACACCCATCAGCATAACCAGTACCAGTCCAAATGGCGCAAAATGGGCAAAGTTTGTTACAGCTTCCTCAACAAAACGCCTCAAGCCCTCGCCGGAGATGAGGTTTTCAGCTTC
>SL_3KL_010_SEDDRAFT_10000284_pt1 | contig 39252 bp, 53 predicted proteins | sample SodLakKL_010_SED_2_FD_10381 | JGI IMG/M metagenome (IMG submission 10381) | reverse complement strand
AATTTCCTCCCGGATCTTGAATGGGAAGACGAACGCCAATTGCGGCTGCCATTGGCTCTTCTATGAGATGAACCTTCCCTGCTCCCGCATTTTTCCCGGCATCTTGCACTGCTCTTCTTTCTACTTCAGTAACTCCGCAAGGAATTCCGACGACAACTCGCGGTCTCCCGTGCAAAAAGAAGCTATCTTCATGCGCCTTTTCAATAAAATAACGAAGCATCTGTTCTGTCGCATCAAAGTCAGAGACCACCCCAGAAACAAGAGGTCTGGTCGCTACGATATGGCCGGGGGTTTTTCCCACCATCTTTCTCGCCTCTTCTCCGATTGCTAAAATTTGTCCGGTCTTGCTATTAACTGCAACGACAGAAGGTTCTGACATTGCGATGCCCCTTCCCTTGATATAGACCAAACAGTTTGCTGTTCCTAGGTCAATTCCGATATCATGAGAAAATTTATTAAATATTTTCTTTAGCATAATTTACGATCTCATTAACTTTAATAATTTCTACCTCTTTTTCTTCTCTTTTCTTTATCTCTACCGCTTCTTTTTCTAATGTTTTTTTGCTAACTACCATTCTATAAGGAATACCGATAAGGTCACTCTCCGCAAACTTTTCTCCCGCTCCTTTGTCTCTATCATCAAAAAGAACTTCCACTCCTTCTTTTTTTAGTAGATTGTAAACTTTTTCCGCCTCCTCATCTTCTCCTAAAGAGATGAGATGAACAGAAAAAGGCGCTATACTCTTAGGCCAGACTATGCCCTTATCGTCTGACAAAATTTCAACAATAGCTCCCATTACCCTGCTTATTCCTATTCCATAACAACCCATTATTACAGGCCTTTCTTTGCCATTCATATCCTTATACGTCAAATTAAACGAATCAGAAAAGCGCGAACCGAGCGGAAATATATTTCCAACTTCTATCGACTTCTCCACTTTAAGATTATCTCCTTTCTTACCACACCTTGGACAATTCTTCGTATCATCAATAATCTCTTTATTGATTGCAATAACGCAATCTTCACAAAGATAAATTTGATCTTCTCCGGCATCAGAGAGTGTTTGAAATTCATGAGAATATTTAGAGAAGCTACCTCCTGAAGCATATGTAAAATAGGTCTTATCACCAATTAATAGCTTTTTATAAATATTGTGGTATGACTCTTCCGCCCTCTTGTAATATGAATCAAAACAATCATTGTCGGTATGAAAAGAATAGAGATCCTTCATTAAAAATTCTCGCCCTCTTAAGATTCCCGATTTTGCTCTTAGCTCATTTCTAAATTTTGACTGAATCTGAAATATCCCCTGTGGAAGATCTTTATAAGAAGAGATAAACTTCTTAAACAGAGGAACAACAATCTCTTCATGGCTCTGCCCCATTACAAGATCACCTCCGCCATTTAGCTTTGTATGGAAAAGAACATCTATCTTATCCCTACCGGTAACTTCATAATTTTTTAAAGGATGAATAGCAGGCATTAATACTTCTTGCGCTTCCATTACATTCTTCATCTCTTTTCTTACTATATCTTCAATCTTCTTTAAGACCGCAAAACCTAAAGGAAGAAAAGAATATACTCCTGCCATCTCTTTATTGATAAAGCCCCCGCGTAGCAAAAGCTTTGCATTCAAAGATTCCTCTTCCTTGCTTATCTCTTTTGTTGTTTTTGTAAAAAGGCTAGATTGTCTCATAATAGTTTTAAATCATTAAGGGTGATAAATATCATTAAAACTATAAGCAAAAAGAAGAAGATAGTGTTTAGTCCGTACTCAATGCTCTCCGGTAAAGGTCTCCCCTTTATTCCTTCAATCGCCAAAAAAACCAGCCTCCCTCCATCAAGTGCCGGTATTGGTAATATGTTTAAGACTGCCAAGGATATTGTAATTATTCCCAAAAATCCGAGGTAATCTTGAAATCCCTGATCGTAAAAATCTGCTCCGATATTGACAATAACAACCGGCCCCCCCACTCTCATCTCATCCGGCAGATCTACTCCGGGAATAATAGAGCTAATAAGCATCGTAAATCCGCTTATCGTCATAAATGTCGTCTCCCCCGTCATCTTTGCCCCATAAATAGGTGCTAGATAAAGAGGATATTTGGGAAAAACCTCCGTCATCGCAATTCCAACAGCTCCCTCGTCTTTTGAGTAATCTACACGCGGCATTAATGAAAAAGATAATACTTCTTCTCCTCTCTGAACAACAATCTCTGTCTCTTCTCCCTCCTTACTACTCAGCAGGAAAATTACACTTTCTCTGGCATCAGCCTCTTTTCCATCTATCTCAAGCAAGATATCTCCCTCTCTCAGCCCCACCTCTTCTGCTGGTGAGTCCGAGACAATTTCTCTAATAACTATCTTTGAATCACCAAAGTGCCCCCCTTCATTTCCCAATACCGAAGTCTTACCCGTCATCCCCGAATAGAGGGAAAATATAATAAAAGCGATGATGAAGAATGCAGCAACTCCTCCAAAGATAATCCATGCTCTTTGATAGAGAGGTTTAGATGAAAAGCTTCGATTATCATTTACTGCCTTGTCTTCTCCGTACAACTTTACAAATCCACCAAGTGGCAGAAGATTTATAGAATAGATGGTCTCCCCTATCTTTTTACCGAAAATTCGTGGAGGAATTCCTATTCCAAACTCTTCAACCTTTACCCCAAACTTCTTTGCAAGCAAAAAGTGACCTAATTCATGAAAAAATATAAGTGCAAGAAGGCTGGCTATAATAATAAAAATTGTTGGCATATCTTTTTAAGTTTAGGATTCTATCTCTTCTTCTCTCTTTTTTATTAAGTCGTCCACTTTTTGATTATACTCGTCAATAACCTTCTGAAGATCTTCTTTTCCTTTAAACTTATCATCTTCTCTTATCTCTCCTTTCTGAAATGCATCCTGAATCTCTCTCCATGCATCTTCTCTAATTCTTTTTAGGCTGACTCTCGCTTCTTCTTTTTTTTGAGAAACAAGCTTCAGGAGGGTTTCTCTGTACTCTTGTGTTAATGGCGGCAGTATAATACGTATCATGCTTCCTTCTATATTCGGGCTTAACCCCGATTCTGCTTTTTGAATGGCAACAACAATATCTTTCATATAGTTTTTATCCCATGGTTGAATTAATATCTGCCTCTGTTCAGGGCAAGAAATTGCAGCAAGTTGCTTTAAAGGAAGTCTCTGGTCAAAACAATCTACTACCAAGTCTTCGACCAAAGAAGGTGCCGCTCTATCAGTTCGTATTCTCTTTAATTCTTCAGTAAGATAATTGATAACTTTTTCCATCTGTGGTTTTGTTTTTTCAATAGCCTCTTTATAATTGTTCATATTTTTAAAAATTATATTTTTAACATTATGTCTTCTAGTGCGATCTGTTTATTAATATTGGTTTTGGAGAGAAGATAGATTACCTCTTCGGTTTTAGCTATTACTTCTCTATTCTTTTTTGTTCCTTTACCTGCTTTTAAATTTTTTACCATTCTCTCTTTTGCAAAGTCCAAAAAAAGATTTAAAAATATATCTAAATTATCTTCTTCGATAAAGCTTTTAATCTCTGAAAACTTAAAAAAAAGTTCGCTTTCAACCATCTTTTCAATTCTTTTTTTTATCTTTTCTGCCTCTCTCTTTTTTTCGGGAAAATTGAGATAGTTAATGGCTAGTCCGGGTCTACCGAGCGAAAGCTTAACAGCTTCTCTATCTTCTATCTTCTCTTCTATCTCTTTTTTTGGAACTATAGAAAATTTCATTTCAAAAGCTCGAGAAACTACCGTTGAAAAAAGAATTCTTTTAAAAGAAGTAATGAGAAAAATTATTGTTTTTTCAGGTGGTTCCTCCAAAACCTTAAGGAGGGAGTTTTGCGCGTATAGATTCATTAGATGTGCATCGTTTATCACAATTCCTTTAAATCTTGCCTTTGCGCTCTTATAATAACTTTTTTCAATCACCTCTTCAATCTGCTCTAACTGTATCTCTTTTTTAAGCGAAGAGATCTCCGTAATATCGGTATGAAGAGATCTTTCTATCTCACAGCAGCTAGAGCAATTACAGCTTGCACTAAGTCTCTCTTTCTCGCAGTTTATCATTTTTAAAAACCAAAAAACAACTTTCCTTTTTCCCACAGATTCAGGTCCGGAAAAGAGAAAAGCGTGCGGTATCTTATCTTTTTTAAAAAGAGCTTTTAGTCTTTCTTGCTGTCTTTTATGTCCAATAATCATCTAGTGCTATTTACTTACTATACTTCTCTTGTATGTCTCCAAATTATCCAAAACTGTCCCAGCTCCCTTTACAACCGAAAGAAGTGCGTCTTCAGCGACAAAAGACGGGACCCCGGTCTTTTCCGTAATAAGAACATCTATATCGCGAAGCAACGCCCCTCCACCTGTTACGACCATTCCTTTATCCATAATATCCGCAGAAAGTTCTGGGGGAGTCTCTCTTAATACCTGTTTTATAACTTCAATAATCTCATCAAGTGACTCGCTAATTGCCTTACATATCTCACCTGAAGAGACTTTAATTATTCTCGGTAATCCTGTTGCTAGATCTCTTCCCTTAACATCCATCACCTCTTCTTCGCCTTTCTGATTTGCCGTTCCGATATTGATTTTAACATCTTCGACTGTTTTTGCACCAAGAGCTATATTATGTTTCTCCTTAATATGATTAGAAATAGCAAGATCCATGCTATCTCCCGCGATTCTGACAGAGCGAGCGACAACAACTCCTCCCAGTGAGATAACTGCAATCTCCGAGGTTCCTCCTCCGATATCAATAACCATATGCCCCGAACAAGAAGCTATTGGAATTCCCGCTCCGATAGCTGCTAAAATAGGTTCTTTTACCGTATAGACCGCCTTTGCACCGGCAGAGATGCCCGCTTCTACGACAGCTCTTTTTTCTGTTGATGTTATGCCGGCAGGAACACCAATCATAAGCTCGGGTTTGATAAAACTGAGTCCCGGTGATTTTTTTATAAAATAATTTAGCATCGCTTCCGTGATTCGATATTCTGCGATAACTCCATCTCGAAGAGGCCTATATACTCTTATCTCATCCGGCGTTCTTCCAATCATCTCTTTTGCTTCCTTTCCCACTGCAAGAATCTTGTTTTCACGTACGCTCACTGCAACAACAGATGGCTCATTTAAAACAATCTCTTTTTTAGGAGCAAATACAAGAGAATTACATGTTCCTAAATCAATTCCTATTTTTCTTGATAACATTTTTATATCTTATTTAATTTTTACTCGTTTAATCTCTGCTCCAATTTTTTGCAATCTCTTGTCAATCTCTTCATAACCGCGATCCGCCTGTGAAACATCTCTAATTATCGTTGTTCCTTCCGCGATAAGACCGGCAATAATCAAGGCTGCCCCCGCTCTCAAATCCAGTGGATCGAGCCCTACTCCATGTAATTTTGTGGGTCCATTTATTATTGCTCTGTGGGGATCACAAATTACAATTTCTGCACCCATCTTATTTAATTCTCCTAGATATTTTAGCCTCCCTTCATAAATTGGATCATGAACAAGTGTTAACCCCTCCGATTGAGTGGCAAGAACTCCTAGTGGAGCCTGCAGGTCTGTCGGCATCCCGGGATAAGGCATCGTCTGTACACGATTAATAGAAAGCTCTTTGTGTGGAGAGATATTTACGGCATTCTCTTCTACTTTAATCTTTGCGCCAAATTTTTTTAAACTACTTAAAAAGAGCTGAAGATCTTCTACCGGAACATTTTCCACCCTAATTGAACTTTTTGTAGCGATACCGAGAATAATTAATGTTCCTGCTTCAATATAGTCATAACGAACAAAATGCTCTGCTCCACCTAAGTTCTCTTTTCCTTCTATCTCTATCGTATTAGTTCCTTCACCCTTTATATCAGCTCCCATCTTTTTTAAAAAATAAGCCAAATCTTGTATATGTGGCTCTGTGGCAGCAACTTTTATTATCGTCTTACCCTTGGTTAAAGCGGCGGCCATTAAGATATTCTCCGTTCCCGTTACAGAAAAGCCGTCAAAAACAACATCTCCTCCCAAAAGTCCTTCTTTTGCATTAAAATGATATACGTTTGAACTTCTTGAACCATTTCTCTTTAAACCAAATTCTTCAATCTCCACCCCCATTTTGGTAAAAGCGTTAATATGATAGTCGATTGGTCGCGAACCTATGATACATCCTCCCGGATGAGATATCTTTAAATAACCAAATCTGGCAACAAGAGGTCCAATTAAAAGAATAGACGATCTTATCTTATTTACAAGATTAAAATCCAAATTTTCCGGCTTAATGTCTTTCGCTGTAATTTTTACTCTTCTCTCATCCAAAAAATCGACATCGGCACCAAGCTTCTTTACAATCTCAATCATGCTCAAAACATCCCCAATAAGAGGTATGTTCTCCAAGATACAGGGAGAAGAGGTAAGCAAAGTGGCCGCAATAAGCGGAGTAGCGGCATTTTTTGACCCTTTAACATCAATAACTCCCTCTAATTTGCTTCTTCCTTCAATTATTAATCTTTCTGTCATATTCTTTATTAACCCCCTCATTATAATACAGAGTGATATAAATATCAAATTATATGCACAAAGCAACCCCCCTTCGTACACCCCGGGGGTGTACGTGGGGAAGGCTAGGCTTTAGGAAATTGAGAAAGAGTCTTTCTATTAAAAAACGAGGGGGCTAGCCCCTCGTAAATTCTCTTTTTTCAATCTCTTTATCTCTTTCTCCATTGAGGAGCTCTTCTTGCTCTCTTTAATCCCGGTTTCTTGCTTTCTCTCATTCTTGGATCTCTTGTAAGACATCCAGATGTCTTTAGTCGCTTACGCAAATCAGGATCAAAGGTAACAATAGCTCTTGCAATTCCGTGTCTAACCGCATCAGCTTGGGAAATACTACCTCCTCCTCTTACCTTAACTGAAGCATAAAATTTATCTAAATAATCAAGTGTAGAAAGAGGCTCTTTCACCTTTTTTTGTAAATCAAATGTAGGAAAATAATCTTCTATCTTTTTGTCATTAATAACGATTCCTCCTCCTTTCTTTTCATAAATACGAACAACGCACGTAGAAGTCTTTCTCCGTCCTACTCCGCTGTAATATTTAGTCTCTTTTTTTGCTTTTGGTGGCATATTTACTCTACTTTAAGTTTTTTTATCCTATCTTTTCTCAACTTATTCTTCGGAAGCATACCATAAACAGCCTTTTTCAAAGCAAGCGTCCTATCTTTTTTTGTTAATCTCTCGTACGAAATCTCCTTTAATCCACCGGGATAACCTGTATGATGATAATAGATCTTATCTTCCTTTTTCTTTCCGGTAAGAACGATGTTTTCTATGTTTTTTACAGTAACGGCCTCACCCTTATCCATGTTTGGCTCGTAACTTGCACTATTTTTCCCAATTAGCAGTGTCGCTACTTCCGTAGCAACTCTTCCAAGCGGTTTTTTTGATGCGTCAATAATTTTTCTTTCTTCTTTCATTTTTTTATACAAATTCAATAATAGCCATTTTTGCCCCGTCCTCTTTTCTTGGACCAGTCTTTATGATTCTGGTGTATCCTCCCGCTCTATCCTTATATCTCGGCCCTATCTCTTTGGTCAATTTATCTGCAACATCTTTTGACAATCTCCCTGTTAGCAAACGTCGGCTGTGAATATCCTCCTCTTTGGCTCTGGTAATTAACTTTTCAATAAAGGCTCTCATCTCTTTTGCCTTTCCTTCTGTCGTCTCTATCTTCTCGTTTATAATAAGTGCACGTGAAAGAGAAACCAAAAGTGCACGTCTTTGGTCTTTTTTTCTTCCAAATCTTCTCTTGTTTTTAATTCTGGGCATATCTCCTAATTTAATTCTATTTTTTTCTTTTTTAAAGCCTTTTTAATTTCTTCAACGCCCTTTTCTCCCATTCCTTTTATATTAGCAATGCCCTCTTCCTTCTTTTTTAGTATTCCTTTCACTGTCTTTACTCGCCCCTCTTTTAATATATTCTGTGTGCGAACGGATATATCGAGATCCTCTATATCTAATTCTTCTGCCAAGCTATCCTCTTTTTTGCTCTTTTTTTCTTCTTTTTTATCTTCCTTCTTTTCTTTATTTTCTTCTTCTTTTTCTTTCTTAGTCTTTTTTGTTTCGCTCTTTTCTTTTGCCTCTTTTTTCTCATCAAAAGATGCAAATAGAGAAAAATGCTTTAACAGAATATCAACCGCATTAAAGAATGCATCCTCTGGGGTTATCGTTCCATCCGTTTCTATCTCCAAAAATAATTTATCAAAATCAGTCCTCTTTCCCACTCTCATATTTTCTACATAAAAATTAGCACCTCTTATCGGTGTAAAGATAGAATCGATAATAATTTGACCGACTTCCAATTTTTCTTCTTTTCTGTCTTCTGCAGAAGAATATCCGGTCCCTTTTTCTATCTCTATCTCCATATTTAGTGACGTTTTCTTGTCTGTAATTGTGGCTATATGGCAATCGGGATTAACAAGTTCAATCTGAGTAGGAACAGTGATACTGGAGCCCTTAACCTCTCCCTCTCCCTTTGCTCTCAATTTTGCAACTACTGCTTCATCGGAGTGAGAACGAAAACGAAGATTTTTCAAATTAAGAATAATCGTAATTACATCTTCCATGACGCCAGAAATAGTAGAGAATTCGTGTCCTACGTCTTCTATCTTGACTTTCGTTACCGCAGCTCCTTCAAAAGAAGAGAGCAAAACTCGGCGCAGACTATTTCCGATAGTAACACCATACCCGGGATAAAGAGCCTCTATTTCGAAAAGAGCCTTATTCCCTTCTTTATTTTTTTCAATAGCCTTAGGCTTAGATGGTAGTGGTATCATAGTTAAATATTTTTATTAACAATACTTTAATAAATTACCTTGAATAAAACTCAAAAACGGAAGATATCTCTACTGGTGGTGATATCTCTTCAACTACGACCTCTCCCACCACTTTCGCTTCCATCTTTTCTTTATCAAGTGCAATCCAGATAGGAGGGTTAAAGTTTTTCATTTTAACGTCATACTCTTCAAAAAGCTTCTTTTTCTTTTTAGATGTTTTCACCGATACGATATCTCCAATCTTTACCTGATAGGATGGCCTATCAACCGGCTTTCCGTTTATATTGAAAAATCCTTGCACTATCATCTGTCTTGAATGTGCTCTCGATAAGGCAAATCCTGCACGATAAACGATATTATCCAGCCTTCTCTCAAGTTTTTTTAACAATTGGTCTCCCGCCGCCTCAGTCTTTTTCTGTTTTGATATTACACTCTTAACGTAAGAAGAAAATTGTTTTTCTTGTAGATTGTACCAATTTCTAAGCTTCTGCTTCTCAACAAGCTCTTTTCCATACTGGGAAACATGACCCTTTCTTCTTTTCGGTTTTTGTCCGGGTGGATAAGGCTTTTTTATCATAGGACAAGCTTGCGACTCACACTTCTCTCCCTTTAGAAAAAGCTTTGCTCCGACTCTTCTACATTTTTTACAATCTATACTTTTTGCCATAATAATTATACTCTTCTTGGTTTTTTAGGTCGACACCCATTATGTGGAATGGGAGTAATGTCCTTAATTGAGTTTATAATAATTTCTTTCCCGGCTAAAGCACGAAGCGCAGAAGATCTTCCGGTACCAACACCTTTTACGAAGATATCAACCTCTTTTACTCCTATTTTTTGTGCTCTTTCAGAAAGCGTGTTTGCAACTTCCGATGCCGCATAGGGGGTAGCTTTTTTTGTTCCCTTAAATCCCAAATTACCCGCTGTTGTCCAAGACAAAACCTTACCCTCCTTATCGGTAAGAGTCATTGTCGTGTTATTATAAGAAGCGGAGATATACATACGAGCATGCTGAACATTTTTTCTTTTCTCTCTCTTTTTGCTCTTCTTTTTTTTATCCAAACTACCTTCTTCTTCCAGTATCTCTTCTTCTGTTTTTTCTATAACTCTTTTTTTTCCCATATTAAATAAAAAATTCTAAACTCTCAGTGACTATCTCTTCTTAAGCTATCTTGATGAATGTAGGTTTAAAAGAGTAGTCGCTAAGGCTTAGTCTTAGCTCTTCTATTATTTCGGTGACGGAGGGGCTTTCTTCCCCGAACCGGCTACCTTCCTTATATTTCCTCTTACTGTTCTGTTATTTGTTCTTGTATTTTGCCCACGAACAGGAAGTCCTCTCTTATGACGAACTCCTCTATAACAATCTATTCGCTTTAATCTTTCAACAGAATCTCTTCTTTCTCTCCTAAGCTCTCCCTCTGTTCTATACTTTTTTTCAATAATTTCTCTTAATTTTTTCTCCTCGTCTTCCGTAAGCTCGGAAACTCTCTTTGATTCATCTATCTTTGCCTCTTTTACCGCTCGCTTACTAAGAGAAGGTCCCACACCATAAATATAGGTAAGCGCAATTACCACTCTCTTTTCTTTTGGTATAGTTGTTCCCGCAATTCTTGCCATTTTTTTTACTTTAAAATTTAAAGACAGATAAAACTATCCCTGCTTCTGCTTATGTTTTTTGTTCTTACAAATGATATAAACTCGGCCTTTGCGCCGAATAACCTTGCAATCTCTACAAATTTTTTTTACTGAAGATTGTACCTTCATAGATTCTCCAAATGCTTTCAAGCAAGCTGTTTTTCTTTATATTTAAGTACTTGATAATTATGCTCTATCCACGATAAACAATTCTCCCCTTGGTCTTATCATAGTCATTAATCTCAACTGTCACCTTGTCGCCCAATAATACCTTTATTCTGTGCATTCTCAACTTTCCCGCCAAATGAGCGTTAATCTCTTCACCGTTTTCCAATTTTACACGAAAATGTGTGTTTGGTAGGGCCTCAACGACAAAACCTTTTTGTTTATTGCTGTTAGAATTCATTTACAGTGTTCAAGGATAACAATTTTTTTAATTTTTGTCAAACATCAAGTTAACGTTAATTCGGCTCATATCAGTTGCTATACTGCTAAGTCCAAACGGAGATGTTTTTAATATAATATCTCTTATCGCTCTATCTTTCTCAATCTCCTCCTTGGCGTCGCTAAAATCCAAGCCAACGATATCTCTCTTTAAGGAATCTATCTCTATCTTTTCATAGAGGTCAAGAGAAAAATTAATAATGGCTCTCGCCTCCTGATCTTCAAAGTCAATTCGGGAGAAATCGTAAGAAATATCTTTGGTCTCCTCTCGCCAAGTGCTATCTTCCGGAATAATTTTCATAATAAATCTATTCATATCTTCTCTGCTTATCGCTATCGCTTTAACGCGTGTCTCTATTTCAAAAATAAAATGGTCCTCGTCATCTTCTTTTTCATTAAAGTTTCTCTCCTCTATCTCAATTATATATTGTGAACTGCTCTCCAATATATACTCATCTCCATACTCGTCTTTTATCTCTTTTATTCCTTCGTCTAGCAGATCTTCTGTCATCTTCGCCTCTGCCTCTTGCATATCTCCTTCTCCTAAGTAAGGAACTTCCTTCGAGTACCCCTCTTTTTTAAGCAAAAATTCCTCTCCTTTTACTCTCCCATAAACCTCCGTTCCTTCAAGTCCCGGAAGTGCAAATTTTGAATCAGAAGGGATATTATATTCCTCTCCTGTCTGTGCTGCAACAACACTAACAAAAGAACATCCTTCATTTTCTGTTCTTCCCGGGAGAGTGAAGGCTTCTGTCGCATAAAATAGTTTTCCCTCATCGGATATAAAGCGTGTATTTTCCACATAAGAGCGTGCAGCTTCCGAAAAATCTTGACAAACCTTAATCTCTCCTCTCGTCTTTTCTTCAAGTAATTTTCTTTCTTTTATCGGGAATTCCTCAGATCTGGAGATTGTTTTGCTCAAAACAACTCCTCTTATCTCTTCTTCATCAAGAGGACCAAGCGCCTTAATTAAGACACTTCTTTCTTCTTCAAATCTTTCTACTTCCGGATAGATGATAACTCTTGTCTCATAATTTAAATAATAGAAATATCCTCCTAAAAGGAAGAAAAGAAGAAAAAGATACAATATAGCCTTGCTCTGTTTTTTCTTTTTCTTTTGCTTACCACCAAAAAGCGCTTCTTCACTCTTCCTCTCTTCTTCTGGTGGATATATATCGACTACTCTTGTTTCCATAGTTCTAATTTATATTATTTTAGAAAAATAACAAGCCCTGATTATTTTAGTATAGCTCTTATTCTTCTGACCCCTTTCGCGGAAGACTCTTCTTTAGTAATCACAAGCCTGCCAAGCTCACTCGTTCTCTCTACATGAGGTCCACTACAAATCTCTCTTGATAATATATTTCCATCAGAATCAGAAAAAGAATAGACAAGAACATTTTCCGGGTAATTTTCTTCCGGTAGGTGCAGTGCCCCGCTTCTTTTTGCGTCAGAAAGGGAGAGCTCTTCTTTTTTAATAAGAAGATCTTTTTCAATCATCTTATTTACTATTCTCTCCGCACTTTCAATCTCTTCTTTTGTCATTTTTTTGTCATAAGAAAAGTCAAAGCGAAGTCTTTCTGATGTAATATTGCTTCCTTTTTGATAAACGTTATCTCCCAAAACACTTTTTAGGGCATAATGCAAGAGATGTGTGGCAGTGTGCAATTTGGTCGTCTCTCTTCCTCCATCGGAAAGGCCACTTTTAAAAACTCCTGCCGAAAGTTTGCGTGAAAGCTCTTGATGTCTCTTCATCTCCTCAAAAAAACCTTCAACGTCCACTTCTTGACCGTTTTCATTAGCAAGCTCTTCTATTAGCTCTATCGGGAATCCATACGTCTGATAAAGAGAAGCTGCTGTCTTTCCATCAATCTTGCTTTTGTCTCTAAATTTTTTAAACTCCTTAATTCCTTTCTTGAGCGTTTTGTAAAAAACTTTCTCTTCTTCTTCTATTTCATTATACACTCTTTTGGAGTTTTTTTCTATTTCCGGATAAGTCTCCTTATATATATCGACAACTTCTTTTGCAACATCTTTAAGCCACGAATTGGCGTCAATTCCCAAAATATTTCCGTGTCTTACTGCTCTCCTTATAAGTCTCCTTACAAAATATCCCTGCTCCTTATTAGATGGCCCAATCCCCCTTTCATCACCTATAATATGCGTTGCCGCCTTTAAATGATCTGCAATCACCTCAAAAGACTTTCTTTTATCCCTGTAAGAAAGACCTGATAATCTCTCTATTCTTTTGATAATCGGTAAAAAGAGGTCTGTTTCAAAAATACTCGTCTTCTCTTGGCAAATCATCGTTATTCTCTCCAGTCCTCCACCAAAATCAACATTTTTTTGCGGCAATTTTTCAAAACCACTCTCTTTTTTTATAAACTCCATAAAGACGCTATTTCCTATCTCAATAAAACGGCCACAATCACAATTAATATGACAAACCTTATCCTTAAACTCCTCTTTATCGTGATGACCGAGTTCTTCTCCTAGATCATAAAAAATCTCACTATCGGGTCCACCCGGTTCATTTAAGGGCATCTCTTTTGGAAGACCTGCGCGCGACCACCAGTTTTCTTCATCGGGATAATAAAAGATCCTCCCGCCCTGCATCCCTTTTTCTTCGGCAAAATCGATATCTTTTGCCTCTATATTCTCATTTCTAAAAATCTCCTTCCACTTTTCTACAGCCTCTTTGTCTCTCTCTATTCCTATCTCTTCATTTCCTCTATAGACGGAAACATATAGTCTTTTGGGGTCAATAGATAACTCTTTTGTAAAAAAATGAAAGACAAACTCTAATTGTTCTTCTTTAAAATAGTCTCCCAAAGACCAGTTCCCAAGCATCTCAAAAAAGGTAGTGTGTCTCATATTGCCAACATCCTCTATATCGTCGCTACGAAAACATTTCTGAGAATTGGCAATTCTCTTTCCTTCGGGATGTTTTTCTCCCAAAAGATAAGGAACTAGCGGAAACATTCCCGAATTTACAAAAAGAAGAGTTGAGTCCTTTTCTGGCAAAAGCGAAGAAGAAGGAATGATTGCATGCCCTCTTTTTCTGTAAAAATCCAAAAATCTTTTTCTTATCTCTTTTGATTTCATAAAGTTATATCGACTCCACTATCTTTTTAAATTTTTTCGGGTCCAAGGAGGATGAACCGACAAGAAGCCCTTGAAAATTTGCCTCCTCTATATATTCTTTACAATTTTTTTCATCCACGCTACCGCCATATAATACGGGAGTATCTTTTGCCCTTTGGTTAATTTTTGATATTATGCTCTTTATAAGAACTCTTCTCTTTGCAGCTAAGTAAGTCGGGCAAGGATTTCCTGTTCCAATTGCAAAAAGAGGCTCATAGGCGATAATAATTTTTGAAAAAGATATCTTTTTTGTTATCGCCTGAATCTGTTCCCTTATCTCATCAATTGCTATAAGCTCATCTTTCGTCTCTTCGGAAACGCACAAAATAGGGGTAATCCCAGAAGAGATAGCGGCCTTAGCCTTCTTGTTTATCATATCAAAGCTTTCTCCAAATGTTCTCCTTCTCTCTGAATGTCCCAAAATAACATAGTTGCACGAAAGCTGCTTAAGCATATGAGGAGATACTTCGCCTGTTAGGCTACCGCTCTTTTGAAAAGCACAATCCTGTGCTCCAAGAGAGAGACCTTTTCCTAAATAAAGAAAGGGAAAGGGTGGACAGATTATTAATTCGCAATTCTTATTTTTTGCCTTTTTCGCTTCTGAAAAAAGATTTTCTGCCTCCTTTTTTGTAGGAGGATTCATCTTCCAGTTAGCAATAACAGATATCTTCTTCATAAATATTTTTTTAGATAAAAGAAAGAGTAGATAAAAAAAATATAGAAATTAAGACATTTAAGCTTAACTTCGCCAATCTATTTAAGTGGATCTTACTGTTCTCGCAGATATTCCGCCGCTTTTTCCGGCTTAATTGTAGATATTTCCATTCTTGCACCAAGTTCAAACCCAGCCCAGACAGAGGTTTTGGGCAATATCGTCCAATGCCAATGATAGTAACTGTGATCCATACCGTCAGATGGAGCACAATGAAGGTAAAAATTATAGGCAGGATCATTTAATCCTTTGTAGAGCTTTGAAAGCGCAACCGAAAAAGCGTCTGCCAACATATCAAGTTCATGTTCTCCTATCTCCTCAAAATATGCCAAGTGTCTTTTTGGTGAAATTATCGTCTGGAATGCCGCTTTAGATGCAAAGGGACAAATTACCAAAAAGAGTTCATTTTCATAAACAATTCTCTCTTTTTTTTGCACCTCCCAGTCATTCATCTGGCAATAGATGCAATTCTTCTTATCTTCAAAATAATTTCTTCCTTTGGCAAGTGCCTTGTTTAAATCGATATCAATAAGTGGAGTTGTTAAAATCTGTGAATGAGGGTGTGCAATTGAAGCTCCCGCCTCTTTTCCATGATTATGAAATATAGATATATAGTTAACATGTTTTTTTTCTTTTAATTCCAGATATCTCTGTCTATAAAGGGCAAAAACCTCACGCACCTTTTCTTTCTCAAGCTCTCCAAGCGATTTATAGTGATCTCTTGTAATAATAACTTCGTGATAACCGACTGCATTTATAGTCTGATAAAGACTGTTTTCATATCTTCTCTCTAGCTTCTCTGCCGGAAGAAATGCAGGATACTTGTTTGGAATCGCTATTGCACTCCAATTTTCAGTAAGCTTTTCGACTTGTTTTCCATCCTCAAAAGAGACTTTCGCATTGCTTATATTTTCAAAATCGCAAAAAGGACAATTTTCTTCAGACTCTTTCTCCTTTACTCTCTCTTCTTTAAACATCTCCGGCCTTTTGGCTCTTCCCGATGCAACAACAACCCAATCCCCAGAAGAGATGTCATACCGAAGTTCAGATGGAAAATCATTTTCTCCTTTTTTGTTTTCTTCATTCATATTTGTATTATATTAAAAATAATAAAAAATGTAAAACTATAGCTCTGTCACCACGATTGAGCCATTTTCCGTTACTGCAACAGTATGTTCAAACTGTGCTGAAAGAGAGTTATCAGCAGTCTTGATTCCCATTCCGTCTCCACTGGGAGCTATCTCTTTTGAACCCATTGAGAGCATCGGCTCGAGACAAAACACCATCCCCTCTCTTATTTTGGGGCCGCTTCTTCTTTTTCCATAATTCAAAATCTGTGGCTCTTCATGAACACTTCTTCCAATGCCGTGCCCACAAAGTCCCTCTATAATAGAAAATCCGCTTCGCTCAATATGTCTTCCTATCGTATTTTCTACATCACCTATCGTATTCCCAGGCCTTATCTTCTTTATTCCTCTCTTTAAGGCTTTTTTTGTCTCTCTGATAAGCCTCAAGATATCGCTTGAAACAGATCCGACGGGCACTGTTATCGCCATATCGGTATGAAATCCTTTATGCAAAACCCCCAAATCAAGGGTGGCAATATCGCCCTCCTTTAATATATATTCTGACGGAATACCGTGAACAATAACCTCATTTATACTAACACAGAGCGCTTTTGGAAAACCTTTATAGTTCTTAAAAGAAGGCTTTACCTTATTTTTAGAAATTAACTCTTCGGCTAAAGTGTTTAATTCTTCTGTCGCAATTCCGGGAACAACTCTCTCTTTTAGCTGATTTACAATTTCCGCTAATATCCTGCCGCCCTCTCTTATAACCTTCACTTCCTCCTTGGTTTTTATATTTATCATCTCTCTTTTTCTATCTCTTTTTTAATATCCTCTTTTACCTTTTCAATGCTCTGCTCACCGTCTATTTCTATTAACACCCCTTTCTCCTTATAATAATCAATTACTGGCTCCACCTCTTCTTTAAACCACTCTAATCTTTTTTTAATCTCTTCTTCCGTATCGTCACTACGCCTTCTTTTTTTTAGTCTCTTGTGTGCCTCTTCTTCTGTGATTTTAATATGAAAGGCAGAAAAATTATTCCACTCAAACATCTCAAAAACTTCTTCCAGCATATAGGCCTCATAAAGCTTTCTCGGATTTCCATCAAAAACGATACCGGGCAAATTCTTTTTGTAAAATTCTGCCATCTTTGGCATCCAGAGAGAAAAAACAAGCGGTGTAGGAATAAGTCCACCGCTATTTAGAGTATCTTTTATCTTGTCTCCGATAAAATCGTTCTTTTTTGCTCTCTCTCTAAGCATCTCACCCGTATTTATAACCGCAAAACTAAAATCACGTGCAATCATATCAATCTGAGTTCCTTTCCCGGAACCCGGCCTTCCTATGAGAGAGATAATCCTTGGCCTATTCATACGCCAAAATCTTCAATCTCCTTAAGAGTTCTAAAGAAGACATCGCTAATTGTCCCTGACCCGTCAACATGAATCGTGGTAATCTTTTGTGAAGCAAAATAGTCAAGAACAGGAAAAGTCTTTTCTTTAAATAATCTTAATCTCTTTTTGATTATCTTCTCTTCATCCATTGCTCTCCTTTCAAGAGAAGAGCCATCAATAGGGCAGATTGTTAAATTTTTAGTCTCTTTGGTGTCAATAATAGAGTGACGCATTAAAGAGCAGACTCTTCTATTTGTATTTCTCTTAATCGATTCTTCTTCATCTACATTTAAAAAAATAACAAGAATATCAGAAACAGAATAATAAGACAAAAAGATAGGGACTGCAATCTTGGCTTGACTCTCTGTTCTCGGATATCCGTCAATAAGAATCGTCTCTTCCTTTTCTCTTAATTTATCTAAATTATCTTTTATCACAAAAGAGACAAATTCATCTTCACATAAAAAGCCTTCCCTCCATCTCTTTTCCTGCTCTTCCAGATTATATATTGTGTCATTAATCTCTATCTCTTTCTCTTTTGTATTGAGAAATACTTTCTCTAGCGCCTTNCTCGATTCAAGACGCAACATCTTTCTCTTTTCTGTAAGAAGATTGCTCTGCACACTTTTCCCGGAGCCGGGTGCCCCAAAGAGAATAACAAGCTTATCTTTGGACATAATATAAAAAAATTACTTTTTAATGAGAAGGATTAAAAGATAAATAAGCTTTACTAAATAAAGATACTTATATCGTCTCATACTCTCTCATCTGTAGTTGTGCATTAATTTGCCGTATAGTTTCTAAAACAACACTCACAATAATGATTAAAGATGCACCTCCGATAAGAAAGCCAAATGCCCCCACATCGGTTAATCCGGATATCGCCATCGGCAATACTGCCACAGTAGCCAAAAACAACGCTCCTACAAGCAGAACTCTATTTAAAATATAGCTAATATGGTTTGCCGTCGACTTCCCCGGTCTTATTCCGGGAACAAAACCTCCCATTTTTTGTAAATTCTCCGATATCGTTTTCGGATCAAATGTTACAGCGGTATAAAAATAGGTAAAGAGGCAGACCAAAACAAATATCAGTCCTCCATAGACGAGTGTATTGTCCAAAAACAGAGAAACACTTTGTGCAATACTTCCCACAATTCCTTCTACTCCAACCAAAAAGCCGACAAGCATTGACGGAATAACGACAAGTGACATTGCAAAAATAATAGGAATAACTCCTGCCGGATTAAGAGTAAGTGGCAGATAGGTGGATGCTCCTCCATAAATCTTTCTTCCTCTTACACGTCTTGCATAAGAGACTGGAATATTTCTTCGTGCTTCATTAACATGAACAACGGATGCTATAATAGGAATTGCTAATAATAAGAATAAGATATACATAGGCACCATATCGGGATTAAAGGTGATATCCCTTATCACCTGTCCGATATTTGCAGGAACGGAGGATATGATACCGGCAAAAATCATTAAAGAGACTCCGTTTCCAATTCCTTTTTCCGTAATAAGTTCTCCTATCCACATCAAGAAGACTGTTCCTGCTGTAATAACCGATAAGATTGTTATAATCTCCATAATATCAAGTGCCGGGAGAACTCCTTGATTTTGAAAAAGAGTAAGCATACCAAATGTCTGTCCCAAAGCAAAAGGAACAGTCAACATTCTTCCATATTGATTCACCTTTTGCCTTCCTGCATCTCCCTCTTCGCTCTGCATCTTCTTAAGTGCCGGCCAGACTAAAGTAAGTAGCTGAATAACAATTACTGCTGTAATATAGGGTCCAAGACCAAGCATAACGATAGAAAATTGATCAAGAGTACCTCCAACAAGAAGGTCGGCGAATTGAAACATCTGAAATTGTTCAAAAAGTTCTCTCATTCTTTCAGCATCAAATCCGGGCATCGGAATATTTGCCATAAATCGAAAAACAGCAAAAGCTCCAAGAACAAAAAGAATCCTGTTTCTAAGGTCACTAATCTGGAATATTTTTACTATTTTTGACAACATATATCTATAATAATTTTTCTATTATGGTTTCTTTTTTTTCTTAACCTCTTTACTCTCTTTCTCTTTGCTCTCTTCTTCTTTCTTTTCGCTCTGCTTTTTCTTTTGCTGAGACTCTCCCTCTTTTTTACCTCTCTCTTCCTTCTCTTTTTCTTTTATTTCCGAAACTGTTCCTCCTCTCTTAAGGATAATCTTTTTTGCATTTTCCGAAACAAGACAGCTCTTTATATAAAATTTCTTTTTTGTATCTCCATTTCCAAGCACTTTTATCATCTTTCTGCTTCCCTTTGGAACCAGTCCCTTCTTTAAGATGCTTTTTGGATTAATATCGCTACCGTCATCAAAAAACTTATCCAAGGTTGCAATGTTAAAAACATATGCCTTTTTTGTAGCAGAAAAATTGTAGCCTCTGAGCTTTGGATAACGCTTAAGAGACTCCCTAATTAAAGGCTTCATCTTTCTTGTCCCTGCTCGAGAATTCTGCCCCTTTATTCCTTTTCCGGAATAGGTTCCTCTCTTTCCGCCTCGGCCAATACGCTTTTTCTTTTGTGCCTTATTTTTTGGCTTTACTTCGTGAATCTGCATAATTGATATATTTATTTTTCTTCTTTTCTTATCTCTTTTTTATTCATTTTCACACCCAATTCCTTGTTTTCTTTTTTTGGCTCTTTTTTACTGTCCTCTTTTAAGGTCTCTTTTTTGTCATTATCGCCATCTTTTTTATCCTCTCTAAATTTCAGTTTTTGAAGAGCTTTTATTGTCGCTTTTGCATTATTTATCTTGTTTCTTGTATTTCCCAAAATCTTTCCGGAGATATTATCTATTCCAACAAGAGCACATATTGTTCTAACCGTGCCACCGGCAACAAGACCTCTCCCTTCGGTCTGAGGTTTAAGTAGTATTACGGCAGCCCCAAACTTTGCCTTTACTTCGTGTGGAATAGTTCCTCCTCTCTTAATCGGAACAACAACTATGTTCTTCTCTGCTTTTTTTACAGCCTTTTCTATCGCTTGCTGAACATCCTTACCCTTAGCGAGTCCAATTCCCACCTTTCCTTTTTTATTACCCACAACAACAAGCGTTCTAAACCTCAACCTCCTTCCCCCCGCAGTCATCCTTTCAACTCTGCTTATAGATAGAACTTCGTTGTCAAACTCTTTTTTTATTTCCTTTTTTCTCATCTTTAATATATAAAAAATTAAAATTTTAATCCTTCTTTTCTGGCTCCTTCAGCGACGGCCTTTACTCTTCCGTGATATAGATAGCCTCTTCTGTCAAAAACAACGCTCTCTATCTTTTTCTCTTTTGCTTTTTTAGCAATCTCCCTGCCAAGCTCAAAAGCAGGCGCAATTTTTCCCTTCTCTTTCTTCTCAATATTAAAGTCATTAGAGGAAAGAATAACTTTTCCCTCGCTGTCATCAATAAGCTGAGCATAGATATGCTTAAGAGAACGAAAAACAACCAGTCGTGGTCTCTCTTTTGTTCCGGCAATACGAGATCTGATTGCCTTATGTCTCTTTTTTAACTTTGCTTTATCTGTCATAAGTCTTAATAATTTTAATCTTATCCTACACTCTTTTTACCTTCTTTTATTACCACTAACTCATCTTTATATCTAATTCCTTTTCCTTTATACGGTTCGGGAGGTCTAACGCTTCTTATCTTTGCAGCAACTCTTCCGACTAGCTCTTTCTCTGCTCCCGAAACAGAGATTATATCTTTAGTAATGGCAAAATCTATTCCTTCTGGCTTTTCTATCTCCACCGGGTGTGAAAAACCAACCTTAAGAATTAACTTATTGCCTTGAACCTCTGCTCTATAACCGACTCCTTTTACTTGCAACTCTTTTGTATAACCACTCTCTACACCTTTAATTATATTGGAAACTAGTGACCTTGTTGTTCCCCACATCGCCTTGCTATTCTTATTTTCTCTCTTTTTGGAAACTACTATCCTATTATCTTCCTTTTGTACTAAAATATCATCAACAAGAAAAAGGCTAAGCTCACCTTTAGGGCCTTTTGCCGTAATCTTGTCACCTTCAATATTTACTTCTACTCCGTCTGGAATTTCTATTGGTTTTTTTCCTACTCTTGACATATTGAAAAATTATAAATGTATATTTTTACCATACTTCACAAAGCACCTCTCCCCCTAAATTCTTCTCTTTGGCTTCTCTGTTTGTCATTAAGCCCTTGGAAGAAGAGATAATTGAAATACCGGCCCCTCCCCTTATCTTTTTTAATTCTTTTGATTTTACATATATCCTCTGTCCCGGTGAAGATATTCTCTTAATCTCCTGAATTACAGGCTCATTATTCTCGTTATATTTTAAATAGACTCTCAAGTATTTTAAGTTTTCCTTCTTCTTTTTGGCAATATTTTCTACAAAACCTGCATTTTTCATGCACTCGGCAATGCTATATTTCTCTTTTGAAAAAGGAATATCCACTACTTTCTTAGAAACCATTTGTGCGGTTCTAATTCTATTTAACATATCTGCGATTGGGTCTGTGTACATATTTTAGGATTAATTAAATTAGACTTTAGCTCGCTTTCCTAATTCCGGGAACTTCTCCTTTGTTTGCCATTTCACGAAAACATATTCTGCAAAGCTCAAATTTTCTAATAACTCCCCTCGGCCTTCCACATTTAAAACAACGTCTATTCGTTCTTGTAATAAATTTTGGCTTCTCTTTTGATTTTTCTATTTTTGATTTTTTTGCCATATTTTAGGAATATAAAATTAGGAAGTTAAAGGAAATCCAATCTCTCTTAAAAGCTTTTCTCCTTGTTCTCTATCCTTTGCCGATGTTACTATCGTAATCTCCATCCCAAAAAAGAAATCGGTATCATCAGCAGAAATCTCCGAAAAGACGAGCTGTTCGTCAATTCCAATAGTTATGTTGCCATCTCTATCTATCTTTGATTTTTTCACTCCTTGAAAATCTCTTACTCGCGGAAGAGTAATATTTATAAGTTTATCCAAAAAATCATACATTCTTTTTCTACGTAATGTCACTTTAAGCCCTATAGGCATCCCTTCTCTTAAACTAAATCCGGAAATTGATTGCTTTGCCGGTCTTATCTGAGGCTTTTGTCCTGTTATAAGAGCGAGATCATCTGAAACCTTCTTTAAAACCTCATCTCTTCTTCCTGTATCCTTTATTACCCATCTCCCGACACCGACATTAATAACAATCTTCTTTACTCGTGGAGAAGAAAAGAGATTCTTTAATCCAAACTCTTTTTGAAGCTTTGGGGCAATAACCTTACTATATTTTTCTCTTAAGCTTTGCATTATTATATTTTTTGGTTACATTTTTTGCAGGTCCTCTCTCTCTTTTCCATACTGACTCTTGTACTTTTATTACATTTTGTGCAAATTAACTTCACATTTGAGGCCGAAATTGGAGCAGGAAACTCTACAATCTGACCGACTTTCTTCCCTTTCTGTTGCTGTCTTTGCTTTTCGGGAGAAATATGCTTTTTTAAAAGATTTACACCCTCTACGGAAACCTTTTCATCTTTTGGAAAAACATGCAAAACCTTCCCCTTCTTTCCGCGGTCCTTTCCGGTAATTATTAAAACTGTATCATCTTTTTTTATCTTCATATTTTTTGCGAATAAATCTCTTTATACAACCTCTTTTGCCATCGTTATAATCTCCTTAAAACCTTTGTCTGCGAGCTCTCTCGGAACAGGGCCGAAGATTCTTCCTCCCCTAGGCTTCTTTGTCTTTCCATCGAGTACAACTGCAGCATTTTCATCAAACCTAATATACGAACCGTCTTTTCTTCTAAAATTATACTTCTGCCTAACTATGACGGCTCTTACAACATCGTGTTTCTTTACACTCTTTCTCGGTTCAGCCTTTTTAACCGCAGCAACTATAATATCACCAATCCTTGCATAACGACGCCTTGTTCCTCCAAGAACTCTAAAACACTGAATCTCTTTCCCTCCTGCATTATCTGCTATTTTTAAAATTGTTTCTGTCTGAATCATTTAAATAAAATATTTATACTAAAATATAACTTTCCAATTACTTTTCAACCTTTGAGACCACCTTCCACCTTTTGTCTCTTGATATCGGTCTTGTCTCTTCAATTATAACCTTGTCCCCTGTCTTGAACTGCTCATTTTCGTCATGCGCTTTATATCTTTTATGCACTCTATATCTCTTCTTATATCTCGGATGTTCTTTTACTCTCTCAACTTCAACCACAACAGTCTTATTCATTTTGTCGGAAACAATAGTCCCTTGAATTTTATTTGCCATTTTTTTCTTCTTTATCTTCTTTTAAAATTGTTTTTATCCTCGCAATATCTCTTCTAAGTCCTTGCATCTCTTTGGTATTTTTTGACTTGGAGTCAACACCCGAAAACATCACATCCTTAAGCTTCTTTTCTTTCTCTTTAAGAAGCTTTAAGATATCACTTTCTGATTTTTTTCTTATATCTCTACTCTTCATCTTATTTTTTTACAAATTTTGTCTTAAGTGGAATCTTGTCACCCGCCTTTCTCAAGGCCTCTCTTGCCTGATTTTCCGGTATGCCGTCTATCTCAAATATAACCCTTCCTCTCTTTACCGGAGCCGCATAGAAATCGACACTACCCTTACCACCACCCATCGGAACCTCTTGCCCTTTTCTTGTTATAGGTCTATCAGGAAAAATTCTTATCCACATCTTCCCACCCTTTCTTAAGTATCTAATAATCGCTCTTCTCGCTGCTTCTATCTGTCTGGCGCTAATGATTCCATTTCCTTCCACGGCTAAACCATATCCGCCAAAATTAACAAAAGAACCCTTCCTAGCATCCCCCTTTAATCTTCCTTTCCGATGTTTTCTATGTTTTACTTTTTTTGGAAACAGCATAGCTAAAACTTCTCACCCTTATAAATAAATACCTTTATTCCAATCGCTCCATAAGAGCATCTGGCCATCTCAAAGCCGTAATCAAAGTCAGCACGAATCGTTTCTCTCTTTAGTTGTCCTTGCTGAAAATGTTCCGACCTTGCAATTTCAATTCCATTTAATCTCCCACTCACTTGTATTCTTACACCCTTAACCTCTTTATGCATCGCAATCTTATAAAGAGCCTGCTTTACTACTTTTCTGTAAGGAATTCTCTTTTCCAGTTGCCTGGCAATATCTTGTGCTGCAAGAGAAGCAGAAAGCCAAGGATCTTTTACCTCTTTAATCTCCAAACGAACCTTTCTCTTGTCATCTTTTGATCCAGCTCTAATCTTCTTCTCTATCTTCTCTTTTAATTTTTTTACTCCTTCTCCTCCACGTCCAATGATAAGACCCGGTCTTGCACTATAGATAATTATTCCAATCTCTTCCGAAGACCTCTCTATCTCTATCCTTTCTATTCCGATTTCGCGAAGAAGTTCCATTAAAAAACTTCTTATCTCATAGTCCTCTTTCAAAAAAGTAGAAAAATCCTTTTCATAAAATCCTTTTGAAGCCCAGTCTTTGGTTACTCCGATTCTAAGTGCTTTTGGATGAACTTTGTGTGTCATAATATTTATATAGATTTTCTTCTAAATATCTGCTTTTTTGTATCTTTAGTGCTCTTTGAGCTCTCTTTTAATCCTTCTTCTTTTCCCGGTCTCTCCGCAGTCTTTTTAGGCATATCTTCTTTTGGCTTCTCTTCCTGATAAACTTTTTTAATTTTTTCTTTCTTACCTCTCTTTTCCTCATCAATTCCTCCCTTTGCCTTTAATACTATCAAAATATGTGATGTCTTTTTTTGGATAGGTGATGCAGATCCCCTCGCTCTCGGTCTAAATCTTTTAATAATCGGTCCTCCGTCAACTCTAATCTCCGAAATATAGAGATCTTCTTTCTTTAAGCTATAATTATGCTCTGCGTTCGCAATTGCAGACCTTAAAAGTTTCAACAAAGGTGTAACCGGTTTTTTGACGGTAAATCGTAATATTTTTTCCGCATCATCAACTCTTTCTCCTCTTATGAGATTTGCGACAAGTCGGACTTTCCTTGGTGAAATCCTCGAATATCTTAATTTTGCTTCAACAGACATAATCTACTATCTTATAATTTTATCTACTTATTTTTTCTTTTCCATGTCACGCTGCATCTTCCCTCCATGCTTAACAAACTTCTTGGAAGGGGAAAATTCACCGAGCAGATGACCGACCATCTCTTCTGTTACATAGACATTTATATGCTCTTTTCCATTATATACGCCAAAAGTGTATCCTATCATCTCCGGAGAAATAGTCGCTCTTCTCGACCATGTCTTAATCACCTTTTTTTCTCCTGCCTTAAGGTCTGCTATCTTCTTAATCAGCTTTTCATCAATATATGGTCCTTTTTTTGAACTTCTTGACATATTGTTATTAATAACTTTTTATTTCTTTCCTCTTTTTTTCTTACTTGCTCTCTTTAATATATATCTGTCGGTCTGTTTTCTTTTTCTTGTTTTTACTCCTCTTGCAATCTTTCCCCAAGGAGTCTTTGGTGAAGGCATTCCAATAGGAGCCTTTCCTTCCCCTCCTCCATGAGGATGATCTACGGGATTCATAGCCGATCCCCTTACAACAGGTCTTCGTCCCATCTTTCTTGCTGTCCCTGCCTTTTTTATCTTTTTATAACGATGCTCGGGGCAAGACACCTCTCCAACGCTCGCAAAGCATCTATTTACAACTCTTCTAATCTCTCTTGAAGGCATTCTGATATTAGTCATATTTCCTTCGTGAGCAAGAATGGATCCGGATGCTCCTGCACTTCTTATAAGTATACCTTTTCCATCAGGATGAACAGCAATATTATAGACAGACGTTCCAACCGGAATATTTTTAAGTTGCATTCTGTTTCCGGGGCTAATCGGAGCTTTCTCGCTTGTAATAATCTCATCCCCTACCTTTATCTTTTGTGGCGCAAGAATATATCTCTTTTCTCTATTTTCAAGCTCAATAAGAGCAATATCAGCACTTCTGTTTGGGTCATACTCAATAGCAATCACTTTTGCTCTGCTTTCTAGCATTTCTTGGCCAAAACTAACCTTGCGATAAAGGCGCTTTACACCTCCACCTCTGTGCCTAACAGTTATTTTACCCTGATTGGACCTTCCGGCCTTTTTCTTAATCGGGGTAGTTAATTTCTTTTTTCTCTTCGTATTCATAACACAAATTTATACTAAGGTCAAATCAATACTCTGTCCTTTTTTTACCTTAACAATCGCTTTTTTGTATCCTTTTTTTGTTCCTTCCGTTCTTCCTACTCTCTTTTTTTTGGAAGGAATATTAACTATATTTACGCTTAATACATCTACCTTATACTTCTTCTTCACCTCATCCTTAATCTCTCTCTTATTTGCACTTTTTCCAACTTTAAAGATGTAAAAATCCTTTTCTGCCAGCAAAGTAGCTTTTTCACTTATATGCGGTTTTGTAAGTATATATTTCCTCATCTTCTTTATAATTTAAAATTTTCTTTAATAACCGCTACCGCATCTTCTGAAATAACAAGATTTCTATATGATAGAAGGTCTAATGAATTTATATCCTTCGCCTGAATAGTAGATATATTTTGCAAATTGCGTGTTGCAAGAATCAAGTTCTCTTCCATTTTAGGTAAAACAAAGAGGGTACTTTTTTCAAGCTCAAAATTCTTTAAAAATTCTTGAATAACTTTCGTTTTTGGCTCTTTTAGCTCTAAGTCAGAAACAAATACAATCATATCCTTCTCCTTTTTGGCAGAAAGAACCATCGCAAGAGCTTTTCTTTTTACTTTTTTGTTAATCTTCTTCTTATAATTTCGCTCAGCATCAGGCCCAAAAGTAACTCCTCCCCCTTTCCAGATAGGTGACCTATTAGAGCCGTGTCTTGCTCTTCCTGTTCCCTTCTGTCTCCAAGGCTTTCTTCCGCCACCTCTAACTGCAGAACGATCCTTGGTGTGTGCAGAATTTTGCCTTCTGATTAAACTTTGTGTTCTAACGACCTGGTAGAGAAGATTTTGATTTAAATTAACTCCAAAAAGACTTTCGGGAATATCAATCTCCTTCTCTTTTTCTCCCTTCATGTTGTATAAAGTCGCTTTTAGCATATCTTTTCAATAATTACTATCCCTCCCTTTTTCCCTGGAAGAGCTCCACAAATTGCAATAATATCTTTCTCTTTGTCGATATCTACAATTTCAAGATTCTTTACCGTAACGCTGTTTGCTCCCATTCTTCCAGCCATCTTTCTTCCCTTCATCACTCTTTGAGGATACATAGAACCGATAGAGCCTCCCTTTCTGTCATTATGCTTTGTTCCGTGAGAAGAGGTTCCCGCACCGGAAAAATTCCATCTTTTCATTACTCCTGCAAATCCTTTTCCTTTTGATATTCCCCTCACACGAACCTTATCGCCGGGATTAAAAATCTCTACGGAGATCTTGTCGCCCAAAGAAGATTCAAACTTTCCTTTAACCTCTTTCAAGTGACGATACGGCTTTTTTTTGAGAGGTTTTTTTACTTTACTCTCCTTAATCTTTTCAAACCCCAGCTGAATACCGTCATAACCGTCACTTTCTTCTGTCTTTATCTGCGTTATATCACAAGGACCCGCCTCAACCAAAGTCACCGGAAATGCCTTTCCTTTTTCATCAAAAATCTGTCTCATTCCTAATTTTTTTCCGATTATAAAATTCATTTTTTCTTATTTTCAAAGCTAAATATCGAGGTTCCCCTCGATATTACAAAACTTGGAAACCAAATACGCTAATCCTTGCCTTTCAATTAAGTTTACATCTTTATCTCGATATTAACTCCCGTTGGAAGTGTAAGGTTTCTCAACGCATCAAGGACTTTTGCTCCGGGATTAAGAATGTCTATAATTCTCTTATGTATTCTTATCTCGTACCCTTCCTTTGATTTATTATGAACAAAGGTAGAGCGATTAACAGTATACTTTTTTATCTCCGTGGGAAGGGGTGTCGGCCCCAAGATATCACTTCCATATCTGATAGCCGTATCAATAATCTGCTTTGCACTCGCATCAATAACCTTATGGTCATAAGCACGAAGACGAATTCTAATTCTTGATTTTGCTTCCTTTTCTTTTGGCATCTATCTACTTAATAATTTTACCCACAACGCCCGCACCTACAGTTCTTCCACCTTCACGAATAGCAAATCTTTGCTGTTCTTCCAGAGCGATTGGTGCAATTAATTTTACTGTCAATTTAGCGGTGTCTCCCGGCATCACCATCTCTGTTCCTTCAGGAAGTTCAACCTCTCCGGTAACATCGGTTGTTCTCATATAGAATTGAGGCTTATAACCTTTAAAGAATGGTGTATGTCTTCCGCCTTCTTCTTTGCCCAAGATATAGACTTCTGCTTCAAATTCCGTATGCGGTGTAATGGATCCTTTCTTTGCAAGGACCTGTCCTCTCTCTATATCATCCTTCTTGGTTCCTCTAAGTAGAAGTCCCGCATTGTCTCCCGCCATTCCTTTATCTAGGCTCTTATTAAACATTTCAATACTAACGATTGTAGTCTTTGTTGTGTCACGAAGACCGACAATTTCTACCTCTTCTCCCGCATTTACGACCCCTCTCTCAATTCTTCCGGTCGCAACTGTTCCTCTTCCTTCAATAGAAAAGACATCTTCAACCGCCATAAGAAATGGTTTATCGACATCTCTTTCAGGCTCTGGGATATAGCTATCCATCGCTTCAAGTAGCTTTGTTATCGGCTCTACTGCCGCATCGTCTACGGATGACGCTTCGAGAGCTTTAAGAGCAGAACCTCTGATAATCGGTATCTCGTCTCCGGGAAACTCATACTTGGTAAGAAGTTCTCTTATTTCTGATTCTACGAGCTCAATCATCTCTTCATCATCAACCATATCAGTCTTATTTAAAAATACTACAAGTGAAGGAAGTCCAACTTGTCTTGCAAGCAAGATATGTTCTCTTGTCTGTGGCATCGGTCCATCAGTTGCAGAAACAACCAAGATTCCTCCGTCCATCTGTGCCGCACCGGTAATCATATTTTTTACATAATCAGCATGTCCGGGACAATCAATATGTGCATAGTGACGATTTTCTGTCTGATATTCTCTATGAGAAATAGAGATAGTAAGTCCTCTCGCTTTCTCTTCCGGAGCAGAATCGATATCAGCAACACTCGTCTTTTTATCAAGCAATCCTTTTAAGTGAAGAACATTTATAATTGCCGCGGTAAGAGTCGTTTTACCATGGTCAACATGACCGACTGTTCCCACGTTGAGATGAGGTTTCCCTCTTTCAAATACTTCTTTAGCCATATTTTTTTGGTTTTAAACCTAATTAATGATTAATACTTTTACGCCTTGCTATATTACACTATTTTTTTTAAAAATTCAATAGTGTAAAAATGGTTTTTTTAATTTCCTTTTTCAATTAATGTCTGGGCGATATTATAAGGAACCTCTTTGTAACTGTCAAATTCCATCGTATAGTTCCCTCTTCCCTTGGTAAGTGAACGAAGGGTAGTAACATACCCAAACATCTCTGCAAGAGGAACTTTCGCCTTAATAACCTTTTGAGCTCTCTTCCCTTTGGTCTCTTCTGTCGCTTCCACCTCTCCTCTTCTAGAAGAGATATCTCCCACTACATCTCCAAGATACTCAGGAGGAATAATTACCTCAACTCTCATAAATGGCTCAAGTAGTACTGGGTCAGCTTTTCTGTAGGCTTCTTTAAAGCCCATCGCTCCAGCAATCTTAAATGCCATCTTTGAAGAATCTACTTCGTGATACGATCCGTCATAAAGTGCAGCACGGATATTTACAATAGGATATCCGGCTAAGACACCTTCATCCATCACCTCCTCAATCCCTTTCTCAACTGCAGGAATATATTCCTGCGGAATCACACCTCCCTTAATCTCATCGACAAATTCTAGTCTCTTTTCACTATCTGCAGGCAACGGATCAATCCTTAATTTTACATGTCCATACTGCCCTCTCCCTCCACTCTGCTTGATATACTTTCCTTCTTCGTCTGCCATCTTTCTTATAGTCTCTTTGTATGCTACTTGTGGTTGTCCTACCTGTGCTTCTACCTTAAATTCTCTCTTCATTCTATCTACAATAATATCAAGGTGTAGCTCTCCCATACCGGAGATTATAGTTTCTCCCGTATCGACATCACCCTGAACCCGGAATGTAGGGTCTTCTTCAGCCAGTCTTCTTAGAGCAAGCCCCATCTTTTCTTGGTCTTCTCTCGTTTTGGGCTCTACTCTGATTCCTACAACAGGCTCAGGGAAAGAAATCTCCTCTAGGACAATAGGACTATTTTCATCAGATAATGTATGTCCGGTAGATGTCTCTTTTAGACCTACCACCGCAACAATGTCTCCGGAATATATCTCTTTTAGCTCTTCTCTCTGATCTGCATGCATTCTTAAAATTCGGCTTATTCTCTCTTTTTTTCCGTTGTTTACATTTAATATGTAAGAGCCACTGGAAAGCTTTCCCGAATAGACTCTAATAAAAGTAAGGCTTCCGACATAAGCGTCGTTTGCCAACTTAAAAGCGAGGGCTGAAAACGGCTCTTCGTCATTTAATTTACGAGAATCCTCTTCTTCTGTTTTGGGATTTTTTCCAATAACAGAGGGGATGTCAGTTGGGGCGGGAAAATAGTGACAGATTGCATCAAGCACTGGTTGCACTCCTTTATTCTTTAGCGCCGTTCCACAAAATAGCGGTACCGCCTTATATTTCAAAACAGCTTGACGCAACACTCTTCTTAAATCGTCCTCGCTTATCTCTTCTCCTTCCATATATCTATCAAAAAGAGTCTCATCTTCTGTTACAACTTTCTCAACCATCTCATTTCTATATCTCTCCACTTCATCCTTCATCTCTTCCGGAACATCGCCTTCTTCAATTATCTCTCCATAATCGCCGGAAAATTGAATAAATTTTCTTGTAATTAAATCTACAACTCCTTTAAAATTTTCTTCTTCTCCTACCGGAATCTGCATCGGAACAACATCCGGTGTCAACTTTTCTTTAATTGAGTCCAGTGAATCTTTAAACGACGCACCGGTTCTGTCTATCTTATTTATAAAACATATCCTCGGGACATTATATTTATCCGCTTGCCTCCAAACAGTCTCTGACTGAGGCTCTACTCCCGCAACGCCATCAAAGATGACGACTGCACCATCTAAGACACGCATTGACCTCTGNACTTCAGCGGTAAAGTCGATATGTCCGGGGGTATCTATAATATTTATTCTATACTCATTCTCTTTCTTCTTTTCCATCTTTGTCGGTGTCCAAAAACAGGTAGTTGCTGCCGACGTAATAGTAATTCCTCTCTCTCTTTCTTGCTCCATCCAATCCATAATCGATTCTCCGGAATGAGTTTCACCTATCTTGTGTGATATTCCGGTATAAAATAAGATCCGCTCTGTAACAGTCGTCTTCCCGGCATCAATATGGGCAATAATCCCAATATTTCTATATTTTTCTATAGGATATTCTCTGGTCATATATATTTAACTATTTAGCAAGATAAGAGAAGGCTTTATTCGCCTTTGCCATCTTATGCATTGTCTCTTTCTTTTTAATCGCCTCTCCTTCATTTTTAGAAGCACTAAAGAGCTCCTCTGCAAGATTTTCTTTCATTGGTTTTCCTTTCTTCTTTTTCGCCGCACTAACAATCCATCTCATTGAAAGACTTGTTGCACGCTTCTTGTTTACTTTCATTGGAACTTGATAAGTTGCGCCTCCTACTCTTTTAGATCTAACCTCCATGTCCGGAGAGACATTTTGAATCGCTTCCTCAAATACATCAATCGGCTCTTTTTTGTGTCGCTCTTTTAAAATGTCAAAAGCGTCATAGAGCACTCTTCTCGCAACTCCCTTCTTGCCTTTCCGCATAATCTGGTTGATAAATTTAGAAACAATAACACTTCCGTACTTTGGGTCCGGGTTAATATTTTGAATTTTATATGATTTTTTTCTTTCAATTTCAAACATAGCTTTTGACTATCTCTTTTATTTTGCTTTTTTTGTACCGTATTTACTACGTGCCCTCTTTCTCCCTTCAACTCCCGTAGTATCAAGAGTACCTCTCACAACATGATATCTCACTCCCGGAAGATCCTTTACTCTACCTCCTCTTATAATGACAACCGAATGCTCTTGTAGTTTGTGCCCCTCTCCAGGAATATAGGCCGTCACTTCTGACCCATTAGAGACTCTCACTCTGGCAACCTTTCTGAGTGCGGAATTAGGTTTCTTGGGAGTGGTTGTAGTTACCTTAATACAGACACCCCTCTTAAATGGAGAAGGGTATTGAGATTTCTTATTCTTTACATTATTAAAACCAAAGGAAAGTGCAGGTGATTTATCCTTCACTTTGACTTTCTTTCTTCCTTTTTTTATTAATTGATTTATTGTCGGCATCTATTTTAAAAGTTTGTTAGATATATCTCTTCTTCTTTTGAATTTTATCTTAAGATAAAAAACAAACCACAAAGGTCTTCCAGACCTCTGCTTTGATATGTTACATAAAAAAAAATAAAAGTCAAATTTTTACTCTTTCTTTTTTTGCCTTTATCTTTCTTTCAAAAAAAATTATAAAAGTGCGATAAACTCAATAAGCGATATACCTGTAAGTGGCTCAAAAAAGAATCCTATCACTATAAAGAGAAAAGTAAATATAAATCTAAACAGCAAGAAAAAGAGAAGAAAGAAGACAATCATTCCGTATTGTGCAAAAAAGAGTTGCACTTTTCTTGACATGCTTGGAAAAAAAGTGAACAAGACATGCGATCCGTCAAGAGGAGGAATTGGCAAAAGATTAAATAACGCAAGAAGAAGATTTATAAAAACAACCACGCCAAAGGCAAAAAGAAGTGTCGGATTTTCTTGTATTGCAGGGATAAATCTAATAAAGATACCAAATAAAAGAGCAAGACCGATATTTGATAAAGGGCCCGCCAAGGCGACCTTCATCTGTGCACGCTCACCTCTTAAATTATTTGGATTAATCGGTACTGGCTTTGCTCCACCAATAATAAAGGGCGTCGGTAAAATAAACATCATTACAGGCAAAATTATCGTATAAAAGGGGTCGATATGAGGTATAGGATTAAAGGTAAGCCTTCCCATATTTTTTGCAGTAGAATCACCAAGACTGTAAGCAGCAAGACCGTGTGCATATTCATGTAGAATCGCAGAAAATATAAGAACTACCAAAAGAAATATTGCATTTTCCATAAGACAGATAATACCAAAATTTTACAACAAGTGCAAATTATCTCTACTCCCACCACTCTTCACACATTCTCCCCACGTACACCCCCGGGGTGTACGAAGGGGAGGAGAAGTTTATTTTTTTATTCTGCTACTAGCTTCTTAATTATTGCAAGTTCTTTTTGATAACTTTTTCTGTCTGAAACAAATTTACTATAATTGCTCGGATTAATAGAGAAAAATTCTTTGAAATCACAAAGAGGATACTTTATTTTCTTGTCCTTGAGATATTCAGGATAAGAAGAATATTTCCATTTATCTGCACCATTAACCAAGCCAGACGTAACTGGGTTTAGATGAATATATCGGGTAAGATGTAAGAGTTGTTCATCAGAATCAATAATAATATTTTTAAACCTATCTTCCCATAAACCTCCCTTTCTATTGTACTTTGTATTAAAATAACGCGTATAAGAATTAGATAAGTCTCCAACAAAGGTTGATATGCCATTGTCTTTTATCTGTTTTAATACCAGATGAAAATGGGTCGGCATAAGGCAGTATGCAATAATTTGAACATTTTTGCTATTGTCTTTTGTCTCACTTAAAAAAATCTCCTCAAAAGATTTTTTTTGAGATTCAACTAATTCCAAAAAACGAGCAAATCGAGGGATCTCTCTATTTCTGACAGAAAAGAAGCGTAACATCTGAGTCATGCGAATATAGTCTTTATCAGAAGTAAATATTTTATACCCAGCAATGCTTTTATTTAAAACATGATAAACACTACCAGTATATAGAGGCTCTTTTCTTTTCATTAAAAAAAGTATAACAAAAAACAGACCCCACGTACACCCCCGGGGTGTACGTGGGGATTTATGCTTTGCTTAGGGCGGACATTGTCGCGTTGGGCTAACATCTCCATGCAGTCTATTGAAAAATTATTCTTATTGAGTATAATTACTTTGTTTTATAAAAAGCAATATTAAAAGTTACTTGTCTAAAAAAAATAGTTATGTCAAAAAAATGTGATATCTGCGAAAAAAAGTCAGTTATGCAGAGTGGGAGAAAGAAATTAATGTCAAAATATAATCCGACACCAAAGAAAAGAAAGTTTCCCAATTTGCACAAAACACTTATTCCTCTCGGCATTAAGCAAAAAAACTTTACTAAATTCGCAGGAAAAAAAGTTAATGCTTGTGCGAAGTGTATCAAGACATTAGGTAAAGAAGAAAAATAGCTCTTTTCTAATTTTACACTTACTACTAACTTTATAGCTACAATACGGGCCGTGGCCTAGAGGCTTAGGGCGCACGCATGGGGTGCGTGAGATCGCTGGTTCAAATCCAGTCGGCCCGACTAAAGGCAATAAATAAGGTTATCTAATTTTAGTTGCAAAACTTCTGGCTTATGCCGGATCTTTATTTTAAGAATTAAGACTGTGCTAAAATCTTTAATCTTCGACAAAAATTATTTTTTAATCTAATCAAACATTGAGTAGTCTTCTTTACGCTATCATAATAATGCTTTTAGGATCCGGCTTTTTCTCCGCAACCGAGTCAGCCTTTTTTTCTGTTCCAATAAACAAGGCAAAGATTCTTGCTAATCAGAAAAAGAGAGGCGCAGAGTATCTTTTACGAATAAAAAAAGATATGCGTCCTATAATAAGCGTTCTTGTCGTCTTTACCAATATCTTTAATATCGCAGGTAGTATATTTGTCGGTGCTATTGCGGCAGAAGTTTTTGGTAGCTCAAGTATCGGAATATTTTCCGCTGTCCTCACCTTTCTCGTAATTATCTTTGCAGAGATAATCCCAAAAAGTGTCGGCGAGACATTTGCTGTTCCTATGGGTCTTATTTTAGCAAAGCCGCTTTTTTATATTGCCAAAATATTTTCTCCTCTAATTTTTATTGTTGAATTGTTTACAAAATCATTACCCAAGAAAAAAAAGACCATATCCGAAGAAGAGATTCGCACATTGAGTAATCTCGGTTTTTTGGAAGGCGTTATCGAGGAAGATGAAAAAGAGATGATTAATCGTGTCTTTTTGCTAAATGATTTGACGGCAAAAGATGTAATGACACCACGCATAATAGTAACCGCATTTAATGCCGATAAGAAATTAAAGGAAGTAGAAAAAGAGATATACTCTCTTAGCCACTCAAGAATTCCAATTTTTAAAGAAAATCTGGATAATGTTATAGGGATTTGCCACCAGAGAGATCTTCTTATCTCTCTTGCAAAAGAAGAAAAAGAGAAATCTTTGCTATCCTTTGCCAACAGAGAAGTAATAACCATTTCTGAAGCTCAAAAAATTGATAAACTCATTCCTCTTTTTCAAAAACAGAGATGTCACTTGGCAATAGTAAAAGACGAATTCGGAGGAACCTCCGGTATAATAACACTCGAAGATGTGTTAGAGCAAATTATAGGAAATATTGTCGATGAGACGGATAAAATTACAAATTTAAGAGAAAAGGCGAAAAAAAATAAAAATTAGCGAAGTGATTGCATCTTTTGTGCAGCAAACATCTGTACCTTTTTTATAATTTCGTTAAAACAACTTTTAAGCACCCTCTCCTGCTCATCCCTTTCAAGATCCTCATTAAGAGAAACCTCTTCTATCTCCATCTTTCCATTCATAACGACCTTCACGCCCTTCTCTTCTACCTCAAAGCTCTCTTTTTGTAGCTCTTTTTGTAATCTATAAAGCTCTTTGGCTTGTTTCATCTGATCAAACATATTTTTTTATTACTTTTTATCTTTTTTATTACTTGTTATCTTTTTTGCTCTTTCTCCCTTATAATTAACACTGGACACAAGACATACCGCTGCCAATATAAAAGATAGGCTTGCCACAGTCTCAGAAAGAATAAATCTACCCGCACCATAAATAATTTGACTTTCTCCTTTTACAAAAACATCAAAAATAGATTCATAAGAAAGATAGAAGAGAAAAAAATAATCAAAAATAACAGCCAATAGAAAAAAGAGACACCCCATTCCTATCATGATAGATCTTCCAAAAGCAATCTCATTTTTTCGTTGCTTTTTTGCAAACTGAAAATAGAATACTGTCGCAAAAATAAGTGAAATAGCAAAGAAGAAATTAACTATATTTGAGCTATAATTAATAAAGTAGTTAGAAGATGTGAAATAGTAGTCATTTGCTTTAATATCAGCCCCGCCCTCTGTCAAGCCGATAAAGTTAAGTAGTGTGCTTATAATTACAACAAAAGTCATTGCAATAATGTAAAATCTTTCTATTATTCTAGAATTTATTAGCCTAAGAGGTATTAAGCAAAAAAAGATTCCCCCGACAAGCAAAAGGGGTTTAAATAGAGAGACAACGGCAAGAGAAATTTGAGGGTCTTTTATGATTACTTCCGGAAGAGATCGTGTAAGCAGATAGATAGCTATAAAGATAAATCCATAAAAGAAATAGCGAATAGTATCACTCTTTTTCTTTTTTCGAAAAACAAGATACATCTTTGTCCCGGAAACAAGCAAAACAAAAGTTGCTACAAGATAAAAAGACGATATTAGATAAATTTCTTTTTCCATATTAATTAATCCCAATAATTAGATATTATTATATAACAAAAATACCTAAAAAAAGAGTATAACTTTTTTAATTTATTTGCAAGGACAGCTCTTCTATTAAAAAGTTGTCGCGATTTAACATAAGAAAAAAAGATAAAATTACAAATAGCTTTACGCGCTCTTTAAAAACTAAAAATACCTCTTATTGAGGTATCCTTAGGCCTGCTCATTTCAGAAAATCTGAGAATAAATTAAGGTGGGTGCCTCAGTCATAACCCACGGGCTATGAATCATTTTCGGCTCCCTAAAAAAGATAATTCAGATTTTTTGTTTTAAATGAGCAGGTAATTCTATTGTATCTCTTCTTTCTTTTTCGTCAAGCCCAAGCGCTCTACAATGCAAGATGATACTGAAATGATATCTTCTCTCTTTATCCTTCTTGAAGGGATCCCTCGACAAGCTCGGGATGACGAGGAGTCAGGGGATTCTTCGGAGGAGTGTGAGGGGATTCTTCGGAGGAGTGTGAGGGGATTCTTCGGAGGAGTGTGAGGGGATTCTTCGGCTAGCGCCTCAGAATGACAAAAGGGGAATTCAGAATGACAAAGGGGGAATTCAAAATGACAAAAGATGTGAAGGGATTCTTCGACAAGCCAATCTAGTTGCTCTTTAATAGTTCCGCGAGCTGCTTTATGAAAGAAACAACAACGGGAGGAGCCATTAAGCTGTAACTTTCTACTCCATTGTCGTCCTTGATAACCCACGGCGTTTCAATAATATCAACCTCTCCCTTTTCTTCGTTCCACTTATAGTTGTATTCGGGTGTAAGCTCGTATTTAGAAACGTATTTATCCGCCTCTTCTACCGGAACAGAGTTACGAAGAAGTATTTTTGGTATTCCGTATAAATTAAATGCCTGCTTAATGAGTTTTTCGTCCGTCTCTAGTCTTCCTCTGATTGGATCTATACCGGCCTCATCTCCCTCTTTTCTTACCATCTTTTCACCAACACAATCTTTATTATCACAAATTAAATTAAATTCATCTTTCTCTTTGTTATAATCAATCTTTGATGTCGGAAGAAGCTTTAGATTCCGTGAAGTATTACACTTTGGACAAATTTTTCTCCACTTTACTCTCTCGTCTATTACTTGTTCTGGAACATCAATTAAGACAAAAAAGTCGGCATCATCACGATAATCAATTAAGTCACGAAAAAAGAGTGAATATGATATCTGATCCATATTTCTGGGAAAACCGTCTATAAAGATAACTTTCCTTCCACGCTTAGAAATCTCTCTTTTTACCATTGTTAGTATAAAATCGGTCGGCAACAATTTTGTCGTACTTCTTCCCTGCAATATCTCCATTATCTCTTCAATTGAATTTACCCCTCTATAGTTCTTTTCTAGGAACGAGAGAAGCTCTCTCTTTTTGTCTTCATCCTTCAACTCTTTATCTATCTCTCTTATCATGTCTCCAATTGAAAAATGGTCTATCTTTTCCGGATCAATTACTTCAGCAAGCATTTTAGAGTAAGTTCCCTTTCCCGCACTCTTTTTTCCTAAAAGATATACGATAAAGGCGCTTTCTTCCAAGTATCTCTGTATCGCCCCTATCTCATCACTAGCCTTAAATAAAAAGTATTCTTCTCTCTCTTTTGGGTCAGAAAGGTTAAAAGGACGGTCATTCTCTTTTTTTGTCTTAAAAATGGGAAACTCTAAATCTTTCATATTTTTAATTTTAAAATAATAATTATTGATTTTTATGTTTATACTCAAAGTCTCTTTTTATAATTTCAAATGCTTCATCAGGGCTATCTACAAGTTTAAAGATGTTCAGATTATCTTCCTTAATTGTCTTGTATTTATGGCAAAGATCATTTTTCATCCAAGAAAAAAGCGGTTCCCAGAAATCTTTTCCTACCGCAACTACCACAACATCTTTTGGCATCTTTCTTGTTTGTATAAGGGTAACTATTTCAAAAAACTCATCAAGAGTTCCAAACCCTCCCGGAAAAAAGACATACCCGCTCGAAGCAAAAGAGAGCATTACTTTACGTGTAAAAAAATAGTAAAATCCTATCGATTTCTCTAAATACTTGTTTGCTCTCTCTCCCTCTTCCAATTGTATGTTTATTCCGATAGATTTACCCTTTTCTTCCTCATATGCTCCTTTGTTTGCTGCCTCCATAATCCCGGGACCTCCTCCCGTAACTGCAGTAAATCCATTTTGC
>SL_3KL_010_SEDDRAFT_10000283_pt1 | contig 39260 bp, 44 predicted proteins | sample SodLakKL_010_SED_2_FD_10381 | JGI IMG/M metagenome (IMG submission 10381) | reverse complement strand
TTTAGTGCAAGTGGAGAATTTTCTTCTATGACAGTCGTACAGATTAGCACTGAAGAAAAGCCTCGAAGAAGAGGAGACCACTTAACTTTATATGAGATACCTGACTTTAATACCAATTATGGTTTTCAGGAGATAATGAAAAAAGAAGAAATTAGCAATAATGAAGGCAATGAAGATAATGAAAAAGAGGGCATTGAATTTGGCTTTGAAATAGGAGAATTTTATTCTATTGATATAGACGGTGTCTGGTCAATTGATAGAAGTGGAAACTTTGGTCTTATCTTATCTTCGCGTGCCAATTGGGATGATGGCGGATGGGAAGAGGACAATGACGGATGTGGAGTGTTTTTGGAGATAAATCCACAATCTGACTTAAAAAATCATCATATGAATAAGTGCAATAGGCAAGAGCCGATACCTTTTGTTGTTACCTATGACTCTTGTGTAAAAAATAGTGGATTCTACTCCCTATTTCCTATCTTTGAGTAACGAGAAAAGATATTTAAGATCTCCAAAAACCTCTATTTTGTAAAATAAAAATATATGAAGAGAGTAATCATATTATCTATTTTTCTGATTTTTTTGTTTGCCTTGAGTGTTGGTATTGCTACCGGCACAGAAGATAGTTCCGGCTCTCTCGGAATTGAAGGCGAATATCCTCAAATTGATGGAGTCACAGTAGATGAAGAGACTCAGCTTCCCGAATATATAGAATATATAGTTCGTGTCTTAATCTTTACATCTATAGCAGTCACTCTTTTTACTCTTGTTAGAGGTGGTCTTTTGTGGGTTTCATCAGGAGGAGACCCGGCAAAAATAAAAGACAGTAAAGAGCAGTTTCTTTCTGCCCCTGACCTAGTTGAAATTGATCATAAAGAAGACTTGGAAGAGAGAGGAGAGGATATAATTGATGGAGATATATTCTTTGGAATATATCTTTCAAAAGATGAAAATATATCCCAGTATGAAAATGATACAGATGGTCTTAGAGAATATCTTAGAGAAGACACAAAAGAAGATATCTTTGAAGGAGCAGTTGAAGGAAAGAGAGTTTACAGAAAGGAATCATCTATCTGGGACTTAGATGATTTAAGAAATCAAATTAATAGTATTGTAATAGTTAATCCTGTAAATGAAGAAGGAGAGCTTATAGGATACTATTATGGAGTAATACTTCATTCGGAGGTGGGGCGTAGAGGAAAGTGTGAGTTTTTGATAAATAAAGAGACGAAGCCAAAGATAATTAATGCGGGAGATTTTAGTGCAAGTGGAGAATTTTCTTCTATGACAGTCGTACAGATTAGCACTGAAGAAAAGCCTCGAAGAAGAGGAGACCACTTAACTTTATATGAGAGGCCGTACTTTGATAGCGAATATGATTCTCAGAAAGTAATGGAAAAGAGAGAGGGTGACAGTGAAGAAAATATAGATTTTGGGTTTAATGTAGGAGAATTTTATCCTATTAATATAGATGGCGTCTGGTCAATTGATAGAAGTGGAAACTTTGGCCTTATCTTGTCTTCGCGTGCCAATTGGGATGATGGTGGATGGGATTATAATATAAATGATTGTGCAGTTTTTTTGGAAACGAGAGTACAACCGGACTTAAAAAATCACCATATAAATAAATGCAATAGAAGAGAGCCAAAACCCTTTATTGTAGATTATGACTCTTGTGTAAAAAGTAGCGGGTTTTACTCCCTATTTCCTATCTTTGAGTAGTACTAGAAGAAGATTTTTTAATCAAAACTCTTCTGTCTTCTTTTTCGCCAACACTCTCCGTAGTCACGTCTTCTCTATCTAAAAGAGAGAGATGAATAATTCTTCTTTCCGATGCGGACATAGGTGGAAATTTTTTTTCTATACCTGTAAACGACACATCATCAGCTACTTCTTTTGCAAGGCTTTTTAGATAATCCTCTTTTCTTTTTTTGTAGTTGTTGATATCCAGATTAATATAGAGAAGGTCATCATAATTTTTTCTGCAGATAATCTTTATTAATCTTTCTATCTCGGAAAGAGTTTGGCCTTTTTCGCCTATTAGAGCACGAGGTTCTTTCATTTTAACGTCAATAAAAAGATGGTTTTCTTCTTGCAAAGAAAAATCAATTTTTATATCGGGATCTATAAAATAAAAGATTTCCCTAATTATCTTTTTTATCTTTTCCATCTTTGCTCTCGTCTTTATCCTTTTTTATAATATACTGCTGAAAAATAGAAAAAGCAACCGTTATTATCCAATAAACACCAACAACGGCAGGAAGGTTTAAGAGAATTATAAAAGTAAATCCGGGAAGAAAGTATACCATTTGAGATTGTATCGCTTTTGCCGTGTCTTGTTTTTCATTCTTATTTTTCTTTGTTATGGTCATTCTCATCTGAGCGTATTGACCGGCACCAGCTAGAATAGCAAAGATAACATTGGGAGAAGAAAGGTCTATAAACCCCATAAAGTTATAACTTATAATGTCCGGCTTAGAGACAAAAGCGTAGAGATGTTGCATCTCTTCGTTTTCTAGACCTCTATTAAATATTTGAAAAAGAGAAATAAGTATAGGAAGTTGAATAAAAAGAGGGACCATTCCTGCAAAAGGATTTACTCCCTTTTCTTTGTAGAGTTCCATTATCTTTTTTGCCTGTTCTTCCTTATTGTCTTTATATTTCTCTTGAATTTTTTTAATTTCCGGCTGAATTAGCTCCATCTCCTTTTGTGATTTTGCCGCCTTAATGCCGAGCGGATACAGAACTCCTTTTATGAGCAAGGTTATTAAAATAACAGCAACTCCAAGATCTACAAAAGGAAGATTGTATAGGAAGATGAGTAAATTAAAGATCGGCTGATAAATTATCTTGTAAAAAATTTCCATCTTATATTATTTTTATCTTTTTAAATAAAAGTTGTAATTCTTTTTGCAGATTGGAGAAGGAGATCTCTTCTTTTGTTTTTATAATAAAAATTATATCAAATCCACCCTTAATAAAAGGAAGAAGAGATCTTACAACCTCTCTAAAAACTCTTTTTATTCTATTTCTTTTTGTAGCTCTTTTTTCAAACCTAGAAGGGACTACAAATGCAAATCGAGGAAAAGAACGATTACTATCTTTTATTTTTAAAATATAATTCTTATTGGAAACGGTTTTTCCTAAATTAAAAACAGAATCAAACTCTTTTTTCTTCTTTATTCTATTTTTTGAAGACAACATAACTAGGCAGAAATCTTTTTTCTTCCCTTTTTTGTTCTTCGCTTTAACACATTTTTTCCGCCAGCTGTCTTTTTTCTAGCCAAAAAGCCGTGTGTTTTTTTCCTTTTTCTTTTTTTTAAAACTCCAGAATATGACATATTTTTATTTAATCAGCTACTAATAGCTTTTGCATTTTACGTTATAAAGAGAGAAAAGTCAATTTTAATTTTGAGAAAAGCATCTTATTTTTACAAGAAGAGCTCTTTTTTCTCTATCATCCAGCTCAAGCTATAACCTGATAATCTATTTCTTTTAGTGGTTTTATTTTGACCTCTCATTTTTCTCTAAAAAGAATAATGTGCCTCGGGAGGGATTCGAACCCCCAACCTGCGGTTCCGAAGACCGACGCTCTATCCAGTTGAGCTACCGAGGCATATTGCCATTTTACATCGTAATCTGCAGGGGTGCAACCCCTGCAGATGAGCTGCAGGGGTTGCACCCCTGCAGCTAATGGGATAAAATAAGGCGATGAAATTAGAAAAAGAGATAGAAAAAATAATACTCTCTTTAGAAGAAAATGGATTTGAGGGATATCTGGTTGGTGGTTGTGTAAGAGATATGTTGAGAGGATTTGTTCCAAAAGATTTTGATATTGCTACTAACGCAAATCCCGAAGAGATAAGAAAAATTTTTAAAAAAAGCTATATAAATAACGACTTTGGAACAGTGACAGTAATCTCTTCTTCTAAGGAAGGAAAAAGGGAGATACAGATTACTCCTTACAGAACTGAGAGTGATTATAGCGACAAGAGAAGACCCCAGAATGTCTATTTTGTAAAAACAATAGAAGAAGACTTAAAAAGGAGAGACTTTACCATAAATGCGATAGCATTTAATCCCAAAAAAGGGATAGTTGACCCCTATAATGGAAAAAAAGATATTGAAAAGAAGATAGTTAGAGCGGTGGGAGACCCGAAAGAGAGAATTGCGGAAGATGCATTAAGGATGATGCGTGCTGTAAGATTTTTTGCAACACTTGATTTTACCTTGGAAAAAGAGACAGAAAAAAGTATTGCTGAAAATGCAGATCTTCTTTCTCATATCTCTCAAGAAAGAATAAGAGATGAGTTTGTTAAGATAATAATGTCTAGCAAAGCTAAAGAGGGCGTAGAAAAATTAAGAAAACTTGGACTTTTGAAAGAATTTTTACCTGAAATCATAGAAGGATATAATATAAAACAGAACAAGCATCATATTTATGATTGTTATCAGCATGCTATTAATGCTCTTGAGTATGCGGCAAAAAGAGATTTTAACATGCATGTTAGAATGGCATCTCTTTTGCACGACGTAGGAAAGCCAAAGACCAAGAGGGGTGAGGGTGAAAGTGCAACTTTTTATAATCATGAAATAGTGGGCGCGAAGATGGCAAAGAGGATTTTAGAAAGAATGAAGTTTAAAAAAGATGATATAAAAAAAATTACTCTTCTTGTTAGGTATCACCTCTTTTATTATAACGTGGGAGAGGTTTCTGAGAGCTCTATAAGAAGATTGATTCGAAATGTCGGTAAAGAAAACATAGAAGAGCTCCTCATGGTGCGTATGGCTGATAGGATTGGTTCCGGTGTTCCAAAAGCGGAACCGTATAAATTAAGGCATATGCGATATCTTATAGAAAAGGTGTCCAGTGACCCTATTAGCACCAATATGCTGAAGATAAAGGGAGACGATGTTATGAAAAAAATGAACTTGTCTCCGGGTCCCGTTGTCGGTGATGTCTTAAATATTCTTCTCTCAAAGGTGATTGAAGAGCCAAGCAAAAATAAAAAAGAGACTCTTTTAAAGGAAATAAAGACGATGAAGGATTGGGATAAGGAGAAGATAAAAGAGGAAGCTGATTTTGCAAAAAGAGAGATAGAAAAAGTAGAAACAAAGAGAGATGAGCTTAGCAAAAAGAGATACTGGGTTACATAAAGATATCAAAGCCCTCAATATAGAGCAGGATATAGAGCAGGATTTAACTGAATTTTAAAATCATCCTCCCACCTCCCCTTCGTACACCCCCGGGGTGTACGAAGGGGGGGGAAGAATTTGACAATATCTCTTATTTTGCTATTCTTTACAACATAAAGAAAGTAGTGAATAGTCATTATCCGTATAGAAACGGATTTTATTATTTTATTAAGCATTATAAACAAAATTTAATTTTATTTTTATGGATATAAAAGGATTTACATCAGCAATTTCTCAGGTTGCGACTGAAAAAGAGATACCGCAAGAAAAGGTTGTAGAGATTATTGAACAAGCGATAGCGACCGCTTACAAAAAAGAATATAGAGAAAAAGGAGAGGTTGTAAAGGCAAAGCTTGATCACAAGAGTGGAGAGATAAAGTTTTGGCTTGTTAAGACGGTTGTAGACGAAGATACGGCCGTTTTCACACAGGAAGAAGCAGATAGTGATGAAGAAGAAGAGCTAGAAGAGGGAAAGGTTCGCTATAACCCAAAAAGGCATATTACAATAGATGAAGCAAAAGAGATAGAGCCCGATATTAAGGTGGGCGAAGAGCTGGAAACTACTCTTCCTTCAAAGTATGATTTTGGTAGAATTGCGGCACAAACTGCAAAACAGGTAATTCTTCAAAAAGTGAAAGAGACTGAAAGAGAGCTTATGTTTAATGAATATAAAGATAAGGAAGGAGAAGTTCTCTCCGGAATCGTGCAGAGAATTGAGGGCAAAAATGTCTTGATGGATATTGGTAAAATTCTTGGATTGCTTCACAAAGATGAACAGATAAAAGGAGAAATGTATCGACCGGGACAGAGATATAAGGTTTATGTCTTGAGTGTAGAAGATAGCCCAAAGGGCCCGAGTATAATGCTTTCTCGTGCATTTCCAAAACTAGTATCAAAGCTTTTTGAACTTGAAGTGCCTGAAATTGCTGCAGGGACCGTAGAGATAAAGGCGATTGCAAGAGAGGCGGGATCAAGAACAAAGATAGCTGTTTTTTCGGAAGAAGAAGGAATTGATCCCGTTGGTACGGCTGTAGGACAGAGAGGTACTAGGGTGAGCACTATTATTTCTGAGCTAGGGGGAGAGAAGATAGATATTATTGAGTATATGGAAAGCCCTGAGGATTTTATCAAGAATGCATTGTCTCCGGCAAAAATATCGGAGATAGAGATAGAGGAAGGAAGGGCGATTGTAACCGTTCCGGAGGACCAACTTTCTTTGGCAATAGGAAAAGAGGGGCAGAATGTTCGCTTGGCAGCAAAGTTATCCGGATGGAGAATTGATATTAAAGCGATTGGAAGAGATGAGATAGAGATGGCAGCGGAAGCTGAGGAATCGGAGAAAGAAAAAGAGAAGACGGAGAGAGAAGAGACAAAAGAGACAGAAGAAAAAGAAGAAGAGCCAAAAAAGAGCGATAAAGAAGAAAAAGAAGAGAAAAATTAAAAAAATAATCAATCAAAGATATGAATCTTATTCCAACAGTAGTAGAAAAAACACAAAACGGGGAAAGGGCGTATGATATCTATTCTCGTTTATTAAAAGAAAGAATCATATTTCTTGGAACTTCTATAGATGACGATGTTGCAAATTCTATTATTGCTCAGATGCTCTTTTTAGCCAGCCAGAGCTCACAAAAAGATATTAGAGTGTACATCAATAGTCCCGGAGGGTCGGTTACTGCCGGTATGGCTATTTATGACACGATGCAATATGTAAAGTGTGATGTTTCTACGTTTTGCGTAGGGATGGCCGGCTCAATGAGCGCTGTTCTTCTTGCAGCGGGAACTGCAAAAAAACGTTTTGCGCTACCTAATGCAGAAATTCTCTTGCATCAAGTTATGGGTGGAGCAAAAGGACAGGCTTCTGAAATTGAGATAACGGCAAAACAGATTCTAAAGATAAAAGAGAGATTAAATAAGATTCTCTCTTCTCACACAAAACAGCCTTTATCAAAAATTAAGAAAGATACTGATAGAGATTTTTATCTTACTTCTGAAGAAGGAAAGAAATACGGAATTATTGATGAAGTAATTACATAAAAGCAAAAAATATAGATTTTGACATCGATAGCCTTTTTTGTTATTATATAAGCATTGTAAACAATTAACCGTTTGAAGTTAATATCTGCAGGTTTCTATGCTTAAAATCAAAATCTATTTTTCTGAAATTATAGAACTGAGTGGCGATGTTATGAGTGGCATTAGTGGGAAAACAAAAAAAGAATTAATTTCTATCATTAATTATTTGGAAACTAGCAATAAGCTTTTGTTTATTGATGTTTGTTAGTAGATTGTTTTTTGATGGAAAAGGGCAAGAAATTGTAGGAAGTTAACTCAAATAGATAAATATGGAACAAATATTTTTACCCTTGATGGGGATAGCAACCCTTTTTCTTGGCATTGCTCTTGGTTATTTTGCCAGGCAATCGATTGCAAAAAGAGATCACAAAGCATTAGAGACAAAAGTACAAAAGAGAATTGACCATGCTAAAAAAAGGAGTAAGGAGATTGTAGTTGAGGCGAAAGAAAAATATGCGGAGCTGATAGAAACAGCAAGAAAAGAGACTGAAGAAAAATCAGAAGAGTTATTTAAAAGAGAAAAATTTCTTCTCAAAAGAGAAAATTCCTTGGATGAAAAGATGTCTGATTATGACAAAAAAGAGAAGACATTTAATCAGAAGGTAAAGAGACTAAAAGAGATAAAGGAAGAGGTTGACAAGATGCAAGAAAAAGCAGAAAAGGATCTTATGAAGATTGCGGGTATGTCGAAAGAAGAAGCACAAAGTGAACTTTATCAGGTATTGGAAAAAGAGTATGAGGGTGATATCTTGGAAAGAATTATGAAGCTAGAAAAAGAAGGAAGTGATAGATACCTAAATAGAGCCAAAGAGATACTCTCTTCTGTTATTCAAAAATACGCCTCTTCGCAGGTCCAAGACCTTACCACATCAAATGTAAGTCTTCCTGATGATGAGATTAAGGGAAGAATTATCGGAAAAGAAGGAAGAAATATTAAGACATTGGAGAAACTTACCGGAGTAGAGGTTATTGTTGATGACACTCCGGAAACCGTTATTATTTCCAGTTTTGATCCGGTAAGAAGACAAATTGCGAAAATTGCGCTGGAAAAACTTATTTTTGATGGAAGAATTCAGCCAGCGAGAATAGAAGAGATGGTAGAGATGGCAGAAGAAGAGGTTTCTGACCAAATTAAGAAGGCCGGAGAGGCAGCAGTGTATGAGGCGGGAATTATAGACCTCGACCCCAAAGTAGTAAATCTCTTGGGAAGACTTCATTTTCGTTCAAGTTATGGGCAAAATGTTTTAAATCACTCTCTAGAAGTAAGCTTTTTAGCAGGAGCTCTTGCTAATGAAGTTGGAGCAAATGTTTCTGTCTGTAAAAAGGCGGGGCTTTTGCATGATATAGGGAAAGCTCTCGACCATCAAGTAGAGGGATCTCATGTTGATATCGGAACAAGAATTTTGCAAAAATTTGACACCGAAGAAGATGTCATTACAGCAATGAAATCACACCATGAAGAGTATCCATATGAGACGATAGAATCGGTCCTTATCCAGACGGCAGATGCAATATCGGGAGGAAGGCCGGGTGCAAGAAAAGATACTTTGGAAAATTATTTGAAAAGACTTAGCGAACTAGAAGAAGTTGCTAATTCATTTGAGGGAATAGATAAGTCATATGCGATACAGGCAGGAAGAGAGATAAGAGTATTTGTTAAACCAGAAGCAGTCAATGACTTGGAAGCAAAAAAGATGGTGCGTGAAATTGCAAACAAGATTCAAGAAGAGCTCAAATATCCGGGAGAGATAAAGGTAACTCTAATTAGAGAAACTAGAGTAGTTGATTACGCAAAATAAGAGGAAAAGTCTATTTTAAAACAGCTCTTCTATTAAGAGCTGTTTTTTTATGAGCGGGCGAGCGGATTCGAACCGCCATCACAACCTTGGAAGGGTTGGGTAATAGCCATTATACAACGCCCGCGATTAAAGAATTATAATAAAATAAATTATTTCTTCAATTAATTTTGTCGGGGCGCCGAGATTTGAACTCGAACTACATGCTCCCAAAGCAAGCGTGCTGCCGTTACACCACGCCCCGAAAATATAATTTACAAGGAGGATAATAGCATATTTTTTAATTAAATAAAAGTGTGGTAGTATGAAGTAATGGAAAAAAAGAGAAAAGAGATAGTTTTACTGCTTGATGCAAATTCTATAATACATCGTGCTTTTCATGCCCTTCCCCCTTTAAAAAATAAAAAGGGCGAGGATGTGGGGGCGATATATGGCTCACTTCTAGCCTTCTTTTCGATAATAGATAAGATTAAGCCTACTCACATTATTGCAGCATTTGATTCTCCCGCAAAGACTTTTAGGCATAAAAAATATAAAGAATACAAGGCAAAGAGGCCAAAAGCAAAGGAAGAGCTTATCTGTCAGATTAAAGCAATGAGAGATGTCTTTAAAAAGATTGGTGTTTTTGTTTTTGCTAAAGAAGGATTAGAAGCTGATGATATCATAGGAAGTCTCGCTAGTTCTTTTTCTAAAAAGAGAGAGGTTGTGATTGCAAGTGGCGATAGAGATGTTTTTCAACTTGCTGACGATAATATAAAAATACATTCTTTAAGGAGAGGGATAAAAGATACGGCACTCTATAGCAAAAAAGATATAGAAGAAAAATTTGACAGACTTCCTGTTGAAAAGATTGTAGACATAAAGGCTCTTCAAGGGGATGCTTCGGACAATATACCGGGAGTCAGTGGAATTGGAGAAAAGACGGCGATAAAGATAATTAAGGAGTTTGGCAATATAGAAAATCTTTATGCCTTACTAGAAAAGGGAGAGAGTGGGTCTTTATCAAAAAAGATAGAAGAAAATCTAAAAAAAGAAGAGAAGAATGCCTTTTTAAGCAAAGAACTAGCAACAATAAAGAGAGATGCCACTTTTAATTTTTCTCTTTCTGATTTATATTTTAATTATAATAAAAAGGAATTAGAAAAAGTTTTACGGGAGATGGGCTTTAATAATATTGCAAATAAGATGGAAAAAGAGGAAAAAGAAGAGAAAAAAAACAGAAGCTTTAATTTTTAAGAAATGCACTATAGTATTGATAAAAATCAGATATCAACCATGATAAATTCTCCCGGAGAGATAAGAGGAGATGTTTTGCTGAAAGACAAATTATTTGTATTGAGTAAAGGGGGAGAAGAAAAACTAAAAAAAACAGAAGAGGAACTAGAAGAGATGGGTTATCTTTTTTATTATAACAAGATAGCGGGAAGGAGGTTTTATCCTTGGAGTATAAGAATATTGTCACTTCTTGCAATTAGCCGTGTCTTTAATATGAATAGCAATGAGGTAAAGGAGATGGGAAAGCTTTCCTATAAAAGACCTTTTTCTTCTTTTGCATATTTTTTTCCTAGCATAGAAAAGAGTGCAAAAGTAATAGGTAAAGATTGGCGAAAAAAGAGCACAATTGGAAGAGTTGATGTAAAAACGATAGACAGAAAAGAGAAATATCTGGCTGTGCGCCTATATAATCTTCATTTTCATCCGATATATTGTGACTATTTTTTGGGTTATATCGAAAAGGTATTTGAGACATCTAAGATTTCTATGATAGAATCCAAAGAGACGAGATGCTATTTTAGGGGAGATGATTTTTTTCATGAATTTTTATTAAAATGGAAAAAATAATAGGATTAAAAAGATGAATTATAATATAACAGAAGAAGAGATAAAAAGATTACAAGAACTTAAAGGAGAAGTAAGAGGAGTTGTCTTTAAGACAGACCATCATTTTATTATAAATAAAAATGGAGAAGATGGCTTAAAAAAAGTAGAAGACGAGCTTGAGAAGATGGGAGTTAGTATAGATTATGAAGAAGTCAGTCAAATGGGCTATTATCCAATCAGCCTGCGTATATTCTCTCTTCTTGCTATTAGCAGGGCATTTAACTATAATAGAGAAGATGTATCAAAGATGGGGAAAAATGCTCCAAGAGTCTCTTTTTTAGTTAAGTTTTTTACAAAATACTTTATGTCTTCCGAAAAGACATTGGAAAAAGTGGGTGAGTTGTGGGAAAAACATTATACAAAAGGAAGAATAGAGATGATAGTAGTTGATGAAGAAAACGGCAAAACGGCGCTACGGCTTCATGGAGATTTTCTTCAACCGATATTTTATGATTACTTATTAGGATATTTTTCTTCTATTATATCTATGGTTGTTGGGCAAAAAATTGATAAAGAAAAAGTAGAGCATTTTCCCGAAGAAGGATATCATGAATTTTATATGGAATGGAATATTAAAAATAATAGCTAAATATAAAAAATATGAGCTATCAAATAACAGAACAAGATATCGATGAGATATTAAATAAACCGGGTAAAGTAAGAGGGGTTGTTTTTAAAACGGATTACCGCTTTATTGTGGATAAGTTTGGAGAAGGTGGAGTTAAGAGAGTTGAGGAGGAGCTGGAAAGAATGAAGTGCTCATTTAGTTATAAAGATGAGATTGATAATATGAGTTTTTATCCTATCGGCATGAGAACCATTTCTCTTATAGCGATACACAAAGCACTTGGCATAGATAGAGAAGGGATTAAGGAAATGGGAATGAATGCGCCAAAGTTTTCTCTAATGATAAAATTTTTTATGAGGCACTTTCTTTCTCCGGAAAAGATATTTGAAAAAGCGGGAGAGATGTGGGAGAAGCACTATACTGTAGGAGCTCTTAAGCCGACTGAAATGGACTTGGAAAAGCGGTGTATGAAGGCCTCTATATATGATATAGAGCTTCACCCTATACTTAGTGATTACTTTTGTGGTTATTTTTCTTTTATTCTTAAGATGGGCGTAGGAGAAGATGTGAGCGTTGTTGAAGAGCAAAAAGAATCTGAAGATGGAAATAAATATCACGAGTTTACTTTTACATGGTAAATAAAAAAGAAAAAGACAAAACGGAGACATTACTTGAAGATATATCAATGCTTGAACAATATATTCAGGATCTTTTTGAATTTACTCCGTTGCCATTATGTTTTATTAACCCAAAAGGAATGATACTTGAGGCTAATCCGGCTTTTTTGGAAGAGACAGGATATAGTGAATATGATATTATAGGAAAAGAGCTTTCTGTCTTTATTGATGAGGAGATAGCAATGAAAATCATAAGAGAGCTACTAGAAAAAGATAATATTGAGGACAGAGAGGTAGCAATAAAGACAAAAGAAGGAGATATTTTGCCGGCCACCTTTTTTGCCAAAAGCAGAAAGATTAAAGATGAAGGTGTTAACGGTATCTTTCTCTCTTTTTTTAATTTAACCGAGATTAAAAAGAAAGAGAATGAAATAAAAAAAAGTAAAAAAGAGTTGGAAAAAAAGATGGAAGAGATGGAAAAGTTTAATCGACTTACAATTGGGAGAGAGCTAAAGATGACAGAATTAAAGGATAAGGTAGAAAAATTGCAAAAAGAATTGGAAAAATATAAAAACAGCTAGATGAACGAAGAAGAACAAAAGGAGGATTTAATTGAAGAAAATAGCGGAGAGCTTGAAGATCTTCGGCGATATATAGAGGACTTTACATCATTTCTTCCTCTTGCCTTTTGTATGGTTAATCCGCTTGATTTTATATTGGATAGCAATGAGGCATTTCAAGAAGTAACGGGGTATGAAAAGATGGAGATAGTTGGGAATGGAGTAGATATTTTATTTAAAAACAAGGGAAAGCTGGAGAGCTTTATCTCAAAGGTTGCAAATAAGAGTGGGGCGACCGGCGAAGAAATGACCCTTATTACAAAACAGAAAAAGGAGATTCCGGTATTTGTCTTGGGACATGCAAGAAAAGATAGCGAAGGGAATTTTTCGGGATATTTTCTTACGTTGAGAGATATAACCGAAAGCAAAAGATTTGAGGAGGAGCTTGAAAGAAAGATAAAAGAGAGAACAGAGGAGCTTGAAAAAGCAAACAAAAAGTTAGAAGAATCAGAGGCCGTATTGGAAATAAAGATTGAAGCGAGAACGAAAGAGCTTGCTGAGTTAAACGAGAAGTTGGAAGAAAAGGTTGCACAAAGAACAAAAGAGCTTGAGGAAAACGCAAAAGAACTGGAAAAAAATGCGGAGGAGATGAAAAAGACTCAAACAGCTCTTCTTAATTTGGCGGAAGATGCTGATAACGCATCAAAGGAGGCAGAAAAGGAAAAAGAAAAGACGCTTGCAATTATTAATAATTTTACAGATGGCCTTCTCTTCTTTGACTCTAGCAAGAAGCTTGTTTTGGTGAACCCGAATGCAGAAAATATTTTTGATATAAAGGCGAGAGATGTTATAGAAAGAACAACAAAAGAGTTAAAGACATTTCCTACTCTATTGCCGCTTATTAAGCTTATCGGAAGCGATATTAATAAAATCTTTAGAGAAGAGGTGGAGATAGAGGGAGGGCTTTTTCTTGAAATTACAACGATACCGATTAAGCATGAAGGTGAAGAGATGGGGACTCTTGTTAATATTCATGATATTACGAGAGAAAAAAGCATAGAGAAGATAAAGACAGAGTTTGTTTCTGTCGCGGCCCACCAGCTTAGAACCCCTCTTTCCGGAATCAAGTGGACACTGCAAACCATATTAGAAGAAGAGAACGATGCGAATATCCCTGAGGAGATAATCGGATTTATTAGAAAAGCATATGAAGCCAATGATAGAATGGTAAATCTGGTCAATGATCTTTTGAATGTAACTCGTATAGAAGAGGGAAGATATGTCCATGAGACAGAAGAAACAGACTTTATGGAGTTAATAAAACCGATTATTGAATCATATAAGGAGTATATAGAAAAAAAGGGAATAGAGTTTGAATTTCAAAAAACAGACAAAAAGTTGCCACGATTAAAAATTGATAGAGAAAAGATAGGAATAGTGGTGCAGAATTTTTTAGACAATGCAATGAAGTATACAAAGGAGGGAAAAATAACTCTATCTATAGATTACAAAGATGAAAAAATTAGATTTGCTGTTAAAGATACGGGAGTAGGTATTCCTGAAGACCAACAGAGAAGAATGTTTAATAAGTTCTTTCGTGCCGCAAATGTTCAAAGAATGGATACGGAAGGATCCGGATTGGGGCTTTTTATTGGTAAAAATATCATAGAAGCACATGGTGGGGAGGTTGGGTTTAAATCACGCCCGGGAGAAGGAAGTATTTTCTTTTTTAGTATTCCCGCAAAAAAGGAAGAGGTGGATAGTCTGTTTCAGGAATTCTAGCCAGATAGATTTGACAATATTTTTTAATCTGGATAAAATGAAGATAATATTAGATAAAAAATAGAAAAATGAAAAAAATTGTTATTGTAGAAGATGAGGAGATTCTTCGTAATCTTCTTTATAAAAAGCTTTCTGCAGAAGGATATAATGTTGTTGCTGCGGTAAATGGCGAGGAAGGGCTTCAAAAAATAAGAGAAGAAAAGCCGGATCTCGTTTTGCTTGACATTGTTATGCCCAAGATGGATGGTTTTGAGATGTTGGAAAAGCTAAGAAAAGACGAAGAGATTAAAGAGACTCTTGTTGTTATCATTTCTAACTCAGGGCAGCCGGTTGAGATTGATAAGGCACAGAAATTTGGAGTAAAAGATTGGCTTGTTAAGACTGAGTTTGATCCGCAAGAGGTTCTTGACAAAGTTGAGGCACAGATTGGTCCCGGAGAAAAAGGTGATAATTCAGAATATGGCGATAGTGAAGAGATAGATAAAGAGATAGACGAGATAGCAAAAGAAGAAGAGGATGATTTTGGCGAAGAGATAGAGGAAGAAAAAGCGGTAGAGGAAGAGATGGGAAATACTGAAACAGAAGAGCAAGATACCGCTACTCCTGAAATTGAGGAAGAAGAAAAGAAAGAAGACCCTTTGGCAAACCCAATAGATGAGGAAGAAAAGAAAGAAGAAGAGGGTGACGGAGAAGTACAAGAAGAAAAAGCGGTAGAGGAAGAGATGGAAAACACTGAAACAGAAGAGCAAGATACCGCTACTTTTGAAATTGGGGAAGAAAAGAAAGAAGATCCTTTGGCAGACCCAATAGATGGGGAAGAAAAGAAAGAAGAAGAGGATGGTGGAGAAGTACAAGAAGAAAAATTATAATTTTGTAAATTACTAAATTATGGCTAAAATTTTAGTTGTTGAAGATGACAAATTTCTTCGTGAAATGATTTCACGAAAGCTGGATAAAGAGGGATATGATGTTATTCAAGCGGTTGATGGAGAAAAAGGAGAAGTAAAGATAAAGGAAGAAAAGCCGGACCTTGTTTTGCTTGACCTTATTCTTCCCGGTATAGATGGTTTTGATGTGTTAGAGAGAATGAAAAAAGACCCCGAAGTGGCAGATATACCGGTAATTATTCTTTCTAATTTGGGTCAAAAAAGTGAAGTTGAAAGGGGTATAAACTTGGGAGCGGTTGATTTTCTGATAAAAGCTCACTTTACTCCGGCAGAGATAGTAAAAAAAATTAGAGAAACCATTTAGAGATCGTAAATAACAGTGGTCTTTGTGTAGGTGCTAGACAAAGTCTGTTAATATTTGTGCCTGAATTACCGGAGGTAGAAACAACAGTATTACTGCTTAGAAAAAAGACCTTAAATAAGGTCTTTGTTTGTGTCTGGGGAGAAAAGAAAAACAACTTATCAAAGAAATTAAAAGGGAAAAGAATAGAAAAGATAACAAGACATGGAAAAGGTATATTTTTTCATCTAAGTAGTAAAGAGATACTATTTATTCACCTCAGGATGACAGGTCATCTCTTATATGGAAAATGGGAAAGAAAAGGGAAAGAGTGGCTTTCTGAAGAAAAGATAATGCAACACCCAAAAAATGGATTTTTACGTTATATCTTTTTTTTAAGCAACGGAAAGCAGCTCGCACTTTCTGATCAGAGAAAATTTGCTACGATTAATCTCATTTCAAGAAAAGAGAAGGAGGATTATTTATCAAGAATAGGGCCTGACCCTTTAGAGATAAAAAAAGAAGATTTTTTTAGAATTCTTAAAGAAAGAAGAGGAAGGATAAAGTCTCTGCTTATGAATCAACAATTTATTTCCGGGATAGGAAATATTTATGCATCGGAAATTCTTTTTAAGGCAAAGATTAGGCCAGAGAGAAATGCAGATAGCTTGAAGCAAAAAGAGATGGAAAGACTCTACCTAAATATGAAAACTATTTTAAGAAAGGGGCTCAGCCTGCAGGGAGATAGCACCAGTGATTTTAGGCTACTTGATGGGAGAAAGGGAGGATATCAAGAAAAACATCTTGTCTATAATAGAAAAAACCTACCTTGCCCTGTTTGTAAAAAAAAGATTACAAAGACAATTCTTGGTGGAAGAGGAACATATTTCTGTCCAAAATGTCAAAAATAGTATTTAATTTGTAGAGCTATGATTATATTACTTTATGGAAAAGATAGATACCGTATTAATAGGAAAGTAAGCAATATTGTTGAGGAGTATAAAAAAAGAAATCAGAGCGGACTTAACCTTGTTTTTTTAGATGCAGAAAACTCTTTTAAAGAGCTTTTTGATCAAGAAAAACAGATTGGAATGTTTGAGGAAAAGCGTCTTATTGTGGCAAAGGATATGTTTGCCGGCAAAAATCTAAAAGCAGATTTGTTGAAAAATGGAAAAAAAATAATAGAGACGGAGGATGTAATTCTATTTTATGAAGAAAGAGAAATAAAAAAGACTGACCCGGTACTCTCTTTTTTGTTAAAAGAAGAAAAGAAAGACAAAAAGAGAGTAACATGTCAGGAATTTGCTCCTTTCTCTAAGGCAAAACTTGTTTCATGGATAGAGGGAGAATTTAAAAAAAATAGAGTAGTAGCAGACAGAGATGTTGTTGAAACTCTTGCGTTAATTGGGGGCGAGAACCTCTTTTTGATAAAGAATGAAATCGACAAACTTTCTTTATACAAGAAAGATATAAAAAAAGAAGACATTAATCTTCTAACAAAAATAGAAAAGGATATAAATATATTTAATACGATAGACAGTATTGCAAAAAAAGACAGAGAAAGAGCGATTTTTTCAATCTATGATCATCTACAAAAGGGAGATAACCCGCTCTATCTTTTTTCTATGATAGTTTTTCAATTTCGCAACTTAATCTTAATAAGAGAACTTTTAGAAAGAGGCCTTATATATAATGAGATAAGAAAGAAGTTAAATTTTCATCCTTATCTTTTTCAAAAAAGCTACAAGCAAGCGGAAAAGTTCACCTATGATGAATTAAAAAATATATATTCAAGACTTTTTGAAATTGATCTAAAATCAAAAACAGGAAAAATTGATCCTGTTTTGGGGCTTCATCTTTTTCTTTTTAATATTTAAAAATCAAGTAGTGGCCTTTGTGAGACGGGACTTCTTTCTTGAGGCAGTATTTTCCTTTATTATTCCTCTTTTTGCAGCCTTATCAATTATCTTGTACGCTTTTGGAAGAAGCTTTTGAGCTTCTTTTTTCTTATTTTCTGAAATTAGTTCACGAATCTCCTTTACTATCCTTTTCATTCTACGCTTATATCCTAAATTAAGAATATGGCGTTTCTCATTTTGGCGTAGTCTTTTTTTTGCTGTTTTTGTAATTGGCATATCTTTTGGTAAAATAAGTTTACGCTGTACTGTATATCATTTTTTCATTTTTTAGTCAAATATGGTAATATATCTAAAGGACTAAAAAGATAATTAATTATATGATTTATTACTTGAAAGGGAAGATTATAATAAAAGAGGATGATTATCTGGTTATTGATGTAAATGGTGTCGGCTACAAGGTTTTTGCAATTACAGAAGAGATAGAAGAAGGAGATAAAGAGATAGTATTGTTCTGTTTTACGCAAAGCACGGAAAAAGATATTCGTATTTATGGCTTTAGAGAAAAAGAAAACCTTCTCTTTTTTGAAAAATTGATAAATATATCCGGGATAGGGCCAAAAACGGCTCTTCGTATCGCATCAATTGCCTCAATGCCAGAGCTAAAAAAGGGAATAGAAGAAGATGACAGAGAGATAATGAAAAAAATCTTTAGTATAGGAAAGAAGAAGGGGCAGCAGGTGATTTTTGAGTTATCTAGAAAATTTATTGAAGAGGAGAAAAAAGACGAAGCCTTTTTAGCACTCAAAAATCTTGGCTTTTGTGAAAAGAAAATAAGCGAAGCACTTAAGAAAGTAACCAAAGGAAAAAACGAAGAAGAGAGAGTTGAAGAAGCATTAAAAATATTGGGGGGCAAATAAAAACAGAGAAAATGAAAAAAATTTTAAGAAAAATAATTCCGGAGTGGCTTGTTTTAAAATATCATTGGCTTGTTGCTTTTTTTGCGGCTTTTTACTATCGTTTTCCTTCAAAAAGAATGATTGTCATTGGTGTTACGGGAACAAAAGGAAAAACTTCTACGGTCAATTTTATTTGGAGCGCGCTGAATTTTAGCGGGAAAAAAACGGGAATTATAAGCACTACTAGCATAAAAATAGGGAAAAAAAATATTCTAAACGATTATCACATGACGATGCCGGGCCGTTTTACTATTTCACGGTTTATGGCTCAAATGGCGAAAGAGGGCTGCGAGGTCTGCATTGTAGAGACAACATCGGAGGGAATTAAACAACATCGTCACACAGGAATATTTTATGATATTTTGGTCTTTACCAATCTAACGCCAGAACACCTCCCCTCCCACTCAGGAAGCTTTGAAAAGTACAAGGAAACAAAGGGTTTGATATTTAAAAAACTATCCTCTTTTAGAAAGAAAATAAACGGAAAAGAGACGGAAAAAATTATTATTGCCAATAAAGATAGCGAGCATGCAGATTATTTCTTGGGATTTCCTGCTGATAAGAGGGTGGGGTTTGCAATAAAAAATGACGCTGATTATGTTGCACGCAATATAAGAGAAAGTGGCAAGGGAGTTGACTTTGAAGTGAGAAATGAGAATTTTAAAATTGATATTCCCGGAGTTTTTAATGTCTATAATGTTTTTCCAGCAATAATAATTTCACAAATTATGGGTGTCAGCTTGAATTCCGTAAAAAAAGGCATTTTGAAATTAAAAAAGATACCGGGAAGAATGGAGGAGATAAAGGCAGGGCAAGAATTTAAGGTTTTTGTGGATTATGCTCATGAAAAAGAAAGCATTACGGAGGTTTTAAAAACAGCAAACAATATTAAGAAAGAGGGAAAAGTAATTATTTTATTGGGAGCGGAAGGGGGAGGAAGAGATAAAGCGAAAAGACCGGCCATGGGAGAAATTTCTGCAAAAATGGCTGACTCTGTTATAGTGAGTAATGTTGACCCTTATGAAGATGATCCAAAAGAAATTATAGAAGACATTGTAAAGGTAGCTGAAGAAAATGGTAAAATAAGAGAGGAAAATCTATTTTCTATTGAAGACAGAAGAAAAGGAATAAAAAAAGCATTAGAGATTGCCGATAAAGGCGATGTGGTTTTAATTACAGGAAAAGGAGCAGAACAGTCTATAACAATAGACGGAAAGGCATCTCCTTGGGACGATAGAGTTGTTGTTAAGGAGGAGATAGTTAAAATAAAGAAATAAGAGCAAGCTTTTAAGATAAGAAAATAATATTTAAAGTATTATGAAAAAAATACCAAGAGGATTAAAAAGATATATTAGGAGAGAAAAGAGAGATATAAGAAAAAATATAGGAAATATTAGTGACAAAAAGGAAAAAATAGAGCAGATTTATAAAAAATATAAATTACAAAAAAAATAGATATGAAAATAAAAGAGATATACAATCTAGCGATTAATCAAGGCATCAAAAATGACTTTAGGGGAGAAGAAGAGATAAAAACGATGTTAAAGAGATTAAAAGAGAGATACGAAAAGATGGGAAAAGAAGAAAAGGAAGAATATGACAAAGAAAGGCTTGTAAATCCTTTTTCTGATACAAGAATACTTTTTGGAGATCCGGAAAAAAAGATAAAAAAGATTATGGTGGGGATTGACATTGATGGAGAGGAAATGCTTTTGGCAAATGAAATTGGTGATATAGATTTGGTGATATCACACCACCCAAGAGGCGCTGGTTTGGCGGGACTAGATGACGTGATGAGATTACAGATAGACTTAATGCATATGTATGGAGTCCCCATAAATGTTGCCGAAAAATTAATTAAAAAAAGAATACAGGAGGTATCAAGAGGAGTCTCTCCCGCTAATCACAACAGAGTTGTTGATATGGCAAGACACTTAGAGATACCTTTAATGTGCGTACATACACCTTGCGATAATTTGGCAGCACAATTTATTGATAAAAAGATAAAAAAAGATAAACCGGTTTTTGTTGATGATATTATAAAATCATTAAAAGAGGTTGAAGAATATAAAGAGGCGATAAAGATTGGAGCCGGCCCTCAAATATTTGCAGGCGGGAAAGAAAACAGAGCGGGAAAGATTGTTATCACCGAAATGACGGGAGGAACCGAAGGCTCTTCAGAGATATATGATAAATTATCAAGGGCTGGCGTAGGGACCGTAATTGGAATGCATATTTCTGAAAAAAATAGAGAAGAGGCGGAGAAGGCACACATCAATGTTGTTATTGCAGGTCATATCTCTTCTGATGCAATCGGAGTAAATCTATTTTTAGATGAGATAGAAAAAAAAGAAATTGATATTATTACCTGTTCCGGGCTTAAGAGAGTTAAAAGATAAAAATAAAAAAGTTTTTAAAAGAACTGACAAACTACTCTTTGTCAGTTTTTATTTTTTTAACCATATATGTTGCCTTAAGGCGATAGCCTAATTTTCTCCAATAGTTTCTCGTTCCCACTCCTGCAATTACAAATAGCTCCTTTGACTTAAACTCTTTTTCTGTTATTTTTTCAGCCTCTCTTATAAGCATTTTTCCAAAGCCCTTGTGTTGAGGAGATATCTCTTCATTTTCTGCGAAGAGAAGATGCTGTCCATATGTATGAATTTCTCTTATAACGGTAAAGTTATCTCCCTTTCGCAGTCTTAGAAGAGCATAGAGCTTGCTTCTTTCTTTATTTTCTAGGGTGAGAAAAACCTCTTTTCCTGCTGATGCTTTGTAGTTTTGACGAAAAAGAAAAACTTTTTCTTTTTTCTCGTATTTTCCTTTTATTTCTCGGCACCGAATACATTTACAGTCCCAACCCTCTTCTTTTGCCTCCCTTTTAATATTTTCCCGTAAGTTGGATATCTTGCATCCACCGGCAATGCTCTGCATAGGAATATCTCTAAATATTCTTTGTACACGGACATAATAGGGTATGAATTCTTTCTTTATAGTCTTTATAACTTCAGTTGTCTCTCTATCACTGAAGGCTTTATGCTTTTTCTTCTTAAAGAGCTTATAAAGAGGAGTGTTCTTTAACACGAGACAAGGATAAATTTTTAGAAAATCGGGACGAAAGTCACTATTATTAAAAATTTCACGAAAGATTTTAATATCCTTTTGCGGACTGCTTTTTGGAAGATTTAGCATTACTTGATAACAGACCTTAAAGCCAGCATCTTTTAGAAGCTTTGTCGCCTCCACTATCTCTTTTACACTGTGACCTCTTTTTGTATATTCTAGTATCTTGTCAGAGAGACTCTGTATTCCGAGCTCAACCATAGTTACTCCAAAAAAGCGAAGATCTTCAATCTCCTTTTTGTCTATAAAATCTGGTCTTGTTTCAACAGAGAGGCAAACGATACGATGCTTTGTGCTTTCGTTTTTCTTCTGAGCCTCTTTTATATCTCTACTCTTTTTTGCCGACAGAGGGAGACAAGCATCAAAACATTCTTTAATAAACCAACTTTTATATTTTTTAGGGTAATAAGACCATGTGCCTCCTACAATTCTAAGCTCTATCTTTCCTGTCGGGTGGCCGGTCTTCTTCAATGCTTCTATTCTCGTTCTGATTTGTTTTTTTGGATGATACTTGTTTAAGATTGCGCGCATTACTGCCGGCTCGTTGTCTAGATAGCTTTTGGGAAGATCTTTCTCCGTTGGGCAATAGATGCATTCCCCGGGACACGGATAGGGCTTAGTTAGTATAGAAACATTAACTACTCCTGAGAGCGAACGGACAGGCCTGGTTTTTAGGAGTGATGCTATCTCTTTGTTTTTTATCTTTGATTTATGATAAGCTTGTAAGAGATTTACATTAGTTGGAAGAGGAGCCTTGTATCTTTTAGCAACATCTTTTTTTATCCTTTCTAAATCTTTAGTGCTTTTGGCACCTTCTTCTATCAGTTGTTTTAATACATTTTTACTTATATCCATAAAATAGTAATCTATTGAATTGCTCCAATTAAATCTCTATGAAAGAAAAAGAAGCAAAAAAAATAATGGAAGACCTGCAAGAGGATTATAACCTAGTATCATCTTCTTTTGCAAACTCTAGAGATCGCTTTTGGGAAGAGATGAAGTTTCTTTTTGATTATGCCAAAAAAGGCGAAGATATTCTTGATCTCGGTTGTGGAAATGGGAGGTTTTGCGAATACTTAAAGCAAACGAATTATACAGGAGTCGATTTTTCAGAAAATATGATCAAAGAAGCGAGAAAAAGATATCCCAAAAATAATTTTTTAGTAGGCGATGCTCTTTCTCTTCCCTTTAAAGATAGCTCTTTTGATAAGGTGTATAGCATTGCTGTAATTCATCAGATTCCGTCAAAAGAGTATAGAGAAAAAGCTGTCTTAGAGATAAAGAGAGTATTAAGGCCGGGAGGAATGTCTTTTGTTACGGTCTGGAACTTTGGAAAAGAAAATAAGCTTTTTTATCTTAAAAATATACTATTAAATATATTTTCTAAATCATCCCTTGGTCCAAGAGATTTTTTTCTTAAAAGAAAAAGATATTATTATATATTCAGAAAAGGAGAGCTTTCTTATATCTTTAGAAAGGCGGGATTTAGAGTAGTAGAGGAGAGTATTATAAAAAAAGGAAAGAGAAACAATTATTACATTATTGCGCAAAAAGAATAAATCTTTTATACTTTTAAAATATAAAGATAATTATAACTATGAAAAATATAGGAATAATTCTCGTTGCAATAGGGCTTTTTACTATATTTTATGCTATCTTCTTTTCTGTTCAGATTTTTGTTTTGGGAAGAGAAGCTCCGGAGATAATCAAAGAAGAGCCTTCTGTTTTAATAGAAGAAGATGTTGATGAAAGGGAGGGTGAGAAAGAGGCCTTAGAGGGGGATCTGGAAGAAGAAAGCCTTTTACAGATTCAAGAGATGATTGATATTAAAAATATTATTCCTCTTAATCGTATTATAAATTTGTCAGTGGCGACAATCTTTATTATGATACTTATCTATGCGGGGTTTAAGATTGCGATGATAGGAGTCGCTATTATAAAGAATTAAAAAGATAAAAATGATACAAGAAAGTGAAATATTTATACAGCTCTTTATAGCACTATTTCTTGGAGCCTTAATTGGGACAGAAAGAGAGTATAAAAAAAAGCCTGCAGGAATAAAGACACATGCCCTTGTCTCTCTCGGGGCGGCTCTCTTTATTGTTATTGGATTTTATTCTTTCTATGGTGCCAATGGACTGCAGGTCAGCTTTGATCCATCGCGTGTTATTGCCGCTGTTGTTGTTGGAGTCGGTTTTATCGGTGGGGGACTTATTTTAAAGAGAGATCATGAAGTAGAAGGACTTACCACTGCAGCGGGTTTATGGATTGCTGCTGCTGTCGGAGCAGCAGTAGGATTAAAGCTATACTTTCCCGCAATTTTTACAGTACTTCTTACTCTTTTTGTCTTTCATGCAATTAGCTTTTTCCAAAATAAATTTATTAGAGAAAGATAAAGCTAAAGAGCAAAGTTTTTTTGTTGAGATTCAAGTTAGATTTGACAAAAGATAAATAAAATGCAAGAATAACATCGTTATGATGAGGATAAAGAGAAATAAGAAAAAAATTTCCCCAAAGGGTCGCTCTACGAGAATTATTCTCGTAAATTTTATGTTTTGCTCTTGTAAAGGGGAGACTTAGAGAAATTTTAGAAACCAAAGAAGACAAAAAGACTCCCCTTAAATAGAGGGGATTGATTTATTAAAAATATGTCAAACAAGAAGTATTACTTAACAAAAGAAGGGCTTGAAAGGATAAAAAAAGAATACGAGGAGTTAAAGACAAAAAGGAGAGAAAAGCTAAAAGAGGATGCTCCAGAGGCAACTCATACGGAGGACCCTGACCCGGAGTATCTGACATTTCGCAAGGATCTTGCCGTTTTAGAAGAAAAAATTGCAAAAGTAGAGGATGTTTTAAGAAATGTGGAGATAATTAAATCCCCTTCTAAAAAATGTAAAGATATACGTCTTGGCGCAGAGGTTGTTATAGAGGCGAATGGACAAGAGGATAAGTTTATATTGGTAGGAACAATGGAGGCAGACCCTATTTTTGGCAAAATTTCTGATGAATCTCCTGTAGGCCGTGCACTTTTAGGGAAAAAAGAAGGTGAGGAAGTAAAGGTTTCTTCAAAGATAGAGGTGATATATAAAATTAAGAAAGTTTCTTATCAATGAACAATATATTAGACTTTTTAATTAATTTAAATCTATTAAAGGGAAAAAGAAGAAGAGGCTGGCATATTCATGATATAGAAAATGGAGAAACAACAGCTGAACATATCTTTCATCTTATTTTTTTAGTTTGGATTATTGGAGAAAAGAGAGATGATATAGACACGGAGAGAGCGATAAAAATTGCGATGGTTCATGACATCTGTGAAGCATATGCACCTGACCTTACATCTTATGACGCTCTTAGTATTAAGGAGGGAGAAGAGATTAACAGAGAAGAGCTAGGGAAGAATATTCCAGAAAAAGGAAGACCGACAACAGAGCAGAGAAAGAGATTGCAAGAAGTAAAAGAGAAGCTTGAGGAAGAGGGATTAATAAAACTGATAAAACCTCTACAAAACTCATTTAAAGATGAGATTTTTGATTTATGGCAGGAGTATGAGAAAGGAATAACGGCAGAAGGGAGGTTTGTAAAGCAGGCCGACAAGTTAATTAACTTACTTCAGGGAATGGAATATTATAAAAAGTATGGTAAGATTGAGCATGAGCTCTGGATAAGAAGAGGAAAGGAGGTAATAGACGACCCTTCACTATTAGAGCTACTTGGTGAAATTGAAAAAAAGATAGAGTAAAAATATGGTAAAACCGAATAAGCTAATCATCAAGCTAATTACCACTACTTTTTTTGTGCATGCTGGATGGGGACTTATTGCTCCCGTCTATGCAATCTTTATTACCGAGCAGATAAAGGGTGGTTCGTTAGAGATGATTGGTCTTGCCGTGGGATTGCACTGGATAGTTAAATCGGCAATTCAGCCGTTTTTGGCGTATAAGGCGGACAAGGTAAAAGGAGAGCAAGATGATATGGCATATCTATTTAGAGGAGCTATTATTGTCACCCTTGTTCCTTTATTTTATATATTTGCTACACAGATATGGCATATTTTTGTATTAGAGATGATACGAGGTGTTGGCCTCGCAATGGTTATACCGATTATAAGTGGAATATTTACAAGGCATGTTGATAAGGATTGGGAAGCTTATGCTTGGAGTTTGCAGAGCACCGGGCATGGATTTGCAGTCGCTTTTTCTGCCATCTTTGGGGGAATAATAGCCGCCTTTTTAGGTTTTCAGATTGTCTTTATCTTGGTCTCTATGACAGGATTTATCGCTGTTGCAATTATCTATTACGCGATAAAAAATGACCCGTGGCTTATTAAAGAAGAGGCAGATATTACAAAATAGATAGAAGCAAAAAACAGGCAATTTTATATGCCTGTTTTTAAATATTTTTACTTTCTATTTCTTTATTTCTTCTACAATCTTGCTAAACATTTTAGGGTTATCTTTAGCAAGGGAGCTCAGTATCTTTCTATCGAGCTCAATATTTTTTTGCTTGAGGCCGTAAATAAAGTCGCTATACTTTGTTTCGTTTTCTCTGCAACCGGCATTTATTCTTAGATTCCATAATTTACGCATTACTCTTTTTTTATTTCTTCTGTCTCTGTAAGAATAACTCCAAGCCTTCATTAGCGCCTCTTTTGCCTGCTTAAACTTTTTGCTTCTTCCCCATCTAAAACCTTTTACATGTTTTAAGATGTTTCTTCTTCGTTTATTTGCAGTTGATCCTCTTTTTATCCTTGTCATGTTAATAGGTTAAATGTTTTTTAATTTTTTTTGCCTCTTCGGGGCTGACTTCAGTAAGACGGCGAAGCTCTCTTCTCTTTTTACCGCTATTTTTAGCACGATAATGCATCTGCCCCACTGCACGGCGCAACATCTTTCCATTTTTGGTAATTTTAAATCTTTTTAGGATAGATTTTCTTGTTTTTGGTTTGGATTTCATTTTTTTATTTCTTAGAGACGGTAATTGTTAATCCGCGTGGCTCTTTCCCTAATTCTTTTTCTGTTTTTACTTCTACTTTTTCTTTTAGCATTAAGAGAAATTTGTTTATCTTTTCTCTTCCAACTTCTTGTAACGCCTTTTGTCTACCTTTTAGAGGCAAGACAATCTTTACATGATTTCCCTCTTCTAAAAACTTCTCAGCAGAGCCTATTCTTGTTTTCATATCATGCTCTGATATAGAAAAGCCCAGTCTTATAACTTTTACTTGAAAATTAGCTGTTTTTTCTTGTTTCTTCTTCTTTTTGTTTTCTTTATATGCGTATTTTCCGTAATCAATAACCTTGCATACGGGAGGAGTTACATTGTCTGTTACTTGAACCAGATCAAGGCCTCTCTCTTCTGCTACTTGCAACGCCTTTGCTATTGGAACTACTCCGAAATGTTCTCCCTCTCCGGCAACCAGTCTTACTTCTTTTGCTCTTATATTATTATTAATAGGTGTTTTTTTGTTTTTCAAAATTGTTGTAATGCTTACTGCTTTAATAAATGTGGAGATGGGGGGATTGAGCCCCCGTCCAGAAAATAAAACAAAATACTTCTACAAGCTTAGCCTAATTAAGATATTTCAAAGAATTAAATTAGGCAAAAAATCTTTGAATTAAGCCCTAATTTTTTTAGGAGAAAAGCAAGGGCTTATCTCTTATCTCCCTATCCCCATGTATAACACCTTGATGCGCTTATGAGGAATCGGCGCTAAGATGCCTGCGCTTAAGCTAATGCTAGAGCAGGTTCTTTCTTAAATAAGTTGGCACTTATTAATTTTTGCATGTTTGTTCGTATAAATACGAACATCAAGACTGCTCTTGGCTTGCGATATTTTGTTTAAAAGTTCTGTCGAAACGTGCATCCCCATTAATTTAGCTTTCCAATGATACCAAAAAAAATTAATTTAAGCAATAGCAGAAGGGCATAGCCACAAACAGAAACTCTTCAAAATTTATCGTTTTATGGTATTATACGGTAAGTATGACCACCCTTGTAAAAAACAAAACAGCAACATTTAATTATCATATCTTAGAAAAAAAAGAAGCCGGCTTGGTGTTGCAAGGGCAAGAAGTAAAGGCCTTAAGAGAAAAAAAAGCGTCGCTTAATGGTTCTTATGTAACGATAAAGGAAGGAAATTCCTATCTTGTAAACTGCAATATATCTCCATATCAGCAGAAAAATACTTCTATCTTTTATAATCCAAGAAGGGAAAGGAGGCTACTTCTAAGCAAAAAAGAGATAATGTATCTTTTTGGAAAAGCAAAAGAAAAGGGCATTTCCCTTATTCCTCTAAGGATATATACGAAGAATAGATTAATTAAGCTGGAGATAGGAGTAGCAAGAGGGAAGAAGAAATATGATAAAAGAGAGGTTATGAAAAAGAGAGAGATAGACAAAAGAATAAGAAGAGTGGTAAAAAGATAGAGAGTATAATAAACCTATATTACAAAAATATGAAAAAGAGACTGGAAAAAATTTTAACAAAAGAGTTAGGTAGAGAGATTCGGCTGGAAAGATCAATGGAGGGTTGTGGTGATTACTCATCCAATATCGCTTTTATATTGACCAAAGAGAAAAAAAAGAACCCTAATGAGATTGCAGAAGAATTAAAAGTAAAAATTAAGAGCGATATCTTTTCTAAAGTGGAGACAAAAAACGGTTTTTTAAATTTCTTTATAAGTGAAGACTTTTTAAAAAAAGAGCTTAGTCTAATTTTGGAAAAAGAGAAAGAGTATGGCAGGGGAAAGATAGGAAAGAGGGTGGTCATAGATTATTCTTCTCCCAATATTGCTAAATCATTTGGAATAGGTCACTTGCGTTCTACTATTATCGGGCAATCGCTTTATAATATCTATCAGTTCTTAGGATGGGATGCTATAGGAATAAACCATTTAGGAGACTGGGGGACACAATATGGAAAATTGCTTTATCAGATAAAAAAAGAAAAAAAAGATCCTAAAAAGCTATCTATAAAAGAGCTAGAAGAGCTTTATGTTCGCTTTCATAAAGAGGCGGAAGAAGATGAAAAGATAGAAGAAGAAGGGAGAAGATGGTTTGCAAAGCTTGAAAAAGGAGATAAAGAGGCACGAGAGATATGGAAGATATGTAGAGAAAAGAGCTTGGAAGAGTTTGATGAGATATACGATGAGCTTGGTGTAAAGATTGACTATACGACGGGGGAAAGCTTTTATGAAGAAAAATTGACTGACATAATAGAAGAAGCAAAAAAGAAAAAGGTTGCAAAAGAGAGTAAGGGAGCATTTATTATAGATTTTGACGAGATGCCCCCTGCTATGATTTTAAAATCAGATAAGAGCACAACATACCTAACAAGAGACTTAGCAGCCGTTAAATACAGAATTAATAAATTTTCTCCAGATTTTTTTATCTATGAGATAGGAGTTGATCAGACGCTTCACATGAAACAACTTTTTGCTACTGTAGAAAAGATGGGCTGGGCATCAAAGGATAAATTCTTTCATGTTGGACATGGCATGTTTCGTCTTAAAGAGGGAAAATTTTCCACACGGAGAGGAAGGACGATACATTTAAGAGAAGTTCTTTCTCTAGCAAAAGAAAAGGCGAAAAAGATAATAGAAGAATCTTTGTCATCAAAAGATATCTCTTTGACTGAAAAGGAGGAGATTGCTAAGATTGTTGGAATAGGAGCGATAAAATATAATGACTTAAAGAGGCACTACAAGAGAGATGTCGTCTTTGACTGGGAAAGAGTTATCACATTAAAAGGAGATTCTGGGCCATATTTGCAATATACCTGTGTTCGTTGTAAAAGCATATTGGAAAAGGCTAAAGGAAGTGATACAGAGATTGGAAACTTGAATAAAGAAGAAAGAGAGATAGTAAAAAGGTTAACTCAATTTAGGGAGACGGTGGATGCCGCCGCAGATAGTTTTTCTCCCAATATTATTGCTGAGTATGCTTTTAAGTTGGCAAAGGAGTTTAACTATTTTTATGATAAATATCCAATTTTGGGAGATAAGAAGAAAGTAGCGATAACAAAAGGAACATATATTATTTTAAAAAAGGCTCTCTTTTTATTAACAATAGAAGTGCCCAAAAAGATGTAACAGAAGCTGCAGGGGCTTTAACCCTTGCAGATAAAATTATTAGAATTATGTCTAAAAATAACCAAAATCAAAAAAGTCCCTTTTCGCAAAAAGAAGAAGAGATAATAGATTTTTGGAAAGAGAATAAGATATTTGAAAAGTCGGTAGAAAAAGAGGCGCCTCAGGGAAACTATGTTTTTTATGATGGCCCACCCTTTATTACGGGACTTCCGCACTATGCAACACTTCTCCCAAGCATTGCAAAAGATGCTATACCGCGATATTTCACAATGAAAGGATATAGAGTGGAGCGTATTTGGGGATGGGATTGCCATGGAATTCCGGCAGAAAATAGAGTGGAAAAGAATTTGGGGTTAAGAAACAAAAAGGATGTAGAAAAATTAGGAGTAGAAAAATTTGTTTGTGCGTGTAGAGAATATGTCAGCGATAGCTCTGCTCAATGGGAGTGGTATATAGACAGGATAGGGCGATGGGTTGATTTTAAGAACGCATACAAGACAATGGATTTAGAGTTTATGGAGAGTGTTATTTGGGCTTTTAAAACTCTTTATGATAAAGATTTAATCTATGAAGGATATAGAACATCTTTGCATTGTCCTCGCTGTGCCACTCCTCTTTCAAAATTTGAAATAACGATGGATACCGGCTCTTATAAAGAGATAGAAGATGACTCGATTATTGTTGAGTTTAAGGCAGGAGAGAGTCTATTCTTTTTAGCTTGGACAACAACCCCCTGGACGCTTCCGGGAAATTTGGCGCTAGCGGTTGGCGAAAAGATAGACTATCTGTTTGTAGAAAGCAAAGGGAAGAGATATGTATTAGCAAAGGAGAAGGTAGAAGAACTATTTAAAGACAGAGACTTTAAGATAGTTAGAGAGATTAAAGGGAAAGACCTTGTTGGATTGAGCTATGAACCTATTTTTGATTTAAAAAATAAGAAGATAAAGGAAAGCAAAGCAACCTTCAAGGTTTATGGTGCTGAATTTGTAAATACTGATGAAGGGACAGGGATTGTTCATATTGCTCCCAATTTTGGAGAGGATGATTTTGAACTTGGAAAAAGGGAAGGAATGCCGATAGTTGAACTGATGGATGAAAATGGTATCTATACAAAAGAGGCTGGAGAATGGGACGGCTATTATTTCAAAAAAGCGACCAAAAAGGCGCTAACTGACTTAGAAGGAAAGATGTTTTTAAAAGAAAAGGGTGTTCATTCTTATCCCTTTTGCTATAGGTGTGATACCTCTCTTATACACAAGACCCAAAAGGCTTGGTATTTAAGGACAGACAGAGTAAGAAAAAGAATGATAGAGACTAATAAAAATATTAACTGGGTGCCGAATTACTTTAAAGAAGGAAGATTTAAACATAATTTGGAAAATGCGCCTGATTGGTGTTTATCGCGTTCAAGATATTGGGGCTCTCCTGTTCCTGTCTGGAAATGTAATTGTGGCAGTATCAAGGTTGTAGAATCAATAGCAGAGATAGAAAAATTAAGTGGCAAAAAGATAGATGACCTTCATAGGCCGAAAATAGATGAAGTTACTTTTTCTTGCAAGGAGTGTGGGGGAGAGATGAAAAGAGTTTTGGAAGTTCTCGATTGCTGGTTTGAGTCAGGATCAATGCCCTTTGCTCAGTTTAACTACCCTTTCAAAAGGAAAAAAGAATGGAGCAATCTTTTCCCTGCAGACTTTATTATAGAATATACGGGTCAACTAAGAGGATGGTTTTATTATCTACATCTACTATCAAACGCTCTGTTTGACTCGGAGGCATTTAAGAATGTTATTGTTACCGGCGTTTTAGCCGGAAATGATGGAAGAAAGATGAGTAAATCTTTAGGAAATTATCCTGACCCGAAGATAGTTTTGGATAAGTATGGTAGTGACGCACTAAGAATATACTTTATGTCCAATCCGATTATGGTCGGTGGAGATACCAGTTTGTCTGAGATAGAAATTAAAGACGCTTTAAGAAAAAATATTATTCTTCTATTTAACGTCTTTAGCTTTTATAAACCCTTTGCAGAAGAAAAGAAATTACTTGCCAAAGGAGAATATAGCATCTTAACAAAAAATGTTTTAGATAAATGGATAATTGCAAGATTAAACCAGGCGATAAAAGAGATGAGAGAGGGGCTGGATAGCTATAATCTCCCCGAAGTCTGCTCTGCAATAACATTATTTATTGACGACTTATCAACTTGGTATATAAGAAGATCACGAAATAGATTTAAGAAGGAAGGAGAAGATGCAGAAGACGCTCTTAAGACGACATCTCTCGTTTTGCATCAATTTTCAAAAGCCATTGCGCCGATAATGCCGTTTATTGCAGAAAATATTTGGCAACAAGTTACCGGAAACAATTTTAAGGATGCGAAAAAGTCAGTTCATCTTACACCCTACCCTGATTTTGACGAAGAGATAATTGATAAAGAATTAATAAAAGAGATGGAAAAAGTAAGAGAGATAGCTTCTTATGCGTTAAAAGAGAGAGCTGATGCCGGTATAAAAGTAAGACAGCCACTTCTCTCTTTAACAATTAGAGAAAGGTTGGAAGAAGAGTTTTTATCTATCTTAAGAGAGGAGATAAATGTAAAAGAGATTATTTTTGATAAAGGTCAAAAAGAGGAAGCTAGATTAAACACAAAGATAACACCCGAATTAAAGAGGGAAGGGAATATACGTGAAATTATAAGGGTTATTCAAAGTCTTAGGAAAGATGCTAATCTTGTCCCAAAAGACAAGATAACGCTCTTCTATAATGCAGACTTTTTAGAGGATATTTTTTCTAAAGAAGCAGAATTATTTGAAAAAGAGACAGGAGTAAAGGAGATAAAGAGAGGAGAGCTTAAAAAATATCTTGCAAAAAAGAAAATTTCTTTAGAAGAAGGGGAGGCCACCTTTTTTATATCTTCTGCATAGCTCTATGTTTACGCATTACAACACAAAAGGAATTATTCTTGAAAAAAGAGGAATGAGGGAAGCAGATGAAGTAATTACGCTTTATACTTATGATTTTGGTAGAGTGGATATTGTGGGACGCTCTTTGCGTAAAGCAAACTCAAAGCTAAAAATGAATACCTCTCTATTTTCTCTTGTAGAGATTGGCTTTGTGCAAGGGAGGAGCTGCAACAGGATGGTTGATGTGAGAATTATTAATTCCTTTAATAGTGCAAGAAGAGACTTGGCAAAAATGTCACTTTTTTATCGTCTTTCTGAAATATTTTTATCTCTTGTAAGGGGGGAAGAAAAAGATAAAGAGATATTCTCTTTTATATTAAGGAGCTTTGAAAAGATTGAAGAAATTTCTTTTAAAGGCGATAGCCTAAAGTTATTTTACTGTTTTTTCTCTTTTCGCCTGCTTTACCTTTTGGGATATAAGATTTATACTGAAGGGTGTGCTGTTTGTGATGCAAGAGTAGAGAAAGAGTGTTATTTTAATGCCAAGGAAGGTGGGGTTATCTGCAATAACTGTTATCAAAAAAATGAAGGAATTTATCTGGAGGATATAAGGCACTTAAAGTCTTTTTTTGAAGAGGAGGAAAAAAGAAACATCTTTAAGCAAGATGTAAACGATTTTATAAATATGTTGGAGAGTTATCTCGCTCTTATGCCGGAGAGAGCCAAAAGAGCTTAGCCTTTGTAAAAAAAGACATTTTTATTTTAAAAAATTGTTGTATTATTAAATTATAATTTAAGGTGTAAAAAGTATGCTTAACCCAAAAAAGATGAAAACGATAATATTCTTTTTGCTCACTCTTATCTTGGTTACGGGAGTAGCGGGATATTTTATCTATCAGCGGAATATATTTGGACAAGACAGAGTTCGATTTGAAATTGTTGCTCCGGAAAATGTCTCTTTAGGAGAGGAGATAGAATATATGTTACGTTATCAAAATAACAGCGATGTGAGGCTGGAAGAAGTTGATTTGATATTTGAATATCCGGAGAATGTTGTTCCTGTAGAGAGAGAAGAGGAGAACGACAATGTAATAAGAAGAGGTGATTTTAGAAGACAGGTAGATGTGGGAGAGTTAAATCCCGGAGAAGAGAAGACAATCTCTTTTAAGGCACGCCTTTTTGGAAAAGAAGGGGACTCTTTTAAGGCATCAGCGGTTTTGAGATATACTCCTAGAAATTTGGCAGCTCGCTTTGAAGCACCAAGAACTCATACTGCAATTATTGATAATTTGCCGATTAATTTTGAATTACAATTACCATCCACGGTTGATCCGGACAGAGAGGCGGGTCTTCGTTTGAGATTTTATTCGGAAATAGATTATCCGTTAACGGATATAGAGATTCAAATGGAGTATCCTGAAAATTTTCAGTTTATAAGAAGCACGCCACGCAGTGAAGTGGATGAAAGAAACAGATGGATTTTTCCGGTACTAAATAGAGGTGATGATGCTGTAGTAGATATAGATGGAGTTGTAAGAGGAGATGCCGGAGATGCAAAGCTTTTTAGGGCAAGGGTCGGAACGAGAGTAAATGACAGGTTTGTGGTATTAAAAGAGATATCAAGAGGCACTTCTATCTCCAAGAGCGCACTTCTTCTTGACATGCAGGTAAATGGAGATCCTGAGTATATTGCAAGCCCGGGAGAGCTTCTGCAGTACGAGATATTTTTTAGAAACATTGGCAGTGAGACATTGGAAAACTTATTTTTACTTGTTGATCTTGATAAAGAGACACTCAATCTAAATCAAGTAGAACCATTGGATGGGAGATTTCAAAAAGAGAGAGGAATAATTATGTGGAGTTATTCTTTTGACTACAATCTTCAGTCTTTGCGAGAAGGTGAAGATGGAAGAGTTGAGTTTTGGGTAAGGACAAAAGACGACTTACCACAAAACCCCGAAATAAAGGTTAGCGCAAAGATGGAAAGAGCGGAAAAAGTACTTTCTACAGGGGTAAACACCCGCCTTGTATTAGAACAGTCTGCCTTGCGAGAAGGAGGGCCCTTTGATGTGGTAGGACCTTATCCATTTGAAGAAGAGGAAAAGTCAAGCTATACGATAAAGTGGGACATAGAAAGTCTTTTTAATGATGTTCGTAACGTAAAGATAAGCACAAAGCTTCCTAAAAACGCAAGAATTACCGGGGAAAAGGTTCCGGAAGACATCTCACTCTCTTTTGCATCAGGAACCGGGGAGGTAAAACTTGAGCTTGATCACATGTCGGCAGGAGTTCCAAAAGAGATATTTTTTGAAGTGGAAATTGAACCATCAGAAGAGATAGAAGAGACTGATATGGCGATTTCTGAAACGAGAATAGTTGCAATTGACAGAAGAACTGATAAGGAAATAATCTATCAGGCTAACCCGGTATTTGTAAATGAGATTATGGATATATCTTTATAGACACAGAAAGATCTTTTACTCTTTGATAAGCTCAGGGTTCAGGATGACAGGGAGCTTAGGATGACAATGGATTTCCCCTGTCATTCTGAACTACCCTTCTGTCATTCTGAGGTATTATTTTTTTGTCATTCTGAGGCACTATTTTTTCTGTCATTCTGAAGGCACTATTTTTTCTGTCATTCTGAAGCACTATTTTTTCTGTCATTCTGAAGGAGCGAAGCGACTGAAGAATCCCTTCAACATACAGAGAGATCCTTCGTTAGCACTCAGGATGACGGGGGGGGAAGCTCGGAATGACGGGGAGGAGAGGTCATTCTGAGGCGTTAGCCGAAGAATCCCAATCTATTTATGTATTACATCTATATAGCGACCAACAAGAACAATACAGCATTATACACGGGAATAAGTAATGCTCTTGAAAGGAGAATGCTTGAACATACAGCAAAAGAAAGCCCAAATAGTTTTACTGCAAAGTATAATATTGATAAATTAGTTTATTATGACACTTTTCCAAACGCAAAAGACGCAATTTTTGCAGAGAAAAAGATTAAAGGTTGGAAAAGAGACAAAAAGATTAAGTTGATTGAAGATATGAATCCAAAGTGGAGGGATTTGTTTGAGATGTAGAGATCCTTCGTTAGCACTCAGGATGACAGTGGGGGGGGAGATCCTTCACGGAGCCTGTCCTGAGCGAAGCCGAAGAGTTCAGGATGACCACACTTCCTAGTCATCCCGAGCTTGCCGAGGGATCCCTGACAATAAGGGTGTTAGGACAAAACTAGAGTATATCAAGAAGACAATGCGTATCTCGCAATTAAAAGAATTCTATAAATTATGCACAAAAGAAGATTAAAGAATGGATTGAGGATTATTACTATTCCATTAAAAAACACAAAAGTTGCCACTGTTCTTGTTTTGGTTAGAACCGGCTCAAAACATGAGACAAAAAAGATATCGGGAATATCTCATTTTCTAGAGCATATGCTCTTTAAAAAAACAAAAAAGAGGCCTTCTCCACTGAAAATTGCAGAAGACTTAGACAAGATAGGAGGAATTTACAATGCTTTTACGGGAAATGATTATACGGGCTATTATGCAAAGGTTAATACCTCACATCTTTCTCTTGCTATCGACTGGGTCTCCGATATCTATCTCAACTCCCTTTTACCAGAAGAAGAAGTAGAAAAAGAGAGAGGAGTGATAAAAGAAGAGATAAATATGTATTATGATAATCCAATCTTTTATTGTCAGACTCTTTTTTATAGCCTCTTGTATGGCGATCAGCCGGCAGGATGGGACATAGCAGGGACAAAAGAGACGGTTTCGGCAATAACAAGACAAGATATGCTGGATTATATGAATTCTCAATATAGGTCCGAAAGCACTGTAGTAATTGTTGCAGGAAACATAAAGAAAAGAGAGACAGAAAGAGAGATTATTGATAAGTTTTCCAATATTAGAGAAGGGGCTTCCAAAAAGAATGTACCGGTACTAGAAGAACAAAAAAAGCCACAAGCGTTATCTTTTTATAAGGAGACAGACCAAACACATATCTGTCTTGGAGCGAGAGCATTTAATTCTTTTTCTAAAGAGAGGTATAGTCAAGAAATTATCGCTTCAATCTTGGGTGGAATGATGAGTTCACGTCTTTTTATCAAGATAAGAGATGAGCTTGGCCTTGCCTATTATATCAGGACCACGGCAGAAGATAATCCTGATACGGGACTAATTTTGACAAGAGCAGGAGTAGATAACAGAAAAACAAAAGATGCGATATCTGCAATCAGAAAAGAGTATGAAAAGATAAAAAAGGAAAAAGTTTCTCCAAAAGAATTAAAAAAAGCAAAAGAGCAGATAAAGGGAAAGATGGCGATTGTTCTTGAGTCTTCTGATGCTCTCTCTTCCTTTTATGGAGCTAGTGAGCTTTTAGAAGGAAGGATATATTCTATAGAAGAAATTTATAATCTTATAGACAAGGTTACGGCAAAAGATATTCAAGAGACTGCAAAGCAAATCTTTAGACCGAGAAACATTAATCTTGCTCTTATAGGGCCTCATAAAGACGGTAAAAGATTTCAAAAGCTACTTTAATAATTTTGAATTTTTGTCATTCTGAAGGAATGAAATGACTGAAGAATCCCTTCAACATACAGAGAGATCCTTCGTTGGCACTCAGGATGACGGGGGGAAGCTCGGAATGACGGGAGGAATGTCATTCTGAGGCACTATTTTTTCTGTCATTCTGAGTCCTGAGCCTGTCGAAGGACGAAGAATCTCTTAAAACCGGACTTATATTTATTGCTTTTATTAAAGAAAAAGTTGCCTGTTTGCTTTTTTCTTCTCTCATTATATAATTGAAAATAGATAACCCTTTATTATGTCTTCAGAAAAAAATATATTAGATATTTCATGGGGAGCGATTTTAAAGATTTTTCTTTCATTGATAGTCGTTTACCTTCTCTATCAAGTAGCTGACGTTTTGGTCTGGTTTATTTTTGCTCTTATAATATCCATTTTATTTAATCCTGTAGTTGATTTTTTGAAAAAATTTCGCATACCGCGTGGTATTAGTGTTATCTCTATCTATTTTATTGTTTTTGGCTTAATCGCACTCTTTGTCAGTATCGCTATACCAAATCTCTATATGGAGATAAAGAGATTTTCCCTGCTTTTACCCGAATATATAGAAAAAGTAGCACCTTTCCTGCAATATATCGGAGTAGACGGATTTCAAACATTAGACGAGCTTGTGGAGGTATTGAAAGAGTCTTCGGAAGAGATAAGAACGGGTCTTTTTAGTACTCTCTCTGTATTATTTGGAGGAATTTCCGCCACCTTTTTTATAATCACAATGGCGATATTTCTATCACTGGAAGGAAATGGAATAGAAAAGGCGATAAAGCTACTTGTATCGGAGGATCAAGCGAATAACGCACTCTCAATTTGGAGAAAGTGTAGGACACAAGTTAGTAGATGGTTTTTGGTTAGAGTTTTGGCATGCCTTTTTGTGGGAACGAGCACTTATCTGGTCTTTTCGCTTTTTGGAATAAACTATGCTCTTGTCTTTGCAATTATAGGGGGACTCTTTAACTTTATTCCTTTTGCCGGTCCTGCAATTGCCGGATTGATATTTTTTGCTATCGCTTTTTTGGAGAGCCCTACACAGGCCTTTTTTGTAATTACTTCTTTTATGATTATTCAAGCGATAGAAGGAAGTATTATTTCTCCATCTTTGTCAAAAAAGATTATGGGTGTTTCGCCGGTTCTCGTATTAATTGCGATTGTTGTAGGAGGCTCTTTGTGGGGGATTTTGGGAGCATTCCTTGCGATTCCGCTACTTGGAATTCTTTTTGAGTCGTTTAAGGTTTTTTTGGAAAAGAGAAAAAAGGATGAATAAATTTTATATCACAACAAGCATTGTTTATGTAAACGCGCCACCTCATATTAGTTTTGAACCTGGATTCAGTCGAATATTCTCAGGACTCAGAATAAAAAAAAGATGTCGCTCTGAGGACTTATTTTTTTGCGGACAACATTCCCCCACGTACACCCCGGGGGTGTACGTGGGGGTTAGTATGTTCTTAGGTTTTCGGTGGTTTGAGAGGTAGTGTTAAAATCGTATTGAGACCTGTTTAGTGGGTTTTTTCGTTTTAGAGATAACTCTATTCTTATTGTTCCAGGAGTATCAGGATAAGAGACATCGGTAAAAATGAGACTAGTAACTTTGATTATTTCGGAGTCAATTAGAGCTTCAATTTCTTCGCCTTTTTGTATTTGCAAAATATCGTTTTCTACGCCACCAAGTTTAAAGATAACCGAACTTGTGTCTTTCAGTGTAAGTTCCAGCGTTTCGTTGTCGGGAGAAATTAAAAAACTCTCTGTCTCTCTAATATAATAAGTCATTTTATTTAAAGAAAACCTCATATTATTATTTACTTCGTTTATGGTATTTAGGTTAGCGTTTCCTTGGATTATATTTACACTCATAAGAACAAGCAACCCAATAAACATTGCCACAATAACACTATAGATAAGAAATTCAACCAATGTAAAACCGGATTGATCACTGACTTTTGACTTTTGACTGTTAACTCTTAACATAAATTTTTAATTTTTATTTCCTAATTTCTATTCAATTTTTATTTGTCTAATTTTTAGTATGAA
>SL_3KL_010_SEDDRAFT_10000282_pt1 | contig 39383 bp, 25 predicted proteins | sample SodLakKL_010_SED_2_FD_10381 | JGI IMG/M metagenome (IMG submission 10381) | reverse complement strand
ATGGGGCTTGAAATAGAATATAAATATATTGCAACGGTGAGTAATTATGATATTAAACTGAATCCCCGTATCGACCATGCCTTCTATCGGGAAAGAATGAGAAGCAGTGATAAACTTTCTCTCCTTGAGGGCAGGAGGGGCGCTGCTATAGAAGCAGGTGCCGGAAGCCCTGAAATGGTAGAACGGTCAGCACCCAAAACAAGGAGGCAACAACGCATCGATCGCCTCATGGCCAAAGATGATTTGACCAACAGAGAGATGCGCCAGCTTAATCGTCTTGTAAGGCGTGAAGCGCGTGCTTCAAGACCCAAGCCATCTCTTGAGCTTCGTGATTTGACCATAAATATGGAGGATAGTGCCAGGGTTCGCCCGGCTGAATACTGGAAAGAAAACCGGCCGGTGCCCCTTACTCCCGATGAAGTGGAAAGTTTTAACCAGGTAATTACGAACGAGGATGATGCGGAACAAAAAACGGGTTCTGCTCTCAGGCAAATACTCACTGGTTCGCGCTATACCTTGGGTGATAACCGTCGTTTTGTGCACAATGGTCTGGTATCCCTTTCAGCCTTTGATTATAACACGGTGGATGGGTGGGTTTATTCCCAGAGAATACGTTTTGAAAATCAGCTTACCGGTGACCGTCGGCTCTCTTTTTCTAACACATCGGGCTGGGCTTTTGCCCGCAGTGGGTTTCAATCCCAATTTGATGCAGAGTTTCTCTATCATCCATTTCGCAGGGCAAATATTAGATTAAGCGCTGGTAGCGCTTCCCGGGATTTTCAGGATGACCAGTCCATGCATTCTTTTTTGAATGCCATGTCCACACTGTTTTTTAAGCAAAACTACTGGAAACTATACCAGAACGATTATATCCAGGCCACGCATCGGTTTGACTTGATCAACGGGTTGGTTGTTTCAACAGGGGCTACCTTCAGTCAAAGAAAGCCCCTGGTAAATAATTCAGACTTTTACATAGCCAATTTAACGGGGAACCGGTTTACAGATAATATTCCTGCAATTAAGGGGTTTGAAAAGGACTTGTTGAATGCCCATACTGCTTTTATCCTGGATGCCAGGCTGAGCTATACCCCCAGGTATTATTATTACAGAATTGGAGAGGCAAAGCAAATGGCCTATTCACATTACCCAACCTTTTCATTGGGATACCGCGAAGCCCTGGATGGTGTTGTTGGAAGTGATGCAAGATTTCGCCAGGCAGAAGTTTCAGTGAATCATGATTTTTCTGTTCGTTTGATGGGTGATTTTTCTTATGAAGTAACTGCTGGCCGTTTCTTTTTAACAGAAAGTTTATTTACACCCGACTTTAAGCATTTTCGCACAAGTCCTGCCCTGGTAGCAGGTAATAACGTCTTTAGCAGGTTCAGAGCGTTGGACTATTACAACTACAGTACCGATAGAGAATACTTTTATGGGCATTTCCAGTTTGCCAACAACAGGATCTTCTTAAAGAGGTTGCCTTTTCTTGCCCAATCCCTTATCAGGGAAAAGCTTTATTTTAATACACTTGCGGTGCAGGGGCAGAAACCATGGTTTGAAGCCGGGTATGGACTGGATCAGGTTTTTCTGTTTTTCAATGCTGAGGTAGTTACTTCTTTTCGCGCAGGCAAACACCATTTTACGGGTTTTCGGGTTTTAATTCCTCTCTCAGAGGGAGGGGAAATAAGATTATAAACCATCCGACACCCCAAATCTCCCAACGCTTATTAGACTGTTACACCATTTATTTCAGAAAAAATTCTTTAAAGCTAAATATGGTAAAGGTTGTTATTTGTGCTGATTTGAAAAGTAAGAAATATTAGGGTAAGCAAGTGTTTTAAACACATTGTTTGTAAGAATAAATCTACAAGTGATAGAAGCAAGTTGTGGATGCAATAAAGTGGAGGGGCGAAAATTCGGAAAAAGTTTGTTTATTCGTGTTAACTGGTTTATATTTAAATCTTGAATAAGTCTGATAGCATTTAATTTGTATATAAAAAAACTGATTTAGCCTGGTTTTACTTGCTTTTAAGCGAGTAATCGTCAGGTTTTCCACAGTTTATAACTCAAATAAACCGGGCAAAATATATGGGCTGGTATAGCAAAGAAATTGGAGAAAAAAAGCAGCAAAAAGCTACGCTCTGGATTCAGTGTAAAGGTTGTAAATCTCACATTTGGGAGCAAGAATGGGTTAAAAACCTAAACGTTTGTCCCAACTGTAACTATCACGGTGGCATTACTGCCACTCATCGTGCAAATCTGTTGTTTGACAAAAATAGTTTTTACGAACTGTTTGCTGATGTCAGCCCTGTGGACTCCCTTGGATTTAAGGATCTGAAAGGAAGTTATGAGGATAAGATTACGGCCAACAAAAATAAAACCGGAATTAACGAAGCGGTCATAACTGGCAAAGGACAGATAGAAGGTATACCAGCAGTAGCAGCCATTATGGATTTTCGGTTTTTAGGGGGAAGCCTGGGTAGCGGAACGGGGGAGAAAATTCTCCAGGCCGCTAATTTTGCCTATGATCATAATCTGCCATATATTGTATTTTCAGCCTCAGGAGGTGCCCGTATGCAGGAAGGTGTTTTGTCGCTGATGCAAATGGCTAAAACCTGTGCTGGTGTAGCCCGCCTTAACAAAAAAAACATTCCATTTATTTCGGTACTTACCAATCCCACTACGGGTGGTGTTACAGCTAGCTATGCTATGATGGGAGATTTGAATATTTCTGAACCCGGTGCTGTTATTGGATTTGCCGGGCGTCGTGTGATTGAACAAACCATTGGTGAAAAGCTGCCCGATGATTTTCAGACAGCAGAATACCTGCTGGAACATGGCTTTATCGATGCCATCGTAAACCGTAAAGATATTAAGTCATACCTGGGTAATGTGCTTAGCTATTATAATCGCTGATTATTACCATAAAAGAATCTAATTATTAACCAAAACATACAGCAATGGCCATAACAACAGGTTTAAAGGTTCTGGAAAAAGAACAGAGCCCCAGCAAAACAGCCAAACGACCTGGTCAACCTTCAAAGCTTTCCCCATGGGATATTGTCAAGGTTAGCCGACATAGTGAAAGACCTGTTTTTGAAGATTATATTGAGCTTATCAGTACGGGTTTTATGGAATTACATGGCGACAGGTATTATGCTGATGACAGGGCCATCAGGGGAGGGTTTGCCCATATTGACGGTCACAAAGTGATGCTCATCGGCCACAATAAGGGTAAAAATACCAACCAAAATGTGGAGAGAAACTTTGGTATGGCCAAACCCGAAGGATATCGCAAAGCACTACGCTTGATGAAGCTGGCTCAACGATTTAACCTTCCCGTTGTAACCATGATTGACACACCGGGCGCTTTTCCCGGAATGGAAGCAGAGGAGAGGGGACAGGCAGAGTCTATTGCAAAAAATATTACAGAAATGGCTGGTATCGAAGTGCCCATTATCTCTGTTGTTATAGGAGAGGGAGGAAGTGGCGGAGCCCTGGGAATCGGGGTAGGCGACAGAATAGTAATGTTGTCCAATGCTATCTATTCTGTGATTTCTCCTGAAGGTTGTGCCAGTATCTTGTGGCGTGATGCAAAATATGCTCCCGATGCAGCCAGGGCGCTTAACCTAACAGCTCATGCATTGCTTAAGCACGATGTTATTGATGCAATTATTGATGAGCCTGGTGAAGGTGCGCATACCAATTACAAGGTCATTGCCGAAAAGGTTAAAAAATACATCTCTGGACAATTAAAAGTATTGTCAAACATTCCTGTTGAGATACTTTTGCAGGAGCGGTTTGAGAAATATTCTGCAATGGGTAAGTTTGAGAGGTTGGTATGAAGACCCAAACATTGTAACAATTGTTCGTTGTGGGTTGGTGGTTATATTGAACTACCTACCCTTTAACTATTAAAATAGTCTATGGAAAACAAAGAATTGAGAATTACCGACACAACCCTGCGTGACGGACACCAGTCACTGTGGGCTACCCGCATGAGAACCAGGGATATTTTGGATATCATTGATACCATTGATAATGTGGGCTACTATTCACTGGAGGTTTGGGGGGGTGCTACCTTTGATGTTTGTTTGAGATTTTTGCGTGAAAGCCCATGGGAAAGGCTTCGCCTGATTAAGGGAAAAGCCCGGAATACTCCCTTGCAAATGTTGCTACGGGGGCAAAATATTGTAGGATACAAAAATTATCCGGACGATCTGCTGGATCGGTTTATCGAAACAGCGCATCTGAATGGAATAGATATTTTCCGGATTTTTGATGCTCTTAATGATACCCGGAATCTTGAAGCCGCTATAAAATCGGTAAAAAAACATGGAGCACATGCCCAGGGAACCTTGTCATACACCACTAGTCCGGCGCATACTGTTGAAAAGTATGTTCAGTACGCCCGTGAGCAGGTGCAACTGGGAATTGATTCATTGTGTATTAAAGATATGGCGGGGATATTATCACCTGTACGTTCGCGTGAGCTGGTAAGGGCCCTGAAGAGTGAATTGGATATCCCGGTTCAGATACATTGCCATGCTACCAGCGGTATGGCTGAAACGTCTTATTTTGAGGGTGTAAAAGCGGGAGCAGGGGCCATTGACTGTGCAGTGGCATCCATGGCAGGTTTTTCTTCACAGCCACCTGTACAAACCATGCACGCCATCTTTTCGGAAACCGATTACCAGGTGGATTTGGATATGGAAGCCATGAGAAAGGTGAACAAATACTTTGCTGATCTTACCCCAAGTCGCACCAAAGGTCGGGGCTTTGAGCCTTCTATCGATGCCGAAATTCTGGTACACCAAATTCCGGGTGGAATGATTTCCAACTTTCGCTCTCAGCTTGAGCAGCAGGATGCCCTGGAAAAATTGCCACAAGCCCTGGAGGAGGTTACAAAAGTCAGAAAGGATCTTGGATATCCGCCATTGGTAACACCCACCAGCCAGATTGTTGGAACACAGGCGGTGATGAATGTGTTGTCGGGAGAAAGGTACAAAATTGTACCACAGGAAGTAAAAAACTATGTAAAAGGCATGTATGGTCGCTCTCCGGCTCTCATCAGCAAAAGCTTTATGAAGAAAATTCTGGGTGATGAGAAGCCTATCGAACACCGGCCAGCGGACGATTTGCAGAATGTATTACCTACCGTAACCAAAAATATTGCACAGCCGGAGCTCATTCAAGATGAAGAGGATATCCTGTCCTATAGTCTTTTCCCGGAAATCGCCATGGAATATTTTAAGTGGCGTGCAATTCCCGAAGCGCAAAGGCCAAAATCTCCTGCAGATTTGGAAATTGAAGAGCTTGAAAAAGGAAAAACAGGTCAACCTCAGGAGCAAAATGAGGCACCGGATCAAAAAATGGAAAAAATGCTTCATGCTGATGACTATGCCGGCATCAGTTCCATATTACAGCAAGCATCATCTTTGCAGCTAAATGAGTTGATTATTCAAAAAGGAGATTTTAATATATCGCTTTTATCGGGTAACGGAAATGGTCAGAAGGTTTCTGCACCCCGCCCTGCTGCCCCGCTAGGCACACAAAAAGATGAACCCACAGCGTCTCAAATGCCCAAACCAGATGAGGTAGTCGTGCCAGACGATGTAACCACTGGTGATACCATTGATGCTGTTATGGCTGGTACTTTTTATGCAGCACCCAATGAAAACGCCGACTCTTTTGTAAAACCCGGAGATGAGGTTAATTCCGGAGATACCGTTTGTATTTTAGAGGCCATGAAACTTTTCAATGAGATCCAGGCTCCTTCTAAATGTAAAATTCTGAAAGTATTGGTGCAAAGCGGTGAAAAGGTAAAGAAAGGGAGCCCGTTGATGGAGATACAAAAACTGTAGTTAATTTTAAGATCAAGCGTAATTGAGAAGTTGATTTCAGTTTGGAGCATTTGTAAGCCGGATTAGTTAAGTTCCTTGCTTTCAAATGCTTTTTTGTACTTGCTAGCTTTTGGTCCTGGCAGTTTCTGATTTCCTGAAGGTATTTTTAAGAATACTTTTGCGGCTGGTATGCAGGTGCTCCATTTCCAGCGCTTCGATTTCTTTTTCAAGCAAGTTTAATTCGTTTAAAATCAGGTATTTAAACTTTATTAGTGCATTCAAAGAAAAAGATGTTTTCCAGAAGTTGGAAAACTCTTCAATATAATCAGATATAAGAAACACACTATCATCAATCTTTTCTTGCAATTCCCGTAACTGTTTAAGAAGTTCTTTCCTGTTTTGGATGTTTTCTTTATTATAAAATTCAGGATTTGATTCGATATTACGCTGAAGTTCCTTCAGTGAGTTTGTTATGCTCTCATTGGCATCAAAGCAGATATGGCGAAACTTTCTCAATAATACCAGGTCTGACTCTACCCGGGCAAAACCTTTGTCCATGGCAGTAAATAACTGTGCAATACCGAGTGAAATTTTCTGAATTCTGATAATTCTTTTATCCATATCTCATTTTGTCTTTTGGAAATTGATGTTTTGTGTTTGGTGTCTGGGTTTCAAAGATAATGAGCTGTTTTGACAAATACCGTCGGGCTGATATTTTGTATATACAATATTAGGAAAAATAAAAAAATAAAAAAATGATGGCTTAACCTTGTAAAATGAAGGTTCAGATTATTAAATCTTTTTTTGAGGGGTTTAATTATTGGGTTAGACAAAAATAGTTATACCAAAAAAAGTTTTTATGTTTTTAAAACACAGAAAAAGAGTGCATTACGGTTAATTGTTGATAAGTTTTCCAAATTTATTCCATAAGTATATTGCCATCGCATGGGATATATTTTTAAGTTATGCATATACTTTTAATTTGTAACTATTCTTAATTACTCAAATTTTCATGGAAATTGTCTTTTGATGAAAATATTTAACAAAAAACTATTGCCATAAATAATAAAAGTTCTAACTTTGTGCCATCCTTTTTTTCCAAACCATGGACCAGGCAGCGCTGGGAAATCTGGCAAAACCTTGTTTGTAAGAGGAAAAGTTCTTTTAAAGATGATTTAATTGATTTGATTTACACAAACGTTTTCTGATTGTTCAGCTGTCATGTCAAAAGGAAAACGTCCAGTGTTGTCTGGTTTTTTTGGTTTTTTTTTATGTAAGGTTCGCAATCGATTGCAATATAAAAACATAAAGAGAAAAAAAGGAATTACATCGAAACTGTAAGAGACAATATTTTACTATACAACTGATACATTTTTTACCTCGCCCGGCGGGGTTTTTTTATGTCTTGACTTTAATACCAGCACTAGCAGGTGGTGCTATACTTTCGGCCTTCCCCTGATGCTTTATCTTAATAAGATTAAGTTAGCAAGCAAACCTTACTTAATGAACTTTGTCCCTGATTTTATTGGTTGTAAAATACTTCTTCTTTTTAACACGGTGAACGTAATAATAAGAAAATGGGCATTCGCATTAAACAATTTCTGCTATTAATTTGTGTATCTACAGATTTAATATAAAAAATACTCACCCTGTTTGGTTTTAGGATATGATATAGCTCCTATACGTTTGTGTTTTCCTTGCCAAAGCGGGATTTAGACACCAATGCTTAAATTATTTCTTTGTTTAAAACCCAATAAATATCAAAATATGCTTCTAAATAGCAAAAAAAACCCATAAATCACTGAAAAAACATTATATTTGAATATAGATATATTTATAGGTGTAGGTTATATTTTGATATGTGAGAAGGATAAAAAAATATTTACAGGCAGGATTGAGTATTCATCAGAATAAGATTGAATTAAGTAATTGGCCTGATAGCCTTTCTCGACAGGGGCGATAGAACCTGTATGAATGTGCGCTTCACCCAAAATCGTTCGTAAATTGTGTTAGTGAGCTCACTCCTTTGGTACACATGCTCTTGTCGCCGGTTTTTATGCAAGTTGTTTAAGGAATTAACTGACAAATCATCATGCCCGGTAAAGTAAAACAGATAAAGCCTGCATATAAACGTTAAACACAAAACTTTTTTTAAATGCAATTAAATAAGCAAATAGTATTCAGTATTTTTTTGGTCGTATTCCTGTTTTCTTCGTGTGTCCCGGTGAGCAGAATCGCTTATGTCCAGTCGGATCGAGGAACTCATCCATCCCAAATGGTGTATGAAGGTGAAGCAGTGGACACTAAAATACGACCAGGAGATGAAGTATACATAAGAATCAGCAGTGCTGATGACGATCCTACTAACATTACTGGTGATGCACAAAGGGTTTATGATGCCAATTTAATGAGTTATACGGTGAATGATAAGGGTGAGGTTAAACTACCATACACAGGAAGGATAAATCTTGAAGGTCTTTCATTGGAGGAAGCCTCAGATAAGATTGAGGAAAGCCTTGGGCAATATCTGTATCTTCCTTCGGTTTATGTCCGTTTTATTAATACCAAAGTTACGGTTTTGGGTGAGGTGAATCAGCCGGGTGTTTATATGTTTGATTACAAAAATATTAATATTTTGCAAGCTATTGGTTACGCCCGTGATATAACTGAGTTTGGCAATCGGCGTGATGTTTTGCTCATTCGGGAAGAGGGATCTAAAAGAAGTAAGCATTACATCGATTTGCTTGACGATGATTTGCTGGAATCAGAATGGTATACACTCAAATCGGGCGATGTGGTTTTTGTGGAGCCAATGAGCAGGAAAAAGTGGGGGATGACAACGGTGCCTTATAACTTGCTGCTGACCATCATTTCTACAGGACTGTTTGTATATACTGCTTTTAATTAAATCATTTATATCTGCACCAGGGGTGATTCAGCTCTCAACCAAATATTCGAGAAAAAAATTTCTGATACACGAAACAAATAAGTTTAAATGAAGGAATCCAAAGATATTTTAGCAATCAATCTCGAATCAGCCATCAAAGGCTTGCTCAAGTATTGGTATTTACTTGCTGTTAGTGTGTTGCTTGTTGTCGGGTTAATGTTTGTATACCTCAAATATACTTCCAAAACATACAGAGTAGGTGCTGCGGTACTTTTACAAATTGATGACAAAGGGCAGGCACCCAGGGGAAACAATGACCTTTTGAGGGCATTTGACTTTATCCAGCAGGAGAAAAGTTTTCAGAATGAAGTTTTTATTTTGCAGTCGCTTCCCCTGGTACGCGAAGTCGTTGGAGAAATGGACCTACGTACCTCCTATTTTATGCAAGATAACCTGATACCCAGCAGGTTTCAGTTTGGATTGGAAAACATTTATAAAAACACGCCCATTTTAGTAATTCCTGAAGAAGGTAACTCTCAACCGGTTGACTTACTTTTTCAGGTGGAAGTAATTGATGATAACCGGTTTTATTTATGGGCCAGTGGTGATGAGGTTGAGCTGTTGGATTTCAACAATGAAAGAACAACAGGATATGCACATGATTTTCAGATGAGCGGTATCTATAATTTTGGAGAAACTATCAGCAATGAATACGCCTCTTTTCGCGTGCTACTTAATGCTAACTACCAGGTTGAAAATTATCTGGATAAGAATTTGTATTTTCAGTTTAACAACCTTGACAGGCTGGCGGGGCAGTTCAAAGGAGGGCTTAGTGCAGATGCACAGGGGCTTGAATCCACAATGGCTCATATTGAATTCAGATCTCAGAATGTACGGTTGGGTATGGATTTTTTAACCAAACTGATCGATACTTACATCGAAAACAACCTGGAAGAAGCCAATATGCTTGCCAACAAAACCATTGAACATATTGAGAGACAGCTTGTAGACGTATCAGGTGACTTGAATCTCTCGGAGTGGCAGCTTGAGAATCTGCGTTCTGACCGGGGTGTTATTAGTGTTGAAGATGAGTCACAAAACATTAATCAGCAATTGCGAACACTGGAAAACCGACGCGATGATGTGCAAAGGCGTCTCAGCTATCTCAGGCAGATGGATGGGTACTTTAAACAATATAAAGATTCTGCTAAGATTCTTGCCCCTTCTTCACTGGGTTTGGACGATCCAATTTTAAACAGCCTGATACAGGAATTAACCAACCTTAATGCCGAAAAGCAAAGGATTGTCAGCCAGGACCAGATGAGAAATCCCAGGTTGACTACCCTGAATATTAGAATTGATAACCTAAAGGATGTTATTTCTGAAAATATTACTTTTAGCCTGGAAAATACACGTAACGAAATAGATGATCTTGATCGACGAATTGAAAACCTGAACCAGGAGTTTGCTGGATTGCCCGGCACCCAGCGTGAGTTGCTGGGCATTGAAAGAAGGTTTAAACTCAATGATGCCACTTACACATCTTTGCTTGAGCGCCGGATTCATGCACAAATACTCAAAGCCTCAAAATTGCCCGATGCTAAAGTCATTGAACCTCCGCGTTACCATGGGGTTGCCAGTCCCAGGAGAACTATCATGCTTGCCCTGGCACTTTTTGTTGGGCTGGTATTTCCTTCCAGTATTATTGTTGGAAAAGATTTGATACTCAATCGTTTGAAGGCTCGTGATGATGTAAGTATGATAACCAATTTGCCCACCGTGGGCTATATCCCTTTCGATACCTCTGGAGAAACCTCTGTGTTGAACTATCCTCAATCGCCAATGGCTGAGTCATTCTATATGCTAAGAAGCAATCTTGTCTATTACTTGCACGGAGAGAGTAACAAAATAATCCTTGTTACATCCTCCATCCCAGGAGAAGGAAAATCATTTTCTGCCTATAACCTGGCAACTAGTTTTGCATTCTCAAACAGTAAAACTGTTTTGGTGGAGTTTGACTTGAGAAAACCCAGTGAGGTAATGGGAGGTTTCAGCACCAATGGCTTACCGGGAGTAAGTTCATATCTGATTAACAGGGCCAGCCTGGAGGAGATAACCATCAATACGGATGCTCCCAACCTTGATATCATTCAGGCCGGTCAAATACCCCCCAACCCTTTTGAGTTGCTCTCAAGCACTAAAACACGGGAACTGATGGAAGAGTTAAAGCAACAATATGATTTTGTAATCCTGGATACACCCCCTTATGGATTGTTGACGGACTCCTTTATGTTAATGAATTATGCGGATTTGAATTTGTTTGTAACCCGCCTGGATTACACCAAAAAAAATGTATTCGCTAATAGCATGGAAGACCTGGAGAGAAAACAAATTAAAAACTTATACTTGCTTGTCAATGCCGATAAAGAAGAAAAGATGAAGTATGGTTATGGAAAATACCCCTATATGAAAAGAGAGAAAAAAGCACCTTTACTGAAAAAGAAATCATAAATTCAATTCGCCTTTTTGGGTGCTATGCTTCCACAGAGCTTGATAATCCCAGTATATACAAACCTTTAGGGAAGAAGAGAAGAAGCTCTCTGCAAATCCACATTTTTTATTGTAAAAAGTTTAGTCCGTGTTTTTCATGTGATTAATCCTTTTAGAGCAAAAAGTTACATGATTGTATATAAATATGTGATTTTGTGGTAAAAAAATTTTTTTGTTTCGATAATAATGCGTAATTTTAATATTAACGGTGTAATTAATGCCGGAAAATAAAATTTAATAGAAATCTAAAAGTTGAAGTTTATTAACCTTAAAATGAACATGTCTATGAAAACAACAGTTAAGATTTTGCCGTTACTTATGGCTGCAATGTTCTTTTTTACACAATGCGAAAAAGAGCCCTTCGATGACAACAGTGAGTTGGCATTAAAAAGTGGCTCAGAATTAAAAACAGATCAATATGACTGTGCTGTGGAACAAACACTTTGGGCCGGAGCCGGACAGAATGATACACTCAAAGGAACAGATGTAGGGTCTGTTACTTCTTATGTTGATGGGAATATGTTATACGTAACCTACAGCGTAGAGGATCCCTGGTCATTGTCAGAAGTTCACTTGTGGGTAGGTAGTGATATCCACGATATTCCCAACAATGCTGCTCCGGGACGATTCCCTTTCACAGAGGAACTTGATTTTGGTACTGTGGGAGCAGATTTCGTGGTTGACCTTGATGAGTTAGGGATTGACCCCGAATACGATGTGATTTATATTGCGGCACATGGTGTTGTTGTTGAGCCAGGTGACTTTGAACTGCTGGAAACGCAGTTGCCAGACCAGGTGAATTTTAGTGTTACATTTTTTGCAAACCTGGAAGATCCACAATCTTATTTTGCATTCAATATATTGGATGGACCTATGGAAGGCTTATATGAAGGTTGGTGTATTGATTCATGGACTGAAATAGATACCGATACCGATTTAACCGGTGATGTTTACTCAAGCTATGATGAAAACCTGCCTGATAATCTGTTTGATATGCCCGAAAACCTACCTCTGGTTAATTGGCTTATCAACTACGATTTTGTGGGGCAAGAATCTCCTGGTGGCTATGGTACATATACCCTAGGTGATGTTACCAGGGCTATTTGGACATTGATTGAAGAGTCACCCAATCCCGATCCACTGGGTGGAGTGGGACCCAGTGATGACAATAGAGTTGATGAAATTGTGGCAATGGCCTATGAATATGGTGAAGGTTTTGTGCCTGAATGTGGAGAGTACGTTGCGATTATTGTCGTAGTTGAAGGTCAGCAAACAACTTTCTTCAAACTGCCTCTTCCTTGTGGCGGAACAGAAACCGTTTGGGCTTATGGTGATTATGCATTCTCTGATAATAGTATTGCCAATAAATGGGGATGGATCTTTGATTTGAATTGTTCTTCTGACAATGGTGATGATAATGATGATGATAATGATAATGATAATGACTCAGGCAATGGAAATGGTCAAGGTAATGGAAATGGTCAAGGTAATGGAAATGGTCAAGGCAATGGAAGAGGTTCTGGGAGGTAATATTTCTTTTAGACCATATTAATATTTAGCTAAGTAAAGTTGAACTAATATTAAAAGGCCTCCTATATCTATGGGAGGTCTTTTTTAGGGAACCTCTTCCAGAATAAAATTAGTTGAAGTATTTGGCCTGATAGCCCGTCTTTCCAGTTGTAAAAGAACTTGTATGAATGAGTATTTTACTCACAATCGTTTGTAAATTGTGTTCGTGAGCTCACTCCGTTCGGTTTTTTTATTTGTAAGTACCCGGTGCTAAAGTAACCTTCAATTCCGTATTCTTTTTCCGGATAATCTCATTACAGTTCTGCAAGGTGTAAGTTCTATGGATATTTATATAAAGCAAGTTGAAAACCCCCAAAATTGGGACACTGAGCTTCAGAAATATGAAGCTAGCCTGTTTTTGAGCCATGCCTGGCTTGACGCACTAAAAGGTGTTGATAAAGTTCCGGTATATTTTATGTTTTACAGGGATAACCAGGTGTTGGGTATGTTGGCCGGTTTAGAAAGAGTAATGGGTAAAGGTCCTCAAAAGCAACTGTTTTTCTTTTCAGGCATTGCTTGCAAAAGCAAGGATGTTGATTTGCTCAAATATTGTAAAAAATCATTGCTAAACTATGCCATTAACAAAAGGTATTTTAGGGTAATTTTTAAGTCCTATGATTATACCCGTTTTGTGCGTGCCAAAGTGAAAAGGTTATCTGAGTTTCAAAGGAGTGAATGTGTCATAAATTTGAATCGCTCCACGGAGCAACTGGAAAAGTCCATTAACAGGGATTTCAGGAGGCGTGCCAGAAAGTCGGCCCGGGAGGGTGTTGAGATTAAGCAATCTCACTCCCCAGAGCTCCTTGATAAATTGTTTGAATTACTGGATCTTACTCAAAAAACGCGAATCCAGAAAGGCTATGGGAAATACAGATCGCTTACTATGCCTTTTTTGGATTATGAACAGATGCAAAATCTTCTTGCAAGGGGAAATGCCAATTTGTACTATGCCCAATACAAGGGTGAAATTGTAAGTATACAGTTTGTCTTTTATTCTATTGGCCGCTCCTATGGCCTGTTGATGGGTACAAACTCCACCGGGTATAAAATTTCTGCTCCTTCCTTACTCTTTATAGAGAGCATTAAATTTTTAAAGAATAAGGGTTGCCAGAGTTATAACCTGGGGGGCGTACCTTTAGGTAAAAAGCATGATGGAGTGAGAAAGTATAAGCTGGATATGGGGGCTGAAATATTTTTCTCTAGCGAGGAAACTACCGGGTTTTTATTGAGCCCCCTTAAAAAGTATAATGCTTTGCTAAATTTAAAGGATATGCTTACATCATCCCCTCTTCCCTGGAGGTTAAAAAAAATGCTTTTTAACGGCATGAGGGTGTTTCTCAAGGGAAAGGAGCACTATTGATTGTGCAATCCTGGTATTGTTGAAATATTTTTCAAGTAGAAAGCTAGTTGAGCCGTTACAAAATAATAGCGATCCATTGAATTGGTGATTTACATCAAGACAGACTGCTAATGAAAAGATACGTTTAAGTGGCGGGGCACAATAATTGTTTTTTTGTGTTTTTTGTTAGGGAAATGTTCAGGCTATTTTATGATACCTGTCTTTTTAGCCAACTTTACCGAAAAATAATAAAGCATCTCACTTAACACAAAACTAATGGGTTTACCATTTCGAAAGATGTCAACTTTGCCTATTCGGATTTCTCTTTCCAGTTTTTTGGCAATGCCTGTTTTGCCATATTTTTTGGCCAGTTTAAGATTCTCTTTTGTAAACTCAAGTGAGTCCGGAATGTATGTTTTGAGCATTATACCCGAGTAAGGGGGGAGTTTATCGGGGAAGGCTTTGCAGTCTTTGAGTTTATCAACAATCTCGAGGGTTATCATGGTTCGGATACACTTCCAGCATTTACCGCAGTTATAACTACCGCCCTCGTTTTCCACGCAAACCCTGAGACTGTTAAGTGCCTTTGGGTCATGAATGATGGTGTCTACAATTTTTTCGGCACGTTCTTTTTCTCCACCGTCATGAATGATGTTTGTGTTTTCTGTAGACCACAAATGGTCCAGTAAAGGACTGCTGGGGTCATGAAACAGGGTGGCGTAGGAGTGAGAAGAAGGGATATAAACGTTGTTTAGGCCTCTTGATAGTGAAAGTGCTGTTGCTGCAAGCCCAGGGCCAAAATATTCATCTTCCCAGTCCAGTGGGAATATGTCACGTAGGTTGGTTTCTCCGATTATCAGGGTTAAACCATAGTGATCGGCGAGTTTTTCTATTTCTTTAATTACTTCCTTATCCTGGCCTTTATCGTAAGCGTTTAAAGGTAACTCCATACCTTTCATATAGATGAGTGCGGAATATCCGTCTTTTGAGTCTGGTTTTTTGCCGGACAAATGTTTAAGCATAGTGTACATGGAGTCCACACCCAGCGAAAACATACTTGCATCGAGTCCCGGCTTTTGTTTTGCTTGATTGATTTTGCCGGATGCAGTAACGGTTATCCGGTGAAAGTGTTCAGGGTGCCAGGTGGTTAGAATATCCTGGATACGTTGTTGGTTATTCAGAAGCTGGTTTGAAAGAGGGGGAGTGACTTCCAGATCTTCGTTCATTCGCATGGCAGGAATGAGCAATGCCGGCAAAAAAGGATCTGCATCGGTAGTCAAAAAATCATTAAACTTTTCAGCATACCTGAAAAACAACTTTTTGACACCATCGAAATGTTCAGATTCAATTTCAGCCTCCAGGGTAGCCCTCCCTTCCCAATTACTTTTATTTATGCTTTTTAACTTCATGTGGTATAAAAATATTTTTTTGTGTTTACGTTTGATTGTTGTGCAATAACTGCAAACCAGGATAGATGTCCGGTGACCTTGTATGCCTAATTTATAGAAGGTATTTTTTTGTGTATGATTTTGTTTTTAAAAAATGGGTTAAAGTGCTTGTGACTCCGCAGATAATTCAAATCCCATAGGTGTATTGGAATAGGATCTTCACGAAGGCCGGCCAATTATTTGATAAACCTTCTGTCATGGATGTTTCTTTTTGAAATTTAATACCTGGAACAAATAAAACCCCCCGGATTTGAGGCGATGAAACAAGCTTTGCCACAAAAGTTTTCGAAGAATTTTACCCTGGGGTTTTGTTACAACACGTTTTCTTTGACTGATGAAAGCTGAAAAATATCCCCATAAAAAATACATCGATCCCAGAAAAAAAGGTGACTTGAACACATCGTGCACACTTTTTAGAAGCAGATAAAAAAAGTTGTATCGGAGCTTAAAGGCACCTACGCCTTGTCTTTTCCAACCTTTTAGCAGTGAATATCTTCCTATGGGGCGGGTTTGTTCATAATAAACATCCCTGAACACCCGGGTAACATAGCCTTGTTCCATAGCTGAGAGGTTGTCGGCACAATCCCATCCAAGATCCTGTCTGGCTCCACCTATGGCTTCATAACATTTGCGGTTATAAACTTTGAAGTCGCCTGCTGTATGCCAGTCAGGGGTAGATGTATACACCTTATGGCCATTTTGTTTTATGTAGGCCAGGGGAGATACAATGCCAAATTTATCTCCTTTGGCAACATGACTGGCAATTTTGGAAAAGACATCTTTGGATAGATTGATGTCTGCATCCATTTTGACGATATAATCATAGGATATGCCCTGCTGGTCAATATGTTTTTTCCCGACCGTAAAAATTTGTACAATTTTTCCTCCCAGTGCATAGGCTTTCTCGCCTGAAAAAGACAAATACTGAATGTATTTGAACCGGGCTGAAAAATCTTTGACAATTTGTGATGTTTTATCGTCAGATTCATTATCTACAACTACCACAAGTTTTGGTTGAAGGGTTTGCCGGATAAGTGATGTAAGGGTTGATCCTATTTTGTCTTCCTCGTTTTTAGCAGGAATTACTACAACATATTTCATGGATTATTTTTGTTCTGCTTTGTATTGGGTGTCAGAATGCTTAATAATATTCTTTGTAAAATGTTTCTGTATCGCTAAGTTACTTAAAAAGCACTTTAAAACAAAATATTGTTTCAACAAAATTGATTAAAAAGCGTTAGTCTGTTAACTTTGCACAATGAGTTTATCAGAGCAAGCTGCGTGTCTGCTTTTTGCTAGTCATTACCAACTATTGGAGGCATGCCCGGAAAGGTAAATTAAACTACAAGACAAAAAAGAGTTATGAATGACATACGATTATCTATTGTGGTGCCGGTGTTTAATGGCATTGCATATACTAAAAAATGCCTGAAAAGTCTATATCAACTTAAGGATGCGTCAGGCAAAATTTCCAAGCAGGTAGATATTATTATTGTGGATGATGGCTCTAAAGATGGCACATCTGATTATATTAAAATGCATTATCCTGAAGTTCACCTGGTCTATGGTAATGGAGGGTTGTGGTGGGGAGGAGGGGTTAATAAAGGGATGAAATATGCCGTGGAAACCCTAAATTCAGATTACATACTGTGGTGGAATAATGACATCCTGCCCCAGGATGACTATCTGGAACAACTTTTTTCTATTATCGAAACTCATCCCCGTGATGTGGTAATCGGGTCAAAGATTTTTGTATTGAATAACGATTTACTTTGGGGAATGGGTGGTAAGTTTGACCCTGTGAGCGGAAGTCGGTTTATGTATGGTGAAAAGCAGCCCGATGGTGCATCCTACCAAAGGTCATTTGAGGTTGACTGGTTTCCAGGTATGGGAACGAGTATGCATCGCAACGTTATTGAGAAAATAGGTTATGTAGATGAGACAAGGTTTCCCCAGTATCATGGTGACAGTGATTTTACTTTCAGGGCCAAAAAGGAAGGTTTCAGGCTGATTGCATTCCCACAACTGGTGATATACAATGATAATACGAACACCGGGCTAATTCACAAAGGGAGTGCCCGGAAATTGTACCAGTCTCTTACAAGTATCAAGTCCAATTTTAATATCCGGAAGGACTTTGCTTTTTACAGGAAACATGCTCGCTCACACAGGGCTTACTATCCTTTGTGGAGTAAATACTTTCGCTATATTGGCGGGTTTACCAAATGGTCTGTTTTGGGATTAGCAGGTATAAAAAGAAAACAGATATGAAGTACAATGCATATCTCTACCCTATTACCAACAGATTGAAAACAGGTATTTACAACCCCTACCTGGATAATTTTATGCAGTCTACCCAAAGCTATGTCAATTATCTGAACCAGCATTATCCATCGGATACCGGTATTTTTAACCTGCTGAAGTATATTCATAAAACTGATGTGCTTTTTCTTAACTGGATAGAAAATCTTCCGGAAAAGAAAGGGGGGCTTATACAGACGCTTTTTTTTCTTTTGGTGCTGAGAATGAAAAAGGTTTTGGGGGTTAAGGTTGTCTGGACCCTACACAATAAAGTATCCCATTCCAAGGGTAAGTTGTTTTTGAAAAAGTGGTTGTTTGCCAGTTTAATCAAGCGGAGTGATCTTATTATAACCCATGCCAGGGAAGGGATCCGGTTTGCTGAGCAATGGCATCAGGGAGCTTCGTCCCGTGTTTTTTATTTTCCACATCCAGTTGTGCCCGAACAAGAGCCTGAATTTACGATTGACCAAGAGTATGACGTAATCATATGGGGAACATTGGCCCCTTATAAAGGGATAGATGCATTTCTTGAGTTTTTGCAGCAAAACACTACACTTGCAGGCTACCGTATTCTGATAGCCGGAAAAGCAACCTCATCCGATTTTTACCAAAAAATAAAGCGTTTGGCAGGGGATACGGTGAAAATAAAAAACCAGTTTATTGATAAACAAGAGCTTGCCAGGCTCATCCAAAGTTCCAATGCTGTTTTGTTTACGTATGCCGGAGGATCTGTATTAAGCTCAGGTGCACTAATTGACTCACTGGCTTACCGCGCAAGGGTAATTGGGCCAAATGTGGGAGCATTTGCTGACTTGGGCGAAGAAGAAATTATAGATACGTACAAGGATTTTAGTGAAATTCCCGATATACTTGACAACTTGAAGAATAATAAAGCAAGCAATCCTGAAAAAATGGATGCTTTTTTAAGGAATCATACCTGGCAAAAGTTTGCAAGATCCTTTAAAAAAGCACTTTCCAATGTTTAAATTACTTCTTTAAGGATTTTGCGGAACTTTGCTATGGATGTCTTCCAGTTTAAGCGGGTAAGGTATTCATTGAATGCACTTCTGGAAAGTTCAATATACTTTTCTTTATGGCTGAAAAGTTCTTCAATGGCATTGGAAAACTCCTCTGCATCTTCATCTTTGGAGAACATAAAACCATTTACACCATCGTGTATTACGGAGGGAATGCCTCCTTCATTGGTTGTTATCACAGGAATGCCATGTGCGTTCATTTCATTGTAAACAATAGGTGTGCAATCGGCCCTGGTTGGTAAAACCAGAAAATGTGAATCGGAAATGATTTGGTTAAGTAGCTGTAACCCTTTTTCCTCAGATTTATTGATGAAACCATAGACTTTGACAAAGTCCAGTTGTTCAATTTCCTCACCAGGGTTTACCCCCACAATGGAAAGGATGGTTTTTATACCTCTTTGGTTTAGCTCTCTTGCAATGGCAACGGCTTTATCACCCCCTTTGCGTTCCCATTCAACGCCCAGGAAAAGAAGGTTGCAAACATCAAAAGGCTTATTTTTGGCACGCTCTGCTATATCATTATCCGTATAGTCCACATTGATATTTGCACCGTAAGGAATTACCTTAACTTTTCCGTCAGGAACATTGTAGTGCTCTATGGCAGCCTTGGCAGCCCATTCCGATGAGTAAACAGCTATGGAGGCATTGTGGATGGCCTCATACTCCATCCGGTTGCCGTCTTTGATTGATTCCTGGCACAAATTGCTGTAAACCTCATAATAATCTACCATATTGGCAAATACTGCATCGGCCCAAAACACCTTAGGTCTGGCAATATCAAGCTTGGCAAAGGGTTGACTGGAGTAAGCAACCAGGACCTGTGACCGGGTATCTGTTTCTTTTCTAATTTGAGAAGCCCAAAGTTTTAAAACACCGGGATTTCTTTCAATGAGGTACTTTTTCCCCAGCAGACTGTAGTAATTTCTTTTGATTTTTTGATGGAGTGGGTTTAATTGGCTCAGGTTTCCCACATAGGATATTGTATCTCCAGCGTCCTTTAATTTGGTGGGGATAAAATACCCTGTGCCAGAATAGCTGTTGATATCTGTTGCATCGAAAGAAGAAATATATGAAATATTCACTGTTTTTATATTTTGTGCGACAATTTGTTAGTTAAAGCAAAACTTGCAATGGGCCCGGTTAATATACCCGGAGTGGCAGATGTCAGGGGTGAAAATCTATGAATACCTGGTTTTAAGTTCTTCTATTTTTTGTAGCATTTGTTCATACCTGGTATTAAGGGTTTTCTCATCACTGAGAAAAGGTTTTTGTTTTGATATACGTTCAAGTTGACGAACTGCTTTTTTTTTCTTTAATTGACCCTGGTAAAATTTGTAAATATTTGCAAGAAGGGTTCGTGCGAATCTGGTGCTTTTTAAAATAGGTTTTTGTTCCAGGATGTTTCTAATCTTTTCTTCTCCAAAAAGCGATACCAGTTTGTGAGGATGGTAATCAAGATTGAGCGTAGCAAGCCAGTCTTTCCATTTGAAGGCGTTGATGTGGTCGTATGCACGTACTGCAATCCAAGGAACCCTGTATACATCGGCCACAATAGCACCATGCATGGCTTCAGTGACAAGTACTTCAGATTTCAGTATTTCTTGTATCACTTTTTGCGGGTCATTGATGGCACTGATATAATTTCCACCGGCTTTTTTTACCACTGACTCCCAGTCTTTGTACATTTTGTCACTTTTATGGTGAGGCATATAAGACCATTTATATTCTTTTTCAGGTACGGTGGTTTCTATTCCTTTTAGCAAAATGGCTCCGTCAGTTACCGCGAGTTTTTCATCCAGGTCCAGCTTTTGGGCGGTTAAGGGGCCTCTCACACAAATAATGTCATAGCGGTCATCTAGAGAAGGTTTTTGCCCATAGGTTTTCTCATCACCAAAACCGTAGCCAGAGCTGAATACCACAATTTTTCGGGTTTTGGGTGTACCTCCCTCCAGTCCCAGAACAGTTCCTATCCCAAGCAAAATAACTTCTTCGTTGTCGTCCAGTAATTCGGGTATATACTGTTCGAAAATTAGCTTGTTTAAAGCATCTCCGAAATTAATTTCTTTTGTGTAGTATTTTAACTGCATACAGGGGCTGGGTTTATTGAATGGTTTTTATGATACATCAACTTAGAGAGAAATACTCATAATTATTGCATTTAATTTGTTAGGAACTTTCAGGCTTTAGCGAAAAGCCCGGGGAATGATGCGGTGTATTGCTTTGTTGGTTCTTGTAAAAGTCAACCAGGTATAAAATCATGGTAACGAAAACGATACCATCGCTGGTGCCAAATAAATTCCTTCCGCTAAACATTACCAAAGCAATAGATATAAACAAATATCTCATAAAAGATGTTTGGGAAGGTAGTTTTCCAAAAATCAGCCTTATCATAACACTCAGTTGTGCAATAACGAATAAAATGCCAAATTTTGTGTAATCACCAATAATGCCGATATCAGATTGGAAAAAACCCCTTGCAAACCTGTAAATATGGATTCTCTGACCGTATGTAGAGTTCATGCTGTCTTGCCCGTTGCCCAAAATATAAGCAATGTCTGCGGGCATAAAATCGGAAAGAAAAAACCTAACAGCTCTTACTCTTACATTGGGTTGGCTAGTAGTCGTTTCCTGCTGTGTAGCAGCCAGTATTTCCAAAAACATGTCATGAAACAATATAAAAATTGCAAAACCAGCAAAAACAGCCAGGGTAATATTTAATAATCTTGACTTTACCTGCTTGTTGAAAAAAATGAAACCAAGTGTTAGCAACGTCATCGTTGCCATTGTTTGACGGGTCCCCTGTAAAACCCCGCCAACCAGGAAAAAAACAAATACCAGTGCACCGTACATCAGCTTTTGAGTGGTGAGATACTCCTGGAGGAATTTATAATAGGTGAAAAACATAAAACCAAGGGCAGGCAAAAAAATACGAAGTGTGCCCCGGTCAACATCTATTCGGGCTTCAAATAGAATGGCTGGGTGAATAGCGTATTGTATGACAAAAAATACCACATACAGTACTCCCATTGTTACCATGATTTTTTCAATATCTCTGGCATGTAATTTAAAAGTATGCAAAAGGAAATAGAAAAAATAGAAGTACATAAACCTTTGTGCAAGTAAGGTGATTCCAATGTTTTGGTTGTGGTAATAATCAGCAACAAACATGCTGAAAAAGACAGCCAGTAAAAACAGGTGAACCTCCCTGCTGAAATGTTTTTTGGTTGTTGTGGATGAAGAAAACAACAGGTTGGCAACTACAAAAAGTAAAATGAGAAATAAAGAAACCAACTCCAGCATATCTCTTGTGGATTCAGGAATGTACCTGAACAGAAAGAAAGAGTTGGAGCTCAGTACAATGAAAAACAATATTATCTTTTTGGCCAGAGGGCTTTCTAAAATAAATCTCAAAGCAGGCAGAAATTTGGTTTATATGTTAACAATAAATTAGGGTAATCTGTTTGTGGAAATTCTATTTTGTTTAAAATGTGGTATTTATTTTTAAAATGTGTTGTGCACTTCGTGGTGGCATGGGTTAAAAGTTTAACTGACTAAAATGTTTTATTGGGGGTGATTTTCATTTTTATGGAAACCTGTTTTGGGCTAATATCTCCATAAGAAATTTTTAGCCAGAAATCAACTGTCCTCCATGTTTGTATCTGTGTTTTTATTTTTCTTCATAAGCATATTTAGGCCATATTGTAAAAATTCACTAATAGTATTTCTGAGGCTGAATATCAGCATGAAATTATAACCTACCAGCAAAATTATTCTTAGGGTGTAGTTGTCAAAATGCACTGATGTGAATAGTCCTAGTCCGATTAGCATGACCGGAACCCAAAACTTAACCAGTACTCCCTTACGGAACCCAAAGGATTTGTAAAATCCGAAGAATATATGTAAAGGGAGACTGATAACTATGATACCCAGCGTGATAAAACTTATAATGTGCATGATAGAAAACAAACCGCCAATTAATACCAGTGCAATGGTAAGTGCAGAATTCACAAAATTTACAATGGTCATATTGCGCTCTTTCCGGTATAAAATGTAAACCGGACTTGTGGTTTGAAGCATGGATTTAAATAACAAAATGATTGCAATGTACGGCAAAAATACAGACACCCCTTGCCATTTTTTACCCCATAAGATAAGTACCAGTTCACTTGGGAAAAGTAGTAAAATAAGTATTACGGGCATATTAAACAGGGTGATGATTTTTAATATGTCCAGGTATTCTTTATTGGCATCCCCATTTTCGGTCAATAATTTTTTCAAAGAAGGCAGCAAAACAATACTGAAAATTCCGGTAATAAGCTTTGTAGCAATCATTATAAACCTAAATGCCCTGTTGTATAGACCCAGGTCGGCTTCAGAATAAAACCTACCTACAATCACTTTGTCAGCATTACCCGACCAGTAAGATACCAGCTTGCTGATAGTAAGATGCCCCATAAGTGAGCGTATTTTGCGCATTGTTCTCAGGGTTGCTCTTATTCCATAAAGGCGGAAAGGGATTTTTACCTTTCTGCGCAAATATATCAATTGAAACAAAGGTCCCAAGACCAATGGGAAAATCAGTGACCAATACGAAAATCCCAGGGCAGCCAGAATAATGGTGAAAATTATTTGAAAACCAGTGCCAAATAGATTGGCAATCCCTATGCTTTTGAACATCAGTTTTTTGGAAAGGATGGCATAGGGTATATAGGTAAATGCATCGAAAATAAAACGTAACGAAATGAGTATTGTAGGCAGTATCAGTGCTTCATTATCAAAGAAATAGGCTATAGGATAGGCCATTCCCATCATTATCAAAGCAAGAAACATTCCCAGCCAAACAGATAGGCTGTAAAGGTGCCTGTGAAAAGTATAACCATAATCACTCCTTACCACTGAGGCGCCCAGCCCTACATCTGAAAAAAGTTGTACAAACCCTGAAAAAACCAGGATTATAGCTACAAACCCATATTCTTCAGGAAGCAGCAGCCGGGATAGTATAATGGTTGATAGAAACTCAAGCCCTTGTGAGATGTATCTATAGATGGCAAAGCTGGAAATGTTTTTAAAGAATGTTTTTTTAAAGGACATCGAGTGGTGTTTTGTCTTTTTGGAATTGTTTTTTGATCTGATGTAGGGCAATCAAACGGGCTGATCCAGCTGCGAATGGTCTTTGTTTTGTCCTTGTTTACTCATAAAAGATATGATTTGCTTTTAATAAACAGTGCTATGTATTCTGCCATGCAAGCAAGGATGTTTTAACTCCTGAAAATAGCAAGGGCTGTTTTGGCATAGAGTCTGACGTTTATCGATTTTACCCTTATCAATTCTTTAAAGCCTTTGCGTAAATTTTTTCCCGGGTTCAGTCCGGGTTTTTCAATCATCGATTTTACCATAGCTTCGGTTTTACTCCTTTTGAACTGGTTGTAACTTTTTATGCCTGCATGACTCTTGATTTCCTGTCCCCACTTATCTAAAAAAACGCTAATTCCTTTTTTCCTAAGGTTGAAATCTTTGGCCATCTGGGACCCCTTGTGCTCATGTTTGATAATCAATGGTTCATCTACATAATCAAAGGTGTATCCCTTCCTGGATATTCTTAGCCACAAATCCAGATCAACAAAAGTTTTTATATCCTCATCAAAACCATCCACTTCTTTTAGTACGTTGGTTTTCACCATAAACATGGTTGTAGTGGAAGGACAAAAGCCGCTTAACAGGTTCTTGTATATGTTTCCGCGAAGGTTATCTCTGTTAATTGTAACAGATGTGTTTAATATTTCATCCTTCTCAATGAAACCACAATATACCGCTGCCAGGTCAGGGTATTCTGTCTCCTGAAAAAGTTTAACCTGTTTTTCCGTCTTTTGGGGCAGCCACTCATCATCAGAATCCAAAAAAGCGATATAGCTGCCATGGGCATGCCTTAAAGCATTATTCCGGGCAATACACTGACCTTTGTTTTCTGCTAGTTGTATAAAGTTTATACGTTTATCTTCATATTTTTCAACTACTTGACGGGTATTGTCAGTGGATGCATCATCAATCACCAGTATCTCCAGATTTTGATAAGTTTGGTTGAGCACACTGTTTATGGCACGTTTAATTAGCTTTTCGCGGTTGTGTGTAGGTATAATTACAGTAACCAGGGGTGTTTTCATACGAATTTATGATATTGTCGGAGTTGCTAATAATTTATTTCCGGGTTTATCCGTCTGTTTGTTTATTTTGTTGATGATTCTTATATCGGTTTTTGAGAAAAATAGTCAACCCAAAAGCCTTTGATGTATTATGAATTCTAAAATGGCAAATCATGTTTTTTTGCGCCAGTAATCGGGCTTACTTTTCTTCATTTTAATGCTTTTCATGCTGTTGTTTTGCAAATCAAATATTACTTCTGACAGATAAAAAAAATATTTGGAGAAAAATTCTCTAATTAAATTGCCTTTATGACCAAAATAAATAACAAAATCATTCAGGTCGTGGCTATTGTTGCCTGAATAGCTTTCTGCCTAAAGTGCTTGTTAGTGTAATCATAAATGCATTGGTCTGTATTTCTTTATAATTCATATAGGTTAATGTGCGGTATGTCCTTTTTGTTCATTTCTGTATTTAATCTTGGCAAAAACTCATTGTTTTTGGATTAAGGGTTCACCTTGTAATGATAGATTGTGAATTTGGAGGGTACTGGTAAAAAAAGCCATGGTTTGTCGTCTTCAGTAATATATCCCAGGGATAGGGGATGCGCATCCCTAATGAAATTCAAACTAAGAGGGATAGGAGAGTAGAGAAAAAGGATGTATTATAATTTATTTATATAAGTACTCTGTACAATTCATCACTTCTTTCATGAATAAAAAGTCTTTGATTACTTCTGCTAATAACGTTCACAACCGGACTGTTTTAGGTGTTGTCGGGCATAAATTCGATCAAATTTGCCAGGGATTTTCCCCCAAGTGCAATAGCAATACTTCTTTTTTTGGGTGCTAAGTAGTTTCCTGGGGGAGTAGTATTTGGATAATTCTTTATCTCAGCACCCTTTTGAATACTCACTATTTAAGAACCTGGGGTATGTCCTGTTGCATCAAAACAATTTCTGGCTGCGGGCAGGTATAATAATGATGACATGGTTATTATCCTGAAAGTGACAGAAGAGTTGCTGGCTGAGAAGATGAAAAAAGGAGTTTATTGGGGATAAAATTGGTTGTACCAATCTACAAACTCTTGGATGCCTTCATTGATAGACGTTTGAGGTATGTAGCTAATATTCTTCTCCAGCTCCTGCGTATCTGCCCATGTTTTTTCTACATCACCAGCCTGTAGTGGCATCATATTTTTGATGGCTTTTTTATTCAGTGCTCTCTCAATGGCTGAGATAAAATCCATTAGCATTTCCGGGCCTGATTTACCGATGTTGTATAACCTGTAAGGAGCATCCGAACTGGCAGGGTCGGGGTTGTTGCTGTTGAACGCTGAATTGGGTGTGGCGGGTTTTTGCACAAGTCTGCTAATACCTTCTACTACATCATCAATGTAAGTGAAGTCGCGCATCATCTCTCCATTGTTGAATACTTTGATGGGTTGGCCATCCCTGATAGCTTTGGTAAATAAGAAAACAGCCATATCGGGTCTGCCCCAGGGTCCATATACTGTAAAAAACCTTAACCCTGTGGTTGGAATCTGGTATAGATGGCTATAGGTGTGTGCCATCAGTTCATTGGACTTCTTTGTGGCTGCATAGAGGCTGACAGGATGGTCCACATTGTCCTTTTCTGAAAAAGGAATTTTTGTATTGGAGCCATAAACTGAGCTTGAGCTGGCATATAGTAAGTGACGCGGGGAATACTTTCGGCACGCCTCAAGGATATTCAGAAAACCTTTCAGGTTGCTGTCAACGTATGAATAGGGGTTTATCAGGGAGTACCTCACTCCTGCCTGGGCGGCCAAGTGGATGACATAGTCAAACTTATACTTTTGAAATAAATTTTCTACACCCTGGTTGTCCTGCAAGTCAAGTCGATGAAAAACATAGTTTTCATAACGATTGCTTTCAACTGGTTCTGCCCAATGGATTTTTTCCCGTGCAATACCAGTTTCTTTTAACCTGCCGTATTTAAGATCAACATCATAATAGTCATTGATATTGTCCATGCCAATGACCCGGTAACCCTGTTTTAACAAATTAATCACCGTATGATACCCTATAAAACCGGCAGATCCTGTTACTAAAATAGTTTCCATATTGTTTTTCCTGAATCGCTGCAAATGTAACCAATTATTCCCTTTTTTCGGTATTAAAAAAGTAAAGCAAACTTGTTTTCACGGATGATTTGTTGGTTTTATGATAGTTGCTATTAATGAGCAATGTCCGGCAAATACGTTAGCCGTTTTGCCGGACAATGCTAATCTGTGGCAATAAAAAATTACACGTGTAAAGGCTCTCTTACTTTATAATTATTCTTTGTGTATGAGATTCTTCTTCTTTGGTAATTTGCATAAAATATATACCCGGGGGAAATTCGGAAATATTTACTTCATTATGGCCGAGTGCCAAAGTACCTTTCCGTATCATTATGCCACTGGATGAGTATACTTCATAAGAAGCCGAATTGTTGATGTTTACGCGAAATCTGCCATCCGATGGGTTTGGATAGGCCACAATCTGAGAGCTGTTTATTTGGCTGAAATCCAGGAGAGCCTCCAGCTCTATATCTCTTGTTACCACAAACTCATAAGGATTTTGCCTGGCTACTATCTGACCTGCTGAATTTCTCCATCCAACAAAACGAATATTTGCTGGCAGCGACACTTCCAGGATGGCTTTTTCATTTTCTTTATAAGTTCCCGAGCCTTTGATTTCTACATCAACATTCCTTTGATCTTTAGGTTGACTATAGAAAGCATTTACATTAAAGTTACCCCCGGAACGTCTAAAGAGGGCCTCCACCGTTTTGTTTTCTGTTGCAGTAAATTCATAGATGGGATTGTTGTGGATGTATTCGCCATCTACAAACCAACCCCGGAATGGGAAACCACTTTGTGAAGGGACGGCTTCAAGCATAACATTATTGCCATGAACATATTCTCCACCACCTGTTACAAACCCTAATCCATTGGGAGTGGCTTGGGTTTCAATTAAAACAATTTGTTCAGCGGGCTTAAAATGTGCGGTAAGTTCAACAGACTGCTGAACTGAAAACACATATTCTGATTCTGTTGAGACGATATTGTCTCCAATTGTCCAGTGTGAAAATGAATAGCCTGAGTAAGGTATTGCTGTTACCCTGATGGTATCATTGTAATTATAAATACCTTCTCCGTATACCTCTCCGGCATCTGTGGGTGAGGCTACCAAAGTTACCTCATGTTCCTGTTTTAAGAAGTTTGCCGTAATAGTTTTATCTGATTCTACCACATATTCTATGATGTTGTCTGAGGATAAAACTTCTCCGCTTTCGAATGTCCAGTTATCAAAATAATAACCCTGGTTGGGGCTTGCTGTCAATACTGTTGTTTCTCCCTGATGGTATTCCCCTGCACCGGAAAGTGTTCCTCCCTGTGTAGGTTCTGCGTTTAATGAAATGGTGTGGATAGTGAACTCTTTAATTAATGTTACAGAAACCATGGTATTTTCCGATACTTCCAGTATGGTTACTTCTGTGGGGAGATAACCTGTTTTAGATACCTGGTATTCATAAATACCTTCTTCAACGCCTGATATATTATAATCTCCTGGAGGGTTGGTGTTATCATCAAAGGTAACTGTGGCTTCTGTAAGTTGGTTGTCCTCTTCATCTGTAATATCAAATGTCACTGTAAAAGTGGGTTGTGGCTCAGGATTCATCTCTACAGAAATGGTAGTGTCCCCTGTTACATTTACTTCTGCTTCAGGAGCTTCCTGGTATCCGGGAGCAGAAACAGTGTACAGGTAATTCCCTACGGAAATGCCTGAATATGAGTAATCGCCGGGCTCATTGGTCAGGTTGTTAAAGGTAATTACGGCATTACTTATCTCGCTACCACCTGAACCTGTAATGTGAAAACTGACTGTGTAAGTTTCTGGTGGCAGGGGAGTCATGACAACTTCCAGGGTGGTGTCCTCATCCACCAAAACCCCCTGTGAGGAAATATCTTCAAACCCCGTTGCGCTGACATGGTAGTCGTAATATCCTTCAACGACTTCTTCAAAAGTATAGTCACCGGTAGGGTTGGCGTTACCGTCAAAATTGACAATGGCATCGTTAATGCTTACGCCTTCCAGACTTTCAACCACAAATGAAACGGAGTAAGTTTCTGGTGGCAGGGGAGTCATATTCACCTGCACTGTCAGATTGTTTTCAAGTGTAATTATTGTTTGCGCAACTTCCTCGTGATCGGGTGCAGTGATGCTATATGTATAGGTATCCTCTTCCAGATCAGCGAAATTGTAGTTGCCAGGATCATAAGTTACACCATTTAGCGTAATGACCGCATTGTCGATGGTGTTTCCCTCGATGCAATTGATGTTGAAGTTCAGATCGTGGGTAGGCACGCTGGTGGGGGTCATCACGACTTGGATTACCGTGTTCTCATTTATGGATAAATCTGTTTGTGAAATATCATCATAACCGGTTGCTGTAACTTCAAAATCATAATTCCCTTCCGCTACATTATCAAAAGTATATTCTCCCTGGGGTTGAGACAGGTTGCCAAGGGTAATTTGTGCATTCTCAATATTGGCTCCCTCTTCATTTTTTACATCAAAAGTAACCGTGAAAGAAGGGTTGTCGTGGCATACCGGAGTAAACAGATCGTTGGTGTCAATGTCGGAGCCATACAATTCCAGATGAGGGTTTTGGTCAAGAAAAGTTTCGTATTCGTTTTGTGAGTAAAACCTTTGGTTGGTTTCATTGAGTTCAGCCCCATTATGAACCACCAGTTTACCCTCTTCTCTTAAGATATGATTATCTCTGATGCCATAGGGCTCAGGCCTGTTGGCATGGCCGTCATAGGTGTCAATGGGAAATTCCAGTCCAATACCATTGACCACATTTTTTCTGAAAATGGCATCAGGTCCTGCTACCCAGCGAACCGCAGCACCACCCCGGCCAATTTTGGGTGCATAAAATGTGTTGTTTTCCACAACGATATTTTCTGCTTTATCACCGTCAGAAAGTGAATAGTTAAGCATTAAACCATACTTCCAAATGGCATTGCTCTTGTCAAGGATATTTCCAGCCATGTAAAAGTCTTTTAATTCGTTGTACAGATAGATGGACTGGATGATATCACCAGTTGACTCATTAGAGTCTTCACCATCCATATTAATTTTATGGTACCAGTTTCTGATAACTTTGATATTATGACCACCAATGCCAGAGCCATTGTTTCTGAAGTAAGCAATTTCGTTGTTGTAGATAGTAATATTAGTGCCATGATACCCCAGACCGGTTCGCGGATAGTATCCCGTATCATCGTTTTTCCCCACTACTTTGCAGTAAGCAATGGTAATATCGTGGGTGTCAGCGTAGTCGTCAACATTGGGTGAGCCAAAGCTGACAATACCGTCATACCCGCCACTACCTGATTTGGTAATATGCAAATTACGGAAAGTGGTGTGCCTGGAATGTTGTGGAATAACAAACTGTGAATCGGGTGTCGATTCAATAATTGGTTTGGGACCTTGACCATAGGCACCTACCAGGTTATTGTCCCACACTTTATTAATGTTTTCATGCAATACAGTGCCTCTTTTTATTAAATAGGCTGTATGGGGTTCTATGTCCAGACCTTGTAAGGTATTGTAAGGGTTTTCTATACTTCCATCGCCATTACTGCCAGATGGATCAATGTAAACTATATTATTAAAGTCTTCTGCAGAGGCAATGGTGGGTATATCATAGGGGGGGCAATTGGCGTTTGCGTTAGAAAAACTTACTAAAAGAAATAGAAGGATACTTATTGTTGGAAAACTAGTGGTTGATATTTTGTTGGTTTTCATTTTCTTATTATTAATAAATCAGTAATTGTGGTGCGGTTAAAGTGGTATTCTGAAAATAAGGTTGGTGTTAAAATGCATGCTCTTCTGATTGAGCGTATAATAATGAGGAGCTTTAAATTGTTTAGCTCTATTTGCCCGGCGGTGTTAAAAAAAATGGTCTTTCATAGTAAAAGGTGGATTTTAAGGTGTGCAAATAATTGTTTTGTGAATTCATGATGTGAACTATTTCAACTTACCTGATTAACACTTTAGTTTTTGTAAGCTACCCTGAAAACGGTGGTTAAAACCAGAAATTTGGTTTTGTGAACCGAAATTGGGTTTTGTGAAAAAAGCATTATCCCACAAAACATCAATATTTTATCATGAGCGTTTAGCTATTGCCTATGCGGCTCATCTGCTGAATCAGCAGTGTATGCAGGTAAAGATATATTATATATTTTGAATAGGTTTAGGTGATTTTGCCGCTTTTAACTAAGTGATATCTCCTAGAAAAAAATGCATGGGTTGATGTCGGGTTGAATATCTTTCACGGAGTGGTAGATATGCAATGAAGTAGGTAGGTATTATAGGGTATAACGGGAAAAGCTGTATGAGAAACCAGATTAGGACGATCATTCCCCAAAAACGATGTTTTGGTCTTGTAAGTTTCCGCAGGCCAAGGTTTAACATCAGTATGCTTAGGGCTTAGAAGTCCATGCCGAATGGATGACTGGTATACCTAATAGGGTATTGGGAAAAGGTATCCAACAGGCAAACGATTGCAAAAAAGGTAAGGAAAACAGGGGCATTGGGTTGCCGAATCAAGCTATTCCCAAATTGACATACCCCGGCACTATGGTCAGAATAGGATAAGTATAATATAAAACCTTATAAAAAGGATCAGGCCCAGTAAACCAATTATCTAATCTGTCGCAACCCCTCTACTTTTTTATAGTGCTTAAGAATATTGGAAAAATCATTTAACTATACTGCCTGTATGCATTATAAACATCCCGAATCCCTTGTTCCAGATGAATAGTGTACTTCCAGTTCAGGGAGTTTAATAAAGAGACATCCAGTTGTTTTTTGGGTGTTCCGTCTGGTTTGGATGTATCCCATGCTAACTCTCCCCTGAAACCGGTAATTTCTTTCACTTTTTCGGCCAGCTCTTTGATGGTAATATCTTCCCCGGTGCCAATATTAATGTGTGTTTGTTTTAGCTGGTTATAAAGTTCCTCACCACTGGTATTAAGTATGATGTGCACGCAGGCATCTGCCATGTCATCCACATGTAAAAATTCCCGGTAAACCTTGCCACTTCCCCACAGGCTAATAGAAACAGTGGGCTTTGATCCTTCGTTGTCCTTGTAATGTATGCCCAGCCTGGCTAAAGTTTGAATGATATCCTTTTTTTTACTGTCTTTGACAAGTTCACCAATGGGGTTTTTGTTTAAGTCTTGGGCAATGGTTGGCCAGTCGTTGTTCTCCAGGCATTTCCCCAGGTGCATTTTTCGGATTAATGCAGGCAATACGTGCGATTTTTCCAGATCGTAATTGTCGTTGGGCCCATAAAGGTTGGTTGGCATTACCGAGATAAAGTTGCTACCGTATTGTTTGAAATAGCTTTCGCACATTTTTATCCCAGCAATTTTGGCAATGGCATAAGGTTCATTGGTATATTCAAGCGGGCCGGTAAGCAAGTATTCTTCCTTTAGTGGCTGGGGGGCATGTTTGGGGTAAATGCATGAACTGCCCAGGAAAAGAAGTTTATCTACACCATACTTCCATGATGCATGGATTACATTGTTCTGTATCATAAGGTTTTCGTAAATAAACTCAGCCCTGTAAGTGTTGTTGGCAACAATACCCCCAACTTTGGCAGCTGCCAGAATGACCAGGTTTGGTTTTTCCTTACTGAAAAAGGCGTCTACCTCAGGCTGGTTTCTAAGATCCAGTTCATTGGATGTGCGTGCCAAAATGTTTTCGTACCCTTTAAGGTTTAGGTTTCTTTTTATGGCAGAACCAACCATTCCTTTATGACCTGCAATAAATATTTTTTTGTATTTTCCCATAATCGGATCGGTTATAGTCATCTGTTTTTTTGGATAGCCTTTTTGTAATCAGCTTCAACCATTGTCCTGACAAGGTCTTTGAATTTTGTTTTGGGTTGCCAGCCCAGTTTCTTTTTGGCTTTGGAGTAATCGCCAATAAGTAGTTCTACTTCGGTAGGTCTGAAGTACCTTGGGTTGATACCCACAACCTCTTTCCCTGATGATTTTAATTTTCCGGTTTCTTCTTTACCACTTCCCTGCCAGATGATTTCTTCACCAAAAAAGCCAAATGCCTCTTCCACAAATTCTCTCACGGTATGGGTTTCATTGGTTGCCAAAACAAAATCTTCGGGGGTGTCCACCTGAAGCATTCGCCACATCCCCTCCACATACTCTGGTGCATAGCCCCAGTCTCTTTTTGCGTCCAGGTTTCCAAGTAAAAGCTTATTTTCAAGCCCTGCCATGATGCGGGCCACTGCCACACTGATTTTTCGGGTTACAAATGTTTTGCCTCTTCTTTCGCTTTCATGATTAAACAATATCCCGTTGCAGGCAAAAAGGTCATACGCTTCACGGTAGTTGACCACAATCCAGTAGGCATAAAGCTTGGCAACAGCATAAGGGCTCCTGGGGTAGAAGGGTGTATTTTCGGTTTGGGGAACCTGTTGAACCTTGCCGTATAGCTCGGAAGTGGATGCCTGGTAAAACTTTGTTTGAATCCCTGTCTCTTTAATGGCATCCAGGAATCTCAGGGTACCAACTCCGTCAACCTCTGCTGTGTATTCGGGAACTTCAAATGAAACCTGCACATGACTTTGGGCCCCCAGGTTGTATATTTCATCAGGTTTTATCTTTTCCACCAAGCGGTTTAGGTTGCTGGAGTCTGTTAAATCGCCATAATGCAGAAAAAATCGTTTGTCAAGTAAATCTTTTTGATGATATATGTGATCGATACGGAACGTGTTGAATGAACTGGCTCTTCTTATGATTCCGTGTACGTCATATCCTTTCTCAAGAAGAAGTTCGGTTAAATAAGAACCATCCTGGCCGGTTATACCTGATATTAATGCTACTTTTTTACTCATAGGTTTGATATTCGTTTTAATGATGTTGATTTGTGAGTGTTTTTAACAGTTTATTTATTATCCGAAATTGTTTGAAAGAACTGGTGCCGTTGCCAGTGGTGTTAAGTTCGTTGTATCTATTCGTTATAGCTAAACTTCAGGGTTATATGCGGTACTTTATACCAGTGCAATCATACTTATTTGGCACCCCATATGACTTTTGCAAACCAGCCTTGTCGCTTTTTGTTTGTTAATTGATGCAACTCCATAAGTTTTTCCGATGAATAATCTTGGTTGCAAGGATGAAATGCTCTTCTTCCATTTTTTAACTGCAATTGTTTTTCAATGGTCTTCAGGTTTATGACAAACCTGTTTGCGTTGAAGAACCTGTATTCCTTATCTGAAAACCATTTTCTGAAAAACCCGGTATCATATATAGGGAAGTTGTTGATTTGTGCCAACAGGGGTAACCTTGTTTCATCATTGGACAAATCGGGTATTTTGATGTTCTTGATAGCTTCCAGAAAGGACCTGGGGAGACTTGTTCCAGGCCCCAAAGTTGCTATAGGCAAATCCTTATAGCCATATTCCCGGATAAAATAATCCATAAGCATTTTCCACTCTTTGTTTTGTGGGCTGCGGGTCCAGTACCATTTCTTCTCAATATTCTTTAAAGGCGTCACTCCCGTAAGAGCCAGAGCATTGTGGGGGACATGGCTAAATAATGCATCCAGGGAGTCAAAGTAAAATAGATCGTGTTCTACAACATGCATCATGTCAAAATCAATATTGTGCCCAACATGATTGTACCATTGCTGGAAACTCATGTCACTGTTTTTCCAGTTCCATTCGGGGTTTTCATGTCTTAATAGGTAATTGTGGTTCAATACTTCACCTAAAACCTGCGAAGATTCAGTAAATAACTCTTCCGGTCCTCCATAAAGGCCATATATGTCAATGCCCGGATTAAGGTATTTGTAAAACTTCAAAAGCTCCTTATTCCTATCAAAATTATTATGGTATCTGAATAATATGATGCGTTTCACTTTAAATAATGGATTTTAAATTTTGTACGATTTACATTACTTAAATCGACCAGCTATCAGCGCTGTTTTAGTGCGAGAGCCAGGACGTGGTAGAAAAAAATAAAATTTCCTGCCACATATCTTTTCCACATGCGTTTGGGTTCCAGGAGCAAACGATAAATCCATTCCATTCCTGCTTTTCTCATCCATTTTGGGGCGCGGCTCACTTCACCTGAAATAAAATCCAGGATCGCTCCTCCGGCTATAATTAATTTTACATTGGTAAACTGTTTTTTATTTTCATGAGCCCACAACTCCTGTCTTGGGACTCCCATGCCCAACACCAGGATATCTGCTCCTGATGTGTTGATAGATTCTATGATTTTTGGCTCATCAGATTTATTAAAATAGCCTGAACTAAAACCGGCTATTTTTAATTGTTTCGTTTTTTCTCTGGCTACCTGGGCGGCTTTTTCTGCAATGCCTGGCTTGCTCCCCAAAAAATAAATGCTTTTCCCTTTTTGGGCTGCAAAAGTAAGAATTTGGGGAATCAAATCGGTGCCATTCAAGTTTTCTTTGAAACGAACCTTGCTAAAATAAGATGCAATCTTTAAGCCTATTCCGTCGTTCAGCAATAAGTCAGCTTCTTCAAGTGCTTTATAGTAATGAGGGTTTTTTTGTGCAATATTAAAGCAATGAGCATTTAAAAAATAAAGTGTGTGCGGCCTTTTGTTTTGAAGAAATGTATCACATTTATTGAAAACATCTTCCCGGGTGAATGCATGAATTTGTACATTGAAGAAGGTTTTTTTCATTGTGTTGTCCCTGTTTTTTACAGCCGTCACGATGATTTAAGTTAGGTTTTACAGTTATCTGTTATTGTATCAACAAAAATGTAAAACAACGTTTCTATAGATTTGTTTTTTTTGTAGACTAAAAATGTTTTTTTACTTGGTAAAATCCTTGATTTTGAGTGCATAGGCTTCCAGGGTTTCTGTTTTTATGGCTGACAGATGCTTTTGTTGGTTTTATGCATTATGATTTAACGATTACATTTGCAAAGACAATTTTGCTGACTAATTGAGTGAAGTTTTCGTATATAAGCTGCCAGGTTTGCCTTGCAGCATGTTTTTTGCTATATGTTATTGCCGGGGTAACATGAAACATGATTGTAAAAAAGGATTACCGCATAGCAGAACTAATATGCCAGAAACGAATTCTCAAAAGAAGAGCCATGAACGATGATTTTACAAATAATTTTATCATGCGGTATTTGAGGCTACTTGTAGTATTTGTTTTATTTTTGAGTATTACAGGTTTGTTGTTCTTTACGTTCATGCCAAACTATCTGACTTTGGATCGACGGGCAGTAGCGAATGTTTTGGTTGTGGAGGGATGGATTCCTGACCAGGGATTAAGGAAGGCATATGATGAGTTTACATATGGAAACTATGATTTTATGCTGATTACAGGAAGCAGACTTCAGGAAGGGGTTACCTTGTATATTAACTCCTATTTAATCTTTTATCCACATGACAGTTTATATAGGAATAGGGGTTTGTATGATGAGGAGCAGATTTTTGAGATGCATATAACCAGTACATTGGGTAAAAAGGATTCGGCTCATTTTGTGTTTTGGGTGAATGATCATCCTGTTACAGATTATTACACTACTGAAAATCAGGGTTCTTTTTCTGTTAAATGGAACGGTGATTTACAGGATATTGATTCAGTAATGGTACAATATGATAATGATAAGGTTGATGATGGGGGGGATCGGAACCTGTTTATCCAATCCCTTACGCTCAATGGAAAAAGCCTGATCCTGGATTATGCGGATATGATGCTAGATAGGGGGAGACCCATGGGAAAATATCGTTGGAACGTGACAGCCCATTCTTATGCTGAACAGGCTTCTTATTATTTCCTGGACCGGGGATTGACAACGGATGAGGTAATTGCGGTAACCAATAATTTTAAAAGAAAGAGACGAACCTTTGGTAATGCAATGGCGCTGAAACAATGGATGGAAACTAATGGTCTGCAGCCAGCAGGTATCAATGTAGTAAGTATGGATTATCATTCCAGGCGAACCTGGCTTACTTATAATCGTTTGCTTGGCCAATATACAGATGTAGGAGTCATTAGCTCCCATGACCCTGGTTTTAGTGATTCACCTCAAAAAAAGTATTACGGTATTATCAGGGAAAGCCTGGCTTTGGTCTATTATGGTGTAGTTATTCTTCCCTGGGTTTAGTTGAATAGGTTTGTGACTTTTTGCCATTAAACCTTATTTATGCATTTACCTGGAGAGTCAATTTTCAGGAAAGCTATGTAGAAAAAACAGGCCAGAAAAGATTTTTTACTTTTCCGGCCTATTGAGATGAGCATCTTTTGTTTCAGCTAAACTATCTACCCGTTGCAAAGAGCAAAGCTGAAATGGTTTTAAAGATTAACCGAACATCTTTGGTTAGCGACCAATTGTCGATATAGTTCAGGTCCATTCGCATCCACTTCTCAAATTTTATATCGTTTCGGTGGGGCATAATTTGCCAGGTACATGAGATGCCCGGCTTTACCGAAAGTCTTCTGAGCTGCCAACGTTGGTATTGCTGAACTTCTGATTCCAGTGGTGGGCGGGGGCCAATAAGCGACATTTCACCGCGGGCAACATTATAAAGTTGGGGCAGCTCATCCAGCCCTGTTTTCCTGAGGAATTTGCCCACAGGGGTAATCCGTGGGTCGTTTTTCAGTTTAAAAGTGGGTCCGTCCATTTCATTTTGGGCTCTGAGCTTTTCCAGCATTTGCTCGGCATCTTCCCGCATGGTTCTGAACTTGTATAGCTTAAACTTTCTTCCCCTTAAACCCACTCTTTCCTGGGCAAAGAGAGCAGGCCCCCTGGATGTAAGTTTTACCACCATTGCTATGAGTAATAGAAAGGGAGAAAGCAAGATGATAGCTGTTGAAGAAAAGAACACATCGGTAATGGTTTTGATGTCATGGGCCAGCTTGCGTGATGGAATATCTACCAGGGTGAGTTTGCCGGCATCATTGACTGTTTTTAGCTGAACACGCTCAGGGGCGAGAGTGGAAGTAGCCGTTTGCACCCTGAAAACAACTCCGATTTCATTGGAGTCTTTAATGATTTTTCGCACCTCGCCCTGGTCTATGTTTTTCTTACAGTAAAACACTTCATCTACTATCTGGCTTTCCAGGATATAACTGATATTTTCTGTGCCAGCGATGATGGGGATTTCATCTCCAAACTTTTTCCTTAAAAGGTTGGATTTGGTAATGATGGCCCGGATTTTAAATCCCCAGTCTTTCTGTTCGTTGAGTTTGTCAATGAATTCATGGGAGCAGGCGTCTCCAATTATCACAATGTTGCGAAGGTTATAGCCGTCAGTACGGTAGACTCGCAGGAAATGGATGGTTAGTATCCTGAGTCCAAGTGTAAAAATAAAAGCCAGATGTACATTAATGAATATCAGGGTGGAGGGAATAGCTGTCAGGCCCAATGCAAATTTAACAACCATTAGACTGATGTAGATTAAAAAGTAACCCCTCAAAAAGATCAGACCAGCACTAATATACCTTTGAGCTCTGGGCAGCATAGCCATGGATGTAACTTGTGAGAGTACAAACCAGAAAAATACCAGGAAAAAGCTGAAAAACCCAAACTGGTAAATATTGAAATCCCAGGCAATGCCAAAATGATTAAATATTACACGAGTAATCGCATATGAGAGTGGTATGGTAAAAACAACTATTAAAAACTCAATAAAATACAGGAGCCATTTCAGGTTTATCTGATAATGGGTCTCCAGTTTTTTAAGTTTATTGAAAAAGGTTACTGATTTTAACATTTTGATTATTTTTTTCGGTTTTAGTGTTTAATCTTGCTTGTTAATCAAATATAACAATTTATTTGACCGAAAAAAATAGCGTTTTGCCCTTATTTATTTTGTCGGTAAACCCTTAGAGTTGTTTATTGACTTTCTTATATATTATTCGGCAAAACACTGATATTAAAAGGGTTTTTGATTAAAGTTAAATACGTAAATATACGGATATGAATATACGGGTTATTGCTTTAGTAAAAAAGAAAAAGTAAAATTAGTTCTGTAGATATTTAGATTTAACAGTTAAATCTTCATACATGAATCATCACTGTTAAAAATATTTGCTTTTCAGAATGGTGTTTTAACAAACCGGTTTGGTTATCCAGGCTGTATGTCAAGCCTTGCCTTTCAGGCAATAAAAATAACCACTTGTGGTTATAAGGGGGGGGGTAAAAGTTTGTTATGTATGTT
>SL_3KL_010_SEDDRAFT_10000281_pt1 | contig 39383 bp, 39 predicted proteins | sample SodLakKL_010_SED_2_FD_10381 | JGI IMG/M metagenome (IMG submission 10381) | reverse complement strand
TTTTTCGGTGTTTCGGTAAACGATCACGAACCGCAAAACGCAATTAAAGTTGTTGAACAGGGAGTTGCCGATACCGTACAGGTGATCTATAATATTTTCGATCAATCACCTGAAAACGATATCTTCCCTGCTTGTATGAAACATAATACCGGGGTGATTGTTCGTGTTCCATTCGACGAAGGAGGACTGACCGGAAAGATAACACCAGAGACAACGTTTCCGGAACGGGACTGGCGCAACCGGTATTTCCGCGGTGAAAGAAAACAACAGGTTTGGGACCGGATACAAAAACTCGAGAAACTGCTGGGTGATGAAGCACAGACATTACCCGAACTAGCGCTCAGGTTTTGTTTATCGCATCCGGCGGTATCGACGGTTATTCCCGGAATGCGAACGGTGAAAAATGTTCGTGCAAATTGTGCGGTATCCGATGGACGATTACTCTCCGACGAACTTCGCAACGAACTGAAAAAACACCGCTGGCAGAGAAATTTTTATGAGTAAAATTATAAACCACGAAGTGAATCTTCGTGACATTCGTGGTTAACAAACTGATTTCAATTTTTACCATGGTATCCCTATGACAAAAAGCAACTCTCCATTTACCGTCATTCGAAATCTCAGACAACTTACAACACCCGTCACCAACGGTAAACCATACCTTCGCGGCAGGGAAATGCGGAATATCGAGACAGTCGACAATGCCGCAATCGTTATTAATTCCGATACCATCGAGTGGATCGGGAGAGATACGGATGTACCAGATCAGTATACCGATGATGCCAACATCATCGATGGCAACGGTTTGGTTGCATTACCCGGATTTGTCGATATGCACACGCATATGGTGTTCGGTGCAACGCGGGAAGAGGAATTTGCGATGCGGTGTTCAGGTGCAACCTATCAGGAGATTGCGGCAAAAGGCGGGGGTATCAATAATACTGTTCGCACAACCCGCGAAGCCGATAAATCGAGGTTACGAAAGCAAACGATGCGCTTTCTCGACAAGATGATACGTCACGGTACAACAACCGTCGAGATAAAAAGCGGCTACGGACTTTCGGAAAAAGACGAAGTGAAAATGCTCGATGTTATCAATATGGTTAAAGAGGATCATCTCATTAACATCGTATCGACGTTTCTTGGTGCGCATGCAATACCGCCGGAATATAAAGAACACCGCGAAGAATACGTCGACCTTGTGTGCAAAAAAATGATACCCTATGTGGCTAAGAAAAATCTTACCGGCTTTTGCGATGTGTTCTGTGAAAATGGATTTTTCACACTTGAGGAATCACGGCGAATATTGCAGACCGGTATCGAACACAGACTTGCACCGAAGATCCATGCCGATGAGCTTTCTCCTCTCGGCGGTTCGGAGCTGGCGATTGAAGTGAACGCAATCAGCGCCGATCATCTCGAACATATCAGCGATAAGGCAATCGAAATGTTTGCAAAATCCGACGTAATAGCCGGAATGCTGCCCGGTGTTTCGTTTTACCTCGGTCACGATTACGCACCCGCACGAAAACTGATCGATGCCGGTGCAATTGTTGCGCTCGCAACCGATTTCAATCCCGGCTCGTGTGTATCGTATTCCGTACCGCTTATGATGACAATGGCGTGTACGCAAATGAAAATGACACCGGAAGAAACATTGACAGCAGCAACCATTAATGCTGCAGCCGCATTGAATATGTCGCGAATTGTCGGAAGCATTGAAGAAGGGAAACAGGCTGATATTGTCTTTTTACAGATGCCGAATTATATGTATCTGCCGTATCATTTCGGTGAAAACCATGTTGCAGCGGTGATGAAAAGCGGCACATGGCTGGAGTACCGCTAAAGCAGGAAAACCATCGAAAGACTATATATGGGGGAAATTATTTTTGATTTTCAAGAAAAAACTTTTTATGATATGAATTATGGGAAAGACACTTTACATACCGGACTTAGAGATCGATGAGCGGGTGCTCAAACTTCTCCTTGCTATAAAACTGTTTGAGGACGAATTAGTATCCCTTGGAAAAGCTGCTGAAGTTGCAGGATTATCAGAGCGTGAGTTCACCGATGAAATCATAAAGCGCGGGATATCACCAATCCGGTATGATGATATAGACCCACATCAAGATTTTAAGAATGCATAAAGAAGTTATTGCGGATGCATCCGTATTAATCGTATTTGACAAGTTGGGTATCACCGATCTCTTGTGCAAGCATTACAACTCCATTCTTATTCCGGGCACAGTATATAATGAATACCAGGGGACTATAGAAAACTGTTTTAAAATCATTGATGCATCAAGTCAAACCAGCAAAAAATTACATACTGAGTCTTCTCTCGGATTAGGTGAATGCGAAGTGATAATGTATGCCAAAGAAAATAATACTATAGCACTCATCGATGATAAAAAAGCCAGAAGAACTGCTTATTCTTTTGGAATTACCTTTACCGGAACCATTGGCATATTAGCAAGATTAAGGAATGAAAATATCATAACAGATGCATCACAGTATGGTATGAAACTAAAAAATATAGGTTTTCGTATATCGGATGAACTTATTGAATTCTTAAAAAAACAAAGCTAATTATGAGGTAACAATCATGCAAAAAATAGTAGAATGCGTCCCCAATTTTTCCGAAGGACGCGACCAATCGATAATCAATAAAATAACCGATACCATTAAATCAGTACCCGCTGTTACCTTACTGGATGTCGATCCCGGTGAATCGACCAACCGGACGGTGGTGACGTTTGTCGGCTCACCCGACGGTGTGGTTGAAGCTGCATTTCAGGCAGCGAAAACCGCATACGAGCTTATCGATATGACCAAACATAACGGTGAACATCCGCGTATCGGTGCGGCCGATGTCGTGCCGTTCGTACCGGTTGCAAACGTTACCATGGAAGAATGCGTTGAACTTTCGAAACAGTTCGGTAAACGGGTCGGTGAAGAACTCGGCGTACCGATTTATCTGTATGAAGAAGCCCAACCAAATCCCGACCGGAAAGCTATGCGGCAGATTCGTTCGGGTGAGTATGAAGGATTGAAGGACAAAATCAAAAAACCTGAATGGAAACCGGACTTTGGTCCGCAGGAATTTGTCCCCAAATCCGGCGCAACCGTTACCGGTGCACGTTTCTTCTTAATTGCCTATAACGTCAACGTGCTCGGTACGAAGAATCAGGCACACCGGCTTGCACTGAACGTGCGTGAAGCAGGCAGAACCGTCACCAAACCCGACGGTTCAAAAGAACAGCAGCCGGGACGCCTGAAAGCGCTCAAAGGTATGGGCTGGTATCTTGACGAGTTCAACATCGCCCAGATATCGATGAATCTGGATAATTATAAGATAACACCGCTGCACGTTGTGTTCGAGGAAATTAAAAAAGATGCCCGGGAATTGAACGTCGGCATTGCAGGCAGTGAGATTGTCGGACTTGTTCCGCTCGAAGCGATTCTTATGGCAGCCGATTATTACATCGAAAAAGAAAATTTGTTTATAATCGATGAACGAAATAAAGTACAACTGGCAATAGATCGTCTCGGTCTCTCATCGGTCCATCCGTTCAAACCTGAAGAAAAGATCATCGAGTATATGATCGATCAGGATACCGACGGACCGCTCATTAAAAAATCGGTACGGGAGTTTGTGGAATCTACCGGTGCCCGAACATCCACACCGGGCGGCGGATCGGTTGCTGCGTTAATGGGATCGCTTGGTGCAGCACTCGGTGCGATGGTTGGCTGGCTGACGTACGGGAGAAAAAAATACGAGCATCTTGACAGTAAAATGCGCGAGGTCATCCCCCCGCTTGTTGAAATTCAGGAGGAGCTGCTCAAAGGAATCGACCGCGACACCGAAGCATTTAACGATTTTGTGGACGCCATGGGATTGCCGAAATCCACTCCTGAAGAAAAAGAAAAACGGGAAACGGCAATGCAGAAGGGGTTGAAGAAAGCCACTCTTGTTCCATTCCAGACAATGGAGCGTGCCGACCGGGCATGGGATCCGATCATCGAAGTGGCCCGGGTCGGACAATACTCATCGAATTCGGATGTAGAAGTCGGTGCCAAAGCCCTCGAAGCGTGCGTGTTCGGAGCGTACAAAAACGTGATGATCAATCTTGCCGATATCAAAGATGAAGCATTCAAAAAAGAACTTTCAGAGAAAGCTGAAGCAATAGTAAAACGGGCTGAAGAGAAGTTACGTGAGGTGTCGAAAATCGTTGCGGGAAGAACGGGAGATGTATAATCGTGGGTCTTTAACTACATATTCAAGGTTTAAATCGAAGAATTTCGACATCGGTTATTGGTCGATAATGTTTGTCATTTGACGTCAGCAGTGGAACTCCATATACAACTGCACTTGCTGCAATTAAAGCATCTGCGAGTTCCACTGAATGACTGAGAATATATCGTTCAACGTACAATAAAGTTCTCGATGATATTTCATCGTTCACGTGAATAATATCCGCTGGTAAATCTTTAATAAATAATCTGATAGTGTTCAGTTCCTTCTTATTACGCACTCCTTGAATTAACTCAATATAACTTACAACCGATATCAATATTCCGGAACGATTATTTAATGCAGTTACAGCTTTTTTGTTCCCTCGCAGATACCAAATAAGAACATCCGTATCTACTATCATCTATAACGTCCTTTTCTAATAGTACGAATATACTTATCGATATCTTTCACCTTATCATTATCTTTCCACATACCGAAGGCAGGATGTGACTGTAAGTCAATCTTACGATTCTTTGAATCCGAAATAGGAATTATTCTTGCTTTCGGTTTTCCGCGATACGTTATAACGACCTCTTCCCCCCGCTCAATTGCTTTCATAATATCGCTGGTTTTATATCGTAAGTCTTTTGTTGTAGCTTCCATACTTATTCACTCCGCTCTCCTTATAATGTATACTTCAAAAGATACACTCTATTTATTAAAAAATCAACTGTAAATTCACACTCTCCAGAAACCACGAGACAAAATTATCATAATCGTAAACAGCTCCAGGCGCCCCATGATCATACAAATGGTCAATGTCATTTTTGCGACCGGATGTAGATGTGCATACGTCTCTGCCGGACCCACAGATCCTAATCCGGGTCCGATGTTTCCCATAGCGGATGCGGTAGCTCCGAGCGAACTCATAAAATCGATTCCGGTTGCAGCAAGAATAACAGTGCCGCCAATAAATATGGTCACAAATATGAAAACAAACGCCATAATTTCATTGACGACTCCCTGGGTAACGTTTTGTTTATTTAATGTAAGCGGTATTACCGCCTTCGGATGAAGTATCCGTTTGATTTCGTAATAGGTATTTTTCACTAATAGTAATACACGGACAATTTTTATACCACCGGCAGTCGAACCGGCCATACCGCCGAAAAACATAAATACCAAAAGGAGAAACTGCACTGCAGGTGCCCAGAGTTGATAATCGAATGAACTATAGCCGGTCGTGGTAAGTATAGCAACGACCTGAAAGGCAGCATGTTCAAGTGCCGTCCATATCGAATCAAACGTTGTATTGAACGTGCTTATAGTTACAAAAATTATAGCAGCCACGGTAATTCCAATGTACCACCGGAACTCGGTACTTACCAATAACGGTCTGTAATCACCTCTGAGCCACCGGTAATGAAGGACGAAGTTCATGCCGGCAAGGAACATAAATATAGTTGTGACAACAGTAATATAGCTCGAATTAAATCCGCCGATAGATGCATTCCGTGTAGAGAACCCGCCTGTAGCCATTGTCGTAAAGGCATGACAAACAGATTCGAACCAGTTCATCCCGCCGATGAAATACAGCACCCCCACGGCGACTGTAAACAACACATACACTTTCCATAATGTGATCGCCGTATCGCGTACCCGCGGCTTTACCTTGTCGATCGTTGGTCCCGGCACCTCTGCCTTAAATAACTGCATCCCCCCCACACCCAGGAGGGGTAACAACGCTATTGAAAGAACGATAATACCCATCCCGCCAATCCACTGTATCATACTTCTCCAGAGTAGTAGTCCCTTCGGCATGACCTCTATATCTTCGAGGATCGTCGAGCCGGTTGTTGTAAACCCGGAAATAGATTCAAACCATGCATCGACTAAACGGGGAATCTCACCGCTCAACCAGAAGGGTATAGCGCCGATTACCCCCATCATTATCCATCCGAGTGAGACAATGAAAAATCCATCACGCAGGCGCAATTCAATATCCGGTTCATATAACAATTTCCCGGTCAGAAAGCCGGCAAGTATTGCAATACCTGAAGATACCAACAACGCAGGGTAGACCTCTTCACCGAGCAGATAAGAGATTATCGTTGGAATCAGTATAACACATCCAACGAACAGCATTATGTAACCGACAACTCCAATTGAGCAACGAAGATGCATATATTAATTTTTCCAGAATGTTGGAGAGAGAATAAGTAACAAGGTAAAGAATTCAAGTCTCCCGAGTACCATGCAAAATGCAAGCACCCATTTACCAAACATCGGAATGTGTCCGTACTCACTGGAAATAGTATCTCCCTGGAAACCGAGTCCAATATTACCAAGCATCGCTGCAACCGTACCAAATGCATCGTACATCGAAAGACCGAGCAGCATCATAACGAATGATGCAAGAACAAATGATGTCAGGTAAATTATAAAAAATGCAAAAATCCTGCCGATAACTTCAGTGGGCAATGCACGTTTGTTAACCCTCACGGGTACGATTGCCCGAGGATGAACCAGCCGTATTATTTCTGCAAAAGCTGCTTTAAATAAAACAAGAATTCGTATACTTTTCATTGCACCGCTTGTTGAACCCGCACACGCTCCGGTAAACATTAACAGAAAGAATACGAATACCATCATCGATCCCCATGCACTGAAGTCGGAGTTTGCAAATGCAGTGGTGGTTCCTACCGATACCACGTGAAAGACCGAGTCTGAAATCATTGTACCGTTCAATACGGCACCGGTTATGCTTCTGTATCCGATCACGACAAGACTGACCGTTATAATCAATCCGAAATAAAACCGTAGCTCGCTGCCCGTCCACAATAACGATACTTCACCCCTGAGTATTCGATACTGTACTGCTATATTCATTCCTGCGATGATCATAAAAACGGTAACGAGGATATTGATATATTCCGAATCATAGTATGCTAATCCGGCATCACGGGTAGAACAGCCGCCGGTACCCATGGTCCCGAAGGTATGACTCAGCGCATCGAATAAATTCATGCCGCCAAACATAAGCAGCACGGTAAGCACACCGCTTACCGCAGCATAGACAGTCCACAATAATGCAGCGGTTTGTTTTATGCGGGGACTTAATTTATCATGAGTAGGTCCCGGAACTTCAGCGTGAAACATCTGCATACCGCCGACACCGAGCATCGGCAATATTGCAAGGGAGAGCACGATCATCCCCATACCGCCGATCCAGTGTGCAATACTCCGGAAGAATAACAAACCGTGGGGAAGGGCTTCAATACTATCGAGCGTTGTTGCGCTGGTCGTTGTAAATGCGGATATCATTTCAAAGAATGCATCCGTGAAATTATCGATCACGCCAACGAGAAGAAATGGAATAGCGCCGACAGAAGATAAAATAAGCCAACCTACACCGACGACGAACACACCTTCCCGGATTTTCATATTATGCCGGTGTTCTCTGAATAACCGGTATAAGAATAATCCTACAAGGAATGAACCAAGAGCTGTTATCCCGAGTGCACCACCGTCGCCGGAACGGTAATAGAGGGAAAATGGAAGACTGGTCGACATTGCGATGCCGCAGAACATAAACAGAAAACCGATAACGGCACCAATTGCTCGAAAATTCATGTATGAAACCAGCCTGGTTTGCGTATGGTTGACGTGATAATCATACTACCGTGCACCGAAGAACTTTTCAACTTCCTTAATTGCGCCCGGCAGCGTAAAGACGACAACAGTGTCATTCGGGAAAATTTGTGTTTCACCGGTCGGGATAGACACGTTGCCGTTATGTTTCACGCAGCCGATGAGTGCGCCGTCGGGAAAAGACAATGCCGAAAGCTTTTTCTTTGTCACCGGTGACTTCTCCTGCACAACCATCTCAATGACCTCAGCATCAACCCCGTGCAGTGTCGCTACCGATACTACAATTCCCTTGCGAATGAATTTCAAAATCAGATTGGCCGCTGAAAGTTTTTTGTTAATTGCAACATCCAGGCCGATTGTTCCCGCGAGCGGAATATAATCGAGTTTATCGACCAACGCTATTGATTTCATAACACCGAGATGTTTTGCCATGAGACATGATATAATATTCGTTTCCTCGTCATCGGTAACGGCAATAAAAGCATCCATATCCATAATACCTTCTGTTGCCAGCAAATCGATATCGGTACCGTCGCCTTCGATAACAAGCGTATCGGATAATTCATCGGCAAGCTGCAGTGATTTATCATGGTTGGATTCGATCAGTTTAACATTGACATCTTTTTGCAGCAGCGATGCAACATAACTACCGATCTTTCCACCGCCGAGCACCATAACATCATCAAATGATTTATCGCGCTTTCCGGCAAGCCGCAGCATTTCGGGAATATGCTCTGAATGAGCCATAACGAATACCTGATCGCCCCGCTTAAAAACATCATTGCCTGAAGGAACGATTGTGCGCAATCCCCTGCTAATAGCAACCGCCCGGAATGTGATGTGATGATAATCCTTAACCAGATCCTTTAACTTGCGATTAATAATGGGACTGTCCGCTTCCAGCCGTATACCAAGTAATTGGGCTTTTCCATCGGCAAATTCAAGCACGTCGGTTGCCTCCGATCGCCGGATCAGACGTACAATTTCCTGGGCTGCAACGAGTTCAGGGTTTAGTACGTAATCCACGTGGAAGGCATCAGGTCCAAGTACGCCCGTATCTTTTGTATATTCTGCATTACTGATTCGTGCAACTGTCCGGTGTGCACCCATACGATGGGCAAGCAGACAGGTAATAAGGTTAACTTCATCAGAGGTTGTTACTGCAAGTACTATATCGGCGTTATGGGTGCCGGCATGTTTCATTGTTTCCGGACTGGTTCCACTCCCCTCAAGTGCCAGGACATCCAGTTGCTCATTGATCCGGGCGATAACACGGGGATCCTTATCGACAATTATAGTGTCGTGTTTTTCTTTTGCCAGCACACGACCAAGATGCGTACCGACTTCGCCGCCACCGACGATTACAATTTTCACGTTACTAGCTCCAGATAATTTCAATCATGAATAACATAAACACTCATAATTAATGCTGCCGTTTCAGCGCGATATCTTCGTACGCCCAATGAAACAACATGGCCACCATTTCGCTCACATGCATTGATTTCCTCTTTGGTAAATCCTCCTTCAGGTCCTGCGAGCAGCAATACCCGCTGATCCGGAATTTGCCCGTACACATTTCGCATCGACGTTGTTGCCGGAGCGCCTTCGTGACCGATGAAGACCTTGTCAAACGCCGCATCAACGGTTACCAGTAAATCATCAAGCGCATGCATTTCCATAATTTCCGGAAGATATGAACGGTGACATTGCTTCATCGATGCACGCGCGATTTTCCGAAGACGGTCGTACCGTATACGATGGGGGATTGAGCGTTCGGTTTGCACGGGTACAAACCGGCGTACACCGAGCTCCGTTCCCTTTTCGACAATCCACTCGACCCTATTATGATTTTTGAGGATCGGAAGCATAAGCGTGACATTAACTTTGGGCTCGTTATAGTTCTCATATACATTTAGTATAGAACAGACTGCAGTGTCGTCTGTGATGGTTTCGATACGGCAATCGTAGGCCGTTCCCGAACCGTTTACGACAAGCAGTTGATCGCCCTCACGTTTTCTGAGTACCCGCGACAGATGGTGAAACTCTTCATCCTGTATGCTGATCTCTGATGTTGTAATATGATCGGGAGGAACAAAAAATGATTCCATTGATACCAGGTTTTTAAAACATTACGAAAAGATCGAATATAAACTCACTGTCAAATGTTTCATTAAATGCATATTCAAGTCGCAATACCACGCTATAGGGTAATAACAAATGAAAACCCCCGCCAAAACCTTTGACCGGTTTTAGAGTATGGATCGCTTCATCACGAAACCATGTGGTGCCCAAATCTCCAAATAATGCAAAGTTCAATCCATATCTGAGAATAGAAAATTGCGGAGCTATGGATGAACTCCACTCATAATACTTCGGTCCGAACAGTCTGAACCTCGCTTCAATCGATGAAAGGAAAAGATTCTCACCCTCATACACATCGTTGTAGTGACCCCGTACTTTTTCCTGATACCCGATAAACATATGACTGTAATGAGGAAGTCGTCTCCCCCCCGCAACGGTCGTTAATACTCGTCCGGCAATTGAGATTCTATCTGAAAGCGGGACATACTTTCGCGCATCGACAAAGGTCCGGAAATGGTCGACGGAACTTTCACCGAAACCCGACTTTGCAATAAATGCCCGTAAAAATGTACCGTACATAGGATATTCAATTATATCCCGTGTATCATATTTATATTCAAGTGAACCTATGAGATACCGATCGGTTCCCCGGGGGGATATTGTATGACCGGGTATATTGTCCGAGTTACCTATCGAGCGGTACCCGAGTGAGATATTGAATGTTGTAAAGGGAGAAAACCGTTTACCAAGTCTCAAATCGTATATATATCTTGTTTCCTTGAAATCGCGCAACGTCTCATCGTACTGGATACTTCGATTTTCGGTATTGGTATATATAAATTCGGTTTCAATGAACAAATCGTCTCTTCCGAGGATTGCCGGATTATTATACATCAGCGATACCCATGGATCGTAACCGAGTGCAAACCCGGCCCATAGTTTTTCGTTCCGGCCCCGAAAATTATTATGTAAAACACCCAACCCGTAATATAATTTATTCCAATCTCTATCTTTCATACCGAAGACCGGAACGGGGAAAATATACCATCGTTCATGGACATCTATGAAGATAATTGCTTCACGGTCATTGACAATATGATCTATTTCAACACGGTTGAATAGACCAAGGCTATATATTCGGTCACGTTCATAGGCGAGCAATTCCGGATTAAATTCTCCCCCCACATAGTGGCGCATCTCACGAAGGATAACCGACTTATCAGTCGTCTTATTTCCCGATACTTCAATCCTATCGACAACGATTTCAGCTTCGGTAGCAGCGGCAGCAACGCTGCACGCCATCAAAGAAGCGATTCCCAGAAGCACTATGTAATATCGTACGCCCATATCGTTTCAAAAAAACAGCCCCGAGCTCATTATGTGAGTGGGGCTGATATGATCGATTTTGTTTAATATATAATATCTATATTCTTGAGTAAATTGTCAAGATATTGCCGTTGCACATCATTCTTTATAACAGACATCGATTTCCTTAGCTGCTTTTGCGTCATCAAGCCGCTTTACCGGTGTCGAATGCGGCGAATCCAGTACAATTTCCTTATTTGTCTTGATTTCTTCGTTGATCTTGATGAGAGCTTCAGCGAATGCATCGAGTGTTTCTTTCGTTTCGGTTTCCGTCGGCTCGATCATCAATGCTTCACGAACGATCAGCGGGAAATAGATGGTTGGAGCGTGAAAGCCGTAATCGAGCAGCCGTTTCGCAATATCCATTGCCCGTGCCCCCATCGCTTTCTGTCGTGAAGCCGACAATACGAATTCATGCATTACCGGTGAATCGAACGGTAATTCAAAATGGTCACGCAATTTCGAGAGCAAATAATTCGCATTGATAATTGCATTCTCACTAATTGCCCGTAGCTCTTCGGGTCCGTGCATACGAATATACGTGTATGCCCGCACCAGCATACCGAAATTACCGAAGAAGGAATGAACTTTACCGATCGAGTCGGGATAATCATAATTAAATCGATACCGCCCGTTTTCTTTCACAACACGCGGTTTCGGTAAAAACGGCTCAAGCCGTTTGCTTACGGCAACCGGCCCCGATCCGGGTCCGCCGCCGCCATGCGGTGTTGAAAATGTTTTATGCAAATTGAAGTGTACACAATCGATCCCCATTTCACCCGGTCGTACAATACCGAGCAATGCATTCAGATTGGCACCATCCATATACATCAATGCACCAGCATCGTGCATCATCTGCTGGATTTTTGTTATCTGATCCTCAAATATACCCAGCGTATTCGGATTTGTTAACATCAAACCGGCAACATCCTCATCAATTACCTTTGCAAGGTCATTGAGATCGACGGTACCGTTCTCATTCGACTTAACATTGACCGATTGATAGCCGGCAATGGTTACAGTTGCGGGATTTGTTCCGTGCGATGAATCGGGTACGATAATTTTCTTCCGCGGTTTTCCTTGTTTGTCATGATAGGCGCGTATCATCAATAAACCGGTGAGCTCACCCTGCGCACCTGCAGCAGGCTGCAGGCTCGTAGATTCCAATCCCGCTATCTCGGTCAGCAATCCGGCCAGTTCGTACATAAGTTCCAGAGCACCCTGTGAGTATTCTTCGGGTGTACGGGGATGCGTATTCCGGAAACCGGGCATCGCTGCGGTGACTTCATTCACTTTTGGATTGTACTTCATCGTACAGGAACCGAGCGGATAGAATCCCTTATCGATATGATGATTCTTTGTTGAGATATTGATATAATGCCGCATCACCTCATTTTCGCTGACTTCCGGTAATTGCGGCGGTGACTGACGTAAATATTTTTCAGGAAGCAAATCTTCAACGTGTTTAGCAGGGAGATCATTCTCCGGCAGCGTGTATCCTTTGCGGCCGGGTTTGCTGATTTCAAATATTAATTTATTGTACATAGTAATATCCAATTCTTTTATTCTCATTTTACATCTTTAAGTGTATACTTTTTGCGCGGTTCATCCGGTGATGGCTGCATCAACCGGGAATACGCTATACTGGCAGCTTTCTGTTCCGCTTCTTTTTTACTTTTTCCAACTCCACGACCTTGTGGTTTTTTACCGATCCTGACCTCGACGGTAAATACCTGATCGTGGTCGGGACCTTCTTTCTTTATGACTTCATACCGGGGTGTACCAAGGCCAACCCCCTGGGTGTATTCAATCAGTAAACTTTTATAGTTGTCATCGACCAGCAACTCAATATCTTTTTTATGAAGCGAATCATACAATTGCTTACGCACAAATTGAGCAACTGCGTCATAACCGGCATCGATATACATAGCCGCAATAATTGCTTCATACGCATCAGCTATGAGCGAGTTATAGCCCTGTTCGATTGATTGCCGTGCACTCTGGCTCACGAACAGAAAATCAAGCAATTCAATTTGATCGGCAAAATGGGCGAGTGCATTTTTATTGATGAGTCGTGAGCGGAGTTTTGTAAGGTGTCCCTCATCCGAGTGTGGAAATTTCTCATACAAATATTCCGAAACGATCATACTCAAAATTGCATCGCCAAAGAACTCAAGCCGCTCATTTGACTTGTAGCCGTCAAATGTTTTTCCGTTGCTGATATACGAGCGGTGCAGAAGTGCCTGTATATAGATTGATGAATTAGTTATCGGTACACCGAGATTTTTCGAAAGCCTGTCAAAATCAACTTTGAGGTCTTCAATGCGTACCCGATTTTCGCGTTGTAAAAATCCCCTGAAACTATTCCATATTTCTTTCAGAAAAACCATTGCAACCAACCGTTTAATCCTCTCTACTGTTCATCCACTTTACCAAATAAAATTGATGTGTTATGTCCTCCGAAACCAAACGCATTACTTATTGCATAATTGACAGTGCGTTTGACCGGTTTATTCGGAGCATAATTAAGATCACAATCCGGATCGGGAGTTTCATAATTGATGGTGGGCGGCACCATACCCCGGGTGATAGCAAGAATAGCAGCAATACTTTCAACAGCGCCCGCTGCACCGAGCAAATGTCCGACCATCGACTTCGTTGAGCTCACCAACAATGAATATGCATGATCTCCAAACACTGTTTTTATGGCTTCGGTTTCAGCTTTATCGTTATATTGAGTAGAGGTACCGTGTGCGTTAATATAATCAACCGATTCCGGATTTAATCCCGACTCCTGCATAGATAATTTCATAGAACGTACTGCCCCTTCTCCGCCGGGTGCAGGTGCCGTAATATGATACGCATCTGCCGTCAGTCCGAAGCCAAGAACTTCAGCATAGATCGGTGCATTCCGTTTTCGGGCGTGTTCATATTCCTCAAGTATCAACGTACCGGCTCCCTCGCCGATCACAAAGCCATCACGTTTTGCGTCAAACGGACAGCTTGCTTTTTCGGGTTCATCATTGCGGGCAGTCAGCGCCCGCATTGCATTAAAACCGCCTAGTCCCATCGGACAAATCGATGCCTCGGTTCCGCCGGTAATGATAACATCGGCATCACCGCGCTGGATCAGCATATATGAATCCGCTATAGAGTGAGCCGAGGTTGCACATGCAGAAGTCGTGGCATAATTCGGACCTTTATATCCATACCTGATAGAAATTGTACCGGCTGCCATATCCGGAATCATCATCGGCACGAATAAAGGACTTATGTGTCGCGGACTACCTGTTTTAAAAAATAATTCGGATTGGTGATGATACGTCCACATACCGCCAATACCCGACCCATAGACAACACCTGCACGGGTCGGGTCGACATTATTAGTATCTAACCTGGCATCTTTTAATGCCATATCCGTTGCGGCAACAGCGAACTGCGTAAAGATGTCCATCCGCCGGGCAGATTTCTTATCCATATAATTAAGGGGATCGAAGTTCTTTACTTCAGCCGCTATTTTAGTGACAAAGTCGGATGTGTCAAAGTAGGAAATAGGTGCAACTCCGCTCTTTCCCTCCATCATTGCTTCCCAGTACTCATCAACCGATAAGCCAATGGGAGTTATTGCACCCAACCCCGTGACGACAACCCGCCGCTTTTGGTATGTGGCCATAGTGATATTAGATTACCAGTTTGTGCAATCCGGAACCGACGTTTTCCCGGTACTATATTAGTGTATAATGTACGAAAAAAATGTCAATTATTCAGCCGGATTGCAAGGACTTTTTATGAGGTTTTTTCCTGAAGATACTTCACAGCATCACCGACTGTGGCGATTTTTTCGGCATCCTCATCAGGAATTTGAATATTAAACGCTTTCTCAAATTCCATCACTAATTCAACCGTATCGAGCGAATCTGCTCCCAGATCGTTGGTGAATGACGCTTCCTGTGTCACCTGATCTTCATCCACCCCGAGCTTATTCACGATAATTTCCTTTACCTTGTTAAGAATATCGTCTGCCATTTTGTGACCTCCTGAAATAGGTATTTGTTGTTTGTTATTTTGGTTTCTCGTGTATCAAGTTTATTGCATCACCATACCACCGTCTACGTGCAGCACCTGCCCCGTCATGTAATCTGCTTCGGTGGAGCAGAGGAAACATACTACCTTCGCAACATCTTCGACGGTACCGAGGCGTTTGAGTGCGATCTGTTCGTTTAATTTCTTTTTCTGCTCGTCGTTGAGGTTTGCTGTCATTTCGGTTTCGATGAAACCTGGTGCGACCGCATTAACACAAATATTACGGGATGCAACCTCGCGGGCGAGGGCTTTCGTAAAACCGAGTACGCCTGCTTTCGAGGCAGCGTAATTTGTTTGGCCTGCATTACCGATCACACCGACGACCGAAGATATATTAACGATCTTGCCATACCGCTTCCCCATCATCGGTTTGAGTACTGCTTTCGATAAACTATAAACACCCTTTAAATTATTCTCCATTACAGTATCCCAGTCGTCTTCGGTCATCCGCATCAGCAATTGATCGCGGGTAATGCCGGCGTTATTGACAAGAATATCGACGCCGCCGTACGTTTTCACAATGTGATTGACGACCCCGGCAGCACCTTCGGTATCCGAAGCATCGTGTTGAAGAGCTTCGGCCGTTGTACCGCCGGATTTCAGTTCCGATACAAATGCTTCAGCGGTTTCTTTCGAACTTTTATAGGTAAACACAACCGTCGCGCCTTCGGCAGCCAGTGCAGAGACAATTCCTTTGCCGATACCCCGTGAACCACCGGTAACAAGAGCGACTTTATCTTTAAACCGCATAGTGCTTCACCGGTGAATTATTAATATAGTATTCTTTATATTCATTGTAATGATCAATCATTTTTTGGTAGCCGTCTTCTCCAACGGCATACACCAGCTCATCCTTACATCCCTCAAACATCGGAGTTTGATACTCGGGATAGATGTTGCAGCAGGTCGTTCCCTCTCCTTCCATATGTTCATCAAACGTGAGTGTTTTTTCGGTAACGGAGACCGGGAATAAAACACAATAGAACGGCTTTATATCCCAGCGATCCCTTCCTTCCTGAGTTGCAGCTACCTGAATAACACACCGACCTTCTTTATTCAGAAAAACACAATTATTTTTATAGACTGTCGTTCCGACCGCTGCACCCGACGGAAAGTCCGGATCTTCCCAGTACTCGGCAAACCACTCTTCATGGTTTTTATTCTGGGTATCATCCATATATTTTTTAATCAGATCTTTCTCCTTGAGAATTTGATCCCGTTCCTTGACGTCAACCCAAACACCGTCACAACAGCAAGTGCCGTCGCATTGATACGGCCCACAGCCCTTTGAAAAGCCATGTGAAAACAACATTGGATCTACCTCATACTCTTTTATCTTCAATACCGGTGGCTTTTCCATACATTCCTTTCTTTACATAATTTTGATTACTGAATTTGCGTTATTCGCTCGATATCATTCCAGGTATCTGCGGTATCGACCTTTACGGTAGAATCAATCCGCTTCAACAATCCCTGTAAAACTTTCCCGGGACCTACTTCAAGATACTTTGTATATCCATCGCCCACCATATTTTGCATACTTAATTCCCAGCGAACCGGTGCAATCAGTTGCTCATGGAGCATTGACCGTATCTTATCCGGCGTGTCGACAGCTTCACCTGTTACATTGGTATACACAGGGACTACGGCATCTTGTATCGCCGTATTCTGTAACGCTTCAGCTAATTCACTCTGTGCAGATTGCATTAACGGAGAATGGAACGCTCCGCTTACAACCAGCTCTTTAACCATCCGCGCTCCCCTGTTTTTTGCCTCTTCCATCGCTTCGGTGACACCTTCAATCGATCCGGAAATAACGATCTGACCGGGTGCGTTAAAGTTCGCCGGTTGTACGATACCTGCCTGCCGTGCAATATTGCAAACGGTAACAACGGTCTCGGCATCGAGACCGATGATAGCAGCCATTGTGCCGGGCTGATCTTCGCCTGCTCTTTGCATCAACTTTCCGCGAAGCCGGACTAACCGTAACGCATCCTCAAATGACAATGCGCGTGCGGCAACAAGAGCGGTATACTCGCCGAGGGAATGGCCCGCTGCCGCTACCGGATACAAGCCACCCTCACCAAGCAATGCAGCTACGACATATCCATGCAAAAATATTGCAGGTTGTGTATTCTCCGTTTGTTGTAAAACTTCAGCCGGTCCTTCGAAGCATACTTTACTGAGGTTGAATTCAAGCAGATCGTCGGCTGCCTGGATAATTTCGCGTGCCGTAGAAGAGGTATCGTATACATCTTTCAACATACCGACGTATTGCGATCCCTGACCGGGAAATAAAAATGCAAAGGTATCGTTCATCAAACTATATTTATGCGTTATCCATTGTCCATTTTAGATACATAGCTCCCCACGTATACCCTGCCCCGAATGCCGATAGTATAAGATTTTGATCTTTCAATAGTTTTCCATCTTTCCACCATTCGGATAAACAAAGCGGTATCGTTGCTGCGGTGGTATTACCGTAGCGATCGATATTGAGCATCACTTTTTCTATGGCAAGATTCATCCTGTCGGCGCAGGCGGAAATGATACGTAAATTAGCCTGATGCGGTACAAGCCAGTCGACGTTATCACCGGTGAGATTGTTTCGTTTCATAATCTCTTCGGAAACATCCGCCATACCGACAACTGCAACTTTAAAAACTGCCTTTCCGTCCTGATAAATATAATGATATTTTTTATCAACTGTTTCGTGCGTCGGCGGATTCAGGCTTCCGCCGCCTTTCATATAGAGAAATTCTCCTCCGGATCCGTCACAATACATAACATGATCGAGCAATCCTGCTTCATAGTCCTCGGACGGTTCAAGGAGTACTGCACCCGCTGCATCTCCGAAAAGTATACATGTATTCCTGTCGGTATAGTCTGTAATTGCGCTCATTTTATCGGCGCCAACCACCAGGACTTTCTTATGGGTACCGCTTTCGATAAACTGCGCTCCGACAACGAGTCCGTACAAAAATCCCGAACACGCTGCCGAGAGATCGAATCCCCATGCATTCTGTAACTTTAATTTCTCCTGAATCACACATGCTGTAGAAGGGAAGAACATATCGGGAGTAACCGTTGTCACCACGAGAACATCTATCTCATCCGGACCGATGCCGCGTTGTTCGAGAATTTCCCGGATAGCCGGTACTGCAAGATCTGATGTTGCTCCGTTTTCAAGAATTCTGCGTTCGCGAATTCCGGTTCGTGCACGTATCCACTCATCATTGGTATCGACCATCTTTTCCAGGTCAAAATTCGAAAGCACTTTGTCCGGTGCGTAATGACTAACTGCCGTTACTGTCGCACGAATGGGTGGTTTTCTCATTCAGTAAACCTTATATTGTGGAGGATGTAGCCGAAGTCGGTACCGTCTGCATAGCTTCCATTGCGGATTCGATACGTTCATTCATTCTTTGTTGAATCATTTCATCGGCTTTAAGGATCATATTCTTAATTGCCTTCGGTGTCGACCCGCCGTGTCCGATAATGGTTATACCTTTAACCCCGAGCAACGGGACACCGCCGTATTCCTGATAATCGAATTCTTTAAGTATCTTTCTCAGCGTACCGCGCATCATACCCATCCACAGCTTTTCCCGCAGCCCGCGTTCCGCATAAAGTGTAAATTTACTTTTCAAGACGCCAATAACACTTTCGGCAAACTTGAGCACAACGTTACCGGTAAACCCATCGCAAACGACAACATCAGCTTTCCCCTTCAAGACATCACGCCCCTCGATATTACCGATAAAATTCAGATTACTTTGTTCGAGCAGCTTATAGGTTGCTTTTGTAAGCTCGTCCCCCTTTCCTTCCTCCTCACCGATATTTAATAATCCGATTTTTGGATTATCACGGTGGAACATAAGTTGAGCATAAATACCGCCCATAATTGCGAACTCGTGCAGAAAATGCGGTTTACAATCGGTAACCGCTCCTGCGTCAAGGAGCAATGTCACACCGCGTTCCGACGGGAAAAAAGCCCCGATCGTGGGTCTGCTGACCCGTTTCAACCTGCCCAGCACTAATGTCGATGCCGAAACCACCGCACCGGTATTGCCGGCACTGACAAATGCATCGGTCTTTTTTTCCTTATGTAAATTCAATCCTACCGAAATACTTGAATCTTTCTTCTCGCGCAATGCACTTACAGGCGAATCCTTCATACCGATAACCTGTGTTGCATTAACCACCGAGTAATTCATCCCCGATGTATCATATTCCGACAGGGCATTCTCGATATCGTCTTTGGGTCCAATAAAAACAACTTCAAATCGGTTCTTAGCCGAGCGCAATGCTTCAAGAGCCCCTTCAATCTCGTTGCGAGGAGCAGAATCACTCCCCATCGCATCGAGGGAAATACGTATTGTTTTTTTCCCCTGTGTACTCGTTTCGTCCATACAAAAAGGTGTATGATGATTATCTAATAATAAAACACTTAAGCACTACGGCAAGAATCCCGCTCGCACCGGGATTACTCTTTTGGTGTGACGATTGAACGTCCGCTATAATAGCCGCAATTCGGACAGGCACGATGAGTTAATTTTTGCTCATGGCATTGAGGGCATTCGGACAATTGAGGCGTCGAAGCTTTATAATGAGTTCTTCGTTTATCGCGCCGGGTTTTTGAATGTCTTCTTTTTGGATTTGGCATAACGCAAGCATTCTCCACTAAAATATTTTAAACTGTTAATTTTGTTTTAATAGTTTATTGAGCTGTTCCCATCTGGGATCAACATAGGTAGCGGTGCAAGAGCAGGTATTTTTATTCAGGTTTGTTCCGCACTCCTGACACAATCCCTTGCACTCTGGCTGACATAAGACTTTGAGCGGTATAGTCAACTGAGTAAATTGTCTAACATCGTCGGTAATATCGATCACCGTATTATCAGACGGAAGAATAACGATCTCCTCCTTGGGATAACCGCCGGTATCTTCTTCATTAAAAAAATATACCGTCCGGTATTCTTTTTTAATATCACTGACAAATGCCTCAGCACACCGGTCACATGTCAGATTTGCTTTTGCATGGAGTATCGCTTTTAAAAGAACCATTTTCGAGGTCTTTTCGACCTGCGCCAACACAGCGATTTCTCCGAAAAAGCGATCATCGAGTCCTACGGTGCCGGTGTCCTCAACAAATGAAAACTCTCGTACACCTGTCGGCAAACTACCCGTATTAATTTTCATTATAACTCAAAAATCTTACTAAAGAACGAATAAATAAGTTTAAATATAGACAAAAAACGCCCTATAGTCAAGCAAACGGGGATATTGATCCTCCCATTCGTATATCGGAAATAAAGCATCCGATTTCGTTTCGTGCCGTTGTACACTGCCGAATTACCGTTGCATACTGTTCGGGCGATACAACAAACTCATTACCAAGCTCCTTCAGATAATCGAGAGATTCATTCGTCAGGTGTAAGGCCCTTTTGCAGTATGCAATTGTCCCTCCCTTAGAATTATAAGCTTCTCCCAGGGTTAATCCTGTTGCCAATAAATATGGAATACTTTCAGAACGTGCAATAAGCTCTACCACAGCGGCATGCAACCGCTTATGCGATGGAAGCTCATCGAGAACACCGCGAATATATTCCAGTGACTCGCTCACGTTCCTGTAACACGGATGTGTTGTGATCTTCCACTCATCGCCGTCGGTCTCACTGTACAAAAAGTCTTCCTGTTCTTCTTCGTCCGGCAATGGTTCGGATTGGAATCCACTCCACATCTGTCCAAATCGCCATGGATTTCGGGAACGAAGAGAATACAGCATAATAGTCTCCTGCCGGCGTTCCCTCATTCTGAGAAATCGCTCCCACTGGAACTCATCCCATTGTTGCGGGTTTTGTTGCATTTCTCGCCTCCATCACTGTTCTACACATAATTATATGCTACTGCATTCGCCGTGCGAACTGATGAAAAATACTTGCAGCGGCAAAGAGTTTTAAAGCATCCCACCAGCTAAATATTAAAAAACCGGCTGTTATCGCTTCCGCCCAATCGCGAATAACGACAAAATGTAAATGTATCGTACCGAGCGCAAATATGATGAACAATCCCGCCGCCATTGATCCGAGTATTCCCAGATAGCTTTTTCGATTTTCAATGAGATACCCTACAATAAAAGCAGCAATCGGGAATGCAAGAAGATAACCTCCGGTAGGCCCGATTATTCGTGCAATACCAAGCGCCCCGCCGGCGGCAAATACGGGCAGTCCGATTGCACCGACTCCCAAGTAAAGAAATTGACTCAGCGCTCCATTTCGCTTACCGAGAAACGCACCGGCAAGCAGCACAAACATCGTTTGCAACGTATATGGCACCGGATATTGCCATACTTCAAAGCGGGCACCAAATGCGGTTAATGCCGCAAATGTGGTTATCCAGAAAGCTTGTACATATACCCCTGCCGAACTAATACCGAGCGATCCGATACGAAGAGATTTACTAAATGATTGCATTCTTTCTCCAGTTATCAGAAAATAATTATTAATTATTTAAAACAGTTTTTAACCATCGATTTGTTTCATCAAGTAGCCGGTTGACCGCTTCAGATGATCCGGGTCTGTACTGATGCGTAACACCGTAGAGATGACCGGCATCTTTGAGGTCGAAAAATGTTGCTTTGTCGCTGCCGGCAGCCTCATAGAGTGCTTCGGCTTCCTTAAAAGGCACCGTTTCATCATTGGTTCCGTGAGCAATAAAAACCGGACACTGCACTTGCCGCATAACTTCTATAATATTTAAACGATCGGCATTATTCTCAATATCATCCAAGGGTTCTATGCCGATACGTATTGTTCCATACTCCGGATCGCCGTGCAGTTCCAACTCACCTTTTTCACGCCAGTGTTTTTTGTCGTCGGTTGTGAACCGGTCGAAGGTAGCTGCTGCCGACCACATAACAACCGCATCGATATCATCCCGTTCATGTGCAGCTATTATTGACACCGAGCCGCCTCCCGAATGACCCAGGAGTATCCGCCGGGTATTTTCGGTGTCGATACCGTAGTATTCAAGGGCACCATCTTCAATTGCATCGAGTACAAGATGAAGATCTTCTATTTCGCTTGTTGCCGTCAGCCGGGAAAAACTCTCCCAATCGGTAATTTCTTTCTCACCGGTTTTCACACCGTTACGGGCAAAATTTATGACTATCGTGACGAATCCCTGTCCGGCAAAATACTCGCCAATATGAGGAAATATCCCCCAGTTTTTATGGGTTTTATAGCCGTGCGCCACGATCATCACCGGCTTCGGTCTGCCGTCATCGATATAGCGGATATCACCCGAAACAACCTCATCCGCCCGGTCTGAAGTTGACGGGTGTGCAAGTATAAATTCCTGCGTGGTCAGCAATTCCATAATATGCATAACATACAAATTGATAGCTATAAAGTCAATCAGTGTTTGTGTTAAGATTGTATATGAAGAGTTTTCAGAATACGGAAAAGCACCCATCCCCTATTATCCCCTTCCCTCATCTCGTGAGGGAAGGGGATGGAGGGTAGCAATGGTATCAAAAAATTTAGTCGAAATATTTTCAAAACAAAATTTTTTATAATGACAAAAATCATAAATCAAAATTGAAAATCCGACCTCAAAGTTCCCCTCCCTTTTGCGAACAGGGAGGAGACGACAAGGGGTGGGTCAGAACAAAAAGCAATAATTATTCGTAATTGGGGATGTCAAATATTTTTATATACGAGTCTCATGGTTTTGGACACCACTTATTTCATCTCTTTCGTAATTCCTGTAACGAGTAAAACGTCCCGCGCCAGTGTATACCACGATATAGTATAGTTTTTATCAATGCACGACAGATGGTAAATAGGAACAATAACGCTGCTATCGGCAGAAATACGGCGTCATATCCCTTGCGCATAGAAAACACAGTGGTATGAATAATAAATACCGTAAAGATCATCACAATCACTGCAACATATAAATGCTGAATCACATCGCCTGTAAGAAAAACTGCAACAAATGGAATGACAAAGAGCACAACTTGTCCGAGAACAGCACCGCCGGCCATGAAGTAATTATACGATAATCCGGCAAATGCATTCTTTTCTATCCCGTACATTGCCTCACGAAGCGATGTATACCATTGTACCGACAGCAGAAGCTTACCGGAAGCAAACCGCTGGCGCAGGCCCGATTTCTTTACCAGCTTACCGAGCTGCAAATCCTCGTCGGGACGCAATGCTACACTACGATGCGTACCGATATGCTCGTATGCTTCGCGCCGGAACATATTAAATGCACCGACTCCCATACCACCTGCCCATGGTCTGAAGAATATCAAAAATGAGAAGAAAAAATATTTTACGAACAGCCTTAAAAAAAATGATTCACCGTAAATAGCCGGTGAAACGGCAAGGTGATCGGCCGAATGGGTCTCCAGATGAGCGATTGCAGTTTTTAATGATTCCGGTTTGAACATAACATCGGCATCGGTGAAGAGCAACACCCCGCCCGTCGACTTTTCATAGCCGCGATAACAGGCATAATTTTTCCCGACCCACCCATCTGGAAGTTCTTCTATGGTTACCACCTGCAGCCGCGGCCATTCCTTTTGTATTTTCATTATCTCATCAAGTGTGCCGTCCTCAGAACGATCATTAACGACGATCACTTCATACTTTGGATAATCAAGGTTCTGAAGTGAACGAAGCGATCGGGCAATTGAAGCTTCCTCATCTTTTGCCGTTATGATTATGGATACTTCCGGTAATGTATCATCGGGCAGTGTCATGCCGGCATCAAGAACTTTCACCTGCCGCATACCTATAAGAGTATCAAGCATAACCGCCATCCAATACAGTACCGTAAGAACGGCAATTACCAAGATAATAGTATTCAGTTCGGTTTCAAACATTCCTTTTTCTCATATCCTGAGTAACACTATTCCGGATAAAATTCCTGCAACCGCAATAAATTGTAACAATGATAACCGTTCTTTCAGGTATGCAATTGCAAGCATACCGGTAATTAAACTATTCGAGGCAAATATCGGCGATACGATACTTGCAGGACCGTCTGCAAGTGCAAGGGCGTACAATTGCATTCCCCCGAATGAAAATATTCCGGCAAGAAGTCCACTCATCAAACCATATTTTCGGGCATTCGGTTTCATCTGCACCAACGTTTTTTCTCCGGCACGGAGCGTCAGAACCCACGACCAAACAATACCGAGAAGATATCCATAAAACAATACCATAGTATTGTTCATACCGAGTTCTTCGGTAATTTTTAAACCGCCGTTGCGGAAAAAGAACAGTACCATGGCAAAGAATGCAAGTCCGTACCATTTCCTGTCTGCAATGGAAATCTTCTCATTCGGATCGACAGGTAAAAGACTCACACATACAATAATCAGGACTATACCGAATATTTCATAGTAACCGGGTGATTCGCCGTATATGAACACAGACATAATTACGATCAGTACAATGTTCATATTGACAACCGGGGATGTTAAACTAATCGGGCCGACGCGCAACGCTTTCATAAATAAAATATTGCCCGCTGTGGACCCCGCGCCCACAATAAGGCCGGCACCGAGCAAAGCCATACTAAATTCTATCCGAGCTGTACCGACTCCATAGGCTAAAAAACCAATCGCACCGGTGATATACAATCCCAGGAGAATATGAGGTACGGAATACATGCGGGATGCACCGAATTTCAGGATGAAACCGGCAATACCGAATGTCACGGCACTTGCAATAACAGTAGGAAACCAGACATAATCCATATGATAGTACCAAAAAGATACAACAATTTCGATATACTTTCCAAAAACGAAACATAGTGAACCTGTTACCGTATATAAGTATAGCTACTGAAATTCATTAAAAATTAAATATTATGTTTATTATGAGACCGGTACTATTACTATTACTTTTCAGCTTTATTTCAATTGCAATTATTCAGGCACAATCTGCAGACCAGAATACCATTATTGCAACACGAACCGATACGCCCCCTGTCATCGACGGTTATGTTGACGATGACGTGTGGGATACAGCACAGGTAATCGATACATTTTATCAACGGGAACCGGATGACGGTGAACCCGCTACCGAACGAACAGAACTCCGTATTTTATATGACGATTCGGCATTGTATGTATCATTTATTTGTTATGACCAGGAGCCGGATAAAATCGTACGCCGATTGACACGGCGGGATCGGCGCGTTCCCTCCGATTTTGTACAAATTGCAATTGACAGTTACTTCGACCGTACATCGGCTTTTGTCTTTGAGGTAAATGCTGCAGGTGTGAAACGCGATTATTTAATGCTCAAGGATGGTGAAAGTGAAGATATTACATGGGACGGCATCTGGGATGCTGCCGTTGCTATGCGAGATGACGGCTGGAGTGCTGAATTTAAAATCCCTTACCAGACACTCCGCTTCTCGCAGGCGGATGAACAGATATGGGGATTTAATGCTGCACGACATATTGATCGAAAAAATGAATTAATGCTCTGGGCGCATATACCACAAACATCCCGTGCAGTAGTTTCACAGTTCGGCACATTACGGGGATTACATGACCTCAATCCACCGCGCTCATTGCTGGTACTTCCGTATGCGTTGACCGGTGCTACTCACTGGCCACACGATAAACGTCCGCAACCGGTGAATCAATTCGACCCGGATCTTAATGTCGGCCTTGATTTACAGTATGGTATCTCAAACAATACCACACTCAATGTAACCGTTAATCCTGATTTCGGACAGGTCGAGATCGATGAAGTCGTTCTGAACCTAAGCGCTTTCGAAACATTTTATCCCGAACGGCGACCGTTCTTTGTTGAAGGCGCCTCAATATTCCGAACCACCGGACCGATGGGGGACGGCATCCTGCGCACTATCATGTTTCACCCGCGCAGGATCGGCGATCAGCCGGGAGGATATAATTACATCCCTGATTCGATCGATACGGAATTATGGTATATGAAAAATAATCCGGCTGCCACACCGATACTCGGTGCTGCGAAAATTACCACACAATCGGGAAATGGATGGGCGGGCGGATTTTTAAATGCAACAACAGCCCGGACACATAAGACGCTGCGCAGTCCCGACGATCAGGAAGTCAGCATCGAGACCGAGCCGTTGAGCAACTATTCCGTTGCACGGGCACGGTACGATCTCCCCAATCCGGGCTCGTACATCGGCGGCATTGCTACTGCAGTTGTGCGGGAAAGCGGAGTAACACAGGCCTATTCCGGCGGCTTCGACTGGAATTACAACACATCGAATTATTCATTCGTAACCGACGGGTTGCTTGCAGGTACACACCGGAACACCCGGCACGGTATTCAGGAAGGATACCACCTTCAGGCCCGCATCCAGACATTGAGCCACGACAACCTGAATGCAATGATCGGCACGAATATTTACGGCAAAGACTTTAACCCGAATGACATGGGGTTCAATATGGTCAATGATATCGGTATTTATTATGTCTGGTTCAGTGTACGACACCTGAGACCGTTCTGGGCAATACGCCGCATACAGTATAATCAATTTACTTATACATCGAACATTCTTTCCACGAACCAACGATTCTTTCAGGGAATTGAACCAAACCTGGCCATTACGTGGATGAATTACTGGTACACCTCGATGGGGGGAAATCTGGATGCTGAAGCAAACGATCCGTTCGAATCCCGGGGAATGGGAATATATCAGCGCCCGGCTTCAACCAGAATATGGATATATTCACGAACCGATAACCGGAAACCGGTCACCGTCGGGGTTAACTATAGTTTCAGAACAAGTGCCGAGAACGAACGGGAACGGGGTTATGAATTACCACTCACCTTCAGAGCCGGATATCAGACAGAAATCACCGTATCCCCCTCCTACCGGATTTCACGGGGTGTTATAGGATGGGTTACAAACGCCGGCGGTATAGTTGATGCCGGCCGTACAACATCCGTCTTCGGACGTCGTAACATAGATCAGATAAATTCAACGGTCCGGCTCACGCATACATTCAATCCCGATCTTACCCTGCAGGGATATATACAATATTTCTGGGCGCGCGGTCAATATTATGATTTCTATAAGCTTGAAGAGACAGGTTCGCTTGCGGATCTGCCTGTTGAATATGACAAAACCGAATACCGGAATCCCGATTTTAACCGGAGCGATTTCAATATTAACCTGATATTACGGTACGAATATCGCCCCGGGTCTACCGTCTATCTTGTCTGGACACACAGCAAAAACGAATCTATACAGGATTATTCCATTTCACCCGGATCATTTTTCGATCGCACACTGCAAAGTCCCTCGACGAATGTTCTTATGCTGAAGTGGACCTATGCAATCGGCTTATAGCCCTGCGTTGCTATTTTCATAACGATTTAGTATGATATAGGTACAGAAGAGAATGAGCCGGAGCAACGTATGCGCGAGAAACCTATACAACCAAGCCGATGGTATTACGGATTAGGTGCCCTCATATTTTTTGTCGGGACGGCCCTTACAGCCCTCATTATTATCACTCAGTTTTACCGGTATTTCGAAGAACCACATCAATTTCTCATTCCCGGTACGGGAACGATAACTTTCGAAAAATCCGGCCCATACACAATTTACTATGAATACCTGAGCGAATATAACGGCCGTACGTTTGATACAGGAAAGGCATTTATCGACATCGAGCCGGAATTACGGAACAAGCAGACCGATGAAATTATATACCTTTCCCGTGCGCGTATTACCTTTAATCGATATATATTCGGTCCCCACCGTGATGCAATAGCATTATTGAACTTTAGAATAGAAAAACCGGGTGAATATAAATTTACTGCCGACCTGGCAAAAGAGTATAACGAAACAGAAGTCGTGCTGTCAATTGCACCTGATTATATACATATTGCCCTTGTCACATTAAGCTGGAGCGTACCGCTTTTATTCATAACCATCATCGCCTCTATTCTCGCTATACTCGTTACCTATTTTAAACGGAGGGAATATGTTACATTGAAAAAATATGAAAATAAAATTTTTCCGTCTGCGAAAAGTATTTTACGCGTTCCACAACCCTGGAATTAGCCCCGAAGGTTTTCTATTCGGGTATAGTGCATCTATCGTTCCCACAGAAACTACACCAATACAATTCTTTACGTATATTACGATTTTAAAATAATAATATATTTTTTTATATTTAATAAATTTACAACTGCTTTTCACTTCGGTATATCCTCACCGAATTCAGAGGAACTTGAGCGTGTAACTAATCCGGAGCTTTTATGAAACTATTACTTATCTCTTTGTTGACAATACTTATTCTGTCAAGTCCGGTCTTCGGGCAGGCAACCTTACCGCAGTTTCATATGCATCATGATTTTTTGATGACTTCATCAGGTGCAATGAAATACGGTCTGTATGGTTATGATAATCCGGCGTTGTTAACATATCTTCACCAACCGGATTTCTATTTCACCTGGTCCGATCAAACCGGTTCATTTGAAGACTTTAATAAATGGGGTGTATTTGCGGCAATCCCGAATTTCGGTTTCGGTATAATACAGGAAGATACACCGTTTGGATCAATCACCGATTACCGTATATCGTCTGCATTCGGCAACCGTTCGATCAGTGCCGGATTCGGCTACGGGTGGTCCGGCGGCGACGTCGATGTATTCGATCGTGAAAAACTTATCAATATAGGGTTGCTCGTACGGCCAAATCGATATATGTCCATCGGTGCAGTGGGGTATCAAACATTGCGCGGGAAACGACAACAAATATACACCGATCTTGCAGTACGGCCGTTCGGTAACGAATTTCTCACGGTATTCGGCGACTTTGCATTACAAAACGATCAGGCCATCCGTGAAGGAATGTGGAGTGCCGGAGTTGCCGTCGAGGCATTGCCCGGCATACGAATTAGCGGACGGGCGTTCGAAGGAGAACTCTATACTGTCGGCGTTTCATTCAACCTGCGCCGGGCAGGTATTAACACACAACGACAATTTAACGGGAACAGCGGGTATAATACCTACGGTATTCGTTTTGGTGCTTACGATAGAAATATATTCGACTCTCATACCCGCAAGGATAAAGATTATGTACGTTTAAATCTGCATGGCAGTTTAAAATATCAGCAATACCGCATGTTCGATACGGCAAACACATTGAAAGATATTTTACAGTCAATCGATGAAGCCCGTATCGATCCGACGGTTTCCGGAATTGTAATCAATATGTCGGGATTGCGTACCTCGCATGCCATGAAGTGGGAGGTCAGAGACCGGCTCGAAGCGTTCCGCAACGCCGGTAAACATGTGGTTATTTATATCGACCGCGGCGGCATCACCGATTATCACCTTGCATCGGTTGCCGATAAAATCATAATGGATCCGCAGGGTACGATCATGCTTGAAGGGTTCATAACCGGGAGAACCTATATACGAGGGATGCTTGAGAAAGCAGGTATCGCAGTTGAAGAATGGAGATTCTTCGAATATAAATCCGCTTTTGAACCGATAGCGCGGGATGAGATGAGCGAGGCCGACAGAGAACAACGGCAGCGACTTATCGATCACTCGTATGAGCTGGTGCGGACGGATGTAACCCGCAGCAGAGGCATCTCAGATGACGATTTTGATATGCTCGTCGATGAAATAGGATTTCTGTTACCCGAACATGCGCTCGAACACGGACTGGTAGATACGCTCGGTCGATGGGATGAAGTCAGCAGCATCATTGCTGAATTTGAAGGCGAGCGGAAGAGCATGCTATCACGCGAAAATCTGCCCGCCCGTAATCAACCGATCGATAATCGATGGAGCGAACCGCCGAGGATCGCCGTAATATATGCGCTGGGCGTATGTGCGATGGATGAAGGTATCACCGCCCGAAAACTGGTAAACGACGTTCACCGTGCGCGCCGCGATAACAACGTAAAGGCGATTGTACTCAGAGTCGATTCGCCGGGCGGTGACGGACTTGCATCGGATCTCATTTCACAGGCATTGAAGAAAGCAATGGATGAGAAACCGGTTATTGTAACCCAGGGCGCTGTGGCAGCTTCGGGCGGTTACTGGCTCTCGATGAATTCTCATAAAATCCTTGCCGCTCCGAACACCATCACCGGTTCGATCGGAGTTATCGGCGGCTGGCTTTACAATGACGGCTTTAAAGATAAACTCGGTTTGAGAACCGACTTTGTTAAGCGTGGTGCGTTTGCAGACCTGGGCTTTGGTGCAACGTTACCGCTCTTAAATCTGCAACTGCCCGACCGGAATTTGACGGAAAAAGAGTTTGAGATTATGCGGGAACGCTTTATGTCATTGTACGAAGATTTCGTTCAAATGGTTGCCGACGGGCGCGGCATGGAATACGATGAAGTTGAACCGTATTCTCAGGGCAGAGTATGGTCGGGATACGATGGACTCGATATCGGACTGGTCGATGAGATCGGCGGGCTGGCAGATGCAATTGCAATGGCAAAACGTGAAGCCGGTATAGCGCCCGATGAAGAAGTTAAAATCGTGGAATATCCGACGCCGGGACTTTTCGATCCGGGTATGTTTGTCCCGCGGCTCTTTGGTGTCGAGATCAAAGAACCGGATCCATTTATAGAATATATCAAATTCCGGCTGCGGCACAACGGTCAACCGATGCCGTTACTTCCGGTAGAAATGATGCACGTTGATTTGTATAAGTAAAATGTGATGGAGCTATTGATGGTTATTCGAGTAATTGTAATCTTTTTTTCAATCATTACCGCAACAACATTTCTAAACGCTGTTGGAAACGGAGAAGCACCCGATTCGACTGCAAACGGTGACTGGGATAGTGAGGTAATCGGCGGTTTTACCTTAACCCAGGCACATTTTGATAATTGGGAACAAGGCGGTGAAAATACGCTTGCCTGGCAGGTTAATTTTGATTCAGAATTCATATATCGTTCCGTGCGGCATAAATGGAGTAATACCGGAATGTTTAAATACGGCCAGGCGCGGCTGGGTGAACTCGGAACACGGAAATCGGCGGATGAAATAAGGATCGAGTCGGTATACCAATACACGATCGGTGCTCACGTTAACCCCTTTTCATCGGCTACTTTTCAAACGCAGTCTGCGCGGGGTTATCGATATACACCTGACACTACTTACGCAGTATCGGACTTTATGGATCCCGGTTACATCACCTTAAGCGCCGGTGCCGGATCAAATCCCTTTGAGGGTTTCAATACCCGGTTGGGTGCCGCATTCAAAATGACTATCGTTAATCAATACGCCCGGCATATTACCGATGGTGAACGAATTGTGACAGAATTCGGTATAACTTCGGTCAGCAACTTACGCCACCGCCTGACAGAGAATTTACGTCTTACAAGCAGGCTTGAACTTTTTTCAAAGCTTAACCGATTCGATGATATCGACGTACGATGGGAAATGATCATCAGTGCAAAAGTGACCGCACATATTGATGTCCGGCTCAGCACTGAACTCTTTTACGATAAATCGGTCTCATCGAAACGGCAATTAAAACAAATGCTCGCTGTAGGTTTCAGCTACACTTTATTATAACTACAAGGAGAATATAACTATGGCATACGACGTCTTTACCGATGTGTGGGCGAAAGCGTGGTGTGAGAAAATTAATAATAACGAATCCTATAAAGATAATGCACAAGATTGGGAATGGCCGCTGGTGCTGAAGATGTCGGGTGAACCGGGAACCGACCTCCCTGAAGACCGGGCTGTATATGTCGATTTAAAAAACGGCGAATGCCTTGCAGGCAGAGCGGCAACGGAAGAGGATCTTGCAAAAGCTCCGTACATTGTTACCGCAAACGCAAAAACGTGGCAAAAAGTCTTACACGGGGAGACGGATTTACTGTCCGGTATTATGTGGGGCAAAATTAAACTTGAAAAGGGTAACCTTGGATCCATTGCACAATATGTTTCGGCTGCTAAGCAGCTTGTTGTTTCGGCAACAAAGGTCGAAACCACATTTCCTGAAAATATATGACAACCATTACAAATCGTACACTGACAACGACCGGGGAGGGTGGCTTAAACCATGCCATCCCTCCTATGCGGTTGTATCATAAAGCAAAAGAACTCGGTGTATGGAATCCACAGCACATCGACTTTTCCGGGGATCAAAAGGACTGGCAAGCACTTTCCGATACCGAACGCGATGTCATTATCAGGTTAACCTCACTTTTTCAGGCAGGTGAGGAGTCAGTTACCCTCGACCTGCTGCCGCTGATTATGACCATTGCAAAAGAAGGCAGGATCGAAGAGGAAATGTTTCTTACAACTTTTCTCTGGGAGGAAGCAAAACATACAGAATTCTTCCGGCGGTTTATCGACGAAGTAACCGGTGTAACTATCGACTTAACGCCGTATCATTCCGATAGTTACAAACACATTATTTACGAAGAACTCCCGGCATCACTCCACGCCCTTACAACCGATCCGTCCCCTGCAAACCAGGTAAAAGCATCAGTAACCTATAATATGATAGTCGAAGGGGTGATGGCTGAAACCGGCTACCACGGTTACTATGCAATGCTCGACAGAAATAAAATACTTCCCGGTCTAAAAGAAGGTATAGGACTTTTAAAGCGCGATGAATCAAGGCATATCGCCTACGGTGTCTATTTATTATCGCGGTTAGTCGCATCAGATCCGTCGCTATGGGAGATTATTGAAGAACGGATGAATACACTATTCGAGCCCGCGCTGAACATCGTTAATGAACTGTTTGCACCTTACGATCCGATGCCGTTTGATTTGCAAATCGACGAGTTCCTTTCATTTGCCATGAATCAATTTCAGAAACGAATGAGCCGTATCGAGAAAGCCAGGAAACAAACGATTGACGAGATCAATAAGATGGATATGTGAAAGCAACGATGCTGCAATGAGGTTATGGAATGAGCAGGTGATTGCGTGGGGTTGATACGTGTAATGGAGTATATTACTTTTGGCTTTCCCGGTCGAGCAGTGCTACTTCTTCATCTGAGAGGGTCCATCCCAGTGCGCCGGCGTTCTGCTTTGCTTGTTCCGCATTTTTTGCGCCGGGTATCGGTACCGTCCCTTTAGCGAGCAGCCAGTTTAAAGCCACCTGAGCCGGTGATTTACCGCCGCGGGTCTGACCTATTTCGCGCAGCAATCCGTTCAATTTTTCGATCCGTACAAGTTTATTGCCCCGGTAGCGTCTACCTCTGATTCCCGGCGGCGGATTATCCGGCGAATACTTTCCGGTAAGCAAGCCCATTGTAAGGGGACTGTAGGCAATGAGCGTAATGCCGAGTTCTTTACACGAATTTAAAAGCCCGGAGGTTTCGGGACTACGTTTTAACAAGCTGTATTCTACCTGATTGGATGCAAGCGGAATGTTCCTTTTCGCAAGCTGATCGTAAGCACGAAACATTTGCGCTTTGCTGTAATTCGATACACCGACCGCCCGCACCAATCCATCCTCTACCACATCGGCCATAGCATCCATCCATGTTCTCACGGGCACCGGAGGGAACGGCCAGTGCGTTTGATACACATCAACACTCTCGAGCTGCAAGCGTTTTAAACTTCTTATCAATGCCTTCCGGAGTGAACCTTTTGTGAGACGCCAGGGAAAGGGCATAAACTTACTGGCGATTACAATATCGGTATTTATTGCTTTCAGTAAATTGCCGATTAATTTTTCCGATGTTCCCCTGCCGTATATTTCGGCAGTATCAAGAAAATTAACGCCATTATTGATGCTCACAGTAAATGCTTCCTGTATATCATCATCGGTATACCCCTTTCCGTACGACCAAACTGTTGTATCACCCCACGCCCACGTGCCCAATCCTATTTTTGAAATTGAAATATTGGTTGTACCAAGAGAAACTGAATTGATATTTTTTACAATCATAATGACACACTTTCAAGCTGATGATACTTCTAAAAATCGGAAAAAATCTTCCCTCCATATCCTATAGATAAGAAAATTAAAGAATACGATAATAAAAATTGTTGAAATATTCGACAGGTTTCAGGATAGACACAGGCGTATTTTGCCGAGCACGTCGAGAATATTCACCGGCTTATAGAAGACCGCATCGGTATATTTCCGGATTTCCGATTCGATAGACATTTTTTTCTCGTGAAAAACATACATCATAACGATCGGTATATTTTTTCGACGACGTATGCTGCTCAGTGATTTCGGTATATGATCATCAGGCATTCCGTAGTCGATAAGCAGCAAATCTGCATCATCCTGGCCGATTATATCACCTGCGTGATCAAACTGTTCAACGGTTTGCACCTCAAATTCCTCAGCAAAAAAAAGCGATAAACTCAGCGCAAGTTGAGTATCCTTACTCAGGATCAGGACTTTCTTTTTATTCGTTGGCTGCTTTGAATTATGTGTATGTGATAGCGAGTTTTGCACAGCGAACAAACACCGGGAATAATTAAAAGACGTTGTTTACTAATAAAATCATTATCAATTTTTATGCCAATATTGAAACGGGAAATAAAAAACCCGTTTGGGAATTGTCCACAAGACCACACAGAGCATCAAGCGCTCGTGATCTATCGGACAACCTCCCGAACGGGCTTACATAAATATTGCTACAATTAAACGTTACCGGGCAGCTGAGGTACGCAGTGAAAATCGTACCGGCACCATAACACGCACTCGCACGGGTTGACCCCGTTGTTTCCCCGGATGAAACTGAACTTTCTGGACAGCTTCCGCCGCAGCTTCATCACAACCGGCTCCAATACCGCGGGCAACTTCAGTATGCTGCACATTGCCCTGCTCATCGACAAAAGCTAGCACATACACGACGCCTTCAACACCGGCTCTCCGTGCAAGTTCCGGATATGTTAAGTGGCGCGCAAGCGCTTGCATTCCACCGACAATCTCAGGCATTTGCTCAACCGCAACAAAATAACTATCCAACCCGTCTGAATCATCGTCCTTCGGCGGAGGGGGCGGCGGCACATCCTCATAGAAATCGATTTCCGATGAGAAAAAGTCAATATCATCTAAAATATCACTGCTTGGTGTTTCCACCATTATCGGCGGTCGTGGCGGCGGCGGCGGCCGCTCTTCCTGCCGCGTCTGCTCAATTTCTTCTATATCTATAATTTCCTGTTCCTCAACCATAATCCTTCCTTCAGGATCAATATCCGGGAAAAATCGAAAGGCAATTATCATTAATGAGAGCGAAATAATAATTGCAATGTGCAATACTCTGGAATATTGCACGCGTAAATCAGCATCCGGACCTTTCTGCATTCTTTCCGTTGATATACCCGTCAGCGAATCGGTTTCGTTGAGCCGTAATCTCCAGTTTGGAACAAACATTTCTACCTCACAATTTTTTTACCTACTTTTTACAATAGTATACGTCATTTTCCAGTAATAGTTTCAGATTAACCGGTTCTCCGGTACTGAAATATATGGCAAATGGCATACCAATTTAATGTTGTGAAATTAAGGCAATTTGATGGACTGAGACGGGAGGTTTCTTTAAATTAGGAAATTCTCGCTCAACAGGGTTATTTTTGAGAATCTATCCCCAATTCCTCCATTTTGCGATAGAGCGATGAGACGCTAATACCAAGTGTGCGGGCGGCCTCTTCTTTATTAAATTTCAACCGGTCAAGCTCCTGACGGATATAGATTTTTTCAAACTCCTTCACGGCATCCTTTAACGTCTTTGGCTTTTTAACCTCTTCGGAATCGGTCCTGGCACTGACAAAATCAGGCAGGTCATCGACCGTTATGTAATCGCCATCGGAAAAGATAACCGCCCGCTCCATGATATTTTCAAGTTCACGGACTTCTCCTTTCCAATTATAATGTAAAAAGGTCTGAATAACCTGATTATCTATTCCTCTAATATGCTTGTTCATCTGTATGCGATACTTTTCCAGAAAGTGCTGTGCAAGGATAGGAATGTCCTCTTTGCGATCTGAGAGCGGCGGAAGATTTATTTCAACCACATTCAGACGATAGTACAGGTCCTCACGAAAGTTTCCTTTTTCAACTTCCTTTTTCAAATCCCTGTTTGTGGATGCGATTATCCGGATATCAACTTTAACCGGATGATTCGTACCGACCGGTATTATTTCACGCTGCTCGATTGCACGCAGCAACTTGACCTGAAGATGATACGGTATTTCTGAAATTTCATCCAGATAAATGGAACCACCCGATGCGGTTTTAAACAATCCTTCTTTATCACTCGTCGCACCGGTAAACGAACCACGCTTATGGCCGAACAATTCGCTTTCAAATAAACTCTCAACGAGTGCACCGGTATTGATGGCGACAAAATAATTATCTTTTCGTTTAGAATTGTAATGAATGGCACGGGCGATGAGTTCTTTACCGGTACCGCTTTTACCGGTGATCAAAACAGTTCCGTCGGTCTGGGCGACTTTCTTCACGGTGTCAAATATTTTCTGCATTGCAGGACTCTTCCCCACAATTTGTTCGAAATCATATGTGTGGTGCAGTTCCTGGCGCAACATCTTGTTTTCACGTTCGAGCTTCCGGTGCTCGAGCAAACGATTTATGCGGAATAGTATATCATCAAACTCAAGCGGTTTGATGATATAATCGGATGCACCCTTCCGGAGTGCAGCAACTGCGGTTTCGATCGATGCATATGCGGTAATGATCAACACAAACGTTTCAGGTGTTAGTTGCTGTACTTTTTCCAGCAACTCTATCCCCTTAACTTCGGGCATTTCCAGATCGGTTATAACAATATCAAAGGGTTTCTTTTCGATTTTCTGTAACGCTTCAAGTCCGTCCTTCGCTGCTTCTACTTCATGGCCTTCTTTCTCGAGAATATAATACAATGACTCGCGTATGATTTCTTCGTCGTCAACTACAAGAATACGTGCTGTCATGGTGATTCTGTATCTTTCTGTTTAATAGGTAATGAAATGGTAACCGATGTTCCCCTTCCGGCTACACTATCGACAAGAATAGTTCCGCCGAAGTTTTTTATAATACCGTAACTCACCCAGAGACCGAGTCCGGTACCCTCGCCGACTTTTTTTGTTGTATAAAACGGATCGAATATTTTATCGAGATCTTCTTCGCGGATACCCTTCCCCGTATCTTTTATAACGGTATACACATATTTACTGTCGGTTCGGGATGATAGTGTAATTTCGCCGCTCTTCTCTTCTAATGCATCGAGTGCATTTATAATAATATTAATAAACACCTGTATCAGCTGGTCGGGTACAACACGTACCGGCGGCACCTGATCCTGAAGTTCCACAGTAAACGAAATGTGCCGTGCTTTCTTGCCGTACCGGGTAATGTTAACCGCCTCGCGTATCATTTTATTCAGGTCGACCCATTTTTCTTCATAGTGTGACGGCCGCGAGAAGTCGACCAACTCACGGATAATCTTTGCAATCCGGTTGATCTGATTTTTCACCAGCTCGAGTTTATCCTTGGCGAATGTATCGTCGGTCGTTCGCTGTATGACCTGCACAAGCGATGATATTGAAGTCAACGGGTTACCGACCTCATGCGCAATACCGGCAGCAAGTGTACCGATGTTTTCCATCTTCTGTGACCGGATGAGTTGTTCTTCAAGATGCCGCTTCTCGGTTATATCCCGGTGTGAACCGAGATACCCTACGACACGTCCGGACGGATCGATTATCGGTGAAATGATCAATTCGATATACATCAGGTCGCCTTTTTTGTTACGGTTCACAATCTCACCCTTCCAGACGGTACCCTTTGAAATTGTATTCCAGACTTTTTGCCAGAACCGTTTTGAATGTTTACCGCTGCTGACAATATTCGGATTACGACCGATCAGTTCATCCTTCGTGAATCCGAACACCCGCTCATATGCCGGATTTACATAGATTATCTTTCCATCGGCATCGGTAATCTGAATCGGGTTGACGGCATAGTGAATGGCATTTGCAAAACGAAGGAGCTGCAGCTCAGTCCGTCGTTGCTCGGTAATGTCACGGATAAATACAATAACGGAAGGCGTTTCTCCGTCCCGGCCCGATGACCGGGTAAAATAAAAAACACCCGTGATACTGTCTTTATCGGGCGGTTGTAACTGCATCTCGACATCACCATAGTATCCGTTTGCGAGTGCGATATTTCTCACTTTTTCGTATACCGGTTCATACTCCGTGGTAATAAGCGACCGGAGATCCCGTCCGATTGGATTTATACCAAGTTTGCGGTTAGCAACTTTATTTGCATAGTACACCGTATCATCCGGATCTATTATAAAGACAAGATCGGGCGATGCATCGAGAATTTCGGGATTCACCGGAATATAGAGTGATACCCCGCTGCTCCGTGTTTTATTTTGTGGTTTTTGTGTCACGTCTATGACAGGGAAAAAATGAAAGCACACTACTTATTCATTAAATGTTTTTCGTACTCTTTCTATAATCTCAAACGGCTTATATGGTTTTTGTATAAACGTATTAATCCCTTCATCATATAATTCATCGACCGTTTCCCGCTGACCCCATCCACTCATCGCTATAATCTTTATATCGGGTTTATGCTCCCGTATCTTTTTAAAAACCTCTACACCGGTCAATTTGGGAAGGCCGAGATCCAGCAATAATAAATCTATTACATCGCTGTTTTGCTCATAGAGATCAATCGCCTCCTGACCATCTTCTGCAGGATAAACAGTATACCCCTCGCCTTTCAACAATTCTATCAGTAATTTCCGGATTTGTATATCATCCTCCGCGAGGAGAATACCTTTTGCACTCATCTATTTTTTCCCTTTTTGTAATATACATGTGTAAATATTCTTCCTTTATGTATAAGATAACGTAAAGTTTACATTTTTCAAAGAAATGACGATCCTGCCCGTATGCAGAGGAAAATCACGGGATTATGGATATGGGGAGTGGTGGAATGGTGGAGTGGTGGA
>SL_3KL_010_SEDDRAFT_10000280_pt1 | contig 39396 bp, 24 predicted proteins | sample SodLakKL_010_SED_2_FD_10381 | JGI IMG/M metagenome (IMG submission 10381) | reverse complement strand
GGGACAAGCCGGTCGAGGCTTGCCTTGTTGAAAAAGACGTAGTCTATCCTCCGCATCTGGTGTCCCAGGCGGTGGTTGAGGGTGGCATGCTCAGGGTCGAGGTGGTTGTCGTGAAAGAGCGGATAGACATCCTTCAGGGTGGCATACATCTGTTGCATCTCTTCCCAGTCGGGGTTTGCGTTAAAGTCGCCGGTAACGAAGATGAAGCCTCCGCTGTTTGTCTCTTCGATAAAATCGAGCAGGTCGGCGATCTGTTCCTCACGGATATGGTGGTCGAGACCGGGGTGGTGCAGGTGGGTGTTATACATGTCGACGCTGTGCCCGTTCACGTTGACCAGGGCATGGATGGCGTTGCGGTGATGGGTCAGCGGCTGCAGCACACGGAAGTTGGTCTCTTCGATGGGGTAGCGGCTCACGATCGCGTTTCCGTACCTAAATGCCTGGTGTTCATCATCGACCGAATCGAAGTAATAATAAAAACCGAGTGAGTCGGCCATCTGCATGGCTTGGTTGTCGAGGTGTTCTCGCTGGATCACCTCCTGAAGTCCCATGATGTCCACGTCCATCGCCCTGATCTCTTCAAGCATAAAGGCAAAACGTCCGGGCCAGTTGCCGTCGTCGGCTTCAATATTATAGGAAAGAACGGAGAAACGGGTTGTTTGTGAATGTTTTCCTTCCAGGACAACATTTTCAGGATGAATGACAACAGGCGTGTCACCCACATTTTTTATCATAAAGGGATGTGCATCCGATTCCGTGAGCGTCTGTTGCGGGGGGAAGGTAAAGGATGGAGGATGGATCTCTGTCTGGGCACGGATGCCTGCGGCAGAGAACAAAAGAAGCAGTAAAAGGAATGGATGTAGCTGTTTTTTCATACCCTGTTGTGTTGCAGCAACTAATTTTTTTCTGATGTATCGTAATAGAAGCCAAGCCTTTCAAGTCCGGTGTGCACCTCTTCATTTTTCATGAAGACATCCCACAGCAGGCCGCTCCTGTAGTTTTCGATCATCACCACGATGGGGCCCTGGTCGATGGCGATATAGCTGTCGGCGAACCAGTTCTCGTCGAAGTTGAAAGCATCGTAAAATCCGTATGGCCCCCACAGGTCATTGTACAGATAGTAATAGAATGTCCTGAGTGCACTGATGCTTTCTTCCGGTGTATATGGCATTGATCCCAGTGCTGCTGTCGGGGTGATGGTCCCGTTATCCTCGCCGTAATAGCCGTGGGGGGCGTGGGCCCTGTATCCGAAGGGGTCGTCACTGGCGGTGAGGCCCCATAGCGAGTCGCTGTAGTGACAATGGTTGCCGGGGTTTAATTCACAGTATCGATGGTTGATGAGGCTGTGGTTTCTGTTTTGTTTCCAGTAGTCGGCATACTGGTCATGGAGTCCTCGCGGGTCAAGGCCGAGAAAGGAGTAGTGGGCAAAGAACAGCGGTCCGCCAAAGTGGGGGCCCAGGGGCAGCTCCATGTAATAGTAATGGTTTCCGTTGACGATATTGCCGTTGCGTGCCCATCCCTGGTGGTACACTTGCGGATCGATGGGGTGTGTCGGTGAGGCAGCTGCCAGCACATAGATGATCATCGCCTCATTCCAGCCCCTGATGTGCATGTTCATCTCAAACCCGTAGTTGGGCGACCAGTGCCAGTACAGCACGTTCTGTCCGCGGGTGTACCATTGCCAGTCGACACCGTGCCAGAGATGATCGACAAGGTCCCTGAGCTCGGTCTCCTCCGGTGTGTTGCGATGAAAGTATTCGCGTGCAGCGATGAGTCCCTGCACCAGGAAGGCCGTTTCCACCAGGTCGCCGCCATCGTCTTTGGCACTGAAAGGGAGGGCGCTGCCCGTGGTGCCATCCATCCAGTGCGCCCAGGCCCCGTGAAAACGGTCGGCCCCTTCAAGGAATTGTCCTATTTGCAACACCCTGTCGCGCACCTCTTCCCGCTCAAGGAATCCCCGCTCCACGCCGGCTATCAAGGCCATGATGCCAAACCCGGTACCGCCGCTGGTAACCAGGTTCCCTGATGTGTTCCGCTCACGGGCCATCCCCGAGTTGGGCTCGGCAAAATCCCAGAAATATTTAAGGGTCTGCTCCTGAACCAGGTCAAGCAGTTCATCCAGCGGAAGCTCTTCTTCAATCACACGCTCCAGGGGCGGACACCCGTGGCCATTGCCCGGGGGTGGCTGGTGGTTGTCATTGTCAACATCGTCATCTTTCGAACATGCGACAAAAACCAGGGTGAGGAGAAAAAGAACTGTGGGTATGAGGCGATCCATAGGTCCGGGATTTTTAGGATTCCATTGCCCGCTTCCGGGATTCAGTACACCCATAAATATACGGAAAAAGTTGAAGGAGGCCAAACCCTGGAACGCATAACATCATCTCAATCACCCCTTTGACAAAACAACCCTTTTCACAATGCCACTACAACGCTTTGTTAGCACCTGTCAAACAGTGGTATAAAAACAACAAAAAGGGTTGGACAAAACACAGGGGGGTGGCCTGCTCAGCTCTTTTCCGACATGCCGAGCTCCTCGCGCATTAAAAAATCAAACAGATGTTCATCTTTTGTGAGGTTGAGTTTTTTTCTCAGGCGATGCCTGCTTATTTCGACACCCCGGGGAGAGATGTTCAGCAACCGTGCGATCTCTTTTGTGCTCAAATTGAGCCTTAAATAGGCACACAGCCGCAGGTCGTTGGGTGTCAGGTCGGGATATTTCTCTTTCAGGGCCAGGAAAAACCCTTGCTGGGTGAGTTTGAGGTTTTTTGCAGCGTTTTCCCATTCAACATTATGATGGCCAAGGCTTTCTTTGATGATCTTTTCCATCTTTTTTATTTGCTTCACCGGATAGCGTGCATATTGTTCCTTGATGGCATTGATCTGTTTTTGCAAATTGTTCAGTATATCGTCTTTTTGGATCAGATGTCGCATTGTAAACATCAGCTCCTGGCTTGTATAGTCCAGTTCTTTTTCAAGGTCGTTCTGTCTCAGCTCCATTGCCACCAGCTCTCTTTGTCTGTTCACTTCAAAGCGAAAGAACGCATAAAGAGCATAAACAACTGTAAGAAAGAGCAATGCATAACCCACCAGGGCAAAATTTGTATAGAACCAGGGCTTTGCAATAACAAATGGCTGGGTGATGACATTCTCGTTGTCAACACGTATTTCGAGCGTATAATGGCCGTGATTGAGGTCCAGATAGGTAAACTGATCGCCGGTTGTGTTTTGCCAGGCAGCGTCGAGCTCCCTGATTCGGTATTCATAAGTCCTCTGCGTTTTGCCGAAGTGTGACGGGTCACGAAAAGCAACCCTCAGGTTGTTGTTATTCCATGGGGCTTTCACCTCCTCAAAGGAACGGAAATACACGATGCTGTCGTTGTCCCTGTAAAAAAGCATCTTCCCCAAACCAAGCCTTACGGTGTCCTTTCTTGTCCTGTGTTTGGCCAGGTTATAGGCATCGAAGCTGTGCGGATTGGGGATCAGGATGGTGTTGTCATCCGGATAGGCCAGATCTATGTTGCGTTGAGGCAAATTAATGCCCTCATGAACAATTTCATAGACCTTGCTGGCGGAAAAGTCCAGCCCGACTTCAAACAATGCCAGCTTGTCCTCTTTGAGGAACCAGTATTCGTTTCCCTGGCGATGGCTTATCTGGGAAGCATTGCTATATTCTCCAAGATGACTGGTAAGTGCAGTGAAGGGGATGATCTCGTTCCTGACAAAATCGAACGTATAGATGTCTTCACCTGTTAAAAAAACAATGCGGTTATTGACTTTGAACACCCTGATGTTAAAGCTTTTATCATTAATACTTGGATAATAGGTCGTCTCCCTGGCGCTGTAAAGGTCATCGGAGAGCTCAATCTTATAAATACCTTTCTGGTGGTGAGATGCCCAGATATATCCGAGGTAATCTGTTTCAAGGTACCTTGTGGGCTGGGCGTAGTTTCCCAGTTTGTTGCGAAACCGGATGGTGCCTTGTTCGTCTTTTTCAAAAACAATGATATCGGTGTAGGTTCCCCCGAGAATATAATCATCATATGGTATGTAAGACCAGCCCCCGCTGACGTCCGAAATTGTTTGCAAGCCCGTGTCGCTGACCAGGAATGTGCCATCGTTATGGCCGCAAATCACTTGGTCTTCAATGCTTAACAAAGTCCACACCTGGCCATGGCTTCCGGGGATAAACTCAAGGTTGTGAAAATGGTAAATGTCGCCCACAGGTTCCATTTCAGTACGAAACAACCCGTGGTTGGTGCCTATATACAACCAGTCGCCATGCTCCAGCAGGGCATAGATGGTCCCGAGTGTGCCATTTCTGCTCTTGTAATGCGTGAAGGGTGACATCAGGTCAATATAGTTTACCCCCTGGTCCATACCGATCCACAGCCCCAGGTCAGCATCCATGAAGAGTGAAAGCACCGTGTTGTTGTCCAGCCCGTTATCCGTATTGTACCGTCTTTGAATGCTGCCATGCTGATCGGTAATGATCAATCCGTTCAGAATGCTTCCGAAGGCAAAGCTTGTATCATTGAGCTTCCTGGCAGCATTAAAGGTTTGTCTTGCCAAAAAATCGGATGCCGCTGAATCGAAATAGGAGAAGTGCTCTCCGTCGAAGAGATAAAGGCCCTCGTTGGCTGTACATACCAGCCAGCGGCCCGCATCATAAGGTATGATGTCGTGCACTTTTTTGTGCGCCAGGAAACCACTGCTCTCAATGAAGTGGAAGTCCCCCTCCTCAAACCAGTACAACCCACTCTCAAGAATCTGGGCCATCAGTCGGCCATCCAGTTTATGCAGAAAAAGCATGACGTAGGGTGCCTTTACTTTTTCTATCCCCTCAAAATCATAAATATATATAGAGGTGAAGGACTGAAAGTATATCTTGCCATCCAGAGCATGGATCTTCCATATTTCGTCATTTTTTTCTATGGCTGCATCTTCGGCAAGTGAATGGTAGACAAGATCACCCTTTGCATCGTGTCGCCAAAAGCCGAATTCCTCAAAAGAGCCTGTGAAGATATCCCCGCCATGATGTGCTTTAACCGACCGTACCGGCATTGGTTCCTTCAGGGTATGCCTTTGCCAGCTAATGCCGTTGTATTTGATCAGTCCTTCCGAATTGGCAAAATACACCACATGGCTCCCGGGGTCCTGCGAGATGTCCCAGTTCTGGTTTTGCAGGTCATAACGGTTAAACAGGAAAGGCCTGAGTTCCATACGTCCCTGCTGTAATGCAAAAACGCAGAACCAGGGCATGCAAATAAAGATGAGCAGAACAATATACGGGCAGGGATCTTTTTTCATGTATTCGTTGTACTATTTTAATTCCAGTCACATGCAGCTCGCCATGCAATGATCACAGGTTCATTCTGTAGTCAGCACCGACTGAACGGGCCAGTGGTCGGAAATATACACATCGCCATCCATGACCTCATCCACGGCATACCTTTCAACGCTGAAATGCGGGCTCACAAAGATATAATCAATGACCCGTGGTTCAATGCCGGCGCGAAAGCCATTGAATGTCGTCCCTGTGCCAGTTTCTTTTTCCCGGGCAAGATAATCGGCGTTTGTCAAGCGGTTCTGATGCAGAAACCGATCGCGCATCTCTTCGTAGAGGGCAGACCCTTTCCTGATATTGAAATCGCCCGTTACGATGATCTTTCTGTCGCCGGCAATCTCAGCGATCTTTTCCGACATGAATATCATGCTTTGTCTGCGGGCCTTGTCGCTTACATGGCTGAAGTGGGTATTGAAAACATATATTTCTTTGCCGGTGTCAATATGTTTCAGCTTGATCCATGTGACAATCCTTGGGAGCACGGCTTCCCAGCCAATGCTTCCGGGTTCATACGGCGTTTCCGACAACCAGAACTGACTGTCTTCCAAAGCTTCAAAACCATCCTGACGATAAAAGACGGGCGTAAACTCCCCTCCTTTCTTTCCATCATCGCGCCCTGTGCCCACGTAAGTATAGCCGGGCATGATCTCCAGCAGGTCCTCGTTCTGATGGTGGAGATTTTCCTGCATCCCTATGATGTCGGGGCGTTCCGACGCCATGTATTCCATGATGACAGGAATGCGGTATTTCCACTGGTTGATCCCGTCATCCGGGTTGTCGAACCGGACGTTGAAAGAGATCACTTTGATCTTTAGCTTTTCTATATTAACGGGGTTCCTGCCATTTTCATATTCATCCACCACGTTCCTGACATCGTCCATTGCCAGTCCGTAAGCCCTGACCAGGGGACCCAGCCTTTGGTGGATGGAGGTTGATGCAGGCAGGCTGAGGGCCTCCAGAACATAGGAAGACGGCACAGCGGTTTTCTCTTCCAGTTCTGCCAGGGTCATTGAGCCCTGTATGATCACCTTATCATTGGTGCGGGCCGACAGGGCGGTTGTGGTTACCCTTTCCGGGTCATATTGCACCGCCGGGAACAAAGGAGCCAGGGCCATGACCAAAACAGCAGCCAGGCCTGCAATTCCCAGTCCCGCGCGCACCCCGGAACCTTTCCGGTTTTTGCCGGTGACAACAGCTGCGATCCACCTCCAATGCAGGAATAGATGCAGGGCTATCAGGCCAAAAAATACGATGGCGACCCAAAAGTGCACCCCTGCCCATTCGTGCCGGTCTAGTCCCAGGATGGTAAGGTAATGCCCGCTCCCCGGCGGCAGGATATAACGCATCAGCACCCCGGTGGTGACAAGAAATAGAAAGGCAATGAATGAGAAAGCATCGATCAGAAAGTTCAGATGGGTTTTATTCATGGTTTTCAGGTTTCAAACAACAAACTCATATAATTTACCACTTTGCGCGAGGGGGACACCTCGCCTGAGTGGCCCCTTCGCAGCAGGTACACCTTGTATTCAGGGTTGCACAGGCGCGCATATTCCATCAGCGCCATGATGGGGCCATGGCCGCATACCGACACCCTGTGTTTGTTAACGGTTTGGTAAACCCCTTCGGTATCTTTTTCCAGTATTTTATTCAACACCATATCATCAAGGGGCTCAGCTTCCTCAGGGCTAAGAAAATGGGAAAAGTCGGAAGAGGCGAGAAACAGGAGCTCCCTGTTCAGCCGTTTGGATGCTGCGAACACTTTTTCGGCCAGCCTGCTCGCGGCTTCTTCATTCTGCCGGAGGATGTTCACCGGGATGATCCTGAATTCCGTGGGAAGGAAATATTGAAGGTATGGCAGCAGCACTTCGGCCGAATGCTCCTGTTGCTGTGCTTCTGCTGACACCGGAAGGTCGAGTGCGGCGGCCAGCTCAAGGTCTGCCGGCACGCGGCCCATGGGTGTTTCCCAGAAGTGATGGCCATCTGTCGACATGGCCGGGCCGTAACCCGAGTGGTTCGGATGGGCAATGACCACTGTGCCGGGTTGCTGTCCCGATCGCCGGACCTGTTCAAAGAGATGGACAGCCTGTGTTGCACAGTATATCATGCCGGCATGTGGAACGATGCCCCCGATGATGGTGCCGCTGCACGTTTGATTGTCAATGGCATCACCTTCTTTTTCCAGGGCATTTTCAAGAAGATAATGTATTTCATCTGCACTGGCCGGATAAAACATGCCAGCCACACCGGGCTGCCTGATGGAGGGATGTGTCTGCATGATTGTCGGTTTTTAGATGGTTTACAATATATGCTGGTTACGTGTTTGCAGGTTGATCTGGCCGTTCTCAAAACTGTTTTTGACTATTCTTATTGAGGTCTCCGGGGGTCTCACCAAAAACCTCCTTGTAGGAACGATAAAAATAAGTTCGATTGTTAAACCCTGTCATGTATATGATGTCCGATATGGAGTGCACATCTTCCGCGATCATCTGCCGGGCCATTTTTAGTCTGAAGTTCTTAATCAGAGCGTGTGGCGTAAGTCCCGTCAGGGCCTTGATTTTCCTGTATAACTGCGGTTTGCTGAAGGCAAGGTGGGAAGCCAGCTGCCCTGCATCCAGGGTTTCATCCTGATAGTTGGACTCTATGAAGGCAACGCATTTTTCCAGCAACTCCCTGTCGCGCGGTGAGATGGTTTGTTGAAGGTCATAGGAGGGAGTACCGAAATTCGCTTTAAAGTATTCGGCGACCTGCTCGCGCGCCTTCAACAACCTTTCAATCCGAACAAAAAGATGTCTGGGGTGAAAAGGTTTCGGGATATAGGAGTCTGCCCCCATTTCCAGGCCCTCTATCCGGTTTTCGATCTCTGTCCTTGCAGTCAGCAAAATTACCGGAATATGGCTGGTAAGATGGTCGGACTTAATGGTCCTGCACAGGCTTAAACCATCAATTTCAGGCATCACGATATCACTCACCACAACATCAACCTTTGTGTTCTGAATTTGCTTCAGTGCCTGTTCTCCATCCGGCACAACAGTCACATCATATTGTTCCGAAAGCAGGTTCAACAGCAAATTGGATAGCTCCGAATCATCTTCTGCCACCAAGATTCTGTATTTTTTTGGGGTAGTCCACAAATCGGGCCGGCTATTGGCCTTTTTTCTTTGTTCGCCCCTGGTTGAAATTAGTGCTTCCGCCAGCATCTCGGACAAATTATTCTGTGTGAGCAGTTCTGCTTCATCTTGTTGTGATATATTGCCTGGTTCAGCTGCATTGTACGGAAGGGTGATCACAAAGGTGCTGCCCTCACCTGTTTTGCTTTTTACGCTGATGGCCCCGCCAAGCAATTCCACAAGACTCTTTGCATAGGCCAAGCCTATCCCGATCCCTTTGAAAGAAACCATATTTTTTTGCACCCCGGGCTCTTGCTGGTAATAGCTGTCAAAGATGTATGGCAGCACATCTTCAGGGATTCCCACGCCGGTATCCACAACCTCCAGAATGACCTTATCCTCCTTTTGATACAGCATTAGCTTGATAATCCCACCCGGTGGTGTATATTTGATGGCATTGCTCAGCAGGTTAAGCAAGATCTTTTCCAGCTTTCCCTGGTCCAGAAAAACCCACAGTTCATCATGGTCAGGTTCAAAGCTCAATTCGAGTTCATTTTGCTGGACGAAATGGGTAAATATCTGTACGATGTTATTCAGGGTGGTTACCAGCTCTGTTTTCTTGCTGATGATTTTTTCCCTTCCGGTATCAATTTTCCGAAATTCCAGTATTTCCTGGACAAGCCGCTGCATCCTCCGGGAGTTCTGATAAATGGTTGTGACCAGGGAGGATGACTCCCCGGGTTTCTTGTTCGGGTTTAACAAGCTGGCAGCAGAGGCAAAAATAAGGGTAAGCGGAGTGCCGAATTCGTGGGCCAGGTTGGTAAAAAACTGCAGTTTGTACTGGTGGAGCTCTTTTTCCTTTTGCCGCTGCATCCGCTCCATGGCTTGCTGTTGTTTTCTTTGTATCCTGCGGGACTGATAGCGATAGATGGCATATAGGGTCAGGACAAGCCCAATCGTATAGAGGACATACGCCGGCCAGGTTCTCCAGAAAGGTGGGAGTATGATGATGGCAAGCTCCTTCACCTCGTCCGACCACAGGCCGTCCTCGTTCGTGGCACGCACCATCAGCCTGTATTTGCCATCGGGAACGTTCGTAAAAGAGGCCTCCCGTTGATTGCCCACACGGATCCAGTCGGTATTGAAATGCTCGAGCTTGTACTCAAACAGGCTCTTTTCGGGGTTAACGAAGTTGAGTGCCGTAAATTCTATGTCAAAGAAGTTCTGGTGGTGCCGGAGGACGATCCTGTCGAGCTCATTGATATTTTTCGCCAGGATACCGGTGGTGTCGCCGGGAATAATAAGGGTGTTGTACACTCTAAGTCCTGTGAACAGCAGCGGTGGCAGGCGGTCCGACACAATGATCTCCTCCGGATGGAACCAGTCGAGTCCGTTGATACCCCCAAAATAGAACCGTTCGGTTTTCTGCCCTATTGCCGCAGCACCGTCGGCATATTCGTTGCTTTGCAGTCCGTCGGCATGGTTGAAGTTGACAAACTGCCCCGTTTGGGTGTTCAGCTTGCTCAGCCCTTTGTTGGTGCTCACCCACACCTTTCCCTGCCGGTCCTGGAGGATGGCATGGATCGTGTTGTTGGGTAGTCCGTCGTGCGTGGTGTAATGGCTGAACGAATAGGGTTTATGCCGGATGTCCACCCGGTTGAGTCCCCCGCTTGTCCCCACCCATACTATGTTGTCTTTACCCATATAGAGGCTGAGCACATCATCGTCGTTCAGCCCTTCTTCTGAAGCATCCGCCAGGCTGTAGTTCTCCAGTTCCCCCGACAGGGTATTCATCCGGTAGATGCCACCACCGCGGGTGCCCAGCCACAGTACGTTGGGTTTCTCCTCTACGATCGAATATACAATATTGCTGCGCAACATATCGTCCGGACCGGCTCCGACGATATGGGTGTGGTCAAGCAGTCTGTAGCCCTCCCCGGTCCTTTCAATATCCAGGCCCATAACGCCATACCCGCTGGTTGCAAGCCAGACCGTGCCGAACATGTCGACACAAATGTCGTACACCGATCCGAATTCCAGATCTTCCCCTCCTTCAAGATCGCGCGGGAAATGGAAAAATCTTCCCGACGACCGGTCAAAAATATCTATCCCCCTGCCGTCGTGTCCAATCCAAAGGATCTCATGGTGATCCTCCGCAACCGACAATACGGCGTCGTTTGTCAGGCCGTTGGCGGTCGTATAGTAGCGTGTCGGACCCTCTGCGCTGGGGATGTAGTTCAACCCCGCACCCCGGGTCCCCACCCACAGGTTGCCGCGGGAGTCTTCATAAATGGCACGTACGATCTGATGGTTCAATTGCCGCTTTTCCGCGGCCCCCCTGCTTATTTGAAAGAACGGTTTGGGGTTGAGCAACGTTCTGAAAACCCCTTCGCCGTCGGTACCGACCCAGAGAATATCATCGGGCGTCTCAAATAACGACCATATCTTCACTTTCTTGTCTGCCAGCGCAGGTATCATTTGCATCACCGGCTGCAGTGCAAACCCGTCACCGGCAACCATCCGGAAAACATTCCCGTCGTCGGTACCAAGCCAGTATTGCGTATGGTCGGCCGACCTGTTGAGCGCCGTGACACGGAAGCTCCAGTCGCCCAGATGCAACACCTCCGATGTCTTTGTATGGAGGTCGACGATCACCAACCCACCCTCCAGCATACTGAAAAAAAGATAGTCCCTCTCCCCGGCAGAACAAAACCAGCTGGTCTTGACACGCATGGTGCCCAGCACAGGGTTTATATCCATCAGGTCATAGGAACGTGGGGGTCCTTCCGGATAAGGAACATGGAACAGGGAGTCCTCCGTTAGCAAGAACAACCCGTTATCGCGGACAAAAAAATCTTCTGTCCGCCTGACCGTTTCACCGGTAATCCCCTCCGGCGATACGGCTGCAAACTCTTTTTGCCCCTGATCGTAACGAAACAGGCCCATTCCACGGGCCAACGCCCACACATCGCCATCGGGACAAGCCACAGCTCTCAGGCTGTGTTCCCTGAGCGCCAGCTCAGGATATTCACCAAACCAGCTGGTGAAACTTCCCGTATGCCGGGAGTACTTATTGATCCCTTTCTCTGTTACTACCCACAAGTTGCCCCCTCCATCCTCAAACAATTGACGGATAATATTACTGCTGATGGCCTGATCGTCATAAAAGTCGGGATGAAACGTCTTTATCTGGTTGCCGTCAAAGCGATTCAGCCCATCCCAGGTACCAAACCACATAAACCCGTCAGAATCACGGTAAATACTGTTCACGGCACTGTTGGAAAGCCCATCCTCGTTGGTTATGACGGTCGACCGCCAGACCCGGTCCGCCGTTGCGTGCACCACCCCATGAAAAGGCAACCACAATGCCCCAAAAAGCACGATCAGCTTTGCTGGCATGGAACGACGGAATATCCGGCAAAAAGTCCAAACATTTCCGTGTTTTTCACCATTTTTATGGTTCATACTGTAAAGATACATGAAATTATTTCATACAGGAATCCGGACTGTCGAACAATGAAAGCAGCAGCGATATCTTTTTGAGCCCTTTAAGCGGTTTTGATAACAGGGTACATAGATTTGCGACCATGGTTTACACCCGTGTACGTATTGTTGCTTACTTTCGACCATAAACCAAAATCCAGCACAACCCATGAGAAAAACCACCGCTTTGGTTCTTTTTTCCTTTTTCTGTCTGCTGCCTGCTTTTCCCGTTTCGTCGCAGCAGATCACCATTCCCCGTATCAACTCCATGCCCGACCTGCCTTCACCCTATGTGATGCGCGACTGGACGGACGTTGCCCATACTTACGATTCGCTTGTCTTTGACCAGGGACTGGAGGGTCAATACCTGCCCCTGCTCTTCTTCCGCGACCAGTCGGTAAACTATCCCGGCCATCCCAGTTTTGGCCTCCATACGGCGGTAGGCACAGTATACCCTGCATCAGGCGAGGCCATCAATGTGATCCCCGCCGTGGTAGGGGCCACGCTGGCAGGTATCGACAAGTCGGACCAGTTCGATGAGAATTGGGCATCCATGGTGCGGGAATTTTTCAACCGGCGACCGGAGGAGAACATCTACCTGAACCATCCGGTTACCAGCTCCGGCCACGACTGGTGGTACGAGACCATGCCCAACATTTTTTACATGCAGGCACGGTACCTGTATCCGGATATTGCTGTCTTTGACGAGCAGCTGCCCGTTATGGCTTCGCAGTGGGAGCGTGCCCTGCGTGCCATGGGGGCGTCCGATACGCCCTGGACAGTCCCGTACATGAACTACAGGGCATGGAACATGTCGCAGATGGAACCTCTCGACAGCGGGGTGCGGCAACCCGAAGCAGCGGGGGCATTGGCCTGGATCCTGTATAATGCCTATGTGGAGACTGGCGACATGATCTACCTGAGGGGTGCGGAATGGGCCATGGAGTTCCTCAACGGGTGGGAAGAGAACCCGTCGTATGAGCTCCAGCTGCCCTACGGTGTCTACACGGCAGCCCGCATGAACGCCGAGCTGCATACCGGCTATGACATTGAAAAGATGGTCAACTGGTGTTTCGACAGGGGCCCCTTACGGGGATGGGGTGCCATCAGCGGCAACTGGGGAGGCTACGACTGCCATGGACTCATCGGCGAAGCCAACGATCAGGGGAACGATTACGCTTTTATGATGAACGGCTACCAGCAGGCTGCAGCGCTCGTCCCCATGGTCCGCTATGACCACCGCTTCGCCCGGGCCATCGCCAAGTGGGTGTTGAACATGGCCANCGCGTCCAGGCTCTTTTACTCCCAGTACCTCCCCGACACCATGCAGGACAACGCCGAATGGTCGCAAGCCTACGACCCCGGCTCGGCCATCGGTTACGAGGCGCTGCGCGAAGTGAAGCACGGACACAGCCCCTTTGCCACGGGCGATGCCATCGACGGGGGATGGGCCCATACCAACCTGATGCTGTACGGGTCCTCGCACGTGGGCTACATGGCGGGCATCATCAACACCACCAACATGGAAGGGATCCTGCAACTCGATCTGCTGGCAACCGACTTCTACCGCGACGATGCCTATCCCACCTTCCTGTACTTCAATCCGCACGACCAGCATCATCCCGTCGACCATGCCCTTCCCGAAGGGGTTTTCCGGGTGTACGACGTCATTGGCAAAGAGTGGGTGCACACCAATGCGTCGGGACACTTAAGCCTGACATTACCCCCCGGCGATGTGGTGATGCCGGTGATCGTCCCCCACGATGCCGATATTTCACAAGAAGGGCGGAGGACCCTTGCCAACGGGGTGATTATCGACTATGACAACGGCCAGGCGACCGGTGCATTGCCTCCGCGCATCCAGTCGCTTGCCGTGCAAGACAGCATCATCGTTACCGGAAGCACCACCGACGTATACTGTACCGCAACAAGTCCCGACGGGACAGACATTGAATACCTGTGGTTTATCGACGGAGATGCCGTGGAAGGGGACAGCCGGATCACTTTTTCCGCCCCTGACGAGGAAGGGGAGCACACCATCTCGTGCAAGGTGCTTAGCAGCAACGGGTTGTCTGACTCACTCGCCGTTGTGGTGCAAGTAAGCGAGAAGATCCCCGTGCCTCCCGCGATCGTTTCCCTGGAAGCGGAAAAACGCAAGCTGCGGCCGGGAGAGACAACACAGATCGTGTGTGTTGCAGAAGACCACTACGACGCCCCCCTTGGGTACGAATGGATTGCCGATAGCGGCACCATCTCCGGTGAAGGGGAAAGCGTTACCTTTATCGCACCGGCAGAACCCGGCAACCCGCAGGTACAGTGCCGGGTCACCAACCCCGACGGACTCTGCGACGAAGCAGTCCTCCGGATGATGGTGCGCGACTACCCGGACGACATGGACAGGGATCCCGTGGCATACTATCCGCTCAGGGGAAACACGCGCGACTACGGTGGTAACGGGCTGGACGGGACAGCAGGCGGAGGACTGTCATATACCGTTGACATGGCCGGGAGGCCGGACCATGCCGCCTGGTTCAACGGCACATCTGCTTTCGTGCACATGCCGGACGATGAAAGGTTGAACTTCTCCGACGCCATCTCTGTTGCGGCTTTTATTCAGGTCGACGAGCACCTTCCCCGTGAGCAACACCCCATATCGCACGGTAGCTGGCAGAGCAGGTACAAGGTGTCGGTAGGCAGCAACCACCTGCGGTTTACCCTGAACACCAGCGCCGGGATCACCGACCTCGACACCGAATCGCCACTGGAAGAAGGTCGCTGGTACCATATGGCCGTCGTATACGACGGGAACGACATGGAGCTGTGGATCGACGGAAAACTGGACGCTTTCACCGCCCATACCGGAGAGATCAACCAGTCGCCGCACCCACTGGCGTTCGGGCAAAACCTCCCGGGTAACAACGACTACAACTTCAGGGGGGCAATGGCGATGGTCCATATCTATGATCATGCCCTCACGCCGGAAATGATCAGCGACGAGCTGGCAGTCAGCCTGCCCGGACCGGATACGCAGTACCGCGCCGGAATGACAGTCTATCCAAACCCGGTTTCCGGCGGCTACCTGGTTGCGCGTACTGACCTTCCTCTGGAAGGCCGCGCCACCTATACCCTGTTCAACGCATTCGGACAACCCATCGCATCGGGTGCTGCAACGGCCGGCGGAGGGATAAACACACTGACCATCCAGCTGGGCCCCGGTATCACCAATGGGTTATACCTGCTACGGATCGTAACGAAAGAACAAACCTACGTCGAACCCATCATCGTGTCGCGATGAGTGCCCCGGACACCCTTCATTGCCCCGGAAAAGAAAACCGTTATTCGTTTTTGGCCCATTTTGATAATATACTGTACATCTTTGCAACCCCTGTACATAACACCAATACAGCTTCCCCTTATATTTGATGCCGTACAAGTGAAAAAATAAAAACAGGCAATGATGGATCTCGGAAAACGGTTTGACAACAACCCCATACTCAGGCCCCGCGACATTCGACCCAGCATGGAGGGGATGCAGGTAGAATGCCTGCTGAATCCAGGGGCTTTTCGCCATGATGGCAAGATCTGGCTGCTTTGCAGGGTTGCAGAACGGACCCGGCAGGACCCAGGCACTATCAAGGTACCGGTATTCAACGACGAGGGCAAAACGGAAATACGTACCTTCTCCAAAGACGACCCCCTGCTGGATGCATCCGACCCCCGTGTGATCGCATACGATGGCAAGAATTACCTGACCACGCTGTCGCACCTTCGCCTGGTAAGCAGCGAAGACGGGCGGTCTTTCAGGGAAGACCCCGCCTATCCTCCCATCACGGGCGAAGGGATGCTGGAGTCGTTCGGGATCGAGGACTGCCGCGTTACCGAAATGGAGGACGGCTTTCACCTGACCTACACCAAAGTATCGGAGATCGCCGTAGGGGTCGGGTATATCTTTACGCGCGACTGGAAAGCCTATGAGCGGAGGGGCATGATCTTTCCGCCGCACAACAAGGACTGCGCCATATTTGAGAAAAAGATCAACGGCAAATACTATGCGCTACACCGGCCAAGTAGCCCGGAACTGGGCGGCAACTATATCTGGATCGCTGAGTCGCCCGACCTGCTGCACTGGGGCAACCACCAATGCGTGGCGATAACACGCCCTGGCATGTGGGACAGCGCCCGGGTGGGGGCCGGTGCCGCACCCATCGAAACATCCGAAGGATGGCTCGAGATATACCACGGAGCCACCGCAGAGAACCGCTACTGCCTGGGGGCCCTGCTGCTCGATAAAAACGACCCGTCGAAAGTGCTCGCCCGAAGCCACGATCCGATCATGGAGCCGGTCATGGAATACGAAAAAACCGGATTCTTCGGGAACGTGATCTTCACCAACGGACATATCGTCAATGGCGATACCACTACAATTTACTATGGAGCCAGCGACGAAGTGATCTGCGGCGCAGAATTGTCGATCAGCGATATCCTCAAAAGCCTTGATATATAACCGGCAGCAAAAAATGTTGCAGACACCACGAACAATAAAGAAGCAACAAAAGACACAACGTAAGAAATAAACTGATAGGAATGAAAAACAGACTGTTAGGCGAATACCGTTTTTTTATGACCATGCCGCGATTGATGCGATTGGTGCTGATCACCAACATGATATATGCCTTTGTGTTGCCGGTGATCGATATTTTTGTTGGGGCGTATATCATGCGCAGCGCCGACAGTCCGGCTATGGTTGCCGTTTATCAGCTGTGCGTGTATACCGGCATCCCGTTCACCTTTGCCATCAACGGCTATCTGCTAAAAAAGTTCAACGTTTCCCGCCTCTACAGCTTCGGCATGCTGCTGAGCGGTGTTTCCATGCTCTTTATGATGTCGCTGCGACACATGAGCTTTACCGGCGTCGCCGTTGCCGGTTTTATAATGGGTGCCTCGTTTGGCTTTTTCTGGGCCAACCGCGACTTCCTTGCACTGGATACCACCAACGACAAAAACCGCAACTACTATTACGGCGTTGAAACTTTTTTCTATACCATCACCTTCATCCTGGTGCCCGCAGCTATAGGCTGGTTCCTTGTCAGCAGCACCCGTCACGGCTGGTTCGATGGCAACATCACCAGCGCCTACCGGATTGTTGCCTATGCAGTGATCGTACTTACCATCCTGGCCAGCATAGTGATCCACCAGGACAAGTTCAGAAACCCCAAGCAAAAGAAATTCATCCACTGGAGGTATGACTGGCTCTGGAACAAGTTCCTGGTTCTGGCGGCTCTGAAAGGTTCGGTGCAGGGCTACCTGGTCACGGCACCCGCCATCCTGATCATGCGGCTGGTGGGCGACGAAGGGTCGCTGGGACTGATCCAGAGTGTCAGCGGTATCATCACCGCCTTTATGCTCTACCTGCTGGGAAGGACGGCAAAGCCACACCACCGCCTCTACATTTTCGCCGCCGGCATCATCGTCTTTTTCATCGGTGCGTTGACCAACCAGCTACTGTTCTCTGCCCTGGGAGTCATCGTGTTCGTGCTGTGCAAGGTGCTCTTCATGCCCCTGCACGACATCGCTTACTTCCCCATCCAGATGCGTATCATTGACGTACTCTCGGTAAAAGAGAACCGCAGCGAGTTCGCCTATATATTCAACCATGAATTCGGACTGTACCTGGGCCGTTTCCTCGGTCTCGGCCTGTTTATCTACCTGGCCTTTTTTGTGTCGGAAGAGGTAGCCTTGCGGTACTCCCTGCTGGTGGTGGCAACCATACAAATAATGTCGATACCGCTGGCAAAAAATATTATCCGGCATGTGAACAGGACAATTGACCAGGTAAAAAAGAACAATCCCGATCTCGATGCACCAAAACTGAACGTTTAACAGAAAAAAAAACACTCCCTTTGGTATGAAGCACAGCATAATAATACGTTTCCTTTTTCCTGTACTAACCATATGGTTGGTTTCGTGCCAGCAGCATCACGAAGTGCACCAGGTGCACATCGACCGTGTGCTTGACATGCCGGATACACCCGAACCATATAAGATGCTTAACTGGGGGGAGCTGGCCCGCCATTTTGACCAGTACGTATTCAACCATGATGCCAGGGGCGACCATATGCCGTTCATCTGGCTGGATGACAGCGGCCGCAACTTCGATCAGCAGACCTTTGGTCTCTTTACCGCCATCGGTGATGTGCGGCAGGGGCCCGGCACGCATGGCGGGGAGTTCCATGAGGCGATCAACACCCTGGGGGCCCTGATGAGCGCCGGGCTCGTCGGCATCGACAAACGCGATCAGGACGGGTTCAACTACGTGTTGATGGCCCAGAACTATTTCAACAGCGACAACGGATGGAACATCGTGATGAACAACACGTCAGAACGTGTCGGACACCTTGGTGGCGGTTACGCGCGCGACTGGTGGTACGACATCTTCCCCAACATGTTGTTTTATGCCGTCAACGACCTGTTTCCCGGCGTGGAACGCGCCGACAGCATCATGCGCATTGTGGCCGATCAGTTCATGCAAGCAGATAGTGTCCTGAACGGCAACTACCACTATTCGTTCTTTGACTACTCGGAGATGGAGGGGAGGCGCAGCCATATACCCTTCCAGGAAGATGCCGCGGCCGGTCACGCCTGGGTGCTCCTTTCGGCCTATAACCATTTCGGCGACGAAAGATACCTGGAAGGTGCCCATTCGGCCGTTCAGGCGCTGTTAGCCCAGGATGAAAGCCGTTTCTACGAGGTGCTCATGCCCTTTGGCGCTTATGTGGCCAGCCACCTGAACGCCCTGCACGGGGGGGATTATGACTTTCACAGGATACTCGACTGGACCTTCGACGGAACCCACGCGGAAGACGGCCGATATGGCTGGGGCATCATCAATGAGCGGTGGGGCAGTTACGACGTGCACGGCCTCCAGGGAAGCTGGGCACATGACGGAGGATACGCCTTCCTGATGAACACCTTCGATATGGCCTGGCCGTTGGTCCCCATGGTACGCTATGCACCCCGGTACGCTGAGACTATCGGAAAATGGATGCTCAACGCGGCAAATGCAGCCCGCCTGTTCTATCCCAACGAGATACCCGATGACCACCAATACCTGCCTCACAAGAAAAACCTGACGCGCAATGTTATCGGGTACGAGGGACTGAAAAAGACTGACCTGTTCGGTGAAGAACGGTTCGAGAATGTTTCACCCGTTGCTCTCGGCGACGGTCCGCTTTGGGTGGAAGGAAATCCCGATGTGTCGATGTTCAGCCTTTACGGATCGGCACACGCTGGCATATTCGGAGCCATCATCGAGAAGACGAACGTAGAAAAGATCCTGCGCCTCAATTGCCTGGCCACCGACTTCTTCCGCGGTGACGCATATCCCACATACCTCCTGTACAACCCTTACGGGGAAGAGCAACAGGTAGACTATGTATACCAAGGCGAGCCCGTGGTTCTCTATGACATCATTTCCGGCAGGATACTGGCTGAAGAGGTGTCAGGCACCACCACCATAACGGTCCCCGGAACAGGGGCGCGCTTGATTACGGAAATACCACACGGGATCGCAATACAGAGAAAGGATGGCATGGTGATCGCGGGTGATGTGGTGGTACACTATGGACGGCAATGAGGGGGGGATCCGGACAAGCACACGAAATAAAGACAATACAAACATACAGACCGGCGTTATCCGGTAAAAAACATCAGCATATGAAAACATTACTGCGATTTATTCTTTCATGGTGGTTTTGTTTTATTTGGTTTCCGCTGTTGCTCCAGGGTCAGCCCGGCCTCGTTGAAGTAGGGGGCAGGGTAACTGACTCCGAAGGGCTTGGCTTACCCGGAGTGACCGTCCTTGTGGAAGGGACATCCGTGGGGACCACCACCGACATCGAGGGGGAGTACTCCCTTGCGATCCCGGAAGAAGCTGAAGACCCGGTACTTGTCTTCAGCTATATCGGCTTTATTACCCAGCGGCACCAGGTGGGCGACCGGACACGCATCGATATCCGTATGGAAGAAGATGTACGGTTGCTCGATGAGTTCGTGGTCGTGGGATACGGTATTCAACGAAAGGTGGACCTTACGGGCGCCGTTTCGAGCATCAGTGCGGAAGAGATGCGGATGCTTCCTGTCGGGGGCGTTGACCAAGCCTTGCAGGGGCGTGCCTCAGGGGTGAATATCACCCATAACACGGGGATGCCCGGCGAGGGGGTGAACGTACGCATCCGTGGCGTAGGATCCATCAACAGCAGCAACGACCCGCTTTACATCGTCGACGGCGTCCCCACGACCGACGCGCTGAGCACCCTCTCGCCCAACGACATCGAATCGGTCAGTATCCTTAAGGATGCTGCCTCGGCGGCTATTTACGGTGCCAGGGCCAACAACGGTGTGATCCTGATCACCACACGCAGTGGCGAGAAAGGGAGACCACGGATAGAGTTCTCGTCGCAAACGGGGTTCCAGTCCCACGGAAGGCTTACCCCCATGACCAACCGTGACCAGTACATTGAGATGTACAACGAGGCGGCGGAGAACGACAACGCCTTTATCGACAACCCGCGGCTGCAACGCCAACTGATCAACAACGAGCATGCAGCCACGCTGCCTGATGTGGACCACATGGATGCCATCTTCCGCAGAGGCCTTATAATGAACCAAAGCCTGACGGTCAGCGGCGGCACCGACGACCTCACCTATATGGTATCGGGTAACCGCTTCGAGCAGGAAGGGATCGTCATAGGCAGCCACTACGACCGCTACTCGGGACGCCTGAGCCTGTCCAGCAGGGTGAACGATAACATACGTATCGGTGTCAACGCCAACATGTCGAGAAGCGACAACGACATCATCGGAAGCAGCGGCGACGGCTTCGGAGGCAACGGCGGAAGCGTGGTGCGCTACGCGTTCTTCCGCACACCGCCTATCCCGATATATGACGACGATGGCAACTACGTGGACCTGCCCTCCCATCCTGCATTTTTTGGCGACGGATACAGTCCCGTCGGACTGGCCGACAAGATGAACAACAACATACAGCAGAACCGGCTCTTCGGTGATGTCAACACGCATATACAGATCCTGCCCACCCTGCACTTCTCCGGAACCTACGGCCTCGACCGCACCGACTTCTTTAACCGCCGGTTCAACGAAAACTGGGGGTCGAACAACCGCATCAACAACCCAAACTCACTGCAGATAAACAATGGTTTTTACCAGGCAATGACCGCGAGCAACGTCCTGTCTTACAACAACTCCTTCGGCGACGTCCATGAGCTGTCGGCCATCGTTGGTACGGAAGCGATCCGCAACAACGGCTACAGCGACAACGCCACACAACGCGAATTCCCCGACCAGGACGACAACCTCATTTTTCTTGGCAACGGCCTGGGAAGCGTGGTGGTGTCGGAACACCGGTGGGCCAACACATTGCTTTCGTTCTTCGGACGTGCCAATTATACGTACGACAACAAATACCTGCTGTCAGCCACATTGCGCCGCGACGGTTCATCCCGCTTCAGTCCCGACAACCGCTGGGGCACCTTCTATAGCATCTCGGGCGCATGGCGGATCGACAGGGAAGGGTTCATGCAGGACAATGACTTTGTTGACATGCTGAAAATCCGGGCCGGATACGGTGCCATCGGCAACCAGGAGGTAGGCAACTATGCCTATTCCGACCAGATATCACCCAACTTCAACTACCCGTTCGGGGGCATCATGCATACAGGGTATGCGATCTCCGTATTAGGGAATGCCGGTCTGCAATGGGAAACCAGCACCCAGCTTGACATCGGCCTCGACCTGTCGGTGTTGGATGGCCGGATCTTCATGGCCATGGACTATTTCCGTAAGGTCACCGCCAACATGCTGGTAAAAGAGCCGATCCCCCCGTCAGCAGGCTATGCAAGTCCCGCGTGGGTAAACAACGGCGAGATCCTGAATGAAGGGGTGGAGATGGAGCTCACTTACCGCGACCAGCTGGGCAGTGTGGGTGTACAGTTTTCGGGCAACATAGCATACCTGCATAACGAAGTGCTGAGTCTCGCAGCCCCCATCGTTGGTGGACGTATCGACCATGGGGTCTATGCAACGCGTACAGAAGTAGGCTTTCCTGTGGGGTCATTTTTCCTTTATGATATGGCCGGCATCTTTCAGAACAACATGGAGATCATAACCAGCGCCTACCAGGGTGTGAACATTCGTCCCGGCGACGTCCGCTATGTCGACCAGAACGGCGACGGCATGATCGACGAACAGGACAGGGTTCACGTGGGCAGCGCCATCCCCAGCGTAACAACAGGGTTTGAAATGGCGGCCGCATACAGGAACTTCGACCTGTCGCTTTTCTGGCACGGTGCCTTTGGTCACCAGATCTATTACCAGGTAGCGACCGACATTGAAGGGTTCTACCGCCCGTTCAACCTCACCAAGCGTTACTACAACGAACGGTGGACCGGTGAGGGGACGAGCGACACCCAGCCCAGGGCATCGTGGAGCGCAAAAGCGAACAACACCAGGCCTTCTACGCGGTTTCTCGAAGACGCCTCGTTCCTGAGGCTTAAAAATGTCCAGCTGGGATACACCTTGCCCGCCGGACTGACAGAGCGGCTGAGGATGGAAAGCGCACGGGTGTACTTCATCGCGCACAACCTGATCACCCTCACGAACTACCCGGGACTGGATCCCGAGATGACCACCAGCGACAACTCGAAAGAGGAAGGTGATGCAGCGGCAGGGATCGACTGGGGGACATACCCCGTGGCGCGATCATTCAACCTGGGGATACGGATAAACTTCTGACAGGGTAATGCAGCCACCCTTCAAAAAGAAGTATAACGCGCAAAAAATACAGACCATGAAAAAAACAATAGCCATACTAAGCATCATAATTTTTTCAGCTTGCAGCGATTTCCTCGATGAAAGCATGCAGGGGATATACACCAGCGAGACGTTCTTCAAAACCGATGACCATGCCATCCTCGCCCTTAACGCCGCCTACCAGCCTATAGCGTTCACCAACATCCGGAACGCATTGTGGGTCTTCGGCGACGTGGCCTCCGACGATGCTATCAAGGGCGGCATTCCTGGCGACCAGAGCGAGATCGAGTTCATCGAGCAGTTCACCTACACCCGCGACAACGGGTTCCTCGAACATATCTGGCAACGGTATTACGAAGGGATATCCCGTTCCAACGACGCGATCCACCGCCTGGGCAACAGGGTCAACGACGACGTTCGGGAACGGGTACAGGCCGAAGCGAAATTTTTACGGGCGTACTATTATTTTCACCTGGTGAACATCTTTGGAGAAATACCGCTTAAAGCGGAGCCTGCTTATGCTGCGGCAGACCTGCACGTGCCCGTATCTCCGGCAACAGATATTTACGAACAGATCGTTCGGGACCTCCGGGATGCGGCCGACGACCTTCCTGTCTCGGTCGGCGGACAGCACGGAAGGGCAACAAAAGGGGCGGCTCTCGGGTTGATGGCGAAAGCGTACCTCTTCCTTGAAGACTATGACGCAACGCTCGACGCCATTGCAGAACTGGAAGAGCTGGGTCTTTACGGCCTGATGCCTGTTTACAGCCACAACTTTATGGAGGCAACCCAGAACAACCAGGAGTCGGTCTTTGAGATACAGCACCTGAGCGACCAGGACCCGTTCCAGGGGAACGTGCTGAACCAGTGGTTCGCCCCCCAACCCGAGAACGGATACTTCTTCAATGTGCCTGTCGACGATTTTGTTGATGCCTTCGAAACAAGCCACGAAGGGGTGGTGGACCCGCGCCTGGATTACACCATTGGCAGGGAGGGACAGACATGGATCAACGGCGAGCCGTTCGACCCCGCATGGTCGCCCACCGGCTATATCAACAAGAAGCACCTCCAGCCTCTCGACGAGATCCCGGCAGGCTCCAAAGGCGACGGGAGCCTGAACTACGTTTTCATGCGTTATGCCGAGGTGCTGCTGATGAAAGCCGAAGCACTCAACGAGCTGGGCCGCAGCGCGGAAGCACTCGAGCCTCTGAACGAAGTAAGACGCCGGGCGCGGGAAAGTTTCCTTCACGATGAAACGCTCGAGGGTTTCGGAGAAGTCCCCGATGGATTGCTTGCCGACATCACCACAACGAACCAGGCAGACCTGCGCGGGATCATCCGGAACGAACGCCGCACAGAACTCGGCTTTGAGTTCCACCGGTTCTACGACCTGATGCGTTATGGCAAGGCATACGCCGAAGCACGACTCGGCGACACCAACTTCGTCTACGACCAACACCGATATTTTCCCATTCCACAGAGTGAGGTAGATATAAACAATCAAATCAACTTTTAATTTTTTTCTAACCAAAACCCTTAAAACTATGAAAAAGCACAAATTCTTTCAATTTCTGATGATCGCGCTGATCGCGGGTGGTTTAATGACTTTCCCGGCATGCAGCGACGATGATGATGATGACGACATTGTTGTTGACAAGACCGAACTGGCTACCTTGATCCAGGAAGCGGAAGGCCTTATCGAGAACACCACCGAGGGGACGGCCGAAGGACAGTACCAGTATGGTTCCCAGGCTGCCCTGCAGGAGGTGATCGATCTTGCCAAAGCTGTCTACGATGACGAGAACGCTACACAGACAGAGGTCGACAATGTGGTGATCGCCCTGGATCAGGCCATCCAGGACTATGAAGCAGCCAAGGTGGTACCCATTGCCCCGGAGGCACTTGTCGGCCACTGGACCTTTAACGAGGGCGAGGGCACCCAGGTGATGGACTTCTCCGGCAACAACTTCAACGGAGAGTTTAAGACCGGACACAGCCACTGGGGAGAAGGCTCCCCGCAGTGGGCCACCGACCGCTACGGAAATGAAAACCAGGCGCTCTACTTCAACGAAGGAGCCAATGTGGAGATCCCGTTCAGCACACAACTCAACCCGCAAGAGATCAGCATCTCCCTGTGGATGAAGCCTGACGATCTCGCCGAGCCCTGGGCAAACAACTACATGGTGTCGCTGAACCGCTGGAACGGATACAAGCTGCAGCTGCAGGATTCGCCGAAGGTGTTCTTCACCATTAAGGCACTGCATGAGGGAGATCCGGTATGGCACGACCGCGACAACGTATCACCCGAAATCAATCTCGGCGAATGGTACCATGTGGCTGTTACCTATAAAGACGGTGAGATGGGGTTCTATCTCGACGGCACGCAGGTACACCTCTGGGACAATACCCCGGGCACAGCCATTGCGCTCGATGAGCCCATCAACCTGACCATCGGCCAGGACCTGCCCACCGATGTGTATACGACCGACGAAGGAGACTTCTTTGTAAACTGGGGCGGATACTTCCAGGGTGTCCTCGACGATATCCGCATTTACAATACTGCACTTAGCGCTTCGCAGGTTGAAAGCATCTATGACCTGGAGAAGCCCTAAACAGACCAACACCGCAAGGCAACCCGTATAACGGGCTTGCACAAACGTGTGGCAATCAAAAAAACCGCTTGTTGGGAAAGCCGACAGGCGGTTTTTCGTTTTGCCATTCACCTGACGTTTCCCAGGTATACGTGCGACAGCTCTTCACCGGCCATTGATTTCATCCTGTTCATCAACGCGATGGGGGTTGGCGGGGCGGCATGCTTCCATGAGGGGAAATAGCGGTTGATGTGCAACACGACATCCTTCCCGAGCTCCCTGCGGATCCAGCGGACCATTTGAACAAAAAGGTCCGTATCGTCATTCAGCTCGGGTATTACCAAAAATGCGATTTCCAGGTGGAGGCCCGCGGAAACGATTGCATGCATTGTGTCAAGAACCGGCTGCAGCTTTCCACCGGTATATTGCCGGTAAAAAGCGTCACTGAACGATTTCAGGTCAACATTGAAAGCATGGCTTACCCGCAGCAACTCATCAAGAGGCTCCTTATTGATAAACCCGTTGGTCACCACCACATTTTTCATCCCTGCCCCGTACACCAACCCTGCGGTATCGACCATGAACTCATACCACACAGTGGGCTCGTTATATGTATATGCGAGCCCGATACTGTCGGACCTCAACATTCTGTCAACGATCTCTTGCGGTTCGATGCGGCGGGTACCGGAAGCCCGCCCGGTTCCGCACTGCGATATGTCTGCATTCTGGCACCATGCACACCGGAAGTTGCACCCGTAGCTTCCCAGCGACAATACCTGGCTTTCGGGGAAATACCGGTACAACGGCTTTTTCCGGATGGGGTCCATGTGGAGCGCCGACACCACGCCATACGTATCGGCGATCAAACGGCCCCCGTCATTGCGCCGCACCCGGCAGCGCCCGGTCTGGCCGGGGCGGAGCATACAGCCATGCGGACAGAGGCCGCACTGAACTGTTTGTTCTGCCCTCACCGTATAGTAACTGGCCTCTTTCATCTGTTTGTATTTTGAAAAATAGGTTTGAAAGTTTAAGGGTTGTTGCCTGAGGGACAGGAACACTGAAGCAACATCCTGAAAGTGTATATCCTGCGGCAGATGGCCGGCAGCAAGCATTAGGCTATCTCAATATCAACTCCTTGCTCCACCTTATCAGCCATTCATCATGGCCCTGCAAGGCAGCAGCCTGCAAGCCCAGCGGAAGTCCGCCGCCATTCATTCCGGCAGGGATCGACAGGGTCGGCACCCCCAGAAAGGTCCATGGCAGGTTCATCAGCGGACTGCCTGTCGAATGCAATCCCTTGGGCGCTGTATCAACCGAAGAAGGGCTGAGCCAGAGAGCTATCCCCTCTTTGTGGGTAACCTGTTCCAAACGATTTTTTATTTCAGCCTGCAAGTTGCGCGCATCCGCAATGGCTTTCCCGGAAACATTCCTGCCTTCCGTGATCAGCTCTTTTGCGTGCCGGCCATAGCGTTCTGTGAACGCACGGTGCCAGTTATGGTGAACTTCTGCAAAGTCGCGCGAAACGATGTTCCGGTGTGCAGCATTGATGGACAGGATGTCACCAAAAACGTCCTTTTCAACAACCCTGAACCCCGCCCTTTCCAGCTCCTCTGCCTTTCGGAAAAACCAGTGCAATATTTCCGGTTCAGCCTGTTTCATGTATTCTCCGGCAGGGATGCCAATGACCGTTTGTCTGCTTTTGTCAACCGGTTGTTTCCAGTCGTCGACCAACAATGTGCACACCAGTTCAATCCCTTCGATATCTTGTGTAAAGAACCCGACATGGTCGACGGTGGGCGACAGAGGGATCACCCCGCTGGTGGGGATCCTGCCCAGGCTTGGCTTGAATCCATATACTCCGCAATAGGATGCCGGCCTGGAGATGGAGCCTATTGTCTGTGTTCCCAGGGCCAGGGGGGTCAGTCCTGCGGCAACGGCCGCTGCAGGGCCGCTGCTCGAGCCACCGGGGGTATGCTCAATATTGTGCGGATTGCGGACAGGTCCCGGCTGGAAGTAGGCAAATTCCGTTGTAACGGCTTTCCCAAGGATCAGCGCACCGGCATTTTTCAGTGCAGAAACGGAGGCAGCCTCCTTCCCTTTAAACACTGCAGGCGGCAACCGGGATCCCGCACGGGTCTCAAAGCCATCAACAACAAAAATATCTTTCACCCCCACTGGGATGCCAAAGAGGGGCGGTCTCAAGCCCGGATCAGGATACTTCCTGACCAGCACAGCAAGCTCCGACAACAAACGTTTGCGCCGGTTTGGTTCCGGCAGCAAGGATTGTATTTGTCCGTCAACCGCTTCAATCCTGTCACATAGATCATTGATAAAACCTTCCGGCGGCAACGACCCATCCCTGAGCCTCTGTACAGTTTCTGAAAGCGATAAATGGAGGGCAAACATATTTATGGATGTTGTATTTTTAATCCTTTACATAAACACCATCCCTCGAACCATCCACCCTTAAGGCAATCATCCTGGTATTCCTGACCTTACGGCGTTTCCCTGTTTTTCTTGTCAACGGCAAAAAGCCGATGATCCTTCTTCTGGGCTTTTTCTTTCCGACACCAGGGCAGAATCAGCACATCTCTTAAAGTACGCCGTTGTCCTTCAATGTCTTGACCTCTTGCTCCGTCAGTCCCAGCATCTGGGAAAGCACCTCGAGGTTATGTTCCCCTATCTCAGGGGCGGGCCCGCGTGAGGCGTTGTCTTGCAGAAAGCTCATCTTTATGGGATTGCCGGCAATTTTTACTGTGCCGGCCTGTTTGTCGTCCACTTCCACGATCATGTTTCGCGCGTTGACCTGCGGCTCTGTCAGCACTTTGTCAATGGTGTTGATAGGGCCACAGGGAACGCCGGCCCCGTCGATGACAGCCACCCATTCATCGGCCGTCTTTGTGCAGAACGTCTTGTCAAGCTCCCCCACAAGCGACTGCAGGTTTTGGGTACGCAGCTCGTTGGTGGCGAAGGCATCGTTCTGCAGTAGGTCGGGTCGCTGGATGGCCTCGCACAGCCTTTGCCACAATGAGTTGTTGCCGCATGCCACCACGAAATAGCGGTCGCTGGCCTTGAAAGCCTGGAAGGGGGCGATGGTGGGATGGCGGTTGCCGATAGGCCCCGGGGGGGTTCCCTCCACCTGGTAGCGGGTGATGGCGTTTTCGAGGATAGACACCTGGCAATCCAGCATGGACACATCCACTTTTTGCCCTATGCCGGTTGCGTTGCGGTATTGCAGGGCTGCCAGTATACCTATGGCAGCATACAGTGAGGCGGTAATGTCTCCCAGCGACATGCCCACACGGGTTGGGGGCGTGTCGGGCCACCCGGTGATGCTCATGATGCCACCCATGGCCTGTGCCAGGATATCGTAGGAGGCCTTTTTGGAGTGGGGTCCGGAATGGCCGTACCCGGATGAAGCGGCATAGATCAGCTTGGGATTCAGCCCCCTGAGCGTTTCATAACCAAGGCCCAGCCTTTCCATGGTACCGGGCCGGAAATTTTCCACCAGCACATCGAAATGTTTTACAAGATCCCTGAAAACAGCTTTTCCCCTGTCTGTCTTAAGGTTCAGCGAGACACTTTTCTTTCCCCGGTTAATACTGAGGAAATAGAGGCTTTGCCCGTTCCTGAACGGCCCAAAGGAGCGGGCGTCATCCCCTGTGCCGGGAACTTCCACCTTAACCACCTCGGCACCCAGGTCGCTGAGGATCATTGTACAGAAAGGACCGGCAAGCACCCGTGACAGATCCAGGACTTTGATGTTTTGCAACGGTTTCATGATTTAACGTTTTTCTGTGGTTTCGCCCCGGTGGGGCATTCTTGCCATGACAACGCCCCGGCCGGTTTTGGTCGTGGGGCTCAGACCGGCCCCGGTCATTCCGTCCGAAGGGAGGAGTTGCCGGGCGTGAGGCTTTAAGATGGCTTCACCTTTTATCGGCCTTTCGCATCATCGCCAGGCATATCTTCTCGGCAGTGACAGGCATTGAGGTTACCCTGATGCCCAGCGCATTGTCAATGGCGTTTGCGATCACCGGTGCGACCGGTATCATCGTATGTTCGCCCATTCCCCTTGCACCATAAGGGCCATCCGGTTCAGGGACCTCAATGATGATCGGTACCACTTCGTCAGGTATATCCAGGGCTGTCGGGATCTTATAGTCGGTGAAGTTGGGATTGAGCATTTTTGCACGGTGGTCAAACTTCATCTCTTCGTAGAGCACCGTCGAAATACCCTGTAAAATGCCTCCTGTGATCTGTGCTTCAACCATTTGAGGATTTATGGCCTTGCCACAGTCTACCGCTTCGACAATTTTTTTCACCTTCACCTTCCCGGTCTCTTTGTCAATCTCGATGATTGCCGCTGCAGCCCCTACGGTGTAGTGTACATTGGGATGCCCGCCCTGGCTGGTTTCCGGGTCAGCCTTTGCAGAGGCATATTCGGGCATGAACATGCCCCGGCCCATGACTGGCCCGCCTTTAAAGGTACCATCATTCATCAGAATACCGTGGATTACAAAGTCTTTTAAAGGCAATGCAAAGTCAGGTTGTGTTTTGCACCTAACCGTTTCATCTTCCAGATACAGTGCCTCTTTTGGCAAATGTTGCGTTCGTGCCACCAGTGAGAATATTTGATCGCGGGCATCGAGCGCGGCAAGTTTCACGGCATTGCCGCAACCCCATGTTACGTGCGATGCGACAGTTTGCCACTCATAAGGGTTTCTGTCGGTATCCGGGTTTTCTGTCCGGATTTTTGAAACAGGCACCGAGAGGACCTCTGCGGCGATCTGGGCCATCACAGTCAGGAAGCCCTGTCCCAGGTCCATTCCTGATACCAGGAGGTTGATACTGGCATCTTCGTTGAATTTCAGAAAGCAAGATGAAGATGCGTTGGGTGGCATGGCGGGGGCTTTCCAGAAAAGGGAAAATCCCATCCCCACTGCCATGTTGGGGCCGGAAGGCTTAGGTTTTTCGTGCCATTTGATCTTTTTTGCCACGGCGTCAATGGCCTGATGCAGTCCGTTTGGGTTCATCTTCGCCCCATACGCTGTCAGGTCGCCCGTCCGTATTGCGTTTCGGCGGCGGATCTCCGGCGGGTCAATGCCTAGGTGCACGGCGATGCGTTCCATATGCGACTCCAGCCCAAACAGAAACTCAGAATAGCCAAATCCCCGGTAAGGACCACCGGGCGGCAGGTTTGTATAGATACAATAAGAGTCTATGGAAGCATTTTCCACACGATAGGGGCCGATGGCCGACAGTCCCACTGCATTTACGACATTGGCACCGTATTCAACATAAGCGCCGGCATCCCAGTAGAGTTCATGGTGCAATGCGGTGATGCGCCCGTCTTTCTTCACGCCGACCTTTAGCCTGGCAACGACGCCGAGGCGCTGGTAGGTGTTATAGAATTCACGCTCCCGGTTCCACAGCACCTTGACCGGGTGGCCCTGAACCCTGGTAGCGATTGCGGCAGCGATGATCTCCATTGTCACGCCCGCTTTGGAGCCAAACCCACCCCCTACATGCGGCGCGATAACACGCACGTCATTGTGCCTGATCCCTAATGGCGCAAGCGCGCTGGCAAAAAGGTTTCGCTGGGTATGGGGCGACTGTGAAGAGGCATAGACTGTCAGCCTGCCCGAATGGTCATATTTTGCAACGGCGGCATGGAATTCGATGGCGCAATGTGCATAACGCGGAACATCATAGGTGTCATCCAGAACATAATCGGCTTCGGCAAAGCCTTTTTCAACATCCCCCTTGCGGATTTTCCGGTGGTGGGCGACGTTGGAGTCCGGTTTAGGGAAGAACCACGGGACGTGCTCGTAATGTTTCAGGTCAGGATGGATAAGGTCTGCATCGGCCTTAAAGGCATCCAGCGGGTTGATCACCTTGGGCAGCGGCGAATAGTTGACCTTCACCAGCCTGGCCGCCTTTTTCGCGGCCTGCGGGGTGCGTGCCACCACGGCAGCGATCTGTTCACCGAAAAACCGGACCCTGTCCTGCGCAAAGATAAAACGATCTTTCATGTAAAGTCCGAAGTTGTACGGGAAGTCCTTGCCGGTCACAACGCAAAGCACCTCAGGCACTTTTTCGGCTTCAGAGGTGTCAATGCTGTTGATCATGGCATGTGCGTGAGGGCCTTCAACGATTTCCGCATAGAGCAGGTCGGGACCGAACTCCAGGTCATCGGTGAAAAGTGCAGCGCCTGAAACCTTTTCCTTTCCGTCAACACGGACAGCCGACTGTCCTACATATTTTAGCTCTTCCATGACTTAATGCTTTTTGGTGACTTCTTTGATGGCATCAATGACAGGCTGGTAACCTGTGCAACGGCATAAGTTGCCTGCAATGGCCTCTTTGATCTCATGTTCGGAAGGGTGCGGGATCTCAGAGATCAGCCCGGTGGCCGACAGTATCATGCCCGGCGCACAATAGCCGCACTGGAATGCATTTCGCTCCACCAGAACCTTTTGCAGGGGGGTCAGCCCATCCTGCGAAATGCCCTCAAGCGTCAGGACCTCCTGACCATCCACCTCTATGGCGAAGATCAGGCAGCTCCTGACTGCCCTGCCATCCAGGATCACGGTACATGCACCGCAATCGCCAGTATCACAACCACACTTGGGACTTTTTACCCCCATTTTGTAACGTAGCACTTCCAGCAGCATATCACTGGGCGCCACATATACGTGCCGATGCTCTCCATTCAGGGCAAAGGATATCTTTTTCATCTGTTTATAATTTTTTACAGTCGTTTGTTTTTCAGCACCTTGTGTGTTGACTCCCGTTTTTTGACGCCCTGTTTACCCTCCGATCAGTTTCGGTTTCTTCAAGCGTTCCACAGCAGCGGTCATTGCACGTTCAAACATTACCTTGGTCATGTGCATCCGGTATTCTTTGGATGCCCTTACGTCGGTAATGGGTTTTATGATGCTGTCGATCATCTCCTTTGCTTCGGCGATGCTTTCGGCACCGGTCCCTTTGGCTTTAAGGTGTGCTTCCAGTTTTGGTGAACGTTTCGGCACCGGGCCAACTGAGCCGAAGGCCACATGGCACGTGCCATCGGCAAAAAGCAGCACCCCGACATTGGCCTGCGCCAGGTCCTCGCCCGCATAACGCATCATCTTCTGATATGCACCGGCATGCTTTATTTCTGGCAAGGACAGGCTCACATGGGTCACCATCTCGTTTTCCCTGATCAGTGTTTTCCTGTTGTCAACGAACCACTTTTGAACAGGCACTTCCCTTGCACCCTCTTTGCTCAGGCAGTGTATAACGGCATCATGCACCAGCAGGGGAGCGGCACTGTCCATGCAGGCGACCGCCGAACAGATGTTTCCCACCATGGTGGCACGGTTTCGTATACCTGACGAGGCAACCAGGCCTGCCGCCTCATAAAGGATATAGGCGTTGTCGCGGATCAGCCTCGACCTGCGGATCATGTCAAAAGTGACCAGCGCACCGATGTGCAGCCTGTTGCCCACAGTTTCAATCTTCTCCAGGGCATCGAGGCCTTTGATGTCTATGAGGAGCTCCGGCACCCGGAAACCCTGCTTTATTTCATTGGCCAGGTCGGTGCCACCGGCCAGTAGCCTGGCAATCATATCCTTATTGTCAAGAAGCTGTAAAGCATCTTCAAGGGTGGCCGGCTTTTCGTAACCAAATTCATAGGGGATAGCCATGGTTCAGGTTTTTTTAAAAACAGTTTGTTTGTTCAGCATCAGGACCGGGCACTTCAGCACTATTAAGCCCTGCCGTTGTAAACAATCATCCCTCGATGGCGATCATCCTGCACATCGACGACTCCATCTCAATGCCTTTGAGGGGGAACAGTCCGATCCACACCCTTTTGTTGCTTACATTGTTGATCTCACCACCCACATTTTCGGCGTGCACCAATCCTTTGGGAAAGAGTTTAAGATGCATCACCTGGTAATATTCCTCAAGCGGGAACATCTCGTCCCATGCTTTCCCATACTTCTCTTTCAGCTTTGCCTCCGCTTCCTGAAAAGGTTTGGGGTGCCAGTCACGGATGATGGTATTCATCGGGTGGTCGGCACTGCCGCAATCTACGCCGATCCATTTTATCTTCATGTCGAGGGCCCACTGGTGGAAGTCGGGATCCGGCCCGGGGTGCTTTACGAAGTAACGCACTTCGTCAGACTCCGGCTGATCCCATCCATACCTGTGGTACCCCGTATTGATGATCAGTATGTCGCCCTCTTTGATCTCCGCCTTCCGCATCAACATCTCCGGAGAGTAAAGGCTATAATCCTCCACTTCATCCGAAATATCCACAACGACGCCCGGGCCATACCAGAAATCGAGCGGGGTGTCGCCGATAGAGCGTCCGCTCGAATGGAAATGTATCTCACCGTCAATATGGGTTCCCACATGATGGCTGCTTGTCATAATCTGGCCATTGGCCCCCTGCCCCATATGGGCGCCGGCGATCCGTTTGAAATATTGCAGCTGCAACGGCACATAGCTTGGCCAGGGTGGGGTGTGTACGCTCAATGTTTGTGTTAAATCGTGGATCTTTACATCCTTCATCATCTTAAATAATTCTTCTGCATTCATGGTTAAAACATTTTTTTGTGAACAATTGAATATAAATAAGTTTGGGTATTCTCTCTTTTGCTTATCAGCTCATTGCCCGGGCCAGTCCTTCGAAGGCTTTCCTGAACGGTTCCATCGGGGCGCTTAACACCCCGGCACCCACTTGTCCCACCCCGGGATTTTTATGGGCCACCCCCGTATCAATGAAGGGGGTGATATTTTTTTCGATCACCTTACGCACATCGATGCCTGTGGGGGTGCCGCGGAAGTTAAGATAGGGGATCTGGTACACGTTGTTTTCGCCTGCAGTGATCTCGTACATATCCATGGTATACTGGAAGGCATCTTCGGCTGTTCCGCCAACGAATTGCACGATGGCGGGGGATGCCGCGATGGCGAAGCCTCCCAGGCCAACGGTCTCGGTTACAGAGCTGTCTCCGATATCAGGATTTGCATCCGCTTTGGTATAACCGGGAAAGAAGAGCGCGTCGGGGACCAGGGCTTCTCCTGTAAACCATTTGTCGCCGGTCCCGGCAAGCTGAACACCAAAATCTGTCCCGTTGCGTGCCATCACCAGCACGAGGCTGCTGCAGGGAATATTACGGGCAGCGTCGAGGCAGCATTTGGCGGCGGGCATGGACAGGTTCAGGAAAAAGTGATCATTCCCGTTGATGAAGTCCAGCACACTGACGGCAGCCTCTTTATTGGGGGCTGTTTCCACAACAGCAGGCGCCACCGTTCTGTAAAACAGCGAGTTGGCCGCGCGATTGCGGTTGTGTACCTCATCGCCCATATGCAGCGCCTGCGCAATGATGTTTTTCAGGTCAACCTTTCCAAGCCGTTCAACAGCAGACCTCAGCACGGGATACAGCCCTTCCTCCATCCATTTGAGTCTTTGAATCACCTCCGGGGCATAAGCGCCGTAACGCAGCACCTTGCCAAGTCCTTCGTTCAGGGTACAAAAAGCAACATTGCCATGGGCCTCATTCTCTACAATGAACACCGGCATGGATGCCGAGACAATGCCTGCCATGGGTCCGACAGCAGAATGTTCGTGGCAGGGTGCAAATTCTACCTCTCCGGAGGATGCAAGTTTTTTGGCTTCCTCCACCGTACCGGCCATGCCCTCGTAGATAAGTGCGCCGATGACCGCACCGCGCGTCGGCCCGCACATCCTGTCCCAGGCAATGGGCGGCCCTGAATGCAGGATCAGGTTCTTTCTCATCCGCGGGATGACTTTTTCGGCAACATCCAATCCGGTCAGCATGGGTTTGCCTTCCAAAACGATATTGAGGGCCCTGGCATTGGCCGCATCTGTCCTGTCCCTGTTTGAAGCGATCTTTTCAATCGCCTTGCTGTCGACATCAACAGGGGGTTTCCATTGAAGCTGAATGGCATCCACACCAAGCTGGTCGAGGTCCTCCCTGAAAGACAACAGTCCTGCGTTGATCACCTTCAGCGGTTTATTAAAAAGGTCGTTTATTGACATGGTCAGGCGATTTATCGGGCAATGTTCTGTATTATTTTACCTGTCAGCATGGCAGCGGCACTATTCGAACGCATTACGACAACGCCGGCATTTTCAAGCTGTTGTATCACATTTCTTCTGTTTTGCGGGTCACCATCGGTACCTGTTACCGAACAAACGAATAACAGTCCGGGAGCTGCCGCTGTTGCTTCCCTGATTGCCGGGACCAGTTCATCAGCAGGCGACAGGTGGGCCCCGTGGCCCAGGACCACGTCAAAAAGAATGACAGCCACCTCTTTGTCTGCAGCCTCCTCACCGATCCTTTTGTTTCGAAGAGAGAAGTCGATCATGGGATGGGGCCTTCCTGTGGTAAATGCATCCTCACCCATGTCGATGACGGTATGGCCCTTGCTCTTCCAGGGATCCTTTAACCGGTAGTCATCGTGCAAGGGTGTGTTGCTCCACACATATCCTGCTGCCCCTTTCAGCAGCAGCTGTGCCTCATCGCACAGGGTTCCCCCGCTGAACAGTCCACGTACGAACCTGCCTTTTCTGCCTGTCGACAGCTTTTCGGCCAGCACGGATATTTCATTTTCCCTCTCTGTCAACTTCTCTTTGACTATTTGAACGTCCTCACCCCGTGAAATGTTTGTTGCCACCAGTGCCGCCTCCTCCAGGTCAGCCACCGGGATGGCGCCTGAACGGCGGACCTGCTCAAGGTTTCCGCCAATAAAAATCGCGACGACGGGTTTTTTGACGCGCCGGATCTCCACGGCAATCTTTTCAAGGACCTCATTGTCGGGGGGTTTGCTTATCAGAAGGATACAATGGGTGTCCTCATCGTTATTCAAGGCTTTCAGTGCTTCGATGAACATCATGCCCCCGACCTCCTTTTTCACATCTCTGCCACCTGTGCCGATGGCCTGGGATATGCCGGCGCCATGGTTGGAAATGATGCTGCTGGTCTCCTGCAATCCCGTTCCGGATGCAGCCACAATACCGATATGGCCCCTGCCGGCCACATTGCCAAAAGCAAGAGGCACACCGTTGATGATCGCGGTGCCACAATCGGGGCCCATCATCAACAGGCCCTTGCTTTTTGCATACGATTTGAGCACCACCTCCTCTTCGATGCTTACGTTATCGGAAAAAAGCATCACATGCAGCCCCTGCTCCAGGGCTTTCCTGGCCTCTGCGGCGGCATATCGTCCGGCGATGGAAACAAGCGCAAGGTTAGCACCTTCAAGTTGCTCCATGGCCTGTGTCCAACTCCGGGGGGCAGAAGCAGACTGACGGCCCTGCTTTTTCGTCACCTCCCCAAGAAGGGTCTCCGCTTCTTCAACGGCCCGCGCAGCAACATCCTCCGATCCCGCTTTGATGCTGATCAGCAAGTCAGTGTCTGTCGCCGGCGAAAATTCAGGCACCAGCAGCCCTGCAGCCTTCAGGATCGCCTTGTTTTCACGGGTGCCCATCACCACAGAAGAATCTGTCACACCCTCCATCTCGTTGATGCGTTTTGAAACGATCATCAATGTCACCGAATCATAATAAACACCCCTCTTTGTAACACCTTTCAGAACCATATCCCAATTTTGTGTTTGACAGAAAAAATATATCCGGACAACAGGTCTGCCCCGGACGTGGCACCCATTGTAAGCAGCATCTTCAGGCTTTCAGTGGCTTTCTTTTTTTGGGGTGATGAATATACAAAATTTTTAAACAAGTAGAAGTAATGGCCCTCTTTAGCATGCCGCAGAAAGGAATTGACAAGGGGATTGTCTCCGCAGGCTGCCTGATATATGGCGTTTTGCAGATCCGACAAGCTCTCCTTTTCTTTGAACGCGGTAAAATGCAGCCCTAAAAGCAATCCCGCGATAAAATCATCCCCTGCCGGGGTCAGCCCTCTCCCTGTCCCTTTTAATAAGCCGACAGCTTCTTTTGTATTTTTCGCCAAAAGGCGATCTGCGGCCTTCAAGGCATTGTCCATGAAATGAATGTCAAACCCCCCGGAAAAATTCCTGCACCTGTCGGGCTGCAGTAGAAAAAGCAGGCTGTGGGGCGCAAACAGTGCCCCGTGTTTCTCGGGTATTTCGAGGAGATAGCGTTCAAATTCACCGCAATGTATTTCATGAAATGACAACTGTGAGCAGTAGGTGGCTGTTTGATGCCTGTTGATTTTCTCTTTACCGAAGAGAACATGGTCATTCTCAATGGTCAATGATACGGATCCCGGGAGGCTGCCATTCTTTATACAGATCCCGTTGGCCGACATGTTTTGCTCTTTGGTGGTAACATAAACCATATCATTGCCTTGACCGGCGAAGTTCGCCACATCCCTGAAACGTGAATGCAGGTGGAAGGTTCCTGAAGGCAGGTTGTCGCCCAACACAATCTCTTCAGATAAACTTTCTGCTGGCATGGGTTTGAAAGGGTTGTTCATCACTTTATTCGGATAACAGACGGGTCGCATTATGTTTTTTAACCTTCGTACGGCTTTTTGATGACCGGTATTTTTCTTTGACAAAAGATTTCCTAATTTTACAAAGCAAAATTAACAAGTAAAAGGCAATGGTCAACATAATCTGGGACTGGCACCTGGTGGTGCAATTGTTGTTGGCGACTGTTCTGGGTGCATTGGTGGGCCTGGAACGGGAAATTCATGGCCGGCCGGCCGGACTGAGGACGCACATTTTGGTGTGTCTTGGTGCGGCGCTTATCATCGTTGCGTTTGAAGAGCTGCAGGCAGCCCTTGTCCGCGATGGCGGGGACATTCTGGCAATGGACCCGGCCCGGGCGGCAGCTGGAGTCATTACGGGCATAGGCTTTCTGGGGGCAGGGACGATTTTAAAGGGCAAGGACCACGTCATGGGCCTTACCACTGCTGCCTCTATATGGGTGGTCGCTGCCATAGGGATCACCACCGGTCTGGGGCAATATTTTTTGGCGATCATCGCCACCGCACTGGTGCTCTTTGCCTTGTTCGTACTACACAAGATCGACATCAAATCGGAACATTACGGGGAGATCTTCCTGAAAGGCACAGGCGGGATCTCCTTTTATGAAAGCTCCCGTGAACAGATCACCCTTATGGGCTTTCAGATAAAAGGCTATGACATCGAAGCAGTTACGCAGGACGGCGAAATAAAAATCCGTTTCCTGGTAAAATACAAACAGCCCGAGATCGGGGCCAGGGTCATTGAAAGACTGTTCCTGATCAAAGGTGTCACTGCTGTTTCTTGGGAAAAATAACCGGACAAACATCCACCATTCACCTATATCAAACTCCTTGATACCAGCACGGCCACCAGGGCAGGCAAGGTGATATCGCCCAAAACCAGCGGGACAACGACCTTCCGGAAAGGATATCCCGTAAACGCCAGGATCCCGGTCAACAGGTTATTCGGAAACGGGGTAAAAGCCACATAAAAATATATAAAAGCCTGTATTGCAATCTGTGGCAGTCTTGTCAGGCGCTGCAGGATTTTTTCAAGCCGTTTTTCGAGTGAGCCCCCCGCCAGTTCCCTGGCGGCAAACCCAAAATAATAGAATAAAATATCGCCGGCTGACAATCCCAGGCCGGCGACGACCCCGATAGCAAAAGGGTGCGGGTGGCCTGCCGCCATGGCAACAACCACCGGATAGGTCGTTAAAGTAGTGAAGGAGGTGAAGGCCCCGATCAGGGAAACAAAAAATACGATGAGGTAACTGTTCCGAAGCCCAAGGATACCCACCATCTCTACCGGACTATATACAAGGACCATCACCATACAGCCTGTAACCAGCAATGAAAGCAGGACAAACAAGGCAATGCGCAAAGATGAAGGGTGTATTTTCATCAATAAAGTGGGGACATAGGGGGTCACAAAGATAGGTGTTTCAAAGAAAAATCAAACCGCATGCCTCACCGGTTGCCGTCATGGCTTGGTTCACATGAAAAAAATTCATGTATATTTCTCCTGTAAAAAAACACCATCATTTTGTAAAAAAACAATATACAAAATGCTGGTG
>SL_3KL_010_SEDDRAFT_10000279_pt1 | contig 39416 bp, 24 predicted proteins | sample SodLakKL_010_SED_2_FD_10381 | JGI IMG/M metagenome (IMG submission 10381) | reverse complement strand
GGTGTTTCCTTCTTGAACTTGGTAGCCGTTTGAATGCCGTCCTTAAGTCGTTTAAACCAACCCATTCCCTATTCTTTTATTTAATACATACGCAAAACCAACCGTCTCGACAATGCAAAAAATGAATTGCCAGGACACTTTATGATTCCGCGTGGTATCACGACGGACACACTCATGGGATGACAAAAGTACAAAAGTTGGACGTACTTTTTCTAGAAGGATTTACATGCTGAAATATTGAAATATGTAAAAAATTGATATATGGGGAAATGAATAATTAGTGGAGTAAATATTTTTTTTCGATGAAACAAAACCACCTTTAAATATCATTCATTACTACAAAGCCTGAACGACTCTATGATGCATTTTGGGCTTAAAGTCGTACCTTTGAGCTGAATAAAACAATAAACTTATAAACATGGCAGGACATAATAAATGGTCTAAGATCAAGAGAAAGAAGGGCGTACTGGACGCGAAGAGATCAGCTATTTTTTCCCGAATTATCAAGGAGATTAACATCGCGGTAAAAGAGGGCGGAAACGACGACCCGGATTTCAATCCCCGGCTGAGATTGGCTCTGGCAAATGCCAAGGGTGCTAATATGCCCAAGGACAATATTGAACGTGCCATAAAAAAGGCGGTTGACAGTTCCGGTGAAGCCATTATGCAGCCCACTTATGAGGGATATGCCCCCGGGGGTATCGCTGTTTTTGTCGAATGCGCCACGGACAATATCAACAGAACTGTAGCTGCAGTGAGGGCCGTTTTTAACAAAAAAGGTGGAAACCTGGCTACTTCGGGTTCTGTGGATTATCTCTTTGAAAGGAAAGGCATATTCGTGCTCAAGCTGGAGGACATTGAAGATATGGAAACCCTGGAACTCGAACTCATTGACGGAGGTGCCGAGGACATCGAAGTGGACGAAGAGTCCGGGGAAGTCAGTGTAACGGTTGACTTTGAGGATTTTGGCAACATGCAGAAAAAGTTAGAGGAGCTTAATCTGGAGCCCAAAAGCGCCAACCTTGAGCGGATTCCCATGAATACGATGAAACTATCTGTGGATGATTCCAAAAAAGCGCTTGACCTGATTGAGGCACTTGATGAAGTGGAAGACGTTCAAAATGTTTTCCATAATTTGGAAATGACTGAAGAGCTCGAGGCAGCTCTCGGTTAAGGGCAAAAAAAACCTCGTTGCCGAAGATGACAACGAGGCCGAACACACTATGAGAACACCCTAAATCTTTAACATAACTCAATGTAATGCTTGTGATACAAAGGTAAAACCTACATCATCAATCCACCAAATATTTTTGATGATTTCTTCAAAAAATGTTGAAAAAATTTACGATGTTCTTGATATTGAGGACATTGTAAGCGACTTTGTTACTTTAAAAAAACGGGGTTCCAACCTAATAGGCCTATGTCCCTTTCACGATGAGAAGACTCCCTCCTTTTCGGTGAGTCCATCCAAGGGTATATTTAAGTGTTTCGGATGCGGTAAAGGCGGTAATGCCATTCACTTTTTGATGGAGCACGAGAACTTCACTTACCCTGAAGCCCTAAAATACATAGCTGCCAGATACAACATTCACATTGAAGAAGAGACACCCAGCGAGGAGCAGCAAGAGGAAGAAAAGGAGCGCCAAAGCCTTTACATTGTCAGTGAGTTTGCAAAGCGGTTTTTCTCTGAGCAACTGTTCGATACCGGGGAGGGACAATCTGTGGGCCTGGATTACTTTAAAAATCGTGGCTACAGCAAGGAAATTATTGAAAAATTTGACCTGGGGTATGCTCCCAGATCCGGAAGCGGATTAAAACGGGCAGCACTCCGGGCAGGTCATGAAGCAGAGCGGCTTAAAAACCTCGGATTGCTCAACAGCCGCGAAAGTGATTTTTTCCGTGGCCGGGTCATGTTTACTATCCACAACCTCAGTGGCAAGGCGGTTGGTTTTGCCGGAAGGATATTGGGTGTGGACAAAAAGTCCCCGAAGTACATCAATTCACCGGAATCCGATATCTACAACAAAAGCCGCATTCTCTACGGGATTTACCAGGCTAGAAAAGCCATGCGAAGGGAGGAGAGGTGTTTTCTGGTGGAGGGATATACGGATGTGATAAGTATGCATCAGGCGGGCATTGAAAACACTGTGGCCGTGTCAGGTACCAGTCTGACTCCGGGCCAAATTGCACTTATCAAGCGTTTTGCCAATCACGTTACCCTGATTTTTGATGGAGATACCGCCGGAATTAAAGCAGCCAGCCGCTCTGTAGATCTTTTACTGGAACAGGAGGTAAACGCCTACATCGTATTGTTGGAGGAAGGGGAAGATCCCGATTCAGCCGTAAAGTCCCTCGGCAGGGAGGATTTTCTGACCTACGTGGATGAAAAGGCCATGGACTTTCTGGATTTTAAAATACAATCCACCCCGGGCTCCCAATCTGATGACCCTTTTCAGCGCACCAAAGCTGTGCGGGAAATAGTCAGTTCTCTCGGCCTGATCCGGGACCAAATGAATCGGAGCTACTACATTCGCAAAACGGCCGATATCTTCAAGCTGGAAGAATCCATTGTGGTCAGTGAGGTAAATAAAGTCATAAAAGATAAAGTCTGGAAAGAAAAAGGCCGGCAGCAGCGACAGATAAGACGTGAAAAAGAAAGGTCCGGGGATTCGGACTCATCTACTTCGCAAAAATCAGGGGAAACGGTAGCCACACCAAAAGACAGTGTCGTTCAAAAGGACTATCATCAGGAACTCGCCCTGGTAGAGTTGTTATTGCGCTATGGCAATGAACTAATGGAGGACCACTCCCCTGTTCACGAGTTCGTATTCTCTAACCTGGAGGACGTTTATGAAGAGTTGAGTGACCCACTTGTTTTAAAAGTCCTTGAACACATGAGGGAATCGATTGCTGAAATGGGTAAAATAGATATGCAGGGACTGATCGCCCATCCGTCCAAAGAGGTAGGGCAACTTGTGGTCAACCTCCTCACAGATGAATACACCTACAGTGAGAATTGGGAAGAGCGTTGGAATATTGTCCTTCAAAATCAACCCCCCCCGGAGGAAAATTTTGCCAAAGAAGCTGAAGAGGTGGTAATTTCACTCAAACTCAGAAAAGTTAGATCGGTCATTCAGCGTCAAGCAGCTGAGATTAAAGCAATTCAACAAGAAAAGCCCAATGAAGTCAATGATATGTTGGAGATTTACCTGGAATTAAAGGAGCTTGAAAAGGCACTCGCAAGTCAACTCCGCACCATTGTTTACGGTTGATCATCCCCTTTGTGACCCCTGAAAAGATATCTCCTGCCGACTATTAGCAGTCCGGCAATACCGGTAAGTACATAAATGTCGGCCAGGTTGAATATGGGATCAAACAATTTCAATTCGCGACCTCCCAACCACAAAAACCAATCCGGCCAGTGCGTATCAACCAGTGGAAAATACAGCATGTCCACTACCCTTCCCTGAAACAATGGAGCGTATCCACCCCCTTCCGGCCACCACTCAGCAAGTCCACCGTGAAAGGGGCTGACTGAAAACAGGAAACCGTAAAAAACACTATCGATGGTATTGCCTATAGCTCCCGCCAGGAGTAGGCAGAGAAAAACCAGGAGAGAAAACGGGGCTCGGATTTTTGAGAAATACTTTATAGCGAATAGCAAAAATGCAATGGCAAAAACACGGATGATGGCCAGGAAAGTCTGCCCCCATTCATCTCCGATCAACCAACCAAAAGCCATGCCCTTGTTTTCCACAAATCGGAGCCTCGCCCAATCCAACCCCAAAATGGGCATTTCTTCGCCAAGTTGAAAATTCAGCTTTACCCAAATTTTCAGGATTTGATCGGACAATACGAGTAACAGAACCAAAACGGCAAGCGCTCTCCACCGGAATTGAGAGGTAAGTTTTTCACTCATCAAACTGTGGGATTATTGCTTAAGGAACTTTCCGCTCACGGCATTTTTACCATCTGATATATTTATCAGGTAGGTGCCACTTTTCAGGTGAGTGACAGACAGTGGTTGACCTGCAGAAATTTCACCCATATGCACCCTTCGACCCATCATGTCAAACACCTCTACACCAAATTGATCTCCCTGAGTCAGACCTTTGACGTAAAGCCTGTCTGTGGTTGGATTGGGGTAAATTTCCAGTAATTCCCCCTGCAAATCAGCAATGGAAGAAGGCATCTCAATGGTAGCTGCCAGTACATTTGTTACGATGAAGTCATTGGAGGACGCACCATTCCCATCGGCAATATTTCCCGCTGCGTAGATATTGACTTCCCGGTTGTCCGGGTTTTCAGGCACCAACCAATCCACTGTCCAAATCAATTCGTTATCGCCTGGAAAATTGGATGCCGGACTGTGTTCGAAGTATTGTTTCCCGGCAAAATTTCTCGTTCTCGAACTGGCGGAAGGATTTTCCAACGTACCCAGGCTGTTGTTGTCCCCATCAAGCACCACCAGTTGAAAACCTCCCCTTGCTGCCAGACCATTGGGGTTTCGTAGAATTACTTCGAGTTCATACCGCTCTCCATCTATCGGATTGGTAGGTACGCCATTGACACTTATATCCCCATCCAGTCCCAGTGGATTATTGCCCAGATGACAGTCGCTGCAAAGACCTTCACCGGGAGCACCGGTATGGGCAGCCGGTGGGAAAGAAGCATTTCCGAGTAGGAATACGGATAAGAAAATTACGCCTGTAATGAGTAGTTGTGAAATGTTGAGTTTCATAAGTTTAAAGTTTTTGTGTGGTGTTGAAAATATATTATGAAAAATTGTTATATTAATTTTTTACCACCTGAAAAGACCGCATATTGTCCCCGACTACAATTTGCAGGAAATAAATCCCAGAAGAAAGTGAGGCGGCGTTTATCACTATATTTTTATCGTATTGGTCACTTCCGGATAGTACTAGTCTGGCAGAGCTGTCGTATATCTTCCAATCAGCATTTCCAATCTCCTTTTCTGAATGAACCTGTATGATTTCTTCGAAGGGATTTGGGAATACCTCAAGATTTAAGTTGCCGGCAACTTGATACGGAGCTGTCACATCTGTATCTATCACTACCTCTATACAAGCAGTATCCGTTATACCGCACATATTAGAACCCGTAAAACATATTTCCGCTGCACCTGCCACGGAATAAACAAGATTTACCGACATTGAATCAGCATCAAATTCCACCACCTCAGGTTGAGGATCAAAGCTCCATGAAAAATCCCCAGCAAATCCGGTCAAATCCTCTCCTACAAAAGTGTAACTCTCATCAATGGTAAGGGTGTCGGGACCTTGTATTGCAAGTTCGATGGAAGTCAAATCCCCGGAAAAAATATCGATGGTAAAGATGTTTAGACAGACTGTGCTATCGGGATCTTCTGAATAGCGGCTTTCCAAATGCAGGGCAAAATTTTCCAAATCCTCTGACAAAAGCTCCAGTGGAACACTAAGTACGAGGTCGGCTGAGTCTGAATATACTCCGGAACTTACTATCGAACTGTCTGCTGACCTCATCCATTGGTAATGAATAACAATATCCTCCTCATAATCTTCCAGGCCCGGTAGCATCGGAGAGCTACCCGGGTAGATTATCAATTCACTATCCGTGCAGGTAAAGTTCAAGGGCTCTATAATTGTTTCCAAAACCAACAATTCCAGGATAAAGAAACTGTCACATTCAAACTCCATACCCGGGCTGCTTTCCAGAGTGATAAACAATTCTCTATCCTCCCCGAATACTCCTGTCATATCAAAGGATTGGGCTTGTGGATGCCCTTCGAATGGGACATAAACCGGGTCTGGGTTGTCCCAGCAAATCACCTCCAATAATTCTGTGGGATTGTCAAAATTATCCTCAATAACATGAAGGAAGAGTTCAGCTACCAGAATGCAGCCTGTGGCGCTTGTCAGAGTGTCCACAAACTCAAAGTCCCCTGCTGTGTCAAATGGACCGAGGGTATCCCCTACCGGACCAAACGGACTATCCCAAAAATAAAATTCCCGCTGGCAGATTGTATCCAGCCAGACGTGAGTGGGAAGAGGAGAAACATGAACGTCCACACAAGCAGAATCTGTAGAACTGCAAGAATTGGCCGCTATGACACATATTTCAAAGGTTCCAGGGTCAGGGAAGTCAACAATTCTCTCGAGATCGTTCTCCCCGTTTTCCAGTTCCTGACCGTCGAGCGTCCACAGGTAAAAGCTGGCGCCTTCCACCCCTTGATCCAGAGCGAAAGTGACTCCCAATGCGCCCTGGCATATGGTATCGCCCATACCACCCTCAATTCCCGATTTGTCAAAAACCGGCGGAGAAAGTTGTTCCTGGGCAAGGTCGGTGGCTGGAAGTGCTCCCTCCACCTGCAATAATTCTACATTGCATCTGTCTCCGTTATAGCCATTGAAAACAAGACCATAGGTTTTTCCGGGGTAAGTTTCCACGCCGAAGTTGAGCTCGCCGATTTGAGGAGATTCAACCAATGAACAGCCACCGACTAACCAGGACGAATCGGGAAGAAGCCCGGTTTGATCGGGACCAAACTCCAAATCCGGTGGCAGTTCGTAAACGCCAATTTGTACTCCATCGCCCTGCTCGCAATCTTGAATTTCCAGGGAGAACCCCAAAGAGTCAGATCCTGCTACAAATGTGATCCACTGGGGGTTGAGGAAAAATTGGCCATCGCATCCCGGCCAGGCAATGCTGTCGCCATCAGCCGGTCCCATGAAGAAACAATATCCGGTTAGTACACCCGTATCACAGAGAATATCTGTCTGATTGTAAAAATAGGCAATGGTACTGTCGCAATGGCCTTCTGCTTCTAAATTGAAAGATGCAATTGCTGAACAATCATTTCCATCCGATACTGTCACTGAATACAATCCCGGGAGAAGATTTTCCGCTGTGGACTCTGTTTGGACCGGGTCTGTATCCCATGTAAAACTATAATCATCAACACCACCTGTTACACTGGCTGAAATCGTGCCATCGTCGCAGTCCGGGCAAGTAGATGGAATGGCCGTTAAGTCAATTTGCAGCTCGTCAGGCTCATTGACCTGGGCTGATTCCTGGGTCTCACAACCATTGTCATCGGTGAGTGTAAAATGATAGGTATCTGCTTCCAGCATGGTATTTTCCAGTCCTTCAAAACCATCGGACCACACAGCTTCAAAAGGCGGATTATCCCCGGAAACAACAAGTTCAATTTCCCCGTCGGTCCCATTGTGGCAACTTACATCGGTAGTCAATACTATAACTTCTAATGGCGCCGGTTCGGATACTTCAACCTCGGTTATAGTTTCGCAATTGGCATTGTCAGTAATAGTTGCGGAGTAAAATCCAGCACTCAGCCCGGTGAGTTCTGAACCTGTATCTCCGGTTGACCATGCGATTGAAAAGGGAGGTTCATCCCCGGAAACAACCAGTTCGATTTCTCCGTCATCACCCTCATAGCAACTTACATTTTCGACAAGTGGCACCACATCAATGGGATTGCCATCAAGTATGGTGTACGCAGCAGTTTCAGTACAACCATTGTTGTCAGTGACAGTGAGAAAATAATCACCTGCCGGAAGTCCGCTGCTTGCCGGCCCTGCAGAACCATCTGACCAGGCGTAGTTAAAAGGAGATACACCTCCTGAAGCTTCCACGGTAATAGCGCCTTCCGCTCCGCCCTCGCAGGCATTATTTGTCAAATCAATCAAATGTATTTCAACCAAATCGGGTTCTGTAATAGTAACGGAAGTTTCAGCTGTGGACCCACCATCGTCTGTTACGGTTGCAGAATGGCTTCCGGCATCTAATTGAACAGCGACCGGACCGGATTCTCCATTGGACCAAAGAAAAGTGTAACCGCTGCCGGTACCGCCAGTGGCTTCAGCCTCTGCACTTCCATTTGATTCTCCAAAGCAACTCACATCGGTACTGCTGACTATTTCAATTTCCAGCGGTTGTGTGGGTTGTTCAATATCGGCATCCAACTCATCGGTAACTATAAAATCCTGGGTGTTCAAACCGTTTCCATCTGCAATGTTTCCTGCACCATAAAAAGTGACGAAGGAGGAAGTCATTCCGGTAGGTGCAGTCCAATCAACGGTCCACTCCACTTCATTGGAGGCGGGGAAGTCAACTGAAGGATTGTGTTTGAAATAGGTTCTTCCACCTGAAGTTGAAAGTGTGGCATTTGCCGAAGGATTGGAGAGGGTCCCGACATTACCGTCATTTTCATCCAGTGCTACTATTTGAAATCCGGCCTTTTGAGCAATTCCATTGGGATTTGTCACCAATACGGACAACTGGTAGGTTTCCCCGGCCAGGACATTTGGACCGGGACCACTTATTTCAATTTCCCCATCCAAACCAAGGGGGTTGGAGCCACCGTGACAATCTGAACATAATCCATCACCAGGTGCACCAGTATGCCCATCCGGTGGAGAGGCGGAATTGGCGATGAGTACTATGGCAAATGCAATGGCTGTGACCAGTAATATGCGAGGATTTTTCATGATAAAATGCCTGTAGTTGTTGATTCATGCCGGTATTTTTCAAATGGAGGTAAAAGTACTAATATTTTTCAGAAAATTGATATAAATAAATGGTTTTTTGTGAAAAAGTTATCTTCCATATCGCCTTTTTCAATAATTCTATTCTCTTCAGTAGTTTAGAGGGTCATTTTGGAAACCGTTTTTGTAAAAAGTGTTGAAAATAGCCATTTTTAAAGGTTGAAGTATTGCATGTAAATCATGGGATTTTTTTAATTGGGGATTTTGGGAGATATGCTGAGGGAGAGTATGGCACTTTTCGTTATTCAAACAAAGGTGTTTTACCAGCCATTTTGGTTATCATAAATCCACTGGTAGTTTGGTCAACAGAACCAAAGAGCTTATCAGGTGATAATTTAATGTGTAAAGAGTGCGAAATAATTTGAGAAAAATTAAGTATTTTATAGGAAGTTTCTTATGTTTGTTCGTAGCATTAATTTATTACAGGGTAAATGTGCAGAATTATGCCGAAAACCTGAATTAGTAAAGTTTCCACTGACTGAGATTAAGTTGCACGACAAAAATAAACACCAGTAAGACAAACAAAATCAATGAAATTGAGAATAGGTTCCCTCCTGTTTATTGCCATCTGCTTCCTGGTAATCGGATGTGAATCCGAGAATATAGAGGAATACTTCGCAGATGCGGAGTGTCCCACCGACAATGTAAGTTTCCAGGCCGATGTGAGACCTATCCTGGATTCTCATTGCATGGCCTGCCACAATTCACTCGCACAATTGGGAGGAGTGGTTTTGGAAAGCTATGAAGATGTATTGGTTTATGTTGAAAACGAGCGTCTGTTGGGTTCCATAAAGCACCTTCCCGGTTTCAGTCCCATGCCGCAGATAGGTACAATGTTAGACGACTGTTCTATTGGAAAAATTGAGGCCTGGATACAAAGTGGTGCTCCTGATAACTAAAGCTACAGAATTATGAAAATTCGAAATCTCATCGCGGTTTTTTTTCTCATTGTACTCGCCCTGGGTGCTTATGTGTACTTTTTTATCTACCACAAAGCACATGAGGATATTTACACTGCAGAACCAGATATTACCATAACTGCTGAGGAATTGTACATGGCATTTCAGGAAGATGAACTCTCGGCCAATGATACCTATCTCGGAAAAATCATTCGAGTCTCGGGTACTGTGTTGGAAGTCGAGGTGGAAAATGGGGGTGAAATAAGCGCTATTAGATTGGATGTGGGTGAAATATTAGACGGAGTTGTCTGCGAAATGGACAGGGTCTATTTGCGCGAGACCGGTGAAATACAACCAGGAGATGAAATTACCCTTCAGGGGGTTTGTACAGGATACCTGGAAGATGTAATATTGAATCGATGTGGAATAATAGATATCGAATAATAAAACCCGGCAACCGTGAAGCTACTCTACCTCACTTTTACCTTTTTGATGATCGGCTCTTTCGCCCTTCAATCACAGAATATTTACTACACAAGAGAAGCCCGGATTTTCTTTTATTCCGAAGCACCGCTTGAGGATATTGAGGCCCACAACAATCGAGGCTCATCCGTCATTGACTTTGACAATTGTGAGATTGAATCTTCCGTGCTCATCCGGGGGTTTATGTTTGAAAAAAGCCTGATGCAGGAGCATTTCAATGAGAACTACATGGAGTCCCATAAATATCCCAGGGCCACCTTCAAAGGTACATTTGTCAATTGCGAAGAGATAACCATTGAATCGGATGGCACTTACCCCTTTATTGTTGAAGGAGAACTTGAGATGAGGGAAATTACAGGGGATGTTATCGCGGAAGGTAAAATTGTGGTTGAAAATGGACAAATCAGCGGAACAGCGGAATTCACTGTTAAGGTAGCTGATTTTAATATTCGCATTCCCGCACTTGTCAGGGATAATATCGCAAGGGAGATTGATGTGAGGATCGAAGCGGATTATAAAAAACTCGACCGCTGATTTTGTTCATAACTGCTGATTGATCGGGTTGAATTGCCGGTCAACCCACCAATGAAAACCTTAGAATATGATGAAAAACAGATTGTTGACAAGGTGTTTTCCGGTATGCTTGCTATTACTTGGATTTGGTTTGCTGCCCTTTTGGACACATGGGCAGGATAGCTTGTTGGATATGATAAATGAAGAGGAGGAGGAAGAGGTGGAATACGCAACTGCTTCGTTTAAAACCAACCGCGTTATCAACCTCCACTCCCTGGAAAACACCCACCCGGGCATTTTGGACATAAAAATCGGCCATCGATTCGGCCTGATAACCGGGGGTGTTGACAACTTTTTCGGACTCGACAATGCAGTTACCCGAATTGGAGCTGATTACGGATTGATGAACAATGTACAAATAGGCCTTGGCCGCAGTACCTTTCAAAAAACGGTAGATGGTTACGTGAAATACCGCATCCTCCGTCAGAGCACCGGTGCTGTTGAAATGCCTTTGACACTGTCCGCTGTTGCTTCTGCTGCCGTCAGGACGGACCCCTGGACTGTCAATGATGTAAAAGTGCCCAATAAGTTCCGGTGGTTTTACACCTGGCAACTGATAGCAGGTCGAAAAGTTTCCGATTTTTTCACTGTCCAGTTGAGTCCCGGTTTGGTGCATCGCAACCTGGTAGAAACCTCTGATTTGTCCAATTCGGTCTTCAATGTGGGAATCGGTATGCGTTTTCGCCTGAGCCGGAGGGTCACCCTGAACACCGAGTGGATTTATGTTCCATCTGATCAAATCGACGACCAGTATCGCAACTCGCTCTCAATTGGACTGGATATTGATACCGGAGGCCATGTATTTCAATTGCACTTCACCAATTCTCTGCCTATGGCCGAAAATGGTTTTATTACGCAAACCACGGGTGACTGGTCAAGCGGAGACATACACTTCGGCTTTAACATTGCCCGGGTTTTTACCATAGTTAAGCCGGAGCGTTTTAGAGACTAGGGGTTAGAGCGGACAAATAAATGAACTCAGTGACTCATTCCAATATTCAAAACATCGGGCTCACCGGTTTTGCCGCATTGTTGCTGTGGATACACTATCATTTTTTTCACAGCGGCTATTTTGGATACGATGAATTGCAATACACCGAATTGGCTGCGCAAATGCTGAGTGGAAATTTCAGTCATGAGCTCAATCTCTTTGCCTATCGCTGGTCTATAATCCTACCTCTCGTTTTGTTCTACTCCCTTTTTGGCATAGGTGACTTTGCCAATATGCTCCCCTCCATGATAGCTCTTTTGCTCATTGTATTTTTGGTACTCGATCTGATGAAGCAGTATGGGGTGGGATTTCGGATTCTGGCAGTATTGTTTTTGGTATGCAGTGCCATTCATCTGATGTACCTGGTCAAGCCAATGCCGGATTTATTGGTGGAACTCGGTTTCCTCATTTGTTTTCTGGGCTGGTACGGACACCATTACAGGGGAAAGTCCGCAATCAATTCTTCTCTTATGTTGATTGGCGGTGGAGTATTTATTTTTCTGGCGAAAGAGAGTTTTCTCATCCTCTACCCTTTTTTTCTCGCATTGTTAATCTACGATTTGCGAGCAGGAAAGAAGAAGAAATTTTGGGCACTGACTACCGGCGGGTTACTGGCTTTTCTAGGTCTGTATTTTTTGTACTTCTTGTTCAGCACGGGTAATCCCCTCATGCGTGTGGAGGCACTTTTTCACGACCGGTATATCAGTGAGTGCACATACGAATACCAGCCGATTGAGGTGCTACTTCGGCGAGTTCTATACGAAATGTGGTTGAGCTTCATGAGATTTGGAGCTTTGATTCCCCTGGGGTTTTTGATACTGTTACATAGAACTTACCGGCTTCCTGCAGCTGAAAAATTCATTCTGGTCTCTTATGCAGGGCTTTTGCTATTGTCCAACTTTATGACTATCTCCTACAGTAGCTATGTACCACTTTGTGACGATGTCCGGCATTTCCTTTTTGTCTATCCCCTGGCTGCTGCAGTTTTGATCATTGGGTTTTCCCGATTGGGATATTGCCATTTCTGGACCAGATTGTTTATTGCTTCCACGCTGGTATTTCAGTGGTATTTAACGACAAGCTTTTTCCCTGAGAATTACACCTACATTTACCTGCCCATCGCGGCTGGAGTATTGTTTTGGGGGAAGTTCAACACCAAATTGGCCTGGGGGCTGTTGGTTGCAGCGGGACTTTTTTATCCCTACCTCTCATCAGCCCGATATCATCAGGTTCTGAATTTTTCGGCGCAAAAAGAATTGCTGGAATATGTCCTTGAGCAAGGGGCTCCAATTATTGTGGTAACAGACCCGTCGAACGCGCGAATTGGTCGTTTTTACGCAGGATACAGCGAGGATGATATTGTTTTTATGAGCTTTGCGGCATATGCCGGGATGGAGAAACCAGTGGAAAAACCGGTGTATTTTATATCCAATGGAATGACATCCTACCACAGTAATATTGATTGGGGTACCGTGCCTTCGGAAATAATCAACGCACAATCCGAAAAAGTCCCCTTAAAGGAAAACGCCATAGGTAGAGTCTACTTAATATCTGAATAGGAAATCGCTTATTTGGTGCCAGGTAGGTTTAAATCTATTTCAAAACGTGGACCAGTTCCGCCATCATCATTGCCGTGGCACCCCAGAGAATTTTACCCTTCAGGTCAAAGTAGGGTACGTTTTCGAGGTGTATGTCACATGTGAGTTTCATTTTGGTGGTTTTTCTACAATCATCGTTTAGAAATCTTTTATAATTGCAGGTGATGACCTCTGCTATTTCCGTTACCTGTAAGGAAAATTTCGGCCTGGACCTTACAAATCCGACAAAGGGATGTACCAAAAAATTGCTCACCGGGATATAGAGATTTGACAGTTTACCCAGCACCTCAACTTCAGCGGGGTCAACTCCAATCTCTTCGTTGGTTTCCCGGAGTGCGGTTTCCCTCATGTCGCTGTCCTCTCGCTCTTTTTTTCCTCCCGGAAAGCCGATTTGGCCCTTGTGTCTGTCGTCGTGGTAATGGCTGCTCCTTCTGATAAATACCAGCTCTGTGTGACCGTTTTTATCTGGTATAAACAATGCAAGTACGCTTGCTTTATTAGCTCCTTCAGGTGCTTTTGCCTTGCGGTGGTGACCCACAACGGCCATTTCCATATGGGCCTTGTGTCCCGGGAGAGGTTCCCTTAGAGCCTTTTCAATATTTTGCATCAGTGAAATGTCCATACCCTTTCAGTCATCGCTTTCCGGGATAAAAACCCCCTCTCTTACTAAATGGTTGAGATTAAACTCTGAATGTGCAGGTAAAAATAAACCAAATCACCAGTGGGTAAGTCTGAAATCACTCATAGATGGTGAATCTCAGGTATCCATCTTCTTCCCTGACTGCTCTGACTCCTTCACCGGCTTTTATTACGGCCACTTCTGTCCGTCTGTTGTAGGCGTGTTCTTCCTCTGTGCATTGGACACCTTTCCGGCAGTGGTTGCGCAATTGGGTTTCACCAAAGCCCGCAGTGCGAATCCTTTGGGGTTCAATGCCGGCGGTCACCAGGTATTCCATTGCGGAATTGGCGCGCCGCTGGGAGAGTTGGAGGTTGTAAAGTTCACTTCCCCGGCTGTCGGTATGAGCACGCAATTCGACAACCATTGCTGTGTCTCTTTTCATAATGGCAGCGAGTTCATCCAATTCACTGGCAGCACCTTCGCTTATCAGGTGGGAGTTGTACTCGTAGTAGATGTTTTGCAGTTCCAGCACAGTTCCCTCTCTGACCACCTCGACCTCTTTTGGTTCGATCCTCAATCGAATTTCTTTTGGGCTGTTATTTTCAACAAAAACAGCCTCCCGTACAGGGTGCCGGTCTTCAGCGGTTGCAAAAATCCGGTATTGGCCGTTGAGGTTCATGCATTTTGAATATATATCCTCCTCGGCCGAAAGCGTGTCCACAGCACCTGTTCGCATATTCTCTACCCACAAACGGGGGTCAATGATGTCCTTTTCCTCAGGACAGACCAGAGTGATCGATGTAGGTCTGCAGTCTCTGTCCATTTCAATTTCAACAACTTTGTGATCAAATCCGGTGTCGAACTCGAGGTTTTGCAGTACAGACTGGGTTCCCTTTTTGGAGGCAAAAACAAAGAAATTTGTTTCATTGGTTCTGCTATCCATCAGGCATCTTCCCTCTCGATTTGTGAGGCACCGAAAGACCCCCGCCCTGTCGGCATCCACATCTGAAAGATTGAGACTGAGGTTGTTCTGAAGTGGGTCAAACTTTATGTTTCGGCCGGCAAATTGATCCAACAGGACTTTTTCCGGGATTAATTTCACCTCAACGTCACGCAGACTCCGTCCGTCATCTGCTGCAATAATGCGAAGCTCGAGGGACTTTATGACCGTTGCAGGCAAAAAACAACTGAGACCGCAGTTGAATTCATAGGTGCGGTCTATTTTGCCGTTTGCGTCCCGGTCGGAACTTATGTATCCACCCGTTCCCTCGCTGTTAAAGTAAATGCCAAAGTCATCGCCCCTGCTGTTAAAAGGGGCCGGTAGTCGCTTCGATTCTGATAACTGGCCGTTTTCAAAAGCTGCAAAATAAATATCCAGCCCGCCAATTCCACCTGGGCGATCGGAGGAGAAAAAGAGTCCCTCTGGAACTATGTGGGGAAAGACTTCATTGGAATTTGAATTGATTTTATCACTCAGAGGAACCGGGCTGGTCCAACCACCCTCGGTTTTATCTGCATAATACAAACTCATGGTTTTTCCCGGCTCTTCGAAGTCAGATGAAAAGTAAAGGCGATTGTTGTCAGCATCCCAGGAAGGATGCAGAAAATTGTACCTCGGGCTGACAAATGGGAGTCGTTCCGGTTTTTCTCCCTCACTTCGCTTCAGAAAAAGTCCCAGTTGGGTGCGACCCTGCCAGGTCCTTTTTTGATTGGCTGTAACAAAAAACCAGCCCCTCTTTTGGCAATAACTTGCGGGCCCGGCAACGGCTTGTTTTCCTTCTTCGGTGAGTCTCAACCTACGGGGCTCATCTGTCAGTTTATCAGGGCTTGAATACAGTAGAAAAAAACGGTCTTGATTTCCCAGGACGTACGGTACAGAAGTACTTGTGCTTTTATCGTAGGAAACCCAGAGCAGTTTTTCACCGTATTCCACCAGGGAGAATGAAGGGCCGTGTTGGTTGACATCCTTAAATTCTTCGAACTCTATGACGTGGATTGCGTTTTCTTCGTCCAAAAGAATGGGAGGTTGGGCCATCAAGCCAGTGGCAAGTAGGATGGCCGGTAGTGAAAAAGTTAATTTGAGCAATTCCATCTTAATCATAGTCTATGATTTTAAAAGAAGCGTGGAGACCTCATTTCACCGGTTTTTGCCCGGTCTCCAAAATAAATACTCATTGAAACTTCCAGGCTGCCATTGTGGTGGCGCCTGAATGAAGACAGTCCTATGTCGTAAGAAACCGTCATAAACCAATTGTCCGATACTTTTATCCCTCCGAGCAAGTGAACGGACTCTCCAATATTGCCGGTGGACCCCGACATGGACCGGTAACCGATGCCCGCAATAAATTCGTCTCCGATATCCAGCAGCAAGTTGACATCCAGGTTAATCGGAATGTCGGATGAGTAGCTCAGCATGAACTGGGGGTTTAAAATCATTTGCCTGCCCATCGGGATGCTGTATCCGGCCATTAGGTGCCAGTATCTTCCTCTTCCACTGCTCAAAATATCATCCGGGTCATCCAATTCAATGTGCTTTTTGGCAATGGTCGGCACAGAGAATCCTGCGTAAAGTCTGTCTGAGCGGATGAGCAGTGATGCCCCTGCGTTGAAATAGGTGGCATTTTCCATGTTTCCCTGCAGTACAGGATCCTGTCCAAAAGGCCGGGTCGTTCTGATGTTTTGTTCGGAAAAGTCGTGAGTCAGCCTTCCCACCCTGGCATTGACGCCCAGTCCTATCAGATAATCCCCATACCTCAAGTGGTAGGCGTAACTCAAATTAGTGGTGAGGTGCTCAGTCAGACCGATTTTTTCCCTTCTCAGAAAAACCCCAAGCCCAACGCGCTGTGGAGTAAACGGAATGTTGGCCTGAAGCGATTGAACGGATGGACTACCCTCCAGCCCCATCCACTGTTCTCGCACGCTGGCAGTCAATTCCACCCCGGGCACTGCACCGGAAAAGGCACCGTTATATGCCAGTTTGTTATAGAAAAACTGAGTGTACAGCGCATTTTCCTGAGCTTTGAGGCCACTCAGAGCAAGGAAAAATACAAAGATGATCAGCGTTAATCTCTCCATCAGTTTAGATTTTCCATAATCGATCAGTTTTTTCAAAAGCAGGTTCTAACCCCTGCAGCTTTTATCGTTTTATTACTACAAATCCATTGGCAGCTGATCTGCCGTCTCCAAAATCTATGACATAAAAGTAGGTTCCCTCTGGCAGTGGTCTGCCATTGTGGGTTCCCTCCCAGTCGTTTTCGTAGGGGGCGGCTCTAAAGAGCTCAGAACCCCATCTGTCGTAAATCCTCAATTCACTATCAGAATAGCGGTCAGAAGCCAGGCAGGGTATGATAAAGGCATCGTTAATTCCATCACCGTTGGGGGTGAAAATATTTGGAATTTCGCAGTCCTGGTCATCCCCGGCTTCAATGTACAAAACAGCGCGGTCGCATTTGTCCGGGCAGTTTACCAGGCAAATTTCGTAGGTGATGCGCACAGTTCCCGCCCATCTCTCGGAGGACTGAAAGGAAATTGCCTCTCCACCGGGAGTCAAAGTCCATTCTCCCTGCCCCTCCCCGGAAATTATCTCCAAATTGACCTCACCCGGAAGGTCGTCGTTTAAAAGAACTTCGCTTGTCACACCATCTCCCGGAAGAACCTGCACCGTATCATTTCTGGCATTCGGATTGTCCAGAAAATCAACTATCACTGTATCGGAGGAAAAATTTTCACAACTGCCATTTGAAAGAGTCCATATCAGGAAATTATCTCCCGGACTCAATCCATCCACCTCACTGACAGGCAGATTGACATCCTCAAAGGAAAGGGTCGGGTCCGGTGAAGACCAGGTTCCTGTAGCAACTGCCGGAAAATCCGACATCAAAACAACTCCGTTTTGCTGGCAACTGTGAAAATCCTCCCCCGCAAATGCGGTCTCATCCGGTATGGTATCGACTCTAAACTGCAAGGGTGAAGAAAAGCCGGAAAGGCAACCGTTCAGTTGCGTTCTCACTTGAATAGTATTGCTCCCCGCCTGGCTTAATTGAGAACTGAAAAGGTCAGCACAAATCGAATTGGTAGAAAGTATGTCAGCATCGAGGTCGTCATTCAGGAAATATAGATATGTAGCTCCACCCGTTAAAGAATCTCCGCTTATGCAGAGTTCCAAATGGTCGTCCCTGTCATCGAGACAGATAGTCTCTTCGCTCAGTGAAATGGATGGGGTTAGGGGCGTTGGGTTTACAACCACATTCTCCGGCTGAGATGGCTCTGAGTTGCAGCCGTTTTGTCTCGCAAAAACCCGGTATGTGCCTGTTTGACCGGTTTCTGCAGGCCAAAGTACGTGACGATCCACTCCCTGATCCAGCGGAATCGGTCCCGTCCAAATATAATTTACATCGGGATTGATATCCGTTTGCAACACTATGCTGTCTCCCTCGCAGTACTGTCCGCCACCGGTCAGAGTGGGTCTGCCAGGCACGGGATTTACCTCTATTACTATTTCTTCGGAAACAGCTGTGGTACATTGGTCAACAGTCACAAAAACGGAGTATTGACCGCCATCAGCGGATTGGCCGTCAGGTATTGAGAAAAGTGAATCCGAGGTGATTGAAATACCCGTTGGTCCAACCCAATGGAATCGCACTCCTGCATCAGGTGAGTAATCTGTATGCAATTGGATGTTGTCTCCTTCGCAGTAATTCATTTGATTGGACAAAATCAGTGGTTGGCGGCCGATGTTGTTAACCATTACCACTGTGGAATCTCTTTCAGAACGACAGCCGTCCAACTCGACCTCTAAAAAGTAAGTGCCGTTATCGTTTTCTGTCACATTGCTGAGGCAGGGCGAGGCGTGGTTGGAACTAAAGTTGTTGGGTCCGGTCCAGTGATAGGTGTAATTATTGCCGTTGTCGTCCGGTGTTAAAAAGGGTTGAAAGCAAAGGTCTGATGTCCCATCCACGCATGTTTGTCCCTGGTTGACAATGGCATCAATTTCGGGAGTGGTTTTTACTTCGAGGTCGGTCATTGCGGAGGCTGTACATCCACTTTGTGTCACCACAAAGACCTCATAGTTCCCTGCGTTAAATATTCCCCTAATCGTATCACCTATTGCAGAAAATCCTCCAGGTCCGCTCCACTCATAAACAGCATCGGGTATTGGATCTGCTATCAATAGAGCTGTGTCACCTTCGCAAACCGGGCTGTTGGAATGGGCATTGATGATGGGATTTTCGTCCACCACCACGGTAATTGGATCGGAAGCCACAGATGGGCATTGTCCAAAATCGGCTTTGACGTGCCAATCTCCCGAAAGCTCCGTTCCCACATTTTCAATGATCAATTGGTTGGTAGATGTAATCTGTTCTGAGCCATCCGGAAGGGTCCAGGTGTATCTGGTTGCCAGTGGTATATTGCTCACCCGTAGATGCAGCGTATCCCCGATACAGAGAAGGTTGTTTCCCTGGACAATCGGTTGGGGAGGACTTGCATCCACCACCACTTCGGCCTGTACAGCATCTGAGGTGCAGGTTCCCAGGGTAACCACCAGGTTGTAAATTCCCTCATTTTCAGGTCCTGCATTTGGAGTAACCACCGGGGATTGCATGTCCGAAACAAAACCGGCCGGACCACTCCAGTTGTATTCAAAAGCGGGACCAAGTGGGGATGACAGCGAAAGCTGATCTCCCTGGCACACACGCACAAATGCAGGGTCAATCTCCGCCACAGGGTCTTCCACTACTTCCACAGTTTTTGTTGCTGAGGGATTGGAAGTACAATCCGGGTTTTCAACCTGTACGTAAAAACGGTGGGTTCCAAGTGGTAGGTCAATAGAAAAAGAGGGTTGCGAAGTGGTGCCCAGTAAAACTCCAGAGGGAGGTGTTCCGCTGTACCACCGGTAAGTAATATTTCCCGTATAAACAGAAGAGGTCAACTCTATGGCGTCCCCTTCACAAACGATGTTGGATGTCGCATCGATCTCAGGGGTGGCAATTGTAGAAATGTTTACATCTACTGATCCACTGGCCGTACAACCTCCAAATCCTGTTATTGTCACACTGTAATTCCCGGAATTTTGAGGTCCGGTTCCACTAATTACCGGATTGGGGTTGTTGCTGCTGAAACCCTGTGGTCCACTCCACTGATAAGAGTACTGAGTAGGATCTCCGGGTGCATTTGAGAATAGATTCAGGGTGTCGGGTTCACAGAGGTCTATTGAAAACCCTGGCTTCAATCGATAGGGATCTATCGCTACGGTGCTTTGACAAGTCGAACTGTTGCCCGATTCGTCCTCCACAGTCAGTGTCACCTGTATTTCCTCGCCTGTATCGTCACAGGTAAATTTGTTGGGTTCAACCACCATTTGGGTAATTTCACAATTGTCCCAACTACCTCCATCCACTAAATCCGGGTCCAGTAAAAATGTATCCAGTGCCGATGGCAAGACCTCGATTCTCGCATTTTTGCAAATCGAATTTGGTGGGACCGTATCGATTACCTCCACTGAAAAGGAACAACCGCTCTGATTGCCCGAAGGGTCCAAAAGCAGGTATTCTATTAGGTTGTACCCGGTATTCAGTTCTACCCCGGGTAAATCTTCACCTGAGAAAAACGGTCCTTCAGAAGCCTGGGTGCTGCCACTGATTTCAATGTCGATCTGAACCGGGTGGTAGGAAATGTATCCCCTCACAAAACTGACACTGTCGCTTTGACCTGCCACATCAAACAAGGTGTCACACGGATTGATGCCGGTTCCGATTCCCTCGGGAAAGGCAGGCAGGTTTTCATTGGGTCTGAGTACAACCTCGATAAATCCACCCTCAACTTCTTCATTGAAAACGCTGTCCGGAATGGTGAAAAAGGCCAATCCAGGAATTTGACAATTGCCGGGCATAATGGTGTAGGTATCTTCCGGACCTCCTATGGTTCCGAGGGAATAACCACCTCTGGTACTCACCTCAAAAAACGCATATTGGCTGTCAATGTCTGCAATGAACTGAATAAAGACACCTGCATCTCCAAAACTTCCCCCGGTGAAAGGACCAAATTGAAGTGTCTTCTCAACAGCATTGCGGTCGCCCAGGTCTGGGTGTTGGAAAAAGTCGATAAATCCAAATTCGCCCGGTCCGTGGCTGTAAATATTGGTTCCAAAAATATCACATTCTGTCTGGTAGTCGATTTGTGGCAGTTCAAACCGGGCGTAACAAACCGTGTCCGGTGCAAATAACTGGGCGTTTTCAGGACAGGAGACCACAGGCTCAACCTGGTGTTCAACAACCAGGTAAAAGCTGCAAACACTGGTGTTGCCCGAGCAATCCGTAGCTGTGATGAGAACTGGATGGTTTCCTGCCGGAAATTCAAAACCCTCAGCAGGAAAGTCAGTAAGAGCAACAGGAGGCAAATAACCGGGGTATATTTTTACATCCAGTTCACTGGATTCCACCCTGGTATATTCAACATGGGCGATAACAAGTCCGGGTTGGCAAATTTCATTGATGAAAAAAGAACCGGACAGGCTGTCGTTGTAATAGGGTTGCAGGTGAAAAACCAAACTGTCATTTGACAACCATTCATTAATGCGCTGCTCATCCTGGATGTTGATCACTGTGGAGGAATTGCCACATTGCTCAGGAGTGTTTTCCGTAGTGCCCAGCAGTTCACCATTCTGATCGTAGATTAAGAAATACTCGGTGGGCTGTTCAGCATCAACCCCCACTAATTCAATTTCAAGCTCCATCGACAGGATTGGTTTTAGTGGGTCGTACAAATCACTGAAGACAAAAAGCACATCTTCCACAACTGAATTCGCATTACCGGGAGTGGAGGCCATTAGGAAAGCAGTATCTGAAACACTACCCTGCTCCATAGACATACCGCAGAGGTCATAAACCGAAAATCCGAGCTCCGTAAAAAAGCCTGTACAGGTATCTCCCGTGGTATTGACAACCACATCGGTAGGACAGTGAGAAAATTCCGGTGGCTGATCGCCTCTAAGTTCTAACAGTGAGGTTGAAACGCTTATATTTCCGCATCCATCATAAAAAACAAAGTCGATCTCTTCAGAGTAATGAACCGGGCCGGTGAGGGTATCACAGCTCAGTGGCTGAGGCATTTCAGGGGGTGTTCCTGGAAAAGTTGATTCATCTTCGGGATCGTAACTTCCTGAGAGGGCCACGAAAAACGACCACTCACCACATGGAGAATCAATTTCAGCAAAACCTGCATTGTCCAACCAGTTTGTAAACAATTCCGTATTGTCCGGTTCTCCACAATGCAAAATAAGGTCTTCAGTAGGTTCATTGATCGCAGGTGGAAGCGTATCGACAGTGAATATAAACTGGGTATCCACTGCTGTATTTTCGCATCCATCAGTTGCGCTCCAAATTCGAGATATGACTGGCTGGCAATCATCGGGACCGATCTCGTCCTCAAATTGGATGTTTATTTCCGACGCTTCGAAGCAGTTATCTGAAATATTGTTCGGAAAACCTGTGATGGCCGTATCTGCCGCAAACCTGCAGTCCACTGTGATATCCTGAGGCACGGTAAATACCGGTGGTTCAAAGTCGCTTACGATGACAGTTTGAGTGAATGTTGAAATATTACCACAAACGTCTTCAGCACTAATGGTTCTTTTCAATACCTGTTCAAAATCTCCGCATCCTTTCCAACTTTCTGCCAGGAGACTGTCGGTAAAAGAGATGGTAAAATCAGAACAGGGATCTGATACGGTGATCTGAAGAGAGTCAATGGGACCGTCACAATTGTACCAGGCTGTATCAGCTGTTCCTGAAAATGAGGGAGCGGATTCGTCTGTGATCACTGCTATACCCTGGAAAAATAAAATGTTGCCGCATTCGTCCTGCACCTCAAATTCAACCATCAACTCCAATTCGCAAAGGTCGGATTCGACTCCGGGATAAGGGCCATTGTTTATACTGCCTGAACCACTTCTTCCATCATTTGTGGACCAGTTAAAGTTTCCTGGGACAATTGGGCTACAGGGATCTGCAATTTCAGCCAATCCAAATTGCATAATCCAATCCTGAATTTCACCGTCAATTCCGGGGTTACACTGGAAGTTGGACACTTGCGGAGTGTCGATTAGCAGGGGTGGCATGGTGTCAATCACTTCGAAAGTAACCGGTTCTGAAGCCGGACTCAGGTTTCCACATTCATCTTCAGCAAAAAAGAGCACCTCTACCCTACCGGTCAGCCCACAGGAGGTATCTGAAGAGGCCCAAAACTGGTCGAGCAATTCGGAGAAATCCATTTCAGCATAAACACTCCAATCACTGCAATTGTCCATTGCTTCCATGCCTCCACCTGCCAGGTACCAATCCTCCAAAGCCGCCTCGATTTCTTCTGCATCCTCACATTGAATGATGGTGTCCCTGGGTTGCAGGGAGATTTCCGGGCCGATGGTGTCTATGACAATAAATTTCGCATGAGAAACCGCTTTGTTGCCGCAAAAGTCAGTTGCCAAAAATCCGATTTCAACCACACCTAGAGCATTTTGAATACTGTCACCGGTGCTTAGTTCCACTGATCTGCAGTCACCCTCCAGGCTGTTTAGCAGAGCCATCATTACCTGTGAATTGTCCGCTTCCAAACCATCCAACAACAAAGTAATTTCGATACTTTCAGTGGACCAACATGCAGAAGAAACTTGCGCTCCACCGTGATTTTCCAACCAGGAATGGAGGGTTGAATCCAGATTTTCCTTATCACAGGCCACCAGTTCATCGACTGGAGCAGTATCAAATTCAGGAGAGATTGTGTCCTGTATGTAAATGTAAGATTCTGCAGAGGTGGTGTTGCCACAAGCATCCTGGGCGACCCAGCTTACTGTCACTGTATCATTGCAGAGGAATTCACTGTCTCCGGGCATCGGTTCCAGATGCCACTCGACCTCGCTACAGTTGTCCGTGGCGGTTGCAAACCCATGATTGTCTATCCAGTTTTGTAGGATCGAGTCTCCATCCTCTACAGCGCAATCAATTACAAGGGGAACCGGAGGAGATGTGATGTCCGGTGGAATGGTATCCAGTATTTCAAAAATGGCGGTGGCAGTGGAAAAGTTACCACAACTGTCAATAGCAGAGAATTCAATTTCAAGTGGTCCACACAGCTTAGCTATTTCACTTGCAAGTGGCCCGTTGTCAACCAAATCAAAAGGACTCCCTTCGGGGTTTTCAATTTCGATCAGTTCGTATTGGTTATCGAGCCATTGGCTGTAAGCTTCCGGCAGGTCCTCGCAATTTACCAGAGTGTCCACTGGGCCGGTTATGAAAACCGGTGAACTGGTATCCGGTAGTTGGGTAATGGTTTGCACATAGGAGGCCTGGTTGCCAAACTGGTCTGTGGCCATGTATGTTCGAGTCCATTCTCCTCCGGCGCAAAGATCTGGAAGAGGGCTATCCTCAAAGGAAATGACCACATTCTGCCCTGTAGTGTCGCAATTGTCGAAAGCAAAAATATCTGCGTCGGGAAGATCGGCTTGGCCGTGTATTGTAGTATCGGAAGGCAGTGTGGCAGGATCAAATACAGGAGCAATGGTATCGACGAAAAATATCGAAAAGGTAAAGAAGAGGGTGTTGCCCTGGTTGTCCGTGACGCGGTAAGTCACCTCGACCTCAGTACCTCCGGGGATCAGATCTCCAATTTCATATCCACCACTGATATCCGTAAGTGTGCGGGTAATAATGAAACCTCCTGCACTTGAGCTCTCACATTCAGGATTGTTGGCTTCATCCCAAAATAGAGGTGCGACACAATTGCTGTCCACATAAATGGTATCCGGTCCCAGGAATTGGCAGGTAATTGGGTTTAGGGAAGCGGGAGTTGCATTTTTGCCCCATAGCGGAGAAAAATGGCCGAAACAAAATAGCAGGAATATACCTGCAACAATAAATCGATACCCATTGGACATACCAATCGCTGTTAGTTTTAAATTAACTGATAATTTACGGACGATCATGGGAAAACCCGAACCGGACAACCTTGATTCGGGACTGCAAGATAGGACTTTTTTTTCTTACCTCAAATTTTTTGCCGGCTTTTCAACTGATAAAATCTAATTGAGGCTTTTGAGGTAGAATGCATAATATGGTTTCCTACTTTTTCTTCTTCGAACCCTTTATTTTCTTCTTCAACTTATCTTTAAGTTCCTGAAGTTTTCTGTCCTCGACATTTTCATTTAGGAATTCATTGAGGTCATCTATATTGAAGTTGCCTTCGATCTCACCAAATTCGTTGATGCTGATATCAAGGCCTTCCAGATCTTTGTGCAGGTCGGGTTTTTTCTTGTCCTTCATTTTCTTTGGCATATCCTTAAAATTTTAAGCCTTTAAATCCAATAAACGTTTTGTCCTCTCCAGACATTTTTCCTTTCCGAGAATGGCCATTGTTTCAAAAATGTCAGGGCCTTTCATGGTTCCGGTGAGACTAAGCCTCAACAGAGGTAAAACCTTGCCAAAGTTAAGGCTTTTTTCCGGTATCCAGGTTTTGATTCTCTCTTCGAGGACTTTTTTCTCAAAGGGTTCCACTGAATCCAATAAATCCCTCAACCCCATCAAAATTTCCTCAGATTCCGGTTTCCACTTTTTATTCAGCGTTTTTTCATCCATGGGAAAAACATCTGAAAAGAAGAATGGAGCAGCCTCGGGCAATTCAGAAATGAGTTGGAGTCGCTCTTTCATAATACTGCAAATGTGCTCAAGTCTTTCGTCCCGACTGGGGTGATAACCCGCTTTGTTCAAAAATGGAATGGCCTGTATCGCGAGCTCATTATCCGGAGTATCAATCAGGTATTGCTGATTAACCCACTTCGCCTTGTCGAAGTCAAAACGCGCTCCACCCTTACTTACCCTCTCTAAGGTAAATTCTTTGACCAGACCTTCCATGCTGTAAATTTCCTGTTCTCCTCCGGGGTTCCAACCGAGAAAAGCGATAAAGTTGACCATTGCACGTGGGTCGAAACCCATTTCTTTAAAACCCGGATAGACCTCTTTTGATTCCGGGTCCTTCCATTCAAGAGGAAAAACCGGGAGCCCGAATTTAGCGCCATCCCTTTTGCTCAACTTACCTTTTCCGGAAGGTTTTAAAATGAGAGGGAGGTGGGCGAAGGAAGGTTGGTCCCTCTCCCAGCCTAGCGCCTTATACAAAAGTACATGCAAACCTGTACTGCTGATCCACTCCTCCCCTCTGATCACATGAGTTATTTGCATCAGGTAGTCGTCCACCACATTGGCCAGGTGGTATGTGGGCCAACCATCGGCTTTTATAAGTACTTTGTCGTCCAGTTCTTTGCAATCAAAGGTCATGGTCCCTCTGACATCATCATTTACTACCACTTCTCCCTCAGACGGAATTTTGAAGCGGATGACATACGGTGCCCCCTCCTCTATTCTACGCTTTGTTTCTTCCTCTGTCAGCGTCAGGCTGTTATTCATCTCATCCCTTATGGAAGAATCGTATTTGGGTGAATGAATACCCTCAGCTTCTTTTTTCTGTCGCATGGCTTCGAGTTCTTCCGGAGTATCAAATGCGTAATAGGCCCATCCATTTAGCACCATGTTGAGGGCGTATTTTTTGTAGAGATTTCTCCTTTCTGACTGTTTGTAAGGTCCTAGCATGCCCCCTTTGTCGGGACCTTCGTCCCAAACGATACCGGCCCATTCCAGGGCATTAATTATATAGTCCTCGGCACCTTCTACAAATCTGTTTCTGTCCGTATCCTCCAGCCTCAAAATCATTTTGCCACCTTTGCTCTTGACAAACAAGTAGTTATACAGGGCTGTGCGCAATCCTCCTACATGTAAAGGTCCTGTTGGACTGGGTGCAAATCTCACTCTGATATTACTCATATTAATATTGGGATATATATGTTAAATTTTATTTCAATAAATTCCAGTAAATCAATTGACTAAAAATTATAATATTTAAAAAAAGGTTGTACTTTTACGCAGCAAAACAGATGTATCAGGCGTTTATAAAATGCATAGATACAAAAAAGCTGTGTAATCCCGAGTAGTTATATAATCCATGAACATATTTAATATTATCCCATGTACTTAATTAAAACACCCGGCTTTATTCAAAGCCTGTTCCCGAGTTTCACCTGGAGGTTACCAGGAGATGAAAAACGCGTGTTTCTAACATTCGACGATGGTCCTGTACCTGAGGTCACCCCCTGGGTTTTGGATTTATTGAATGAATACAATGCCAAAGCCACTTTTTTCTGTGTTGGTGAAAACATTGAAAGATACCCGGAGGTTTTCGAAACTGTTGTTGAACAGGGTCACGCTGTTGGAAATCACACCTACAACCATTTGTCAGGCTGGACCACAGATCGTCTTCCCTACTTTCTAAATATTCGAAAGTGTGCGCAATTGGTTAAAAGTGAATTGTTCCGGCCACCTTATGGGAAATTGAGACCTAGCCAGATTCAGTTTCTCCAGCGACACTACAATATTGTAATGTGGGATGTACTGAGTGCAGATTTCGATGCTGACATTAGTGGTGAACAGTGTGCCAAAAACGTCTTGCGAAGTGTAAAGCCCGGCTCTATTGTGGTGTTTCACGACAGCTTGAAGGCTGAGAAAAACCTTAAACACGCGCTGCCGATAGTTTTAGAGCGATTGGCCGGAGAGGGTTATTCTTTTGAAAGCATCACCCCGGACCTTTGCAGAGAACCGGTTGGAAAGTTGGTGGGCCAACTCTCCGTTTAAGATATCTATAGTTGCTGCTTTTATTCCTATGGAAATTGTGCTGGTAGCACATTCCTAAAAACCCACTGTTAAAAAAATCCCCTTGCTTTGGATTTCATTCCAACTAACAAGGGGATTTTTTTATCTAATCAAGTGCAGAGTTTTAGAATCGGATGCTGAGTCCGGTAAAGAAATTTCTCCCCGCCTGTGGAAAGAAGCCCTGGTCGATTAAAAAGTCATCTGCAAAGTAATACGAGTAGCTCCATCCATTGGTTTCGTACTTTTCATCGGTGAGGTTGCGCACCATGAAGTTGAACTGGATGTCCGGCCAGTTTTCACGACTGAAGTTAAACACGAAGTTGATGTCTGTAAAGTGATAGGGATCCAGTGAGTTATCGCGGTTTCCCGTATTGTCGAGGTATTGTCTGCTTACATACTGGGAAAACAGATCGGTGTCAAGACGCAAGTTGCCCATTCTTCCGCTCATGTCAAATACCCTGTAGTTTATTCCACCTGAAATCAGCTGTTCCGGTGAAAGGGCCATTGGTGTTCTGTCAAACTCCAGTTTTTCCTGCCCTTCAAACCCAAAATTCTCATCGTACTTATCTACAAAAAAGTCGTAGTTCTGAATTCGGTTGTATGCCAGGGTTGCATTGGCAAAAAGCCTTAAATTGGGCTTTATATTATAGCTGCCACTGACTTCCAGTCCGGTTCTGTAGCTGTCACTTACATTTTCTCTGACCTGCGCTCCCACATCATTTATTCTTCCGGTAACCACAAGTTGGTCGCGATATCCCATGTAGTAGAGATTTGATTGTAAATTCCAATTGTCTCCTCCGGTTCTAACTCCTGTTTCCACATTGAACATTCGCTCTGGTTTTGGTCTGCTGTCCGGGCTTGATTCAGTAAAGTCCCGTCTGTTTGGCTCGCGATTGGACACAGCCAGAGATGCGTAGATATTGGTTTTGTCACTGGAAAACCAGGTGAGACCGAGTTTTGGGTTGAGGAAGGTGTATGTTTGGTCCTGATCTACATTTTCCAGTCGCTGGTCAAAGCCGAGGAATCGATAATCCACTGTTCGAAGTTGCATATCCCCCCAGGCCAGAAAGTCTCCGAATTGATGTTCTATTTTTGCAAACAAATTAAAGTCGTACTTGTCTGCATCGTTCTCGTAATAGCGGTGGTCGTTCTCCATTTCTCCGGCAAAACGCGCCCAAATTACCTCTCCGAAGTGATCTCCGATATAGTGATTCCATCCACCGCCAAAAACCAAACTGGTTGCCGGAGAGAAGCGGTAGGTTGAATTGAGTATTATGCCGTAAAAATCATTGTCCAGCCAGCGCCTTCTAATGAGATCGGTTCTGTCTATTTCTTCATCTCCGACCATCACCGGATCTGCTAAATAACTCTCAAATGCCTCATTACTGCGGTACTGTTCGAAAAACCCTTTACCCCGTGTATAGTGCAGGGTAAGCCCACTTTCCCAATTTGCACTGTGGGTGTAATTGTAAAATACTTGAAGGTGGGTCTGTTGATAATCATCCACTTCATTGGGGTGTGGTTTATCAGGCCTGTTCATTCCGGCTGAATTAAAAGTACGCAAGTCCGGGTCATCCAAAAACTCAGCCGGTACGCCGTTCCAGGCTTGATAGGTGACCTCTTCTCCATGAATTAGATTGACCCTGAATGAGGAGCGGTCCCCGACTTTTCCTGCGGCCAGATACAAACTTCTCAGGTCGGCAGTAGCTCTGTCGATATACCCGTCGGAAAGTATTCTGGAAACACGGGCATCCGCATAGAAGCCGTCCTCTCCGAGACCTGTACCGAAACTGAATGATGCCCTTCTGCTGTTGAATGATCCATAGGAAAAATCGGTTCTCAAATACGGGTCAGTGTGGACCTTATTGGTGTTGATGCTAACGATTCCACCGAATGAATTACCTCCCATTGCTGAGGTCCCCACTCCCCTTTGCACCTGAATATCATTTACAGAACTCAGCAGGTCCGGCATATTTACCCAAAAGACATTTTGGGATTCAGAGTCATTGACCGGTACGCCGTTCATCAGCACATTGATTCGTGTAGGATCCACACCGCGAATTCTGATGCCGGTGTATCCAATTCCCGTACCGGCATCTGAGGTAACATTGACAGAGGGCAGTTGCTTAAGTAAAAAAGGTACATCCTGTCCATAATTTCGACTCTGGATTTCCTCGGCATCGATATTAGTGAAACTCAATGGCCCTGATTCCTGAGCGCGAGTTGCCAGCACCTGTATCTCGTCAATTTCCACTCTGCCTTTTACCTGAACATAAACTTCGAGATTTTCTTCGAGCGTAACTGTTTTACGTCCAAATGAGAAACCGTAACTAACCAGTATGTCGTAAGTTCCCGGCGAGAGGTGGTCAAATACCCCACGGCCATTACCATCGGTGGTAGAGGAGATATTTCCCGGTTGCAGCAACACCTCAGCTCCTGCGATTGGATTTTTTTCAGAATCAATCGCATTGACTGTCAAATCGTACTGTGCATGTAGTGAAACGGCCGATACGATGAAAAAAATAAGTGATGTAAAAAGTAGCTTTAAACTGTTCATACTCATGATTTTATTCCAACATGAGTGAACAGGGTGCTGCAGGATGATGCAACACCATTTTGATGGTGACTTCCCTCCCCGGAATTACCCGGCCAGGTTCTATGGGTTTAATCTCAGCCCGTGGTTTTGCACCACCGGCACCCCGCACACTGCTATTGGAGTGTTAAATAATATTGTAATGTAAATTCAGGCGAAAAACTTTTTTCCACCTGCCTGCAAAGTTAATAATTTTTTATCGGAATTAACTTCAAATTGGATAACCAGCCAATGTGATTTTTGTTGGAAACTCCCAGAAAAAAATAAGAACCACATTTTATAAAAGCCAGTTGACGGTCAATTGGCTCCGTAGAATTTTTTGTAATAATCCTGGTAGGCACCGGTGGTCACCCGTTTTAACCAATCCTGATTACTTAAATACCAACGAACTGTGTTTTTAAAACCCTCCTCTGCTGTAGTTTGAGGTTCCCAGCCGAGGTCTCGCTTAATCTTGCTGGCATCGATGGCGTAGCGCTTGTCGTGTCCGGGCCGGTCCTTTACAAAAGTGATGCGCTTTCTACTATCGCCGGCAGGACGTCCAAGTTCGTCATCGCAAATGTCGCAGAGCAGCTCCACCAAATCGATGTTTTTCATCTCGTTGTTGCCACCGATATTGTAGGTTTCTCCACTTTTACCTTTATGAAGAATCACATCCATAGCTGAGACGTGGTCTAGTACATACAACCAGTCCCTGACATTGGTTCCATCTCCGTAAACGGGAAGTGGTTTTTTGTGCAGAATATTATTGATTACCAGGGGAATCAGCTTTTCGGGAAATTGTAATGGTCCATAGTTGTTGGAGCAATTGCTGATCAAAATGGGGAAACCGTAAGTGTGGTAGAAGGCGCGGACAAAATGATCTGAACTCGCCTTGGATGCAGAATATGGTGACCGCGGATCATAGGGAGTGTCCTCCCGAAATAGACCGGTATCTCCCAGGCTTCCGTAAACCTCATCCGTGGATACGTGATAAAACATCTTTTGGTCAAATTTTCCCTCCCATGATTTTTTTGCGGCATTGAGCAAATTCAGGGTCCCGATTACATTGGTGAGGGCAAATTCATTGGGGGAATCGATGGAGCGGTCCACATGGGATTCTGCAGCGAGGTGAATAACCCCATCTACCTCGTATTTATCAAATAATTCCTCCACCTGGCCTGCATTGGCAATATCTCCCTTTATGAAGGTATAATTGTTGGCTTCCTCTATGGGTTTTAGGTTTTCAAGATTGCCGGCATAGGTCAGATTGTCCAGGTTGATGATGTTATAATCGGGGTACTTCTGTACCAATTGGATGCAGAGATGTGATCCTATGAATCCGGCGCCTCCTGTAACCAAAACTGTTTTTTTTGCTTCCATTTTTTATGGGCTTTGAGTTTTTAGCAATCTAAAAAGCTTCAAATCACTCGAGGTGATCATTTCAGCTTACTCAATTTATCCTTAAAATAGTCCAGTGTAGTTTTTAAACCTGACTTCCGATCTACCACGGGTTTCCACCCGAGAATTTTTTCTGCGAGTTTGATATCCGGGCGACGCTGTTTGGGATCGTCCTTTGGCAGTGGTAAAAACTTGATGCTCGATTGATGATTTCCAACCAGGTCAATAATTTCACGGGCAAAATCCAGAATGCTTATTTCCTCCGGGTTACCAATATTGACAGGAAGGTCGTAATCACTCAAAAGCAGCCTGTAAATGCCTTCTACCTGATCATCGACATAGCAAAAAGACCGGGTCTGAGAACCATCTCCGAAAACTGTGAGGTCCTCACCTTTTAGAGCCTGAGAAATAAATGCAGGCAGGGCTCTTCCATCTCTCAATCTCATGCGGGGTCCGTAGGTGTTAAAAATACGAACAATACGCGTTTCGAGTCCATGATAGCGATGGTATGCCATGGTCATTGCCTCCTGGAACCGCTTGGCCTCATCATAAACTCCCCTGGGGCCAATGGGATTGACATTTCCCCAGTATTCTTCAGTTTGAGGGTGCTGTAGTGGGTCTCCGTACACTTCGGAAGTCGAGGCTATGAGCAGGCGGGATTTTTTTTCACGAGCAAGACCCAACAAATTATGTGTACCCAGAGATCCCACCTTTAGCGTTTGAATGGGCATTTCCAGGTAGTCGATGGGACTTGCAGGAGATGCGAAGTGTAATATGTAATCCAGCTTTCCCGGAACATGCACGAACCTGCTGACATCGTGGTGGTAAAAAACAAAGTGCTCCAGATGAAATAGGTGGCTTATGTTCTCCAAAGAGCCCGTAATCAGGTTGTCCATTCCAATCACCCGGTAGCCTTCCTCGATGAACCTGTCACAGAGGTGGGATCCCAAAAATCCGGCGGCTCCTGTTATCAGCACTGTTTTCATTAGCTAAATTTTATAAAAATTTGAGATGGCTGTCAATATGTGATAGTATTTTCAAGCCTGTTTATTAAAACATTCGTAGAGGACAGATTTAATCATCTTTCCTACACACCCCCAATTTTGACAACCCTGACAAAACCCTTTTACCAAAAATCACAAGGGCCTTTTTTACTGCATCAGCAATGGTTTCTTGTTGTTCAGAAGTTAGCGTGGTGTGCATGGGCAAGGAAATTACCTCAGCTGACATTGCTTCCGATACAGGCATGTCCCCTTCCCGGTATCCGTAGTGGCTGTAGGCCTTCTGCAGGTGAAGGGGAACCGGGTAATAGACACCAAATGGAATACCCGCTTCTGCAAGGTGATTTTGAATCTTATCTCTGTGAGATCCAGCCTTAAGAGTGTATTGATGAAATACGTGTTTGGAGCGCGGGTCTCTAAAGGGAACAGTCAATTCATTTAGTCCTGCAAAAAGCTGGTCGTAGCGATTGGCTGCCTCTATCCTGCTTTGGTTGTAGGAGTCAAGTTTGGGTAATTTTGCCAACAGAACTGCGGCCTGCAAAGAGTCCAACCGACTATTGACTCCAACTCTGTCATGGTAGTAACGCCTGTGAGAACCGTGGTTTGCTATGGATTTCATCTTTTCAGCAAGCTCATCTGAATCAGTAGAGATTGCTCCCCCATCACCATAACAACCCAGGTTTTTTGAAGGGAAAAAAGAAGTCGTACCAATGTGAATTTTTTTTTTTTTTTTCTCTGTTCGGTTGTCAAACTTGAAGGAGGACCCAATTGCCTGGGCATTGTCTTCAATGACATATATATCGTTCTCTTCCGCAATTGAATTTATTGCTTCCATATCGGCACTTTGACCAAAGAGGTGTACAGGGATTATCACTTTGGTCCGCTCACTGATCTTCTTCTTTATTTTTTCAGGATCAATATTAAAGGTGTCTTCCCTTATATCGACGAAAACAGGCTTTAGGCCAAGTATAGCAATCATCTCCGCGGTGGATACAAAGGTAAAAGGCGTCGTAATGACTTCATCACCTGGTTTCAAGTCCAATGCCATTAAAGCAATTTGCAATGCATCTGTGCCATTAGCACAGGGAATTAAGTGTTTAACTCCGATATAATTGCTGAGTTCGTCGGCAAATTTGTGCACATGTGGACCATTGATAAATTGGGTAGAGCCGAGAATTTCGTCAAAAGAATGCAGCACTTCTTCCCGGATCTCTTCAAATTGACCTTTGAGGTCAACCATTCGAATTTCGCTCATGTATAATTTTTGCCGCAAATATAGTCCGATTCGGGCTGCTTTTCAAATACTTCCGGCTGTCAATGCATGGGTAAGCATCATATTTTGCCTTCCGTGATGCTTCATGCTGTCAACAGGGAAAAGTCTTTTTATTGTAAAAAGTATCTTGAGGGGCTTTAACTTTGTCCTAAAAGCGGATATGCTGAATATGAAAGTTGTTTTGACTGACTGATAATACAGTTAATTTGTTTCCCGGCAAGCAATCCTCGTGATTGGTTCGTTATACAATGGAAAATACAATACATGAGAATAATTGGATTTATAGCGGTGTTTTTGTTTCTCAGCAGTTCGCTTAGTTCGCAAAACGAGGAAAAAGCCCTGTTTTTTAATGTTAAATACGGTATCCAGGTGCCCGGTGGCGACCTTAGTGACCGGTTTTCTACCTTTTTTTCTGCGGGTATTGATCCGGAGTTTTACCACGGAGGACGCAATCTTTTTGCCGGGTTTCAATTCAACTTCTTATTCGGACAGAATGTGAAGGAAGACCCACTGGCAACTATCAGAGACTCTCAGGGTGAAATCATAGGCCGCGACCAAAACTATGCATTGATTGATCCCAGAATGCGTGGCCTTACTATTGGAGGCCATGTAGGTAAATTATTTCCCTTCGCATCTTCCGATGAATCAAAATGGGGAATAAGACTTTCGCTTGGTACCGGAGTCAAGCTCCATAGAATTGCCCTCAAGGATGAAAACGATACTGCAAATCAAATCCGGGACAATTACGGGAGGGGGTACAATCGAAAAACGGTAGGTGCTTACTTGCATCAGTTTGCCGGAATCCAGTATATGTCGGCTGATAGAAGAATCAATTTCAGGGCCGGTTTTACTTTCCACCAGGGATTCACTGAGAGCGTTCGAGCGGTGGATTTTGATACCAAGGAAACCGATACCAGAAGTCGCATTGACCTTATGAATGGATTTGAGGTGAGTTGGATTCTACCCATCTTTTTCTCAGAACCGGACGTAACCATTTATTATTAATGCTTTATGGTAAAAACTCAACTTCGCCACCATTGTACAACTTGTTCGTTCGTTTGTATGTTTTTGGAATTCGTTTAGCCGGATTTTTTATGCCGAAAGCCAGGAAATGGGTGGATGGGAGGAAAGGGTGGAAAAACCGGGTGGCTGAAATTGGAGAAGAGTGCACGGGAGCTATCTGGGTGCACTGTGCTTCACTGGGTGAATACGAAATGGCCAGACCGCTGATCGATAAAATTTTGGACCGTGACCCCAATGAAAAGGTTGTACTGTCTTTTTTTTCCCCCTCCGGTTTTGAGCATGCTCGCTTGCGAGATGAAGTAAAAAAGTTTTACCTGCCACCCGATACGATCACCAATGCAAAATACTGTATTGATCACCTCGATCCACGAGTCCTGATATTTGTAAAATATGACCTGTGGTTTAATTTGATAGGCCTGGCACACAGGCAAAATATACCCTTATATATTTTTAATTATCACCCCTCCCCTTCCACGCTAAATCATCCTCTTTACGGTGGTATGCTGATGCGATCGCTGAGGAAGTTCATCAAAATATACACCCTCAATCAACGGGGCTATGAATTGCTGTCAAATAAACAGGGTCTGAATCTTGAAGTTGGTGGTGACAGTCGTTTTAACAATGTATTGCAGCGGGCAAAGCGAGATAAAGACGATGAAAAACTGGACCTATTCTCAAGAAACTTTGACCGTGTGTTTGTCTGTGGGAGCATTTGGAAGGCGGATTGGGAAGTGATTAAAGATGCAGTTGAAGGAAATAGTAATATTGGCTGGATTGTGGCACCTCATGAGATTGAGCCTAAAAAGATTGAGAAAACTATGGGGGGCAGCCGTAAAGTCAATTTCCTATACTACACTTCTGACAATGTTGAAAAAGGCAATGAAGAAAAAAATGTTCTCATATTGGATTGCATTGGCAAGTTAGCGGCTGCCTACCGTTATGGTTTTGCGGCTTATGTCGGAGGGGGATTTGGAAGTGGACTTCACAATATACTGGAACCTGCAGCTTATGGCGTCCCTGTGGCATTCGGACCAAAGCACCGGCGTTTTCCTGAGGCTGTTCATTTTGTCGAAAATAACATTGGACAGGATGTTAGAAATTCAGAGGACTTTCAGAAATTTGTGTCTGATGCCCTGGCCGGTGAGAAATATCTGTCGGGTAAAGCGGTGGTTGATCAATTGAAGAAGTGGGCCGGACGCTCTGAAAAAATGCTCGAGCAATTGACTGATTATATCGATGATAGGAAAATTAAAGCAAATTAAATTTTAGCATGTCCGACTTCAACCAAAGATTCCTTGTGAATTACGATTCCGGGTCGGGGCACTTATTCCCTCGATCTATTAAGGTTTTGGTGATAGGTGATGTCATGTTGGACAGGTATATATGCGGGAAATATGAGAGGATGAGTCCGGAAGCCCCTGTACCTGTGGTAGATTTTGAAAATGAATACGCTCGTCCGGGAGGCGCTGCTAATGTGGCCCTCAATCTGAAAAATCTGGGAGCTAAGGTCGCCCTTTGTGGGATTTGTGGAAAGGATAAATCCGGTAAACTTATCACTGCACAGATGCTAGAAAATAGTGTAGATGTAGAAGGAGTGATTTTTAGTGAGAGCCGAAAAAGCACGGAAAAAATAAGGATATTGGGCAACGGAAAGCAGTTGCTCAGAGTGGATAAGGAACAAACTGGTCTCCTCAATCAACAGGAGGATGAAGAGTTGATTTCTGCTGTGGCACATAAGTTGGAAGTATTTGGACCCGAAGTAGTTATTTTCCAGGATTACAACAAGGGATTACTTAGCAAAACCACTATTGACAAAATGCTTAGTCTTTGTCGTGAAAAGGGAGTATTCACTGCAGTTGATCCAAAATATGAGAATTTTTACCAGTATCAGGGAGTAGATTTTTTCAAGCCCAATCTAAAAGAATTTGCAACTGCCTTAGGAAGGGATTTGAGTCCCACTATTGAGGAACTTAAGAGAAGCGCATATGAATTCGCCGATCGAATGGATGTGGGTATATTGATGGTCACACTGGGAGACAAGGGAATATTTGTGTCAAATGGTGATGAACAGTTCATACGACCGGCAGTGGAGACAGAAATAGAAGATGTGAGTGGTGCCGGGGATACTGTGTTGGCAGTAGCTACCCTGGGCTTATACGCCGGCATGGAGTTAACACGAATAACTGAACTCTGTAATTTTGCTGCGGCTGAGGTTTGCAGCAAGGCCGGTGTGGTAAGTATTATAGAGAATCAGCTTATTGAGAGAATGAGGACATTTCTGACGTCAGGCGAATCAGCTTGAGGTTAAAAAAATTTTTATTTGCCACATACAAGCAATTTTAAAACAGCGTATCTTTACCACCGCTGAAATAACTTTTTAATACTTTTTTAAACCTACTAAATTATGAAAGAGACGTTTACAAAATTCGTCCAGAAATTCATTATGTCGCTGTTTGTCGTGGTATTGGGTGCCGGTACAATACATGCACAGTGGATTTTTGAGATCACTACGCCACAGAGTGTTGCCGGTCAATACGATTACGGTTTGGCAAACTTTGGAAGTTACTACGATGAGGAGGGCGAGTTGGCCCTTGCGTTTGATGGTACCGACGACCCTACCTTAGGATGCGAACCGCTGGTTACGGACATGACCGGTCAAATTGCTATTCTGGATCGCGGGGCGTGTAACTTCAGTCTTAAGGCATATCACGCGCAGGAGGCAGGTGCTGCGGCTTTGATCATTTGCAATAACGAACCGGGTTTGCTCAATATGGCCCCCGGAGATTTTGGTGATTTGGTTAGTATTCCAGTCATTTTGCTGGAGATGTCCGACTGCATTAGTATTAAAGCTGCTATTGAGGAGGATGAGTCCGTTATAGGAGAATTTTATTATCCTGGTTTTACCCCGGAAAAAGTGCTTTGGGGGCTTGAGCCCGGTCAGGGAGATTTTGACGGTGGACTCAATGAATGGACTACTGAAGGGCTTAGTGCGCCAGAACACGTTTGGGAGCACAGACCGGATGCTCAAAGCAGGGGAGGTTGTGGTCAATTTAGAATTGCATCACCTACTTTTTTCAATGGAGCAATGGTTTTTGATGCAGATTTTTACATTACCGGTGGACCTGAAGATGATGGTGGCCAGGGCTGTGTCGGACCCGAACTTGATATTCACGGAGAATTGATTTCACCTGTAATTGATTGTTCAGATTTTGATGCCGTGGCGGTCGAATTTTGGCAGTTCAATCTGGGAATTACTCAAAATCCTACACCCGGTTCCACAAGAGAGCGAACTTATATGCAATTTAGCACCGATGGAGGGTTGAGTTGGGGTGATCGCGTGCCCATAACCACCAACAATTTTCAAAGTTCGTCCGGGTCTTCTATTACCAATCCCGAGCGAGTGGTTATCATAGTTCCCGAAGCGGCGAATGAACCTGAATTTAGGATGAAGTTCATTCACGACGGTAGTCATTATGTTTGGACTGTGGATGATGTAAGGTTGATTGAACCCCCGCAGAATGATTTGGCTATGCAAAGTATTTTCTATCCATTGCGAAGTTTCGCCACACCAGCAGATTATATTTCCGCAGATACATTTGGTTTCTTTTGCTTTGTATCCAATGAGGGTTTCACTGATCAGGAGAATGTAGAGGTGTCGGTTCAGGTATATAATACTGATACTGGTGAAATTCTACATGAGGAAATTGTGCAGCGCTCGTTGATTTCTCGAGGTCAATTGGATACCATTCAATTTACTCAAAATTTCTCAATGCCCGGGATAGTTGGAAATTACGCCATTAGGTACCATGCTGAGACTGTTGGTGTCGATGACGAGATACCTGAAGACAATACTATCGAGAGACGATTTGTGGTTACAGATGATATTTTTGCTAAAGAAGATCCAGCTGTGACATCATTTGGAGGAGGTGTCACGAATTCGGAGGATAACTGGTATTGGGGTAATGTTTATTACATCCCCGATGGGCTTGGTGGAACACCTGTTTTCAATGGTGTGGAACTTTCCTTTGTTCCAACTGCCGGAGAGTTTAGCGGGGAGAACCCTGCAGTACATTTGCTTGAGTATGTGCCAGCTGGTCCCGATATTAGCATCTCAGACCTGAATGCCAATAGCGATTTGCCTCCACAATTTCATACATTATTTGAGCCGGTGGCAATTGGCATAATTGATTCTGTGCTGTTGAATGAGGCTGGTCCGGGTGGTATTCTCAGAATGGATGTTTCCCAATTTTTAGATCCGAATTTCGTCTCAATCGAAGGTGATTACATAGAACTCAATCAGGATAAACTTTACGCAGTGGTTTTACAAATGGAGGGAGATGCGCTCAGGTTACCCGCCAGTTCATCTATTCTCTATAACACGGCGGTTGGTATTTTGTATGTGGATAATGCTAATGGAGTAAAGCAATATTATAATGGATACACTTCTCTAGGTGGACCTGTAGCTCGAATGATCACTTCGGTATTTGTATCCACTGAAGATATCGCCCCCTTTACACCTAAGTCTGTTCAGATTTATCCCAATCCAACATCTAATGACCTGTACTTGAACTTTGACAATGAGCAACCAACTGATGTTCGGCTTGAGTTATTCGATATGCAGGGTCGCTTGTTGATGCATAGAAATTATGAAAATGTAGGGAATGAAGTCATCCAAAG
>SL_3KL_010_SEDDRAFT_10000278_pt1 | contig 39450 bp, 31 predicted proteins | sample SodLakKL_010_SED_2_FD_10381 | JGI IMG/M metagenome (IMG submission 10381) | reverse complement strand
GGGGGTTGTCCCGACAATCGAGCATGCGCGTCGTCTTGCGCGCGTGCCGCGATCTGGCGGAGAGAGAGGGATTCGAACCCTCGAAGGGGGTATTAGCCCCTTACTCCCTTAGCAGGGGAGCGCCTTCGACCACTCGGCCATCTCTCCGGAAAGCATCCTCCGACGACCCCGTCGCCGAAGGGTGCACAGGATAACGATGCCGTGATCGCGGGTAAAGTCCGCCCCGCGAATCCACGCTCCATCAGGTCTCCGATGGGCTGTCGTCCTGTTCCTTCTTGATGCGTTCGTAGATTTCCTCGCGATGCACGGCCACGTCGCGCGGGGCATTGACCCCGAGACGCACTTGGTTGCCCTTGACGCCGAGCACGGTCACCGTCACCTCGTCGCCGACCATCAGCGTTTCACCCACGCGGCGGGTCAGAATCAACATGATCGAGTACTCCTTTCAGTCCTACGTCACCATAAGCCATGAACCGGCCTTCCCGACCGACTCCCCTTTGTACCCGGCAGGCACACCTTCCATCATCCTGACCTGCCAGGCCTCTTGCTTCAATCCGCGCTGGATTCGGCCATTGCCGCTGCCGATTCATCGGGCGCGTCCAGGCCGAATTCGGTATGCAGCGCGCGCACCCCGAGCTCCAGGTACTTCTCCTCGATGACGACGGAGATCTTGATCTCCGATGTCGAGATCATGAGGATGTTGATCCCCTCCCCTGAAAGCGCTTCGAACATGCGGCTGGCAATGCCGGCATGCGAGCGCATGCCGACGCCCACGAGTGACAGCTTGACGATACGATCGTTGCCCTCGACGCTGCGTGCCCCCAGTTCTTCACCGACCTTGCGCACGAGCTCAAGCGTGCTTTCGTAATCATTGCGGTGCACGGTGAACGTGAAGTCGGCCTTGCCGCTCTCCACGGCCACGTTCTGCACGATCATGTCCACTTCGATGTTGGCATCCGCTACAGCCCCGAGGATCCGGTAGGCAATGCCCGGCTGGTCCGGTACGCCGGCGACGGTCAACTGCGCTTCGTCACGATTGAAGGCGATACCGGAAATCAATGCGTGTTCCATCTCCTGCTCCTCGTAGGAAATCAGGGTGCCCGGATTGTCGACATCGAATGTCGACTTGACCCGCAACGGCACGTTGTACTTGCCCGCAAACTCCACCGCGCGGATCTGCAGGATCTTCGAGCCGAGGCTCGCCATTTCCAGCATTTCCTCGAACGTGATGCGCTCGAGACGGCGGGCCCGGGGAACGACGCGCGGATCCGTGGTGTACACGCCATCGACGTCGGTGTAGATCTGGCACTCGTCGACCTTCAGTGCAGCGCCCAGGGCGACCGCCGAGGTATCGGAGCCGCCGCGGCCCAGGGTGGTGATGTTGCCGTTTTCATCCACGCCCTGGAAGCCCGCGACGACCACCACGCGGCCGGCGCGCAGATCGGCACGCATGCGCGTATCGTCGATATCCTCGATGCGGGCCTTGCCGAAGGCACTGTCCGTGCGCATCGGCACCTGCCAGCCGGTGTAGGAGCGCGCGGGACAGCCGCGCTTCTCCAGCGCCATCGCCAGCAGCGCGATGGTCACCTGTTCCCCCGTGGACAGGAGGACGTCGAGTTCCCGCTTGTTGGGGCGAGCCTGGATCTGTCCGGCCAGATCGATGAGGCGGTTCGTCTCCCCGCTCATCGCCGAGACCACGACCACGACATCGATCCCCTTTTCCCGGGTCGCCTTGACGATGTCGGCCACATTCTCGATGCGTTCCGGGGTACCGACCGAGGTACCGCCGAATTTCTGGACGTAGAGGGTCATGCGCTTCCTGCCCGCGGCAACCCGGACCCGGAGTCCGGAGAGAGTGAAATCACGACAGATCCAGTGCCGGGAGGGACATCGGCTTGGACCGCGTGCAAGCGGTATGGTGCCACGAATCGCGTGGCTGGATCAGTGCGCATGCGGCGATGCGGCGCCGCTGCGCGCCGTGCAGTGGCCACGGCAGTCATTTCCCGAGGTTCTCGCGCACCCACGCCTCGACGCCGCCCAGCGCCGCGTCGAGATGCTCGGGCTGACTGCCGCCCGCCTGGGCCATGTCGGGACGGCCGCCACCGCGGCCACCGACCTGACCGGCCACGGCGTTGGCCAGGTCGCCGGCACGGATGCGATCGGTCAGGTCGCGCGTGACGCCGACGGTGATCTGCGCCTTGCCCTCACCGGCCACGGCCAGCACCACGACGGCCGAGCCGAGCCGGTTCTTCAACTGATCGACGGTTTCCCGCAGGCTGCGCGCATCGGCGCCCTCCAGCTTCGCGGCGAGCACGCTGACACCGGCGACATCGACGGCGCGACTCGCCAGATCGCCCCCGGCGGCGCTGGCCAGTTTCGACTTGGCGCGCTCGAGATCCTTCTCCAGGCGCCGTGCCCGCTCGACCAGTTGCTCCACTCGCTGCTCGACATCCTCCGGCGTTGCCCCGACGGCCGTCGCGATCCGGTGCAGACGCTTCTCCTGAGTGGCGGCCCAGGCAGCGGCATGGCGCCCCGCCACGGCCACGATGCGGCGCACTCCGGCGGCCACGCCCGTCTCCGCGAGGATCTTGCAGAAGCCGACGTCGCCCGTACGCTCGACATGCGTCCCGCCGCACAGTTCCAGCGAGTGCGGCCCCAGGCGCAGGACCCGGACCTCATCACCGTACTTCTCTCCGAACAGGGCCATCGCGCCCTCTTCGACTGCCGCCTCCATCGACATCTGGCGCACTTCACAGGGACTGTTGCGGCGGATCTCCGCATTGATGAAGTCCTCGATCCGCTGCAACTCATCGTCCGTGACCGGTTCGAAATGCGAGAAGTCGAAGCGCAACTGATCGGGGGCCACCAGTGAGCCCTTCTGCTGCACATGCTCGCCCAGGACGTGGCGCAATGCGGCGTGCAACAGGTGCGTTGCGGAATGGTGCCGGCGGATCTCCGCGCGCCGTTCGGTATCGATCTCCGCGCGCAGGGGCTGGCCGACCTGCAGGTGCCCCGATTCGAGCTGGCCGATGTGCGCGGTCGCCTGACCCTGGCGCCGAGCGTCCTCGACCCGGAAGCGCACGCCATCGGTGCCAAGATGTCCGGTGTCGCCCACCTGGCCGCCGGCCTCGGCATAGAACGGCGTCACGTCGAGGAAGACCATGCCGGCGTCACCGGCTTCCAGCGCCTCCACCGCCTGCCCTTCCCGGTACAGCGCGATCACGCGCCCCTCATCGTCGGCGCGCTCGTAGCCGGTGAAGGTCGACAAGGTGTCGACCCGGACCTGGTCCCCACCGGCCGCGCCGAACTGGCTCGCCTGGCGCGACCGCGCCTGCTGTTCGGCCATGTGGGCATCGAATCCGGCCTGGTCCACACGCAGGCCCTGTTCGCGGGCGATGTCGGCGGTCAGGTCGAACGGGAAGCCGTAGGTGTCGTACAGGCGGAACGCAACCTCCCCCGGGATGGTCGACTCCGCCACCGGCGGCGCCGCATCGTCTTCCGGCGGTGTGTCGCGGTACTCGGGCCGTGCTACCAGGCCCTTCATGTTCTCCTCGAGCACCTTCATGCCCTGGGCCAGGGTCTCCTGGAACCGGCGCTCCTCCTGCAAAAGGATGCGTTCGACGGTCGCACGCGCCGCCGGCAGTTCCGGGAACGCCGCGCCCATCTCCTCGCACAGCGGCTCGGCCAGGCGATGGAAGAAGGGTTCATCGAGCCCGAGCTTGTGCCCATGGCGTGCGGCCCGGCGGATGATGCGGCGCAGCACGTAGCCGCGGCCTTCATTCGACGGCAATACTCCATCGACGATGAGAAAGGCGCAGGAACGGATGTGGTCGGCGATCACGCGCAGTGACGCGCTGTCGGTGTCGTCCGTACCCGCGAGGACCGCGGCTTCACGCAGCAGGCGCTGGAACAGATCAATGTGATAATTGTCGTGCACGCCCTGCATCACGGCGGCGATGCGCTCGAGGCCCATGCCGGTATCGACACAGGGGGCCGGCAGCGGCGTCATGGTGCCATCGGCGGCGCGGTCGTACTGCATGAACACGAGATTCCAGATCTCGACGTAGCGATCCCCGTCCTCTTCGGGCGTGCCCGGCGGGCCACCCGGAATGCCCGGTCCATGGTCGTAGAAGATCTCGCTGCACGGACCGCAGGGGCCGGTATCGCCCATCTGCCAGAAGTTGTCGCTGCCGGCGATGCGAGTGAAATGCGACTCGTCCACGCCGATGTGGTTGAGCCAGAGGTCCGCCGCTTCGTCGTCGTCGATGTACACCGTGACCCAGAGGCGGTCGCGCGGCAGGCCCAGCTCCTCGGTGAGGAAACGCCAGGCGAATTCGATGGCTTCCTTCTTGAAGTAGTCCCCGAAGCTGAAGTTGCCCAGCATTTCGAAGAAGGTGTGATGGCGTGCGGTGTAACCGACATTCTCGAGATCGTTGTGCTTGCCGCCGGCGCGCACGCAACGCTGTGTGGTGACCGCGCGCACGTAATCACGCTGTTCGTTGCCGAGGAATACGTCCTTGAACTGGACCATTCCGGCGTTGGTGAACAGCAGCGTCGGATCATTGCCGGGAACGAGTGGCGACGAGGGCACGATACGATGGCCATGGCGCTCGAAGAAGCCCAGGAAGCGTGCGCGCAGGTCGGCGCTGCTCATCATCTTCATGCCTGCCTGTTCGTGTTCCGCCACGTCCTCGTCCTCGTTTGCGGCCTCGTTTGCGTTCTCGTTCTTTGACGGGCCGGTCTCAATCGTCATCCGGCGCAGCCAGCGCCCGCCAGGCCACACTCGCGGGAAAGCCGCGCGACTCCAGGAAACGCAGGCGCCGGGCCCGATCCGCCCGCGTGGTGACCGCCGCCGCGCCAAAGCGCCGATCCAGTACGGCGCGGGCGCGCTCGAGCCACTCCTCCTCGAAGGGCGCCAGCACGCTGTTGATCAGTGCGTCGTCAATACCGCGCTGGCCCAGGGCCGCGCGGATCTTGAGCGGACCGTCGCCCCGTTCGACGCGCTGCTCGGCAAACAGCTCCGCGAAACGATGGTCATCCTGCAGACCGGCGGCCGCCAGGCGTTCGATTTCCGCCTCGATCAGTGCGCCGGGGTAGCCGCGCTGCTCGAGCTTCGTGGCCAGTTCGCGGGCGCCATGCTCGCGCCGTGCCAGCAGGCGCACGGCGGCCGCGTGAACGGCCTCGGCGCTGTCCTCATCCGCGGGCGTCAGAGCCTTCGGCCTCCTCCGCCGTGGCGCTGTCGTCCTTGCGCCGGGGCTGAGTGAGCAGCATCTCGCGCAGCCGGGTCTCGATCTCGCTGGCGATCTCGGGATGCTGCTTCAGGTGGTTGCGCACGTTGTCCTTGCCCTGGCCGATGCGGTTGCCGTTGTAGCTGTACCAGGCCCCGGACTTCTCCACCAGGCTGTTCTTCACACCCAGGTCGATCAGTTCGCCCTCGCGGGACACGCCCTCGCCATAGAGAATCTCGAACTCGGCCTGGCGGAACGGCGGCGCCATCTTGTTCTTCACCACCTTCACGCGCGTCTCGTTGCCGATGACCTCCTCGCCCTTCTTGATCGAGCCGATACGGCGAATGTCGAGGCGTACCGAGGCGTAGAACTTCAGCGCGTTGCCCCCGGTCGTGGTCTCCGGACTGCCGAACATGACGCCAATCTTCATGCGGATCTGGTTGATGAAGACGACCGTGGTGCCGGAGCGCTTGATGTTGGCCGTAAGCTTGCGCAACGCCTGCGACATCAGGCGGGCATGCAGGCCCACGTGTGAATCGCCCATCTCGCCCTCGATCTCCGCCTTCGGCGTCAGAGCGGCGACCGAATCGACCACCACCATGTCGATCGCCCCCGAGCGTACGAGCATGTCAGCAATCTCGAGCGCCTGATCGCCCGTGTCGGGCTGCGAGACGAGCAGGTCGTCCACGTTGACGCCGAGCTTCTCGGCGTAGGTGGGATCGAGTGCGTGTTCGGCATCGATGAACGCACAGGTGCCGCCGGCGCGCTGGCATTCGGCGATCGCCTGCAGCGTCATCGTCGTCTTGCCGGAGGACTCCGGACCATAGATCTCGACGACGCGGCCGCGCGGCAATCCACCGACGCCGAGGGCCACGTCCAGGGCCAGCGAGCCCGTGGAAATGACCGGCACATCGCGCACGGCCGCATCGTCGCCCATGCGCATGACCGCGCCCTTGCCGAACTGCTTCTCGATCTGCCCGAGTGCGGCCGAAAGGGCCTTCTTCCGATCTTCGTCCACGCCTGTGCCTCCGTTTGCCTGGGCGGGGTCCGACTCCGGGGAGCCGGACAACAGCCCGCGATTTTCGCACATTCCCCCGACCGAATTCAGCCGGACCGATTCCGTACCAACCCGTGGGCCGCGTACGTGTGCCCCCTACTCCATGCCGACGTCCTCGACCGCGGTGTCATCCTCACGGGCGCCCGCGCCGTCGTCCGCCTTCTCGCCGCGCAACAGCTCGAGTTGCTCGAGATAGTCCCGGTTGACATCGCCGGTCACGTAGCGGCCGTTGAAACAGCAGCCCTCGAACTGTGACAGCGCGGTATTGCCGGCGCGCACCGCCTCGATCAGGTCCTCCTCGGTCTGGTACACCAGCCAGTCGGCACCGATTGCCTCACCGATCTGGGTCTCGGTCCGCCCGTGCGCGATGAGTTCGTTCGCCGCCGGCATGTCGATGCCGTAGACATTCGGGTAGCGCACCGGCGGCGCCGCCGAGGCCATGTAGACCTTCTTCGCCCCGGCGTCGCGGGCCATCTGGATGATCTGCTCGGAGGTGGTCCCGCGCACGATGGAGTCATCGACCAGCATGACGTTCTTGCCGCGGAACTCGAGTTCGATGGCATTGAGCTTCTGGCGCACCGATTTCCGCCGGGTCTGCTGCCCCGGCATGATGAAGGTGCGTCCGATGTAGCGGTTCTTGATGAAGCCCTCGCGATACTTGACGCCCAGGCGGTTGGCCAGCTCGAGGGCTGAGGTGCGGCTGGTGTCGGGGATGGGTATGACGACGTCGATATCGTGCTCCGGGCGCATCTCCAGGATGCGGTCCGCCAGATGCTGGCCCATGCGCAGCCGTGACTTGTACACCGAGACGTCATCGATGATCGAATCGGGGCGGGCAAAGTAGACGAACTCGAACAGGCAGGGTGCATGCGTGGTCTGAGCCGCGCACACCCGTGAATGGAGCGTGCCGTCCTGCTCGATCCACACGGCCTCGCCGGGGCGCAGGTCGCGCACGAGCTCGAAGCCGAGCGACGCCAGGGCCACGCTCTCCGAGGCAATCATGTACTCCGTGCCCAGTACCCCTTCGCGCCGGCCGAGTACGACGGGCCGAATCCCCCACGGATCACGCACACCCAGCAAGCCGCGCCCGGCAATCATGGCGACCACGGCGTAGGCTCCGCGGCTGCGCGCATGCACTTGCTCCACGGCGCCGAAGACCTGCTCCGGTGTCAGTCGGGTCGAATCCACCCGCTTCTGCAGCTCGTGTGCGAAGACGTTGAGCAGGACCTCGGTGTCCGAAGAGGTATTGATATGGCGCAGATCCGCCTCGAAGAGCTGGCGCTTCATCTCCTCGGCATTGGTCAGATTGCCGTTGTGTGCCAGGGCAATGCCATAGGGCGAGTTCACGTAGAAGGGCTGCGCTTCCGCCGAGGATTGCGAGCCCGCGGTCGGATAGCGGCAATGGCCGATACCCATCGGCCCCTGCAGGCGCAGCATGTGGCGTGTATGGAAGACATCACGCACCAGGCCCAGGCCCTTGCGCATGAACAGCCGCTCGCCATCGCAGGTCATGATGCCGGAAGCGTCCTGGCCACGATGCTGCAGCAGGGTCAGGCCGTCATAGAGCAGCTGGTTCACCGGTCCGCGACCGACTATCCCGATGATCCCGCACATATGGTGTCACTCTTGTCGCGCCGGCTGCCGCCGGCGGTTGCGCAGATTCGGCAAGCCCTGATCCATCCGGACCTGCCCGTGGCACAGGGATGGTCGGCCAATCAGTCTCGATCCTCGCCGGCCATCAGTGCTTCGGCCAGATCGGCCGGATATGCCTCGCGAATCCATTCGGCGAAGGGTTCGAAATGAGGCGCCAGCGCGGAGCCCTGCCACCAGACTTCATCGCGCAGCGCTGTGTCGCCGACCACCAGCACCCCCAGGCCGACAATGACGATGCCGCGCAGAATGCCGAAGACCACCCCGAGGGAGCGGTCGGTCCCGGACAGACCCGTGCGCTCGACCAGGCTGGAGACGAGGAAGTTGAACAGCCCTCCCGTCAGCAGCGTGGCCATGAACAGGGCGACCGCCGCGATGCCCCAGCGCATCATCGGGCTCTGCACCGCATCGGGCAGGATCACGGCGAGCTTGGGCGCGAAGATCAGGGCGATCAGGAATGCCGCGATCCAGGTCGCCAGGGAAATCGCCTCGCGCACGAACCCGCGCCAGACACTGATCAGCCCCGATACCAGGATGATGGCGACAATGATCCAGTCGAGAAGGTTCATGCGCGCCTCATGTCAGGGGTGGGATACCACGATGCCGGCAAGATCCTCGTCCCTCTCCAGTTGGTCACGCAACTCGTGCGCATCGTCTTCGCGTCCGATCGGCCCGATGCGAACGCGCCAGATGCGTGAACCGTCGCGCTGCGCTTCGTCGAGAAAGGCGTCAAGGCCGGCCTCCCGCAGTCGGTCACGCTGCGCCTCGGCGTTCTCGCGCCGGGAGAAACTGCCCGTCTGCACGACCCATGCCGAGGGGCCATCGCTCGCGTCCGCCGCCGGCTCCGGGTCCGGCTCCGGTTCGGATGCCGGTGCGGAGTCAGGCTCGGGGTCAGGCTCACTCGCCGGCTCCCGTTCCTCCGCGGGCGCGTCCGCGACCACATCCGGGGCCTCGGCAACCGGCTCCTCCGCTGGTGCCACCGGTTCCGGTGTGGCTTCCAGATCCGCGGCCGGCACCTCCGGGCGTTCGGGGATCTGCACTTCCCGTGCGATGTCCTCGCGGGCACCCGAACCATCGAGCAGCATCGGCAGAAAGATCACCGCGAGCGCGACGAGAACGACGGCACCGACAAGACGCTGTTTGAGTGCGGCATTCAAAGAAAACTGTCCAGGCGCGGGGGCCGCAGGTATCGGCAGGCACCGATTATAGGAAATGCCCGCGCATCCGCGCCACTGTGGAAAAAGATCCGGTCACCACGACGCGATCGCCGACGGCCGCGGCCGCCCGTACCGCCTCCGCCGCCATCACCGGCTCATCGTATGCCTGCACCGCCACATCAGGCGCGATGGCGGCGCGGACGTGCGCGGCCAGGGAGGCGGCATCCCGCCCGCGTGGCGGCGGCAGGGTCACGCAATACCACGCATCGAACACGTCTGCCAGCGCGGCCACGATGCCCTCCACATCCTTGTCGGCCTGCACTCCGATGAGCCCGAGAGTCCGCCCGGCCCCGCCGCGCTCCCGCAGGCTGCGCGCAAGTGCCGCGGCCGCTTGCGGATTGTGTCCGACATCCAGGATGGTTTCCACACTTCCGGGCAGGATCTCGAAGCGCGCGGGTACGTGCGCCCAGCGCAGGCCCGCGGCCAGGGCCGCTGGCTCCGGCGGCACGCCGCGCAGCGCGGTCAGTGCCGTTACCGCCGCGGCGGCATTCGCGAGTTGATAGCCCCCGGCGAGTACGGGCAGTGGCAGACCGTGGCGGACGTGGTTGCGCTGACGCCAGCACCAGGTCTCTCCTCCCGCCTCGAGCTGCGCCGAGTAATCGCGTCCCTGGCGGATCTCGGCGGCCGCCGTCGCCGCCACGATGTCGTCCCACGCCGTGGGCAGATCCGCCTCCGCCACGACCAGCGGGCGCCCCGCACGCGCGATTCCGGCCTTTTCGCGGGCAATGTCGTTGCGGTCCGTGCCCAGCCACTCCGCGTGATCGACGCCGATGGAGCTGATTACCGCGACATCGGCGGCGAAGACGTTGGTTGCATCGAGGCGCCCGCCAAGTCCGGTTTCCAGGACCATGACGTCGACGTCCGTCGCGCGGAAATGCTGCACTGCGGCCAGGGTGGTGAATTCGAAGAACGTCAGTGGTGTCTCTTCACGTGCGGCGTCCACGGCCGCGAGGCACGCGCGCAGGGCCGTGTCATCGATCTCGTTGCCGGCGGCTCGCACGCGCTCATGGAATCGCTCCAGGTGCGGGGAGGTGTACAGGCCCACGCGCCAGCCGGCCGCGGCCAGAATCGCCTCCAGAAACGCGCAGACCGAGCCTTTGCCGTTCGTCCCGGCGACCGTGATGATCGGTACGGCCGCGTCGCGCAGGCCCAGGCGGTCGGCCACTGCGGCCGTACGCTCGAGTCCGAGTTCGATCTCCGCCGGGTGCAGAGTCTCCAGCCAGTCCAGCCACTGACTGACTGCGGCATCCGCTCCGGGGCGCATGCCGGTTTTACTGGATGGCGGGGCGATGGGTGAAGGTGGCGAGCAGGCCGGCCACGCGCTCGCGCATGTGCCGGCGATCGACGATCAAATCGATCGCGCCATGCTCGAGCAGGAACTCGGCCCGTTGGAAGCCCTCCGGCAGTTTCTCGCGCACGGTCTGCTCGATGACGCGTGGCCCGGCGAAGCCGATCAGCGCATTCGGTTCCGCCACGTTCACGTCACCCAGCATGGCCAGGCTTGCCGACACCCCGCCCATGGTCGGGTCGGTCATGACCGAGACATAGGGGATGCCGCGCCGTGACAGGCGGGCCAGCGCGGCACTGGTCTTCGACATCTGCAGCAGCGAGAACAGCGCCTCCTGCATGCGCGCGCCACCGCTGGCCGAAAAACAGACCAGCGGCACATCGTCCTCGATCGCGGTGTTCACCGCGCGCACGAAACGCTCCCCGACGACCGACCCCATCGAGCCGCCCATGAACGCGAATTCGAAGGCGCAGGCAACCACCGGCACCTCGCGCACGGTGCCCCGCATGGCAATCAGGGCATCCTTTTGACCGGTCGCCTTCTGGGCCTGGGTCAGGCGATCCTTGTACTTCTTGCTGTCGCGGAAGCGCAGCATGTCGACGGGTTCGATGCCCGCTCCGATCTCCGTGCGTGGCTCCGCATCCAGGAATTGATCCAGGCGCTTCGAGGCGGAAATTCTTCGGTGTGCCGAGCACTTGGGGCATACATCAAGATTTCGCTCGAGCTCGGCGCGGTACAGCACCGCGCTGCAGTTGTCGCACTTGACCCAGAGACCCTCGGGCACATTGCTCTTGTTACGGGTGTCGGTGCGAATCCGTTGGGGCACCAGTCGCTGGAACCAGGTCATGTCCTGTCACTCCGTCCGCGATGTCCGTGCCACCCGCCCGATGATTGCGCCGGTGGCTTGTGTTGACTTGCCTCAGGCAGCGCTGTCGAGCGCCGTGCGCAGTGATCCGACGAACGTGCGCACTTCCCGATCCATCGCCGCGGCATCATGCCCGTGTTCCGCGATGCGTGAAACGACGGCACTGCCAACGACCACGGCATCCGCATACTGACCGATACGCGCCGCCGACTCGCCATCGCGGATGCCGAAGCCCACACCCACCGGCAGGTCGGTGTGCTGCCGGATCTCCGCGATCTTGCCTTCAATCTCGTCGTGCGCCAGCGTGGCCACGCCCGTGACCCCCTTCAGCGAGACGTAGTACACGAAGCCGTGCGCCGCGCCGCAGATTCGCGCCATGCGCTCCCCCGCCGTCGTCGGAGCTACAAGGAAGATCGGGTCAATCCCGCGCTCGCTCAGCACGGCGACCAGGTCCTCCGCCTCCTCCGGCGGCGAGTCCACGACGATAACGCCATCCACGCCAGCCTCTGCAGCCTCATCGGCGAACCGTTCCATGCCGAGCAGCTCGATCGGATTCGAGTAGCCCATCACCACGACCGGTGTCTCGGCGTCTCGCTGGCGGAACTCCGCCACCATGCCGAGTACCTGGTGCAGCGTCACGCCATGGGCCAGCGCGCGCTGGCACGCCTCCTGGATGACCGGCCCGTCCGATTGCGGATCGGAGAAGGGAATGCCCACTTCCACGAGATCCGCGCCCGCCTCCACCAGCGCGTGCATGAGCCCCACCGTCGCGCCGGGATCCGGATCACCCGCCGTGATGTAGGGAATCAGTCCCTTGCGACCCGAGCCCCGCAGCTCCGCGAAACGTGTGGCGATTCGACTCATTCCATCCCTCCGCTGTGTTCGGCCACGGTTGCCATGTCCTTGTCGCCACGGCCCGATAGGTTCACCACGATGGTCTGATCACGGTCCATCGTTGCCGCCAGCCGGCCCGCGTAGGCAACCGCATGCGCTGTCTCCAACGCCGGCATGATGCCCTCGGTACGGGTCAGGTCATGGAACGCAGCAAGGGCCTCGTCATCATCCACGGCGAGGTATTCCACCCGCCCCGTGTCCTTCAACCACGCATGCTCCGGGCCGACACCCGGGTAATCCAGGCCGGCCGAAATCGAATGCGTCGCGGTGATCTGGCCCGCGTCGTCGGTCATCAGGTAGGTGCGATTGCCATGCAGGATGCCGGGCCGCCCCGCGGACAGCGGCGCACCATGCTCGCCCGTGGCCAGACCGTGGCCGCCTGCCTCGACGCCGTACATGCGTACGCTCTCGTCACCGAGGAAGGGGTGGAACAGGCCGATGGCGTTGGAGCCGCCGCCCACGCAGGCGACCAGGGCATCCGGCAGCCGCCCCTCGATTTCCTGCATCTGCTCGCGCGTCTCCTCGCCGATCACGCAGTGGAAGTCACGCACCATCCGCGGATAGGGATCGGGGCCCGCGACCGTGCCGATGATGTAGTACGTGTCATCAACGTTGGCCACCCAGTCGCGCATCGCCTCGTTGAGCGCGTCCTTCAGCGTCCGCGAGCCGGAAGTCACGGGGACGACTTCGGCACCGAGCAGCCGCATGCGGAAGACGTTGGTCTTCTGCCGCTCCGTGTCCTCGGCACCCATGTACACGACGCACTTCATGCCCAGGCGCGCGGCCACTGTCGCGCTGGCCACACCATGCTGCCCGGCGCCGGTCTCCGCGATCACGCGCTTCTTGCCCATGTGCTTGGCGACCAGCGACTGGCCCACCGTGTTGTTGATCTTGTGTGCGCCGGTGTGATCGAGATCCTCGCGCTTGAGGTAGATCCGGGCCCCACCGATGCGTTCCGACCAGCGCTGTGCGTAGTACAGCGGGCTCGGGCGGCCGACGAAGTGTTTCAGCGTCCAGTCGAGCTCCGCGCGGAAGTCGGGATCCTTGCGCAGATAGTCGTAGGCTTCGCGGAGTTCGACGAGCGGCGCCATCAGCGTCTCGCCGACAAAGACCCCGCCGTAACGCCCGAAGTGCCCGCGGCTGTCGGGCAGGTTGGCGTAATCAGTTGCTTTCGGATTCTGCAATACGGTCGCCACGTCGTACCTCCTCGATGAATTGGCGCATCAGTTGTGCATCCTTGCACCCCTTCGCAGTTTCGACGCCACTGGATACATCAACGGCATCCGGGCGCACCTGACGCACCGCTGTGGCCACGTTATCCGGTGTCAGCCCACCCGCAAGAATGAGGCGGTAACTGCGCTCCACCGGCAATCGGTTCCAGTCCACGCATGTGCCGCTGCCGCCGGGCGCGCCGGGCGGATGGCCATCCACGAGGATGGCCCGGGCACCCCGGTACTGCGCCGCGAAGGCGGCCGGATCGCCCCCGCCCGCCATGCCCTGGGCCTTGATCCAGGGCCGCGCGAAGCTGTCACAGAACGCCGCGGACTCGCTGCCGTGGAACTGCAGCAGCCCGACCGGAATGCGCGCCAGCACCTGCTCCACTCGCGCCCGATCCGGATCCAGGAACAGCGCCGTGGCCGTCACGAAAGGCGGCAGTTCGGCGACAATCGCCAGTGCCGTGGTCACATCCACTGCCCGTGAGCTGGGTGGATAGAACACCAGGCCCACGGCATCGGCGCCCAGCGCCGCGGCCTGTGCTGCATCGTCCGGCCGGGTGAGGCCGCAGATCTTGATTCGTGTGCGGGCCATCATTCCGGGACCAGTGGGCAGCACGGGGACATCGCGCCCGAGCGGACCAAGAATCATATCACAGCCAGGCCCTCGGCCTGGTGCCCTCAGCCTGGTACACCGGGCCACTGCGGTGGCTCCGGCTCCGGTAGGCCGAACGCCCGTGGATACTGCGGGCCGACGAAGTAGAGACCACGCGGTGGCGCGGTCATTCCGGACCGGGTTCGGTCGCGCGCGGCCAGCAGTTCACCGACCCAGGTGGGTGAGCGTTCGCCCCGCCCGATCGCCATCAGCACGCCGGCAATGATGCGGACCATGTTGTGCAGAAAGGCATTGCCCGCGACGTCAATGATCACCGCCCGGCCACGACGCTCCACGACGACGCTGTCGAGACGACGCCAGGCATGTCTGGCCTGACAGGCGGCGGAGCGGAAGGAGGAAAAATCATGCTCGCCGAGCAGGTGCTCTCCAGCGCGTTGCATGGCAGCGATATCGAGCTTTGCGTGTTGCCAGGCGGCGCGTTGACGCCACAGTGCCGGGCGGTCCCAGCCCTCGAGGATGACGTAGCGGTAACGGCGTGCTTCGGCACTGTAGCGTGCATGGAAGGACGCCGGAACGGGGCGGGCCCAGCGCAGGGCAACGTCGGCCGGCAGGGCCGTGTTCGCACCCATGACCCAGGCCTTCTCGGAGCGTTCAACGGGCGCGTCGAAGTGGCAGACCTGGAGGGTGGCGTGCACGCCGGCATCGGTGCGCCCCGCACAAGTCACCTCGACCGCACAATCCGCCACGCGGGACAGGGCCGCTTCGACAGCCGCCTGCACTGTGGGCGTGCCGGTCGTCTGACGCTGCCATCCCGCAAACCGGCCGCCGTCATACTCAAGGCCGCAGGCGATGCGTGCCACGCCCCGCTCCATCGTGTCGGCGGGCCGCCTCAGCGCGCGGAATCGAGCAGTTTCTGTGCCTCCTGGCGCTGGCGTTCACTGCCGCCGGCGATGACTTCCTCGAGGGCACTTGTCGCACTTTCCTCATCACCCATGTCGATATAGGCGCGGGCCAGGTCGAGCATGGTGTCGAGTTCATCGTCACCCTCGCCGGTTTCCTCCATCGCCGCCAGACCGGCGTCGTGGCCGTTACCGCCGTCCTTGCGGGAGTCGCCTTCCGCAGCCTCCGCCGGCGCCAGGCTGTCGAGGTCGTCGAGGTCGAACTCGATGTCGGCGGCAACGTCGTGGTCGGCAACGCTGCCCGCCACGGTCGCCTCCAGGTCCTCGACCGCCTCACGATCCCCCGCGGCAGGCCCCGCAGGCTCTGGATGCGCGAGGCTCGAGCTCGTCGCGTCTTCACGGCGCTCCTCGTCCGGACCGCCGTCCGCACTCGCCTCGATGTCTCCATCCAGGGCCGCTTCCAGGTCCGCGAGATCGAACTCGGAGGTGTCGGCGCCCTCCTGCGTGGAGTCGTCACTGGATGCAGGACTGGACTGCTCGCGCAGATTCGATGCCTCCTCTTCCTGAGCCTCGAGGTCGCTGAGATCAAAGCTGAAATCGTCGTCGGCCGCCGATTGGTCCGTGGCGGCATCGGCCGCATCCGCGCCGCGCGTCGCCGAATCCAGATCGAGATCGAAATCCGCCTCGTCGGTGGCTGCCTCGCCGGTGTCCTCGGCAGGCCCGGCCGCGGGCTCGTCAAAGTCGGACAGGTCGAACTCGAGGCCGTGGTCCTCGTCGTCATCGCCTGCTGCGGCGTTCTGGGTGGGCGGCGAGTCGTCAGACCGTTGTGCCGGTGCGGAGCTGCGCTCTTCCGCGTCGTCTTCGGCGGCGAAGTCCTCCAGGTCCCCGAGATCGAACTCAAGGTCCTCGACCTCGCCCTGCTCGCTCTCGCCCGCCGCGACGAACTGGGTCTCCTCGGGGTCGGCATCGGCGCGTCGCTCGTCATCGTTGTCCATCAACCCGGCCAGTCCGTCGGCAAGCCCCGAGGCGGACGCGGTTTCGGCCGACATGCGCACCGTCTGATCAAAGCCGCCGTCGGCGTCTGGTCGTGCAGCCGGTGTCTCATCCTCACCGAGATCGAGCTGCGTCGACTCCATGTCGGCAGCGTCTTCGTCGAGGGAGAAGTCCAGGTCGACCTCGCGGGTTTCACCGCCGTCGAGTTCGAAGTCCGTGCTGGCCGGCTTCTCGGGTCGCAGGTCCGCAGTGGACAGGCCCGGATCCTCGGCATCGCGGAATAGCGGGTTCTCGGGGGCGATATCGCGTCCCATGGCCACAACGCGCTTCCACAGATCCCGGTTGCCGCCGTCGATGACCTGATGGAAACGTTCGGCCTGGGATTCGAATTCCTCGCGCTCGCCGGCCGAATAGAGTGTCTCCAGCAGCTTCTCGTGGTAATCGGCCCGACGGGGCGATTCCTGCAGGGCCAGGGTCAGGAGATCCCGTGCCTGCTGGTGCAGTCCGTAGGCGAGGTAGACCTCGGCCTCGGCAATGGTGTCGTCCTTTTCACCCTCGCTGGTATCCACCTCGTCCTCGTCCAGGGCAGCCAGTGGATCCTCATCGGTGAGAGCGCGCGTGGCCGTTTGCTCGTCGGCATCGCCGCCGATCGGCGGATCCTGCAGGCCACTGTCATCGGCCGCATCGGCCTCGGCGGTCAGCGCTTCGGTCGCATCATCATCTGCGCCGATCAGGTCCGCGAAATCCTCCGCAACGTCATCTTCGAGGTCGATCTCGGCCCCCGCGGCCTCAGCCGCCGCCTCCTGCCGGCGGCGCATCACCAGCAGTCCGAGCAGCAGGAGGATCGCGATGCCCGCGCCCGCAAGGCCCATGTTGCCACCCGGCATGGCAGCACTCGCGGCCCCGACGACGCCCAGCACACCCGCGAGCGGCGCGCTCAGCCATCCCAGCCAACCGTCATCCTGCGGCTGCATGCGCTCTGTCTGCACGCCCGGGTCGTCCACGACCGCGACCGCCGCCTCTTCGTCCTCCTCGACCGCGGCTTCCTCAGCTGCGGCTTCCTCGGCCGCTGCTTCGGCTTCGGCGACAAGGACATCACGGCGTTCGGCGCCGGCATCCGCGAGCCGGCTGTCGATGTCGTCGACCGTTACGATCTCGATATCGAGCGCTTCGGGCTCGGCCGCTACATCCTCGGCCACGATATCCTCGGACACCATGTCCTCATCCGGGAACATCTCCGGATCGAGTTCGATGCCCTCGCGTTCCGCGACTTCGATCAGGCGATCCTGCAGCGCCCGCAATTGTTCCTCGCGCACGGTGATCAGGCGCTCCATGCGCTCGACCGTCGACTCAAGGTCACCGACGCGCGATGCGAGTTCGTCGCGCTCCATGCGGGTCGACTCGAGCTGCTCGCGCGCAAGCTGCAGCTCCTCGGCCGCCTCGGCGGTTCCGGGCGTGGCGTCATCCTCGGCAGCGACTTCACCGCCGTCTGGGGCGCCGACAATGCGTAGTTCTTCGCTCGGTGCCTCGTCGTCGACCGCGGCGACCTCGGCGGCTTCCGGTGCCGGGTCTTCACCCGCCGGGGCCTCGGCAGTGCGCCGCAGCTGATCGCGCCACTCACGCCATAGCGTGTTCTGTTGATCCACCTGCGCGATCGCGGTCTGGGCGTCGATCGCGCGCGCCTCCTCGGCCGAGGGCACACGCAGGACGTAGCCACTGCGCAGACGATTGATGTTGCCGTCGACAAAGGCTTCCGGGTTGTAACGCAACAGCGCCAGCATCATCTGCTGCACGCTGGTCTCGTCGTCCGTCAGCCGTGCCGCGATGTCCCAGGCGGTGTCGCCGCTCGCGGTCTCGTAGGAATCCGGGAGTGTCGGCTCGGCGGCCTCGCGCTCGGCGCGGGCACGGCGCTCCTCCTCCTCTGCAGCGAGCCGTTCGGCCTCGCGCCGGCGCTCTTCTTCGGCCTCGTCGCGTTCACGTTCGACCTGCAGGAAAACCGGTTCGTCGCCGAAGCGCTGATCGCGGCGGCGCGTTTCGGCCGTGGGTTCGGCGGCCGGTTCGGTGGCTTCGGCCACCTCGGGCTCGGGTTCCGGGTCGGTGACCGCCGCGGGTTCGGGTTCGACCTCGGGCTCCGCGCGTTCCGGCTCTGGCTCGACCGCCGGTTCGGCTTCATCGCTCGCATAGACCGGAGGATCAAGAAGAACCGTGTACTCGCGCCGCAGGCTCCCGGACGGCGCATCGACCTCGAGCAGGAAGCTCAGAAAGGGTTCGGTAATGCGCTCACGACTCGTGACGTGGACGAACAGACTGCCGTCACGTTCGATCACCTCGAAGCGCAGATGGGTGAGGAACAGGGGCCGGGGAAGGCCGACCTCGCGGAATGCCCGCTCCGAGGCCAGGCCGACCGTTACGCGGTCAGCCTGTTCGGGCGACACGCCACGCAGGGGGATTTCCGCATCGAGGCGCTGATTCAGCGCCGAACTCATCTCGATGCTGCCGAGCCCGACCGCTCCCGCACTGAACGGCAACAGGCTGGCAATCAACAGCAGCGGTACCAGGGCCAGTCGTCGCACTACGGTCCCCCTGTTGGTGGACATTCCGTGTCACCGCAACCCACCCCGCGGTGATCGAATTCCCCAGCACCGGAGTACATGGGACTTTCTTTCAGAATGTACTTTAAAGAAAGCACTTGAACAATACTGGCCTAACTATAGGTCAGATATGATCTTTTATCAAAATCTCGGCGATCTGAACGCTATTGAGCGCAGCGCCCTTGCGCACATTGTCTGCCACCACCCAGAAATCGAGCCCGCGCTCGTGCGAGATATCCTCCCGAATCCGGCCCACGAACACGTCGTCGTGGCTGGCCGCCTCCGTCACCGCCGTCGGATAGCCACCATCCTCGTGGCGATCGAGTACGGTTACACCGGGCGCCGCGGCCAGCAGTTCGCGCGCATCAGCCGCCGACAGATGGCGGCGCAGTTCGAGGTGCACAGCCTCCGAATGCCCGTAGAACACCGGCACCCGGGCCGTGGTCGGATTCACGCCGATGTCCTCGCGGCCGAGAATCTTGCGCGTCTCCCACACCATTTTCATCTCTTCGCGGGTATAGCCGTTTTCCTGGAACGTGTCGATGTGTGGCAACACGTTGAAGGCGATCTGCTTCGGGTAGACCTTCGCCTCGGCCTCCTGCCCGTTGAGCAGGCGCGCGCTCTGGCCGGCGAGCTCCTCGACCGCATCCTTGCCGGTGCCTGAGACCGCCTGGTAGGTCGCGACGTTGATGCGCTCGATGCCGACAGCGTCCTCGATCGGCTTCAGGGCCACCACCATCTGGATCGTCGAGCAGTTCGGATTGGCAATGATGTTGCGCGCGGTATAGCCGGAAAGCGCTTCCGGATTCACCTCGGGCACGATCAGCGGGATGTCCGGCTCGTTGCGAAAGTGCGAGGTGTTGTCAATGACGACTGCCCCCGCTGCCGCCGCCCTGGGGGCGTGCTCGGCGGAAATCGAACCACCCGCCGAGAACAGAGCAATGTCCGTGCCGGCAAAATCGAAGGCCGCCAGGTCCTGCACCTGCAGGCTGCGGTCGCCGAAGGCCACCCGCTTGCCGGCAGAGCGTTCACTCGCGAGGGCGACGATCTCTCCGACCGGGAACTTGCGTTCGGCGAGAATCGACAGCATCACCTCGCCCACGGCTCCGGTGGCTCCGACCACTGCAACATTGTACTTCTTCGACATGGGTTCTCCGGCTGACTGACAGGTTTGCGGGCCCGGACCGGCATGGTACCGGCTCATGGGACCCGCACGCATTCGGGTTCAGGCGGGCACGCGCTCCAGCGCGGCCATCACGGCGTCGCCCATCGCGGTGGTCGACACAGCCGGTTGGTCACCGGCAATGTCGGCCGTGCGCACCCCTTCGGAGAGCACCAGCCCGACGGCGCGCTCGATGCGCCCTGCAAGCGTGCCCTCATCGAGAGTATGACGCAGCATCATCGCCACGGACAGTATCATCGCCAGTGGATTCGCGATTTCACGCCCGGCGATGTCCGGTGCGGAACCGTGTACCGGCTCGTACATGCCCTTGCTGTCGGCGTCGAGCGAGGCCGACGGCAGCATGCCGATCGAGCCGGTCAGCATGGCCGCGCAATCGGACAGGATATCCCCGAACAGGTTGCCGGTGACGATGACGTCGAACTGCAGCGGATCGCGGACGAGCTGCATGGCGGCATTGTCCACGTACATGTGGCTGAGCGCGACGTCGGGGTAGTCGGGGTGAACCCGCTCGACCACCTCGCGCCAGAGCTGCGAGACTTCCAGCACATTGGCCTTGTCGACCGAACACAGGTGACCATGGCGCCGGCGGGCACTGGCGAAGCCCTGGCGGGCAATGCGCTCGATCTCGTCCTCGCGGTAGACCATCGTGTTGAACCCGCGGCGGACGCCATCGCTGTCGGTCTCGATGCCGCGCGGCTCGCCGAAGTAGATCCCGCCAGTCAGCTCGCGCACGATCAGCAGATCAAGCCCGGCCACACGCTCGCGCCGCAGGGCCGAGGCATCGGCCAGCTCCGGGTAGAGCAGCGCGGGGCGCAGGTTGGCGAACAGGCCGAGCTCCGAGCGTAGCCGCAGCAGGCCCGTCTCCGGGCGACGGTCACGGGGTTCATCGTCCCAGCGTGGGCCGCCGACTGCGCCGAGCAGCACCGCATCGGCGGCGCGCACGACCGCGAGCGTGGTGTCCGGCAGTGGCGAACCGGTGGCATCCACCGCCGCACCGCCGACCTCCGCCCACTCCAGTTCCACGTCCAGATCGTAGTGATCACGCAGGTGTTCGAGCATCCGGACCGCCTCGCGCGTGATTTCCGGGCCGACACCGTCGCCCGGCAGGACTGCAATGTTTCGGCTCATGATTTCCTCCCGCTATCCGGGTGTACGCGCGCTCAGGCGCCAAACAGCCAGGGCGCTTCCTGCTGGCGGCGCGCCTCGTAGGCGCGGATTTCTTCGGCGCTCTGCAGGGTCAAGCCGATGTCATCGAGACCCTCGAGAAGGCATTCCCGGCGAAACGGATCAATGTCGAATGCATGCGCATCCCCCTCGGGGGTGCGGACTTCCTGCGCGACGAGGTCCACGGTCAGGCGATAGCCTTCCTGTGCCTGCGTGCGCCGGAACAGTTCGTCGATGACCTGCGCATCGAGGCGCACCGGCAGCAGCCCGTTCTTGAAGCTGTTGTTGTAGAAGATATCGGCAAAGCTGGGCCCGACGACTGCGCGGAACCCGTAGTCGGTCAGTGCCCAGACGGCATGCTCACGCGACGAGCCGCAACCGAAGTTCTCCCGCGTGAGCAGGATCTCCGCGCCCGCGTAGCGCGGCTGGTTGAGCACGAAATCGGGATTGAGCCGGCGCGCCGAGTGGTCATCGCCGGACTCGCCCGGATCGAGGTAGCGCCAGTCATCGAACAGGGCCGGGCCGAAACCGGTGCGTTCGACCGACTTCAGATACTGCTTGGGAATGATGGCATCGGTATCGACGTTGGCGCGATCCAGCGGTGCCACCAGGCCATCGAGGCGGGTAAAGGGTTCCATCAGTGCCTCCGGTCGGAGAGTTCGCGAACATCGACGAAATGGCCGGCAACCGCGGCGCCGGCCGCCATGGCCGGGCTGACGAGGTGCGTCCGGCCACCCTGCCCCTGCCGGCCCTCGAAGTTGCGGTTCGACGTCGAGGCACAGCGCTCGCCCGGGGACAGGCGATCCGTGTTCATGCCGAGGCACATCGAGCAACCCGGCTCGCGCCACTCGAACCCGGCATCGAGGAATACCCGGTCCAGGCCCTCGGCTTCCGCCTGCTGCTTCACCAGGCCGGATCCGGGGACCACCATGGCCAACTGGATGTTCGCCGCCAGGCGACGGCCACGGACCACGGCCGCGGCGGCCCGCAGGTCCTCGATACGCGCGTTGGTGCAGGAACCGATGAAGATCTTGTCGGGGCGCACCTCCGTCATCGGCGTGCCCGGCTCCAGACCCTGGTACTCCAGGGCCCGGCGCATCGCCTCGGCCTTCGCGGGATCGGTCTCGGCCTCGGGGTCAGGCACTCGTCCGCCGACCGGGACCACCATCTCCGGCGATGTGCCCCACGTCACCTGTGGCTCGATCTGCGTGGCATCGAGATGGACCTCGTGGTCGAACACGGCATCGGCGTCACTGTGCAGCGTCTGCCAGGCCTCGACCGCGCGCTCCCAGGTCTCGCCGGTGGGCGCGAAGGGCCGCCCGCGCACGTATTCGATGGTGGTGTCATCCACCGCCATCAGCCCGGCGCGCGCGCCGGCCTCGATGGCCATGTTGCAGATGGTCATGCGCCCCTCCATCGACAGGGCGCGGATGGTCGAGCCGGCAAACTCGATGGTGTGGCCGGTGCCACCGGCCGTGCCGATATGGCCGATGATCGCCAGCATCACGTCTTTCGCGGTGACACCCGGTCCGAGTTCGCCGTCGACATTCACGCGCATGTTCTTCGCCTTGTACTGCACCACGCACTGCGTCGCCAGCACGTGTTCGACCTCGGAGGTGCCGATGCCGAACGCCAGCGCCCCGAAGGCGCCATGCGTCGCCGTATGCGAATCACCGCAGACAATGGTCATGCCCGGCAGCGTTGCGCCCTGCTCCGGGCCGATCACGTGCACGATGCCCTGGCGCACATCGTGCACGCCGAACAGGCGGATGCCGTGTTCGCCGCAGTTGCGATCCAGCGCCTCCACCTGGGTGCGCGACAGGCGGTCTGGTATGGCCACCTCGCGCTCGGCGCGCACGGTCGGCACGTTGTGATCGGCGGTGGCCAGGATCGATGATGTCCGCCACGGCTTGCGCCCGGCGAGACGCAGGCCCTCGAAGGCCTGCGGCGAGGTCACTTCGTGCACCATGTGCCGGTCGACATAGAGCAGCGCGGCGCCCGCGCCCTGCTCACGCACCACATGCTGATCCCAGATCTTGTCGTACAGCGTCTGGCCACTCATGAAAGGCTCCGTGAATCTTCTGCGGAAAGTCTGGCCGCGAGGATACCGGCGGACAGTGCATGACAGCAATTCATTGTTTGCATAGAATGCAGTCCATATTGGAATACTTGAACGGACCATGGATTTCTCCGCCCTGCAGGCATTCACCACCGTCGCGCGCGAACAGTCGTTTTCGCGTGCCGCCGAAGCCCTGTTTCTCACCCAGTCGGCCGTGAGCAAGCGGGTGGCCGGGCTGGAGGACGAACTCCGCACCCGTCTGTTCGATCGCATCGGCCGCCAGGTGCGGCTGACCGAAGCCGGTGAAGCCCTCCTGCCACGCGCGCGTCGTGCACTGGACGAAATGGAGGCCGGGCGCCAGGCCATCGCCGATCTCGCCGGGGCCGTTGGTGGCCGTCTGCAGATCGCCACCAGCCATCACATCGGCCTGCACCGGCTGCCGCCGGTGCTGCGCGCATTCGCCGGGCGCTACCCGGAGGTCGAACTCGATCTCCACTTTCTCGATTCCGAGGACGCCTGCGCGGCCGTCGATCGCGGCGAGCTGGAGTTGGCCGTCGTTACCCTGCCCACGCGACCGCCGGCGACGGTCACGGCCGAAGTTCTCTGGGACGACCCACTCGCCTTTACCGTCGCCGCCGACCACCGCCACGCCGCCGGCACGGCAATCCAGCCGGGCGAACTTGCGCGCGAGCCGGCGATTCTGCCCGCGGCCAACACCTTTACCCGGCGCATTGTCACCGCGGCGCTGCGGCCCGCGGGTGTGGAGCCGCGGATTGCGCTGGAAACCAACTACCTGGAAACCATCAAGATGATGGTCTCCGTGGGGCTGGGCTGGTCGGTGCTGCCACGGCGCATGCTTGCCGATGGGGATGTGGCGGCCGTTGAACTCGCAGGCATCCGGCTGCAGCGGCAGCTCGGGTTGATCCGGCGCAGTGGTCGCACGCTCGGCAACGCGGCGCACGCCTTCATCGAAGTCGCGCGCGCCCATGGAGACGCGCAGGACCCCGGGAATCTGGCATAGTAGCCGGCCGCGGAGCGCGGCCCTGGCCTCCCCGGAAGGGGCCCCTTGAAAGCCGGTTCCTTCGCCCCAAGCATGAAGGGTCAGTCACCCGGTTTCCGTCGCGAAACAAGAAAAGGAGAGACCGCAATGGCACACGAGCTGCCCAAATTGCCGTACAAGGCCGATGCCCTGGAACCGCATGTCGACCAGGCCACCATGGAGATCCACCACGGCAAGCACCACAACACGTACGTGACCAAGCTCAATGCCGCTCTCGAGCAGCACCCCGATCTGGCCGAGAAGCCGGTCGAGCAGCTCATCGCGAAGATCGGCTCGATCCCGCAGGATATCCGCGCAGCCGTGCGCAATAACGGCGGTGGCCACGCCAACCACACGCTGTTCTGGCAGATCATGAGTCCCGAAGGCGGCGGCAAGCCCTCTGGCGCCCTCGGTGATGCCATCGAGAAGACCTGGGGCAGTTTCGACGCGTTCAAGGACGCCTTTGCCAACGCCGCCGTCGGCCGCTTCGGCTCCGGCTGGGCGTGGCTGATCGTGGATGGTGGCGGCAGCCTGCGCATCACCTCCACGCCGAACCAGGACAGCCCGCTGATGCAGGACATTGCCGATGACCCAGGTACGCCGATCATTGGCCTTGATGTCTGGGAGCACGCCTACTACCTGAAGTACCAGAACCGCCGGCCCGACTACATCGAGGCCTGGTGGAACGTGGTCAACTGGGATGAGGCGAACCGGCGCTACGAGTCGGCCAGGTAACCGCTCGACCTCCCGTGAGACGAAAGGGCCCCGCCGCGGCGGGGCCCTTTTTCGTGGAGCCTCTGGACGCATGGAGCACCATGCGTATCATTCGCCAACCGGACTCCGGTCAGCCAATGTACAGCGTCCGATGAACTCGGCCCTTGCCAGCCGCGAGCGCCCGCAGACCGCGGGGGAGGAACTCGCCAACAGCATCAGTCACGGCGTGGGACTGGCCGCCGCACTCGTGGCGACGCCCTTCCTGTTGCACGTGGCCGCGGAGCGCGGCGATGTCCTCGGCATCGTCGGCGCCGCCATCTTTGCCACCAGTGTGATCCTGCTCTACGCCGCCTCGACCATCTACCACGCCATACCGCACCGGTATCGTGCCACCAAGGCGCTGTTCCAGATTCTCGACCACGGTGCCATCTACCTGCTCATCGCCGGCACCTACACCCCCTTCACACTGGGTCCGCTGAGTGGCGTGTGGGGCTGGACCCTGCTGGTCCTGATCTGGTCGATGGCCCTGGTCGGGCTCGTGCTGAAGGGCCTGGGGCGCACCGGTCATCCGCGCATCGCCGCTGGTCTCTATCTCGCCATGGGCTGGACCGTGCTGATCGCCATCAAGCCGGTGATCGAGAGCCTCCCGCCCTGGGGTCTGTTCTGGCTGGTCGCGGGAGGTGCGGCGTACACGCTCGGAGTCATCTTCTTTCTGCTGGACAACCGCGTACGCTTTGCCCACTTCGTCTGGCATCTGTTTGTCCTGAGTGGTACCGCCTGCCACTTCGTCGCGATCCTGTTCTACGCCACCTGATGAACCATTCTTCCGAATCGCTGTGGACCGGGCGCCACATCGTTGCCTTCGGTCTGCTGGCCATGGCGCTGTCAGGCTTTGGCCAGACCTTCTTCGTGGCCGTCTTCGGCGCCGAGATCCGTGCCGCCTTCGATCTGTCGCATTCGTACTATGGCGGCATCTACAGCGGGGCGACCCTCGTCTCGGCCCTGTTGCTGCTGCGGGTCGGCCACTGGGTCGACCGCTGGTCCCTGACCCGCGTGACCCTGACGGCCCTCGCCCTGCTGGCGCTCGGCTGCGCCCTGCTCGGCCTCGCACCACACGTCGCCGTGCTCGCGCTTGGTTTCCTGCTGGTGCGTTTCGGCGGCCAGGGCCTGATCGCCCATATCGGCATCACCACCTCCGGGCGCAATTTTCGTCAGCACCGCGGCAAGGCGATTGCCCTCACCGCGAGCGGTCTGCCTGTCGCCGAAGCCGTTCTGCCGCTGACCGCCATTCTGCTGCTCGGCATCGGCGGCTGGCGCCTGCCCTGGTGGGCGGCTGCCCTGTTTCTGGTGGTGGTCGCGATGCCGGTCATGACGCTGCTCGCCCGCCGCATTCGCCCGCTCACGTCCGCCCTGGAGGATGAGGGCGCCGACGCCAGCGTGGAACAACACGCGAGCTTCACCCGCGCGGAAGTGCTGCGCGATCCCGGTTTCTACTTCCTGCTGCCGGCGGCCCTGGTCACGCCCTTCGTGGTCACGGCCGTACTCTTCCACCAGGTTGCGCTGGCCGAGGCCAGCGGCTGGTCCGTCGAACTGATCGCCTCCGCGTTCACCGGCTTTGCGCTGGGCCATGTCGCCGCACTCCTGCTGGCGGGCCCGCTGGTGGATCGCATCGGGGCGCATCGCGTGCTGCCGATCGCCGTACTGCCAATGGCGCTGGGGCTGGTGGCACTGGCCATCGGCGGTCCGGCGTGGGTGGCCTTCGTCTACCTCGGGCTGACCGGTATCACCACCGGCCTTGCGGCAACGGCGGGCGGTTCACTCTGGGCGGAGCGCTACGGCGTGCGCCATCTCGGCGCGATTCGTTCCGTGGCCCAGGCGATGATGGTGATTTCGACGGCGGTTGCTCCGGTTGTGCTCGGCATTCTGCTCGATCTGGGCATGAGCGCGATGACAACGGGTGTGCTGCTGGCCGCCGCTACTGTCGCGGTTGCCGTACTGGCCGCACTGGCTCCCATCCCACGGCGCCGAACCGGGCGGCACCGCAGCCCCGCCTGAGCCGCGGCCTGCCGGGGTGCCAATGGCTGAATCGGGGGCCTTGAACGGAGGTGATCAGACGCCCACGATGCGATTCGCCAGCGTGCCGATCCCGGCGATGCTGCACTCGACCCGGTCGCCGGCCTGCAGGAATTCGCGCGGATCGCGCACGAACCCGACTCCGCCGGGGGTGCCCGTGGCGATGATNTCGCCGGGTACCAGCGTCATCACCCGGGACAGGGTCTCGAGAATGGCGGGAATGCGGAAGATGAGGTTGTGCGTGTTCGACGCCTGTTTGACCACGCCGTTGACGCTGCAGCCGACATCCAGCGCGTGCGGCTCCGCGATCTCGTCGGCGCTGACGATCCACGGCCCCATGGGCGCGGAGCCGTCCATGCTCTTGCCGAGGAAGAACTGGCCGTGGCGCTTCTGCAGATCGCGCGCGGAGAGATCGTTGAGAATGGTGTAACCGAATACATGGTGCATCGCTTCGGCGGCCGGGATGTGCCGGCCACCCCGTCCGATGATCACCGCGAGCTCGACCTCCCAGTCCAGCCTGCGGGTCACCTGCTCATCGAGGACGACCTCGCAGTCCGGCCCCGTCACCGCCGTAGTGGCCTTGGTGAAGAACATCGGCGCTTCTGGCGCCTCAACCGATGCAATGTCGACGCCCTGCACCTCGGCAGCATGATCCGCGTAGTTCAGCCCCAGGCAGATGAGGTTGCGCCGCGGTTGCGGGAGCGGCGCACACAGCTCGACGTCCGCCAGTGCACAGTTGGCCCATGCGGACGTGTCGAACGCGGGTGCCCCTGCATCGAGCCAGGATTGCAGGTCGGGCCACGGCTCCGTCGGCGCGAGCTTCACGGTGTCATTACCGGCCAGCACGCCCCAGCGTAGGTCGCCGAGGTGTCGGCAGCTCAGGAATCGCATGTTCGGGTCCTCCAGGGGAAGGCGGCAGCATACGCAGACCGAGCGCCAGCGCCAACCCGGTCCGTCGGCGCCCCGTGAACAGACGCCGTCCCTGGCGTGTCGCGTCACGGATTCTGGGCGTCACATTGTTAGATGGTTTTAGATCAATAGGTTACAATTATTAATTGATCCATTATCTACCATCTGTGCCGGCGACAAACGGCTAGCCCAGCGACATGATCGGCCGGCCCGCCGCCTCCGGCGCTTCGATCGCGGCGTGTGCACGTTTGACCTGCTCCATCCGCGCCTGCACATCCGCCGTGGCCGGCGCAGCGCGGCCCGCGCCCGTGTCCACATGCAGGTACATCTGTTCCGAGGTCGCGAGCAGGTCCCCGGTTGCGGTGTTGTACATGCGATGGAAGGCGTGCATGCGCTTGGCATCGCTGCCGAGCACCTGCGTGGTCACGTGGTAGGTCTCGCCGAGGCCGATCTCGCGCAGGAAGCGCGTATGCGACTCCACGGTGTAGAAACTGCCTCCGGCATCGATGTAGGCCTGATCCACGCCCAGTACATGAAACAGCTCGGTCGCCGCCCGGCCGAAGTGCTCGGTGTAGCGGCTCTCGGTCATGTGCTGGTTGTAGTCGATCTCGGCCATCTGTACCCGATCCTCGATCAGGCGCAGCGGTTCGCTGGCGTCGAGATCATGCCCGCCCGTGGCGGTCACGCTCGGCACGCGTGAGGCCTCGTACTCGCCAAGCACGTTGCCGGCGGCCAGATTCTCCTGGCGCAAGGCCTGCAGGATCGCGATCAGCCCGTCGTCGCGTTCACGCTCGAGTTCGCGGATGGAACGCCCGCGCGCCTGGTCGTCCGACTGCTCGGCAATGCGATCGACGAACTCGTCGGTCAGCTCCGGCACGTCCATCAGCTTGGTCCAGGGCCAGGCGAGCGCCGGGCCGAACTGGGCCATGAAATGGCGCATGCCCTGCTCGCCGCCGGCGATCCGGTAGGTCTGGAACGTGCCCATGAGTGCCCAGCGCAGGCCGGCGCCGAAGCGCACGGCATCGTCGACCTCCTCGACCGTGGCCACGCCGTCGTGCACCAGCCACAGCGCCTCGCGCCAGAGCGCCTCGAGCAGGCGGTCGGCGATGAAGCCGTCGATCTCGCGTCGCACCCACAGCGGGCGCATGCCCAGGTCGCGATAGATGCCGGCGGCGCGTTCGATGGCCGTATCATCCGTCTTCGCGCCGCCGCAGAGTTCGACCAGCGGCAGCAGGTAGACCGGGTTGAAGGGGTGGGCGACGAAAAAGCGCTCGGGATGCTGCATGTCTGCCTGCAGCTCGGACGGCAGCAGGCCCGACGTCGACGACCCGATCAACGCGTCGGCCGGCGCGTGGCGATCGATATCGGCCAGGATCCGGCGCTTGAGCGCGACCTGTTCCGGCGCACTCTCCTGGATGACATCGGCGCCGGCGACCGCGCTTTCCAGATCGGCGCAGAAGGTCACGGAACCAGGCTGCTCGGGGCGATGCCCGTGCAGGCGCTCGAGTGCCCGTTCGGCGTTGGCCAGTACCTCGCGGCAGCGGCGCTCGCTCTCCGGATCGGGATCGTGCACGCGGACGTCGATGCCATTCCAGAGGAAGCGCGCGACCCAGCCACCGCCGATGACACCCGCGCCGACACAGGCGGCAGTGTACGATTGCGTCATCATGCGACCTTCTTGAGCTTGAGCTTCTTGCGCACGTCCTCGGGTCCGAGGAGGTTGGCGTTCATGCCGCGCAGTATGGTCGCGGCACGCTCGACCAGATCGCCATTGCTGGCCAGCACACCCTTCGACAGGTAGATGTTGTCCTCCAGGCCCACGCGGACATTGCCGCCGGCGAGCGCCGCCAGGGCGACGTAGGGCAACTGCATGCGCCCGATGGAGAACGCCGAGAACACCCAGTTCTCCGGCACCTGACTGGCCAGGTTGAGCAGGGTCTGCGGATCGGACGGTGCGCCGTAGGGGATGCCCATGCACAGCTGCACCAGCACCGGATCGTTCAGCAGACCTTCGTGGTAGAGATCCTTCGCCATGACCAGATGGCCGAAATCGAACACCTCGACCTCGGGCTTCACGCCGTATTCCTGAATGCGCGCGGCCATTGCGCGCAGGGTGGCCGGCGTGTTGGTCATGACGTAGTCGCCGACGGCGAAGTTCATCGTGCCGCAGTCGAGCGTGCAGATCTCCGGGCGCAGCTCGGCCACGTGGGCCAGGCGCTCGGTGGCGCCGATCATGTCGGTCTGCGCATCATTGAGCGGCAACGGCTGTTCGGCCGAGCCGAAGACCAGATCGCCACCCATGCCGGCGGTGAGGTTGATCACCACATCGGTGTCGCTCGCGCGGATGCGCTCGACCACCTCGCGATAGTAGGCCACATCGCGCGCCGGCGCCCCGGTCTCCGGGTCGCGCACGTGGATGTGGGCCACGGCCGCGCCGGCCTGTGCGGCCTCGATCGCGGCATCGGCGATCTGTGCCGGCGTGACCGGTACCTTGTCGCTCTTCTCGTGGGACGGGCCCGCGCCGGTAACGGCGCAGGTAACGAAGACATCCTGATTCATGACGGCAACCCTCCGGCTCGTGCGTATCGTGGTGAGCTTAGTTGGAGTGGCCCGGCGAGACTGTGCATAATTCGCCAATGACAGTGCCCGATTCGACTTCCCCGCCGCTGGAAATCGGCTTCCTCCTGCTGCCCGACTTCAGCAATCTCTGCCTGGCCAACGCCGTGGAACCCCTGCGCGCGGTCAACGACATCACCGGCCATGAGGCCTGTCGCCGCCACCTGCTCTCCCTCGATGGCGAACCGGTGGCGACCTCCAGCGAACTCTTCATCCGCGCCGACCGCCCCCTGCGCGAGGTCGGCCGCCTCGACGCCTTCTTCGTGATCGCGGGTTCCGGCTACCGCCGCTTCGCCACTGCACCGATCAAGGCGGGGCTGCGACGTGCGAGTCGCAACGCCCGCATCATCGGCGCCCTCGATACAGGCCCCTGGCTGCTGGCGGCCACCGGCCTGCTCGATGGCTACCGGGCGACCATCCACTGGCAGGCCCAGGATCGCATGCGGCTTGACTTCCCCGCCGTCGAGGTCAACAGCGCCCGCTACGTGATCGACCGCGACCGCATTACCGCGGGTGGCGCGACGGCCGTGCTCGACCTCATGCTCGCGCTCATCCGCGAGCGCTTCGACGAGGCCACTGCGCTGGAGGTCATGCGCCTGTTCCTCTATGATCACGAGCGCGCCGCCGAGAGCGATCAGCTCGGCACGCTGCACGCGCCGTTCACCGCGCGCGCCCCGATCGTGGCGAGTGCCATCGAGATGATGGAGCACGCCATCGAACGCCCCCGCTCGATGGCAGACGTCGCCCGGCTCAACAATTGCTCGCAGCGCAAGTTGGAGCGCGCGTTTGCCGACGCCGTCGGCGTGACGCCACAGCGCTATTACCAGTACCTGCGCCTCTCCGCTGCTCGCCGCCTGCTGCAGGAGGGTGAGGAGAGCGTTGCCGGTGCCGCCGCCGCCACGGGCTTCAGCTCGGCCTCGGCCTTTGCCCGTGCCTATAGGCGGCTGTTCGGCCATCCACCCGGCTCCGTGCGGCCGCGGCCGTCGCGCGTGCCCTGAACATCCCGATCGAGAAGGAGATCCAGTCTTGGCGAAGCAGAGCGACAACCCGATCCGCGTGGTCCATGTCGACCCCGATGGCTTTGGCGACACGAGTGTCGAGCAGGCCCTGTTCGAGGCCGCGTTTCCTCACGTGCAGTTCGAGAGCATGGAGATCGACGGCAGCGAACTCGCCGAGCGTGTCGGCCCGGCCGATGTGCTGCTCACGCACTACACGGTCGTCGATGCGGAGGCCCTCGAACGCATCCGCCCGCAGGTGGTCGTGCGCTACGCCACCGGCGTCGACGGCATTGACCTCGAGCGCGCGACGGCACTCGGCACCCGCGTGACCAACATCCCGACCTACTGCGACGACGAGGTCGCCGACCACGTGCTGGCCACGGCGCTGGCCCTGCTGCGCGGCCTGCCGCAGTACAACGCCGACTGCGCCCGCGGCCACTGGAACTGGCGGCGCGTGGTGCCGCTGCGCACCTTTGCCGACAGCACCTTCGGCTTCCTCGGCTACGGCCGCAAGGCACGGGCGACGGCCGAGCGTGCCCGCGCCCTGGGTTGCCGCATCCTCGCCCACGACCCCTTCATGGACGACGACGCCATCCGCGCGGCGGGTGGCGAGCCCGTCGGCTTCGAGGCCCTGTTCGACGGCTCGCACGTCCTCTCGATCCACGCACCCCTGACGCCGGAGACCGAGGGCCTGGTCGACGCGGCCGCGCTGGCGCGTCTGCCGGAGGGAGCGGTTGTCGTGAACTCGGCGCGGGGAGCGATCATCGACGAACCCGCCCTGATCGCCGCGCTGGACAGTGGCCATCTCGGCGGCGCCGGCCTCGACGTGCTCACGCAGGAACCGCCGCCGGCCGATCATCCCCTGCTCGGCCGCGACGACGTCATCATCACGCCGCATTCCGCCTGGTACACGCGTGATGCCGAGGAGCGCGCCCGCACCCGGGGCACGGAGATCGCGATCGCCGCGCTGCGTGGGGAGAACTGCGACGGCCTCTACAACCCGGAGGCCCTGGCCAACATGGGCTCAGCCTGAGTCTGCCGGAGTGAGCGCGGCCCGGCCGCGCTCACTCGCCGGCCCTTCGGCAATCATCCCTGCCAGGCAGGCTTCGCACAGGCGCACACCCTCGTCCGGCGAGAACGTGCCGGAATGCAGGCACCACTCGACCCAGAGGCCATCGAGCAGTCCGGACAGACCGATCGCCGCCAGGCGCACGTCGAGGTTCGGGCGATCCTCCTCGCGCGCAAGATCCGTGAGCAGGCCCTCGAGGGTCGCCAGCGTTTCGCCGTAGGTACGCGCATGCACCTCGGCGATCAACTCCGAGCGGTGCATCATGCCCCAGAAGGAGAGCCAGGCGCGCATCAGTTCGGGGTCCAGGACCACCGGCGAGAACGACGCCCGGAAAAAGGCGGTCAGGCGCGCCCGCGCACTCCTGCCCTCCGCCCGCTCGACCTCGGCCAGCAGTGACGCCAGCAGGCCGTCGGCCACGCGTGCATAGACATCCGCGATCAGCGCGTCCTTGCCGCTGTAGTAGTGACTCACCAGCCCGACGGAAACACCCGCCTCGCGGCAGATGTTGCGGATGGAGGTCTGTTCCACGCCGCGCTCGGCCAGGCAGCGCAGCGTGGCATCCACCAGCGCCTGGCGTCGCGTGTCCGGATCCTGGCGTTCGAATTTGCGCAGGCTGGCGCCCGCGCCGGAGGTGCGTGATCGGTTGGTCATGGCCCGCCAGTATCCACCCGCACCACGGGCTGTCAACGCGGCGCACAGTGGTAATCGGCGGCGTCACGGAATTCCGGCATTGAGGAAAGCAGGATTGCGCCCCGGGACTCCGCTACGGGATTCCGCTACGGGATGAACGAGATTGCAGGTCCGGGCACGCGAACGGACATTGCGCGGTCTATGCTGTACATGCAGAGGTCATGTGTCCCGGAACGCCTGGAATCGGTCGGGCGGGATGGGGCTGGAAGTCGAAGGCGGGCTGGTTCAGGTAAAGGTAAACCATGAGCGGGAACGACAGGTGCAGCAGTGGCGGCTGGAGTCGGCTCGCGCTTGTGGGGATTGCCCTGCTGCCGTGGCTGGTGGCCGGTCCGCTGGCCGGGGCGGCCGAGGATGCGGATCGGTCCCCGCCGGTGGTCGTCAGCCCGGTGGAAGTAGCGGCTCTGGAGGCCGACCTGGCCGCTTTCCGTGAGCGCCTGCCTGGGCTGCTGGAGGCAGTGGACACCCAGCCGGCGGAGGAGTGGCTGGAGGCCAGTCCGCTGGATGAGCTTGAGGCCCGCAGCGAAGACGAGGATCGGGCGGAAGCCGAACGGGCGCTGTGGGAGCGGGCCCGCGAGCACGAGCAGGCGGGTGTGGAGCGGGTGCGGGGAGCGCTGAATCGTGCAACCAACGCCCGGGAGGTGCCGGAACGCCTGAGCGAGCTGGAACAGAGCCTGGACGGGATCGGGGAATTCCCGCCCGGACTCGGCGAGGAGATCTCGATCCGCCATATCGAGGATGAACTGGAACGAGTGGGACGCGACCGCGAGCGACTGGAAGCGGAGCTCGATGACCAGCGTATCCGGCACGCGCAACTCGAAGAACAGGAAGAGGTTCAGGCGGAGACCCTGGAGCGTCTGCGCCGGGAACGTCAGGAGCTGGAGGACGGGCCGGAGCCGCTTCCCGAGGAGGTCGAATGGGTGGAAGCGCACGACGCCGTGCAGGAAGCACAGCGGCGTCAGGGAGATGCCCGCCTGCTTGCGGCGCAGCTGGATGCCGATTCGTTGCCGCCGCGGATGGAGTCGCTGAGTCTGCTGATGCGCGGCCTGGAGCTGGAGGCGCGCTGGCAGCGCGACCTGCAGACTCGGCTGGAGCTACGGTTGACCGAGCTGTCCAGCGAGGAACTGCAGGAACTGCGGGCGCAGCTGCGTACCCTGCTGGAGCGTCAGCCGGAAGCACAGCGCCACTATGAGGATGAAGTCGAGGAATTGCATGCGGCGTTCGACCGCATCGCGGAAGCCCAGGCGCAGACCCGCATCCTGCAGCGTGAGCGTGATCGGCTGGTCCGGGTCGAAGGGGAACTGGCGCAATCCCTGTCCCATGTGCGTGAGCGGCTGGAGATCAGCGGCCTGACGGAGGCGTTGGGCGGGGTCTTCCTGGAGGAACAGCGACGCCTCCGCGATCTTGATCAGGTCCGCTTCCAAGTGCGTGATCTGGAGCAGAGGTTGGCGCAGTCGCAGTTGCGGACCATCAGCTTGCGCGAGCGCCTGGCTGCGCTTCCGCCGGAACCCGTGGCCGAGTGGGAACCTGCGGCACGTGCTGCCTTGCGCGAGCTTCACCGCGAGACACTGAATGCGGAGTTGCAGGCCGAGGAGACGCGGACCGAGCAGCTGCGCCAGGCCGACCTGCGCCTGCGGGCAGTCGTCGATCTGGCGGCGGAACTCGATCGTATCCTGCAAGAAGCGCTCCTCTGGTGGCCGAGTCATTCCCCGGTCGGGGTCGCGTGGCTCGAACGGGTGCCAACGGCGACCCTTGGGCTGCTTGACCCCGCCGCCTGGACGGAGCTGCGGGAGGCATTCCTGCGCGAGACGCTGCAACGGCCATGGTTCATCGGGTTCATGCTGCTGGTCGCGGGGCTGCTCTATCTCGCCGGGCGCGATATCCACCGCCACCTGGAGCGCCTCGCCGAACTGGCCCGTCATCGCTACACCGGCAGTCTCGGGATCACCGTCAGGGCCCTGGGGTGGAGTCTGCTGCGCGCACTGCCCGTACCGTTTCTTCTGTTGTCTCTTGCATTCCATTTGTATGCGGTACCGGAGCCGGGCTTCGCGGTAGAGGTCCTCTCCCTGGCGCTGTTCACGGTTTCGGTGTGGTGGCTGGCGGGGCATCTTCTGCTTCTCTTCATCAGCCGCCATGGGGTCGGGACCGCGCATTTCGGATGGCCCGAGCCATTGCTGACGCGCCTGCATCGTCATCTGCACTGGTTCTTGCCGGTACAGACCCTGCTGTTCCTGTTCGTGGCTCTGACCTTCGGGCACCCGAGCGATGCGGTATTCGACCTGTATGGCCGTCTGGCACTTCTCGCGGTCATCCTGAACTTTGGCCTGATGGCCTGGCTGTTGCTGGTCCCGGTCCCGAACGACTCGGAAGGCGGCGGTCTCGACAATCGCCACCGGTTGCTGTTGCGGGGCATCCTGGTCGTGGGAGTGGTGGGCCTGGTGAGCCTTGCCCTGACCGGTTATCTGTACACCGTTGCAGAGCTTCTGCGCCACCTGATCGCGACGGTTCTGGTAATGGTTGTCGTCGGTCTTGGCTACAGCCTTGCGGCTCGCTGGCTGGTCCTGGGAGAGATGCGGTTGGCGCTGCTCCGGGTCCGTGAGCGGCGCGAGCTGGAAGCGGTGACCGAGGGCGGTAGCGGTGGCGAAGCCGGGCTCGATGTCCCCGAGCCGCGGCTGAGCATGGAGGACGTGGACCTGCAAAGTCGCACGCTGCTCCGGATGATTGCGCTGGGCGGCATAGTGGTGGGACTGCTGGGAGTGTGGTCGGACGTCCTGCCGGCCCTCGCCTGGCTGGACGGAGTCACGCTTTGGTCGCGCACGATCGAGAGCGGCGAGAGCGAGATTCTCACCAGCGTGTCCCTTCAGGATCTGCTTTTGGCAGGGTTTCTGGGGCTGTTATTTCTGCTGTCCGCGCGCAACCTGCCGGGGCTGGTGGAGATTCTCCTTTCGCGCAGCACGCTGATGGATGCGCCCGGACGTTACACGTTCACCATGCTCCTGCGCTACGTGCTGGCCGTGGTGGCGGTCATCGTGGTGTTCTCGCTTCTGGGCCTGCGCTGGAGCGAGATCCAATGGCTCGTGGCGGCGCTGACTGTCGGTCTGGGGTTCGGTCTGCAGGAGATCGTGGCCAACTTCGTTGCCGGCCTGATTGTGCTGTTGGAGCGCCCGGTCCGGGTGGGCGATACCATCACTGTCGGTGAATACAGCGGGACGGTATCGAAAATTCGAGGTCGTGCCACTACGATCGTCGACTGGGACAACCGGGAGATCGTGATTCCGAACATGATGTTTATCTCCAACCACTTGATCAACTGGACCCTCAGTGACACGACCACGCGCCTGGTGATCCCGGTAGGGGTGAGCTATGCGTCCGATGTCGACCTCGTGAAAGAGACCCTGCTGGAAGTTGCCCACAACGACCCGCACGTGCTCGAGGATCCTGAATCGGTGGTGTATTTTCTCCGGTTCGGCGACACCGCGCTGAATCTCGAACTACGGGTGTTCGTGAGCCAGATGGCGGACCGGCTGGTCACGCTGAGCGGGCTCCACACCGCGATCATCAAGCGCTTCCGCGAGCTGGGCATCGAGATCGCCTTTCCGCAGATGGACGTCCGTCTGCATGATGCCGAAATGCAGCGGCCCAGCCCCTCTTCCCCTTCGGCGGGTCGCGACAAACCCGGGGGCGCCACTGATCGGTGACGGGTGCCCAAGTCCCTCGGCTCGGGGCGGGGACCGAGGCGGACCTTCGCACCCCCAGAGGGGACTTTGCTGCTTGGACTGATATCGGATCCAGACTTGTTGAACGATCGTTCAATACGCATTATATTGGGGATCATGAAGACGGAGGACCCGATCATGAAATTCTCACCGCGTGTCGATCAGATCGCCGGCGAAGGTGCCGCTGCCTGGAACATTCACGAACAGGCCCTCAACGCCCAGGCCCGGGGCGAGGACATCATTGCGCTCAGTGTGGGCGACCCGGATCTCGCCACACCGCGGCCGATCGTCGAACGCGCCCACGAGGCCCTGGCCGCGGGCGACACGCACTATACCGACGGTATCGGTGAGCACGCGCTGCGCGTGGCCGTTGCCCGTCACTTCACGAACCGCTCCGGGCTGGCAGTGGGGCCGGGCAACGTCTGTGTGACGTCCGGCGCCCAGAACGCCCTCTTCTTCGCCAGCATGCTCCTGCTCGGCCCCGGCGACGAGGCCATCATGCTCTGCCCCGGCTACGTCACCTACGAGGCCACCATCGGCGCCAGCGGGGCGAAACCGGTCGCCGTCGACCTGCGCGCCGAGGACGACTTTCGCCCCGACCCGGACGCCATCCGCGCCGCCATCACGCCACGCACGCGGGCGCTGTTCATCACCACGCCGAACAACCCCACCGGCGTCGTGCTCACCCGCGAGGAGCTGGCGGCCATCGCCGAGATCGCCCGCGAGCACGATCTCTGGGTCGTCAGCGACGAGGTCTACAGCGAGATCGTCTTCGACGGCGAACACACGTCCATCGCCGCCCTGCCCGGCATGGTCGAGCGCACGGTGACCGTATCCAGCCTGTCGAAGTCGCACGCCATGACCGGCTGGCGCAGTGGCTGGCTGATCGGACCCGAGGCGCTGATCGCCCATGCGGCCAACCTCGGTCTGTGCGCACTGTATGGCCTGCCCGGATTCATCCAGAAGGCGGCCATCGTTGCCCTCGAACAGGTGGACGCCATCACCGGCGAGTTCCGCGAGATCTACCGCCGCCGGCGTGACCTCGTCGTCGAGACCCTCGGCCGGGTACCGGCCGTGGATGTACAGTGCCCGCAAGCGGGCATGTTCGCCATGGTCGACGTTCGCGGCACGGGCCTCGACAGCGGTGACTTCGGCTGGCGCCTGCTTGAGGAACAGGGCGTTTCGGTACTCGACGGCAACGCGTTCGGGCCGAGTGCTGCCGGTCACATCCGCCTTTCCTATACACTCGATGACGCGCGTCTCGCGGAAGCCTGCCGCCGGATCGAGGCCCTGTGCGCCTCCCTGCGCAATGCGCGTGTTTCCACCGGTTAACGAGGAGTAGCCCACCGATGTCCGAACCGATAAGCCCTGGCCGCTGGATTGTCAGCCTGCTCGAAGCGCACGGCGTCGATACCGTTTTCGGCATTCCCGGCGTGCACACCATCGCCCTGTATGATGGCCTCGCCGACAGCCCGATTCATCATGTCACGCCCCGGCACGAACAGGGTGCGGGCTTCATGGCCGACGGTTACGCGCGTGCCACCGGCAAGCCGGGTGTGTGCTTCGTCATCACCGGCCCGGGCCTGACCAACATCACCACACCGATGGGCCAGGCCTACTCCGAGTCGATCCCCATGCTGGTGATCTCCAGCGTGTCCAATCGCCGCCACCTGCATCGTGGCCTCGGCCAGCTCCACGAGATGCCGGACCAGCAGGCGATGGCGGCCGGCGTCAGCGCCTTCAGCCACACCCTCCACGATCTCGCCGATCTGCCGGCGGTCCTTGCGGAAGCGTTCGCCGTGTTCAACAGCAGCCGGCCACGGCCGGTGCATATCGAGATTCCGCTCGACCTGTGGGACCAGAACCCGCCCCAGACCGTGCCGACGGCACCGACGGCAGCGGCGCCCCAGCGCCCGGCCGATGAGGGGCTTGCGGTCGCGGCCGAGCGCGTGCGCGCGGCCCAGCGACCGGTCATTCTGGCCGGGGGCGGCAACCGCCGTGATCCGCAGATCGTGCGCCGCCTGGCGGAAGACCTGGACGCCCCGGTGGTGATGACCGTGAATGCGCGCGGGCTGCTGCCGCCGGAGCATCCCCTCGCAGTGCCCGCCAGCCCTTCGCTGAAGGCGGTCCACGAACTGCTCGCCGACAGCGACTGCATCCTCGCCATTGGCACCGAAATGGGGCCGACCGACTACGACATGTACGAGACAGGCATGCCCGAGTTTTCCGCGCCGCTGATCCGCATCGACATCGATGCCGCGCAGATGAACCGCCCCCGGGCCCCCGACATTGCCCTCCTCGGCGATGCCGCGCTGACCACGCACGCCCTGCACCGCGCAATCGGTGACAACGACGCCGGCCGCTACGCCGACGGCGCCGGCCGCGCCGAGCGCGCGCGGAACGCCGCGCGCAAGGGTCTCGACGGCGACATGCAGAAGGCGCTCGGATTCCTGGAAATGGTCCGCGATACGCTGCCAGAGGCGTATCTGGTCGGCGATTCGACCAATCCGATCTACGCCGGAGATCTCTACTTCGCCGCCGCCACCCCGGGCAGCTGGTTCAACTCCGCCATGGGCTTCGGCACGCTGGGCTACGCCCTGCCGACCGCCCTCGGCGTCAGCCTGGGCGCGCCGGACCGCCCCGTGGTCTGCCTGATCGGCGACGGCGGCCTGCACTACACCATCGGCGAACTCGCCGCGATCCGAGCGGAG